>ULWT01044831.1_pt1 | contig 181249 bp, 229 predicted proteins | sample 1960611 | NCBI WGS metagenome assembly ULWT01 (sample SAMEA4835819, study PRJEB28245) | human gut metagenome | biome: gut microbiome; material: fecal sample | place: Denmark | collected 2008
AGTCTATATCTTAGTCTATATCTTAGTCTATATCTTAGTCTTGTACTTTTGCTTAAGATTATGCTTAGAGTATTCTTTTAAGCATTCAGTGTCATGTGCTTCGCACAAATCTTCTGTGTATAAAAGCTGGCTTTGCTTATATACTGTTGATATAAACTCTATATCTTTAAGCGTATATCTTTATCATATGTATCATGTGCTTCGCACAAAATCATATGCTAAAGAAGACTGCTTAAAGCAAGAGAAGACAAAAGCTTGCTTTACTATACTTCAAAATACCTCGCATGTAACGAAATGTAACAGTGCTAAAAGTAGTAAGTTTTATGCATTAGTTTGTATAGAATAAGAAAATACTCTTTGTTTTATGATAAAATCTAGCATAGTATAAATAAGTTTATAATAAGGGAGTATTTTCATGGATGCTATAGGTATTGGTGACTTGCACTTGACTTCTGCTTCAGGACATGGTGCTTGGTCTAAGTACTATCCTGGTGACTCTGATAGTGCTATTCTTAATGAAGCGCAGAAAGCTGTCAATTATGGACTAGAGCGAGGAATTACAAATGTCTTTCTATATGGTGATGTTTGTGACTCGCCTAAGATGAGCTACCAAGCACATGAAGCTTTGTACAATTTTTTCTCAAGAAATCATCAATGTGAGTTTTATGTGATTCTTGGCAATCACGAAATTTTGACTGCTAGCTCTAGTCATCATTCTCTTTCTTTGTTTCAAGCTTTTCATTCTGCTTTGCCTAATGTTCATATTTTTGCTAAGCCAGAAACAGTAAAGATTGATGATGCTCTAGTTCAATTCTTACCTTTTCCTGAGCATAGTTTTAATCACAAAGCCTTGAACGTATGCCATATTGATGTTGCAGGATCTACTATGGATTCTGGCATGCCTTCAAAATCAGAGATTGATCCAGAAGACTATGTCATCGTAGCAGGACATATACATACATCAGGCCAAGTCAAGCATTGCTACTACTCAGGTACAATGATTCAGACTAATTTTGGTGAGAGTGAGCAAAAATATTTTCATCTTATTCATTTTAACTCACCAAAAGACTATGAGATTAGACTAGTTCCTACGCATCCTGAATTTATTCTTAGAACTAAAATCATTAATTCTAATGCAGATATTGATGATGCTTTACAAGAAGCAAAAAATTCTAAGAATAAGATTGTCTGGCGCTTGATTGTAGCAGATGGATGTGATGTAGATCTTTCTTCATTAGATCTTTCTAATAAGCTTAATATTGCGCAGATTAAGTCATATAAAACAAAGAAAGACTTGCAAGATTTAGCTTCAGGCTCAATTGACTATGTGTCAATTGATGACATCAAACCAGAAGATGTTTTTAACTCTATCTTAGAGTCAAGAGAAGATATTGACTCTGAGATGAAAGAGAAAATCAAAGCCGTTAGAAAAAGGATTTTGAATCTATGATTTTTTGCGGCCTAATCAAGAAAAATTTAACTGTTGCAGTTTGTCCTCTAAAAAATGGACATTGCATGTGGAAGCATCGTAAGTCTGCAGAATGCTGCTATACTTCTGATGATTTAACAAAAGAAGAATTTTGTCAGTTAGTTGGAATTGAAAAGATTCCTTCAGATGAAGAACTTCAAAAACGGCAAAAGACTCTTCAAGATTTATTACTAAAGGATAATTATGAAAATCCAACGCTTGACTCTTGATGATTTACTTCAGCAAGGCTCTCATGATCCTGTTTGGTGTATCAATAACACTCCACAGACAATGAACTCTCGTGCAGGTGACTTGATCATCATGGTTCCGAAGATTCATGGTAATGGTACACCAGATAAGGTTCTCATTCCTCGTACGTGGCTTCCATACAATTTGATTCGTCAGGTTCCGCGCGCTCAGCTTCTTCAGTCTACTGAGTTTCTTCGTGCACTTAATGAGGGTCTTATCATTGCAATCTCTTCTGATTATGCTGCTTATCTTGAAAGCAAGGAAGGCGCTGCTGAAGAGCGTGAGCGTCTAAAGCAATATCAAGAGCGTATTCGTAACTCTGTGTCTCGTGTCTTCACAGAAAATGAAGATGAGAAGCACGATGAAGATGAAGAAGATCAAGGCTTCGATCCTGTCTTTGTTATGCATGTGAATCAGTGGAATACTATGCAGGACATTGAAGTACTGAACATTCTTCGTGCTTCAAAATACAACCGCAAGCAGTATCAGTACATTCTTAAGAGTCTTACAAATCATCCTAAGACTGCTGCAGCCATTCAAAAGGCGCTTGCTAAGTCAAAAAAGTAAGCAAAAACAGTGTACATCTTCGCTCGTTTGTGTATAATAACAGCATCAAATCAATGTTTCCACAAACCTGAGGAGGTAAATTATGGAACAGCTCGTTACGACGAACTCTACGGTTCAGACTACTTCTGAGCAAGATATTCTTGGTGCAGCTGCAGCAGAGTATGTCAAGCTTCAAGCTAAGATGGCTGCTGTTAAAGCTCAGCTTAAAGAGCTTGAACAGCGCAGTAATGCTCTTAAGGCAGTTTTTAAGTCGCATCGCTCTGGCGAAATGAATGAAGTCATTTCTCTGAAGTACAAGAAGTCGAAGTATACGATTGCTTTTAAGGATTCTGTTCGCAATATTATGGATCAGGAAGCAGTTCGTGCAGAATACGTTATTCTAGGTAAGCCTGTTCCTATGAAGCAGTCCACTGCTACTAGCCTGGAAGTTATTCGTGCTTAATATCCTTTCTAAGGATGATCAAGATTTTCTAGCTGCTAAGATTTTTTCAGCAGCTAGAAATTTAGATCATCTTTATGCAGCTACTGATAAGGTTTTGTCTTTTTACTTGCCTTTGCATGAAGCCAAATATCGAAGGTACTTAGGATTACGAGATCTAGTGCAATTCTCTGCAAATAATAAAGATACATCTGTGCCAGATTATTATGGAGTAATTCTAAATACAATTGAAGTTGATCCTGCACAAGCAAGAGAAGCACAAATTCGCTATCGGAAGTTAGCTAAGCAACTTCATCCAGATATGAATGGTTCTCCTGAGCTTTTTCATATTGCACATACAGCGTATAAAGCGAGAGATCTAAATCTTTTAGATTTGTTGAATAAAGCTGTATATAAGCAAATTGATCTAGATAAAGTTATTTCATTGATTAACACTAGAATTCAAGCTAAAGTTTCTATGTTGCATTCTTCTCCAGCATTTAAGCTTTTAAAGCTTGATCCTGCTGTAGGAAAAAATGGTATAATGCCATCTGCTAAAGCATATGCTGAGGCTATTCTAGATACGTTAATCTCAAATCTAGGCATTTCACTTTTGAATGGAGATAAAAAAGATGCCGTTTAAGAAGAAGACTACGACCACAACTGCTGAAAAGCCTGCTAAGCCTGCTAAGCAGATTGTAGTTTCTAAGTTCAATACTAAGCCACTTTTTGTGTACTTTACTGTACGCACTGGTGAAGATGGACTTCTTTCTAACTATTGTAAGCTTAAGGTTAATTGCAATACTGAGAAGAATCAGTATACTACTGCTTTTAGTTCAGAAGCAGAAGTATTTGATACTGAAAAGTTTAGCTATGTTTATGAAAACCTTGACAAGCCTGAACCTCCTGAAGCTATTGCAACAACGCTTCTTCAGCGTTTTTCAATGACGACATTTACAACTAATGCTCTTCGTCGTCTTCCGAAGAATACTAAGTATAGTATGTATCTTCGTGTTGCTGTTGCTCGTGCTGATCAGAGCATTCGAGTCAGTCTTCGTAAGCTTGTAGCTAATGGCAAGGAACTTACTAAAGAAGATCCTAGCTATCGTCTTTTCCGTAAGGCAGTTAAGCTTCTTCCTGTAGCTTTTTCTCGTATTGAATTTGAGCGTGGCATGAAGGTTGCAATGCCTGCTGACAAGAATAAGCCAGCTGTAGTGTATAAGAAGTCTTCTAAGAAGGCTGAAGAAGCTACTGAAGCTGTTCCTCAGAAGAAGATTGTTAAGAAGTCTAAGCCTGTTGCAGAATCTAAGCCTGTCGTTAAGAAGGTTTCTAAGCCGGCTAAGAAGGCGGTTAAGAAGATTACCAATAGTGATGACTTTGAACTTTAATCTATGCAATTAATTTTTAAGCGTTCTCAAGGAGATTAATTATGAACGTTCTTGCTCTTCGTAATCTTAAGAAGATTGTTGGTGATTTTACTGTCATCAATAATGGTGAATTTGTTCAGGTTAATGAACAGCTCATTCCTGGCTCTGATGTTCTTGCTATTTGTAATAAGGCAGTTTTTTACTATACGTATTCAGTTCTTGGCTCAGTTGTAAACGTTGATGAACAGGACGGTCTTCGTGTTTATCATCTTGATAACGGTGCAACTGTAATGCCATTTGATGGCTCTGCTGTTACTTTTGTTTATCAGAAGGATGAAGAGCCTGCTTCTGAAGAAAGTGAAGAAGAAGCTTCTGAAGAAGAAACTGTTGAAGAGGACGATGAGCCTGAAGAAGAAGAAGTCGAAGAAGTTGAAGAAGCACCTGTAGTTAAGGCTACTTCTGGTCGTCGTGGTCGTCCTAAGAAGAATCCTGAGCCTGTAATTGAAGAGCCAGCTGCTGAAGAAGATTCTTCTGATGAAGAAGAAGAAGACGACGATGATAATCTTGAGCTTGAAGTAGAAGATGAAGATGATGATCTTCCTGCTGAAGAGCTTGATGAAGATGAAGACAGTGAAGAAGATGAGTCTTCTGATGAAGAAGAGGAAGATGATGATGACACTTTCGAAGTAGGAGAAGATGAAGAAGAGGATTCTTCTGATGATGACTTTGAAATGTCTGATGATGAAGAAGATGAAGAAGATGAAGAAGATGAAGATGAGTCTTCTGATGAAGAAGAGGAAGAAGACGATTTTGACATCTAATCTGTAAAGGAATGTGTAGCATGGATTGCTTAGTTTTACCTGATAGGAAATGCAAGTTGTGTAAGCATCTTGATTCCTTAGAAAAAACTGAGTATCCATGCTACGATAAGCCTTATTGTCCTGCGCATGAAGTGCAGATCATTACAGAAGACAAAGTAATGAAAGCAGTTAAGGCTTTTCGTGCTGCTCAGTTTGAAGGGAATCTAAAGCTTCAACAATCGATTCTTGCTACAGTATCTAAACAGAGCAAAGCTTTTATTCAACGGTTTAATGAGACAATCCTAAATGAAAAAGGAACTTAATTTTGCTGTAAGTGATTCCTCAGCTATTCCGTATGATTTAGATACTTATCAATTTCTTTGCAGTCATAGCATCTTTTCTACAAAAATTAATGTAAATTACTTGCCAAGCATTGGTGATTTATTCGGTTGCAGTATTAAGCAAATTCCTCTTCAGAAAGTATTTGATACTGCGATGAAGAAGACACAGTCTTTTTGGACTAGTCCAGAAGATACTGTTTCTAAGATTCTTTTTAAAGACAAAGATTGCTTTGTTTTAGTTGCAGCTCTTTCTAAAGAAAATAAAGAAAAGCTGAAGAAGATTGAAACTGCTTGGCGTAATTTCTTTGCTCGTTGGGGTTATCATTCATCTTTTATGTATGATGAAACGCAAACGAGATGTAAGATGACTATTAGATATGAGTTTAGTAGTCAACCAGAGATTAAGATTGCAGAAGAAGTCGAACAGCATAAAACAGATGCTAAGATGATTCTTGGTGGTGTTTTAGAAGTATCTATTATGGAATATGATGGCAAAGAATATATTCATATTGAAGATACTTTTGCTAAGAAAACGTTATACAATTTGCATCTTAACGTGATTGATTCTGGTATGATTGCTAAGCTAGTTGATATTGCTAATGCTTCTAAGTAAAAGAAAGGAGAGTACTTTGTATAAGGTACTCTCCTTTTGTATATGCATAGTCTAAATATTGTATAATATAAAAAGGATATTTGAATGAAAAGAAATCTATCTGAGCTTAAGCATCAAAGTTTAGCTCCTGTAGTAGGTGAAATGAAGTTTTCTCAAAATAAAGAGCTTAAAGCCACACCATACATTCTTAATGATGAAGAGCTTAGACGTGATTGGGATTATATACATGAACAGCATTATAAAAAGCATAATCTTAGATTTTTTGTTAATAATGCTAAGCCTATTGAAGTCATTAACGATAATGTTGTATATTCTTTTCATTCAAGTAATGATTCTGTTGAATACATTGTATTTGACAACGCTGTATCTACTAAAGCAACACGATACTTATTTTATCTTAAGCTTTTACGATCTAAATCTAGAAATGGACTGTTTAAGACTTCAGCAAAAGGATGGTATCCTTCACGAGTTTGGCGATCTAAAAATAGCAAAAGTTTAGGAAGTCGTTTTGTTATAAAGATGCTTGATTTTGTATTTGAGCATCTTGATGCAGATTTTATTGTTTCAGATTTTATGCAAACAAACGTCTTTACAGAACGATTTAAAGAGTTTTTACTTCCTAAGCTACCAAAGAATAGAGTTTTTGTAGGGCTATCTTTTAATAAAGATTATCCATTTTGCGTTCCAATACAAACTGAGCAAGAGCTAATTATTGCTAATTCACTTATTAGTCGTGGTGGAGCATATAAAGAATATGCATATAAATCACTGTTTGTATTAAGCTCTAATCGTATTCTAAATTATGTAGTTACAGACAAAACCTTATCTGTTGATTTTACTACAGCAATAGATACTCAGTTTTTTACAGAATCTATACTTGATCCAGATCTTAAAAAAGCTTTAGATTAATAATGAACTAATTGATTGATAGCTATGGCTTCTTCATATACTTCTAATGACATTCAAACACTGCAGTTTCCTGAAAATATTCGTGCTGTTCCAGGTATGTATATCGGTGCAGTCGATGCAGATGGATATTGGCTAATTCTTCGTGAATGTCTTGACAATGGTCTCGATGAATATCTTGCTGGTCGAAATAAGGGTGTTGCACTAGTTGAAGATCAAGATGGTTCTTTTTGGATCTATGACCAAGGCGCAGGTATTCCTCAAGGTACTAAGATTCTTAATTTGCATGTAAATGGCAAGTTAGTTCAGTCTAAGATGCCTACGATGCAAGCAATTTTTTCTCAGCTGCATACTTCAGGCAAATATCATTCAGAAGCATATAAGGTATCTGTTGGCACACACGGTATTGGTGTAAAGGCATCAAATGCTCTTTCTGAATATTTTGAAGTATTTACTCGTTTTAAGAATCAATGGTATGCTATTGGCTTTAAGAAAGGTAATCTTTCTCAACCAGTAAAAGCTTGTGCTGCACCTAAGTTTTTAGGAAAGACTCTTCTTAAAGGTACACTTATTCATCTTAAGCATGATAAGTCTATTTTTAAGAAGGATGTTCGTCTAGACTTTGAAAAAGCTAAGTCTTGGGCAGAGATTACTTCTTATCTTAATCCCGGCTTTTCTGTTATCATCAAAGATAAAGAAGGCAATTCTTTTAAGTATGTTTCGAAAGAAGGGCCAAAAGAGTTTGTTACTAAGACTCTAGAGAAGCTTAAAGCGCAAGCTGAGCCTGAAGTTTTCGAGTTTAAAAATGAATTAGCAGATGTATTGGTATCTTTCTCTAATGCAGAAGGCAATAATATTCACGGTTATACTAATGGTCTGTTTAATAGTGATGGTGGTAAACACGTGGATAGTGTGTCTTCTGCTTTGTATCTCGCTTGTAAACAATTTGCTAAAGCGAAGCAAACAGTCTCTGCATATGATTTTAAAGAAGGACTAGTTGGCATTGTTAATATGCACCTTCATAAGGCTGAGTTTTCTTCACAAGATAAGCTTAAGCTAACTGACAATCGCGCTGGTGCTGATTTTCAGAAGATGCTAGAGACTGCTGCTACTACTTTCTTTAAGAAGAATAAAGTATTAGCACAGAAGCTATGTGAGAAGGCATCTAAATTATCTGAGCTTAGAAGTCAGTTTAAGGCTTCTAAGAAGATGATTAGTGCTATTAATGCTGCTAAAAAGAAAGGCATGCCTGCCAAGTATGCTCCTTATAGCGCTAATTCTAAACTAGAAGATAGAGAGTTACTTATTGTAGAAGGTCTTTCTGCTGCAGGTGGTCTTAGACAAGTTAGAAATAGTAATCAAGCACTTTATCCAATTAAAGGTAAGATTACTAATCTAATAAAGAATAAAGATAAAGGTCTTGAATCAGAAGAAGTAATTAATATTCTTTCTGCTATTGGTTATGATCCTAAAGCAGAGAATCCTATGTCTAAGCTTCAAGTAGGTAGAGTAATTTGCTTAGCTGATGCAGATGACGATGGCTACCACATTAATACTCTATTACTTAGCTTGTTTTATAAAGTACTTCCTGAGATGTTTGAAAAAGGCATGATCTATGTTGCTGATATGCCTGAATTCTATACAACATATAAGAATACTATAATTACAGGCCAATCTATCTCTGAAATCAAGACTAAGCTTTTAGAACTTGGCCATAAGCCAACTGCAAATGATACTTATTATCATTTAAAAGGGTGGGGGGAGCTAGAAAATTCTCTTATGAAAGTGCTTGCTGTAGACAAAGCTACTCGTAAATTGATTAGAATTAAGCCAATTACTGATCACGATAACGTAACATTTGTTAGAATTATGAATGAAGATGTTGCTTATCGTCGTCAGATGCTAGGTTTATCTGATGATGTATAATGCAATTGGAGATTAAAGATGGCTCGTAAAAAAGTTCAAGTAGATCAGCTTTTTACTGGTAAAGAGCAGATTAGAGAAGAGAGCATTACAGATTTTGGTACTAATGCTATGACTAGATATGCTATTGCAGTCAATCTAGATAGAGCTGTACCTGAATTATATGATGGTCTTAAGCCTTCAATGAGGCGCGTAGCTTGGGCAGCAACTAGGCTAGGTAAAAATCCATATAAGTCTGCTAAGCTTGTTGGCTATGTACTAGGTAATTTTCACCCGCATGGTGATTGTCTTCGAGCTGATACTAAGTTCTATTGCTTAGATGGCTCTATTAAGACAATTAAACAGCTTACAGATGAAAATAAACCAGCATGGGTACTTTCTTATAATAGTGAAACTAACTCATTAGTTCCAGCGCTTGCTCATTCTTGGCGTATTGGACAATATGCTAAAAAAGTATACAAAATTCATTTAAGTGATAACTCATGTATTGTAGCAACTAGTAATCATCAATTTTTGATGTATAATAATATATGGATTAAAGCAGAAGATCTTAGAGTTAATGATATTTTAAAGCATGGTGCTATTAATCTAGACTCTAGATATAGAGAGATTTCTTTAGCAAATTCAAATACTACTAGAATTTATAGATTAGTAAAATCTATCGCTTCAGATAAGATAACACATCATAAAGACCATAATACCCATAATGATACACCTAATAACCTTATAGAATTAACTCGAGCTGAGCATACAAAGCATCATGGTGATTATAAGAAAGGCTTTGATAAAGGTCGTAAAACTATGTTTTATTCGACTGAAGCCTATCGTAATGCTTCACGAGAAAAGAACATTCAAATTATTACTGCAGTAAATAAGATTTTGCCTGTTTTTAGGGCTCTTAAAGCCTTAAGAACACTTTCAGAAATGGATTTAGAGCTAACTCCTAAAAATTATGAAAGTTTACGGCATGAAGTTTATAATTTGCCATATCTTGAGACACTACAGTCAAATTATGGATATAGTTTTCAGGATCTTATTGATGCCATTGATGATGGAGTAAAAGCTGATACTACTTTAGCTAAAGGCTTAACTAAAGGGCTTAAGCAAGAAGCTATAAAGAAATCTAGACAAGTAGGTATTAAAGGCTTTAAAGAGTCTTTACCTTATAAAAAGTTTATAGCTGTAGTTAGAGCACTTCTTAAAAAAGGTTTAGAAGTTACATGGCCTAATTATGAGTATGCTATTAAGACTTTAATTAATCAAAATAAGACTTCTGCATATCGACGGTCTATTCCTACAAAAGCATGGCTTATTAAAGCTCTTAATGAGACTTCAATACAAAAATGCATTACTAAAGTATCTAAACTTGGCTATGGTCTTATTATTACAAATATTGAAATTGAAGATGTTAATAATGAGCCAATGTATGATTTTACTGTTGATGGATTAGCAAATGCAGTAATAATTCCTTCAGGTAAAGAATCTGGTTTAGTTACATTTGCTATAGCTCATAATAGCAGTTGCTATTCAGTTATGCAGACTATGGTTCATCATAATGCGCCATGGTTAGTAGGTATTGGCAATTGGGGTAATATTATTGATGAGGCTGCTGCGTATAGATACACTAATTGCTGTCTTTCTCAAGTAGGTTGGTCTTGCTTTGATAAGAACTATATTGCTGTTGCTGATATGGTTCCCAACTTCGATGATAAGGATGAAGAACCAGTAGTTATTCCAGTACAGCTGCCGTTTATTCTTTTAAACGGTGGTGATGGTATTGGTGTTGGTGTAACTTGCAAGCTGCCTACTTTTACTCTAGACTCTGTTTCTGAAGTATTGACTCGGCTATTTTCTGGCGAGAAGATGAATCATCAGAAGATTGCTAATATTCTTAAGCCTCAGTTGCATTGGGGTGGTCATTTTTCTAATACTGCAGAAAATAGAGAACAGTGGCTTCAGCTTATTAAGACTGGACGTGCTAGTATTGAGTACTATGCTAAGCTTAACGTAGATGAACATAAGAAAGAGATTGAAATCTCAGAATGGCCTGGATCTTTGAATCCTGAGAAATTTATTCAGAAAGTTAAGACATTATCTGATTGTCAGAGAGCTTATAACTCTAAAGGTGCTGAGACCTTTAAGATTGAAGCTAAGCGTTCTTTGTCAGCAGAAGCTTTCTCTGAATTTGTTAAAAAGATTCAGAAAATGGCTACTGTGTCAGTTTCTTATAGAGTCAATGTGACACATCGAGAAGCTAAGACAGTAGATGGTGTAACAACTTTTGATACAAAGTTCCTATCTTTAGGTATCTCAGAACTTATTCTTAGATGGTGTAAGCTTCGTATTGAGCTAGAGAATAAGTCTTTAGCATATAGAATTGAAAAGCAGCAAAAGGCTATTGATTACTCTAAGTTATTGATTTTTGCTTCTAATAAACTTGATATTATCTTTAAGGCACTTAGAGATAAAAACTCAGAAGCTTATCTAGTAAAGAATCTAGAGATTACAAATGAACAAGCCAAACTGATTCTTGATCTTAAGGTTCGTCAGTTGTCTAAGCTAGACCAAGATGCACTAAAACAGACTCTTAAGAATCAAGAAGCAGATATGAAACAGCTTAAGACTTGGCAGAAGAATCCTAAGCCTAAGATTAAAGAAGATATTCTTGCTGCAGTTGCTCTTGCAAAGAAAGATAAGCTTTTACAAGATAAGCAACAACAAAGCGAATTTATGCTGAAGTAACAGTTTTTTACATATAAAACTGCAAAGATTTGCATAATAGATTTACTTTTCTTTTGCAAAAAGATATAATATCTTTAAAGTTAAAAATATGAGATTAGCATAAGCTAATTCTTACTAAAGTTTTTTAAGGGGTTTTATTATGACAATTGTTACTGATCTTCGTGCTGCTGTTAAGTCAGCTTCCGAACTTGTTCGTACAAATGCTCAGCTTACAGCTAAGGTTACAAAGCTTGAAGCTCGTCTTGCTAAGCTTCAGGAAAAGCTAGAAGCTGTTCGTGGTGCTAAGGCTGAAAAGCCTGCTAAGCCTGCTGCTAAGAAGGAAGAAAAGCCTGTTGCTAAGCGTGGTCGTAAGGCTGCTGAAAAGCCTGCTGCTAAGGCTCCTCGTGCTAAGAAGGTTGAAAAGCCTGCTGCTGAAAAGAAGCCTGCTGCTAAGCGTGGTCGTAAGCCAGCTGCTGAAAAGGTTGTTTCTAAGGCTGCTGTTAAGCCTGCTGAAAAGGCTGCTCCTGCTGCTTCTGATGACTTCGAGCTTTAATAAGCTTAGACTTCGGATTATTACCTCCTCAAAGCTACTTAGAACTAAGTTTAATTTACTTATGCTCTAAGTAGCTTTTCTTTTAAGAGATTATCATGGATCTTCGTACAGCTTTAGCTTCAGTTGCTGATCAGATTACTGTTCGTAAAACCTCTAAAAAGAATGCTTCTTCTAAGAAGAATAAGCATCAAAATTCTAAGAAGAAGCAAGTACAGAAAAAAGAAGATGATTCTTCTGAACATGCTGCAAGCTTAGACTTTAGTAAATCAGAGTATGAAGACTCTGGTCTTGAAGAGCTTCAAAAACATAAAGCAAAGATTACTAACAATCTTGCTGCAGCTAAAAGAGCTTATAAAGAGCTTCAAGAGATTGATGCATTTTACACATCTAAAAAAGAAGCTTTAGCTAAAGCTTGTGAAGAAAATGATCTTAACAATGAAGAGTATATTACTCAAGCTATAGATCTTATTTCTTCTGTCAAAGAAAAGCTTTCAGACGTTGTATACGCTCCTGGACTTAGGGTATATATCAAGCGTGCTACAAATGAATGCAATTCTTTGCTAGATGGACTATCTGAGCAAGAAGTTTCTATAGAAACTCTTACATTGTCTACTTTAGACAACGCAATTGCTAGAGTACGTAATCTTATTAGAATCTATACAAAGAAAGCTAAAGCCATTACAGATACAGATGAGTCTGCTGTGCTCATAAGCAGTATGCTAGATGAATTTAAGAGTAAGAAAATGGCTGAAGTAGAGCTTACAGATGCTAACAATCTCACTATTGTAAGCGGTTATAGCATCATACCTTTAGGCTCATTTTCTGCTAAGCTTTTAAAGCAATACTTTAACTGTGATGCATCATCTGGCTATCCAATTCTTTATAATCAAAGCTTTTTAGTTGTTTCAATTGAAGACAGTAAAAAGATTGATATAAATGAAAAACTTGCAGAGCTTTCTAATCCTAGCAGTCCATACGTCTTAGTTACTAAGATGCCTAAAGCTAAAGGCAAGTTTTTCTTATATTGGATCATGACACAGCGTAATCTTAACAATCTTAAGAAGAGCGCTGCATATCAAGACTATATGATGCTACATGATTGGTCGTTTATATGATTGCATATCAATTAGCAGTATTTCCAAGTGAAGAAACACTAAATTATCTTAAACGTGTTTTTTCAGAATGTCCTTTTGACATTTACTGGGATCAATTATTTGTTGAGCTAAATTTATCTGCAGATGCTAATATGCAAACTGTAGCAGATACTACTACAGTGTATGATGCTTTGCCAGGTAATCCTAATGAATCAGCTACAAATAAAGGCATTTGTCAACTTTATGAGCCTGCGCTTGAAATGACAAATCTTTATTTGCCTTTGACGTCTGATTCATTGTATGATCGAGCATATGTTCTTCGGCATACATATAAGCCATTATTTCATCCTACACCGTATATCTATCTTTGTCTTAAACGCGGCTATCATAGCTGTATTAGCTATAATACATATGTAAATGCTGTGAGTGACTATTTTGTCAACTATCCTGATAAAATGACATTTTGCTTAGAAACAGTACGAGCATTAGATGTAGTTGGTGTTGAAGATCAGATGCTCTATCAGGTTAATGGCTTATGATTAAGTCTATGATTCTTGATCATTGCTGGGTATGCGATGCAAAATTTGCACCTAATGGCTCTGCTCAAGAAGAACAGCATCATATAGTGCCTCGAGCGTATGGTGGCAGCAATGGTCCAATAGTGTCACTATGTGATACATGTCATACTCGCTTGCATAAAGCTGCTCTCTGTATAGAAGCGCAAAAGCCTGTACATCAATTGCTAAATGGTTTAAATCAAGCACAAATTGAAAAGCTTTTATATTTGTCTTCTTGCGTAGTAAACGCTAAACTAGCAACAAAGCATGATCCTAATAAGAGATCTATGGTTGTTTTGCATTTTACTAATAAAGAAACAGAGCAGCTTGATGCTTTAAAGAAGGCACTAGGTGCAAAGTCTAGAATGGCTGTCATTAAGGCAGCCATTTTTGCCTTATATACTAAACACTTCTCTGAGTAGGTATGGTATAATATACTTATTAATTAAATCTTCTCTAGTCTTAAAGGCTCATCATGGCAACAGAAAAGAAACTTTCTGGAATGAAATGTGGAGAATGCATTTTCTTTAAAGCATATCCAAAAGATGGAAAGCAACCTTGTATTAAAGAAGGTATTCGTGAATTTGCTAAAGCACCAGAAGCATGCTTTGTTCCTGATGTAACACAGCTACAGTTCAATGTAGATCAATTTGCTGCTATGTGCAGCATGTTCCATGGATTTACTAAGCAGCAGATGCGTATTTGCTTATATACTCTTAAGTCTGTTGCAAAATCTACTTCTAAAGAATATCCTATTGGCACTAAGGTTTTTATTCTTAGAGGTGAAGATTATCTATCCAATTATCTAGCTGCATATGTTTTACAGTATATTGATGATACTGTTGTAATTTCTGGTAGTCCTAGATTTTCAACACGTGGCAAATCATTTATTGGTTTTGTAAGTAAGTCATCAGTATACTCATTTGCTGAATATCAGAAACGACGTGCTGCTTTGATCAAAGCAGGTAAGATTGAAGATCCTAATAATAAGATTAAGAAGTCATTCTCTCAAGTAGATGAATATGAACCAGATGTTCCTACTATTGATACAGTTCCTCAAGAATGGCTTACTAAACGAGAAGATTCAAAGAAACGAAAAGATGCATATGAGAAACTGACGCAATTTCTTTGATAGTAAAAGTTCTTAGACTTTAAGAGAAGTAAGATGCTAAGAGATGCATTAAAAGATTTAGACAAGCCTAAACGAATACTCGTAATGTGCTTGAGATATGTTTTTGGCTTAATCAATAAACGACAGATTAATAAAGAAGTTTCTTTAAAAGAAAGAAAAGTAGTTGATCAGATTCTTTCTGATGGATACTTTTTAAAGAACTGTAAGCTTTATACATACAAAGTTCTTAAAGACAAGCGTGCGCATTATCAAAAATATGACATTACACGAGATGATGCTAGATGTCTTAGATCATGCATTAAATACCTTGCAGATGTAGATACTTCTTGGCCTGCTATTCCTATCTCTGAAATAGATAGCTATGTCAATACTCTACTAAGCAATAAGATTGATGTTTACATGGGTAAGTTTATTACTAAAAAGCTTAGTTTTTTAGTGAAATCTTATGGATTGACTTATCATGACATTAAGACTGACATGATTTTTAGTGGTATTAATGCTATCTATAAAAGCTATCCAAGGTTTGAGTCTAAACTGCATGCAATCAATATTGCAAAACGGGCAATTCATAATGCTGGTATGGGACTGATTTCTTACAATACTAAATCTTGTAGAAATCAGCTTTATCGAGATCAAGATGGATTGTTCCAAAGTAAAGTACGAGAGCTTTCTACTATTGCAACACTTCCAATTGAAGATAATAAAGAAGAGCTAGTAACGCATAAGTCAATTGAGCTGCTTATTAGCTCAAATACTCTGTTAAATGAGCAAGGACAGCGCTTTATTAGAATTGCTGCAGGAAAGTATGATGCAGACTTCAGTCAGTTCTTAGGCATGGATAATAGAGACTATATTGAGCAATGCAAGTACTCTCTTTATTTAAGGAAGCTTCGAAAATACTTTGGATTAAGCATTGAAGAGACAGAAGAATTTTTTAACGATATTAAGGAATTGCTATAATGACTTATGATAAGCTGTATCTCAATCAAGTTGTTACTGATAAAGAAAAAGAAGATTTCCTTAACAATGCAATTGCATTGCTAAATGCTGCAAGTAATCCAGATTGGAAGACTCCTATTAAGCAATCAGAAGATAAAGCGTATCGTGTGTACTTGACAAAGTATCCGAATATTTACCTTATTATTACTACTTGCAAAATTAATAAAGTTGGTATTGAAGTAAAGATGTGCATGCGTGCTGCGCAGCGTCTTTCACTATTTGACATGCAAGGTATTATTGACACTATTCAACGAGTAGTAAAGATTACAGAAGCTAAAGCAGTAATTTACAAGGATTAAGCTATGGAAAAGTTTATCAAAGTAAATGAAAACAGTACTGTAGACGCAGCTAATTTTTCTGAGTATCTTAAAGCAAACTCAGAAAAGCTTTATTCTTATGCTACTGCTTTAGCAACTGCAGCTGAGATGCTTAAAGAGCATTGCAATAAATGCGCATTGACTAGCTCTGATATATTTGGTATGGTTATCTCTTTGAACTATTTTAGTTATGCTAGTCAAGATATTACACAACATACTCAAAGTATGCTAAAAGCGTTAAATTCTTATGTGGAGAGCGTAAATGATGAGTCTAGAAGAGAAGTATCAGAAGCTAGTTCAAAAGAGAATTGATCTAGAATGCAAAATTGAGCAGCAAGGACATCATAGAGATCCTTATGATCTTTCTCAACTAGCAAAGCTTAATGTTAAAATCAAAAAGCTTGAAGATCAAATGTACTCTGCTGATGAATCTGCGCGTCAACAGCAAGATCTTCCATCTGAGCATGCTGCGTATGCTACAAAGATTTTTAACTAAAAGAGTGTACATTGCTTTATGCATGTAGTATAATACTTTTAAGCTAAGAAATCAATGTCTTAGCAGAGATTTTGATTAGGAGATTTAAAGATGGCAAAGATTGCTTACGTTGGTGAAGTTGCGTGCACAACGCTTTTGCGTAAGAATAAAGGCATTAGCATGAATGCAGCGCTTCGTAATCGCTTGAGCTCTTTGAAGAGTAGTTTTTCTTTTTATCGTTATTCTACTTTTCTTTCTGATCTTGGTTTGTATCCGTCTAACTTGTACTATCTTATTCACTGCAATAATAAGTGGGCAGTAGGTAAGTCGTTGACGGATTGCTTGCTGCAAGTTTATACGCAAGATCAGATTGATGCATGCATTTCGAAGTATGCAGTTGAGCGTAGCAAGCGCTCTACTTCTACTATTCCTGCATCTTTTAAGCATAATATGCTTCGATCAATCAAGAACTTTGGTCGAGCGCAATCGAAGAATCCTTCTACGATTTTTGGCGTATTTGATTGCGAGCTTTTTCCTGTATATATTGACTCAGACAAAGTTATTGCTGCTTTTAGTCTCGAAAAGCTTCATTCAGCAGGATTTGATAACGTATTCATCAGCACTGGCAACAACAGCAAAGACAATCAAATCAGTCAGATTGTTTTTGAACAGAATAAGTCTACTAAGAATTCTGACTATGTAGAAGCTAAAGCAAAGAAGCTTATTGAAGAAACTGTTCCTCTTAACCTTGAGTCTTCTGCTCAGCAGTCTGTTTCTACTCAGATTGAATACTTTGATTATCTGAAAGATATTATTGAAAAGGAAATTGAGCGCCGAGCTAATATTCGTGCTCAGGAAATTGTTCAGAATATGCTTAAGACTTTGCTCAACTAAGCTATGAATCTCAAAGAAGCAAAAGAGCTTTATATTAAAGCAAAAGATGCGTATTATAACACTGGGCATCCTATTATTAGTGATGCTCAGTTTGATAAGCTAGAAGATTGGATTACTAAGAAAGATCCTAATTGGTCTGAGCTTAAGAAAACTGGCATTTCAGTTATTGGCAAAAAGCAAGAAGTTAAATTGCCTTTCTTTATGCCATCTTTGAATAAGTTCTATCCAGAAGAAGTAAGTAAGCTCTGGTCTAAACTACCACGAGAAGATGTGTATATCTATATGGCAAAGCTTGATGGTTGCTCAGTTCTTTTAGAGTATAAAGATGGCAAGCCAGTTTCTTTGATTACTCGAGGCAATGGCGAGCTAGGAAAGGATATTTCTTTTCTTATTCCATATCTTAATCTTAAGAATATTGAAGATAAAGAGTATCATGCTTTTCGCTGTGAGGCTATTTTAGCTAAGCATCTTTTTATTAAATGGCAGAAAGAGTTTGATAATGCCCGAAATATGGTATCTGGACTATTGAATCGTCGTCAATCTCATCCTGCATTTAATGATATTTCTTTTGTAGTTCTTGGTGAGTATTCTAAGACTCTTGAAAATGGATTAATCTTTGCTGCAAAGCAAGGCTTAGATGTTGTATACTACAAGAAAGCATTTGCTAATGAAGAAGAAAAGTATTTTAATCAGTTTAAGCTAGGATTGTTTGAAACTGATGGAGTAGTTATCTCTACTCCTGACTTTAAGTACTTGTATTCTTCTTCTGAAAAGCCTAAGTCTGGCATTTTTGCATATAAGATTAATGCTGTAGAAGACAAAGTACAAGCTACTGTTGACAAAGTCATTTGGCAAATCTCAGCATTTGGTCGATTAATTCCTAAGATTAAAATCCATCCAGTTATTGTTCAAGGCGCAAAGATTACTTATGTAACTTGCCATAATGCAAAGTGGTTAGAAGATCATGGAATTGGTCCTGGTGCAATTGTAGAGATTATTCGCAGTGGTGAAGTGATTCCTAAAGTAGTAGGTGTTATTCAAGCTGCAAAATCAATTCAGCTTCCTGATATTCCATTTTACAAAAACGGCGTACATTTTTATCAAAAGGCAGCTACAGAAGAATCTTATATCAATAGCCTTCTTCGCTGTTTAGATAATCTTAGCGTTGATGCAGTAAAAGAAAAGTCTATTCAACGAATTTATCATATTTACTGCAATAAGTACTTTGCAAATACTCAGCCTATTGATGGATTAATTGCTCTTCTTACTAATGAAAAAGCTTTATTAGCTAGTTTTAAAGCAGAATTTGGTAGCAAAGCAGGCTCTATTATCTATGAGAATCTAAATAGAATAGTAAGTGAGCAGCATACAATTATTGATTGGCTATTAGCTACAATGGCATTTGATGCTGGTATTGGTAGAAAACGACTTTTAGCTGTAAATAAAATCCAGTCATTAGAAAGTATGAAGTCTTGGTCTAGAGACGCTATTGAATCTAGGTTAGCCAATATCAAATCAATTGGTGCTGTTTTAGCAAAGCAAATTACTGAAGGCTTAGTTAAGTTTTATCAGTGGTATGCTCGTCAAGAAACTTGGTTAAGATTTAAGCCTCTTGATGAAGAATTGCATATTTCAAATGGCCCAATGAGTTCTATTAATATTACTTTTACTGGATATAGAGATTCTAATCAAGAAAAAGCAATTCTAAATTTAGGCGGTAATATTGTTAACTTTAGTGCTAAAACTACTTGGCTATTATATAAGCCTGATGGTAAGAAGAGCACTAAAGTTGCTAAAGCAGGCAATAAAGCTATTACATGGGATATACTAGTAAATAAATATCCAGAGCTAGAAAAAGCTTTTTCTTCAAGCAGTCATTCGTTATTTTGAATAAGAGAGGAAAAGAATGAATAATACAACTGAGCATATGGTTACAAATGAGCTAGTTACATATAGAGTTAACATTTATTTTACTAATGGCAAGTCTTTAGGCTTTGTTAATATCTATATGGATGATGAAAAGACTACTGATGAAACAACACTTCAGATTAAAAAGCTAATTCAGACATATGAAGATCGACAGAAGCAGCTGCAAGAAGTAGTTAAGATTCATTCAGGCAAAGCTGAGTACTATATTGATACTTATCAGATTTCACTTATTGAAATCATTAAAAATATCAAGAAGAGTTCTAAGTAATGAGATATGATGCATATCATATAATATACAAAGAGCCAAATAGAAGCTTTAGACAATCAGGTAGTGAGCTGCTTAAAAGCATATCTAATTTCTCGTCAGAGTATTTTGTTCTTACAAACAAATACTCTGATGGTTTTTATGATATGCTTTTAAAGTATGCTAAGCTTTATATTGCTAATAATGCTAATCAAATCAAGAAAAATCAGGCTTTTACTGCAGAGTATGATGATTTGATTATGCACACATACTTAGTATTAATGCCTATTGATGCAATTGAAAATAAGCTTAAGCAAGCATTTTCTTTATTGACAGAAGATTATCCTGATAACTTATATGAGATGTCTTCTAATATAGCATTAGTAGAAAAAACAGTAGTAGAAATTCCATGATAATTTGATATTATCATGATATTTTTAAGAATTCTTAAACAAAATGCCTGATAATAACTTATATGAACCAGACAGATTGCCGATGCCAATTGCATCACAAGGCAATTATGTTGTTATTCCAGAGCAGCAAGCTGTAGCAGGTGATGGCAAAGCTTCTATTGCTCAAGGTTTTGGTCCAGAAAATTCTAAGCTTTTAGATGAAGGCGGCAAAGCAGTACGTCGTCAAGATCTTAATGGTCTGTTTAATAGACTATCTCAGATTTTATATTGGGTTCAATCTGGTGGCCAATGGACATATTCTGCAGAAAAGAACTATGAAGTAAATTGCATGGTAATTCATGACAATCAGTTCTTTGTTTGCATAGCTGCTAATGGTCCTGACTTTGATTCTGGCGTACAAACACCATCTGCAACAAGTAGCCAATACTGGGTAACATTGTCTAAGTTTGGTGATTTTATTACATCAGGCTCTACTATTGATAATTTGCAATTTGCTGTAGATGGCTTATCTGCTTCATTTAATCTAACTGCATCTACACAAAGTACTATTACTTCATCTGCAGGTAAAGGCATTTTTTCTTTAAGCACATTTGATGTGACAAGCTCAGGCATTTCTACTGGTACTTATGAGATTAAAGATATTCTTCAAAGATTGATTAATAATTCTCATAGGCACTCAAGCAAATCAGTTTCTGGCGATGGCTCTGGTATGACATACTGCTCATATTGCTCATACTGCAGCTATTGTTGTAGAGACTGTTGTGATGACTGCGGTGATGATGGCATGTATTGATGCGGAGTATTATTAATATGGCTCAAAGAAAATCAAGATTAGTAAAAGCTAAGACTGATTTAAGTAGTGTATGCTCTTATATCAATTATGCTTGCAAAGGCAATGTTTTTGCTGTACGTTTGCTAAAAGATTCTTTTCAGAAAAATGCTGCTCTTTTAGAAGATGATCTTTATCAAGTTGATCAACTTTTGTCTAGTAATTTTTTGCAGCAGCTTTCTACAGCTACAGTTTCATACAAAGGTAAGATATTAGAAGTTATAGGCGAATGCATTTTTGATACAAGTAAGTATCATGAGCATGCACTTCGTCCATTAAGCAATTATCTTATCTATTTAGGTGATAAGTCTATTCAAGCTGTAAACTATCAGCTAGAAACAGCTGTTACTCATTTTAGAGTTCCTGAATATCTTAAGTCTAAGACTGGTAGAGCAATTTGCTTAGCACAAATTTATACTGTTAATGAAGATGATATTCTTGAAAATTGTTCTAAATCATTATTTAAGTTTGATGGTGTAAAAACTATCACTAATATTGATTTGTCTTCTTTTATTAAAGAAGAATCTTCTTCAATTGCTAGCAAAAATTACTCAGGTAGAAGAGCATTACAGCCTAGACTTACTCTTGAAGCTTTATCTGAATCAATTGAAGAAGATGGCAGTATTCAGCTAAAAGTACAGTGTATTTTAGGTGAAGAAATTGAATCTTCAGCAAAATTTGTTGTTAATATTGAGCCTGTTGATGGTTATGTACCTCATAGGCGAGTTACTTTGCATAATGGTGAAGCTACCTTTACTGCATATGCTCTTCATTTGAAAGCAGGTGAATCTCTTCGTGTTAAAGTAGGTTTGCCATTTTATTCAGGTTTAGCTGAATGCACAGTGCCTGTTGTAGCATCTTCTGCTAAGCAAGAAACAGTTTCTCAATTTAAGTCTGACGAACTATTGATTGCAGAGCTAAATGCTGCATCTAAGAACATTGATTCTATTAAGCAGTCATTATATCAGTATATTGACTCAGCTGTTCTTAATCGATTTGAATCATATAAAGAATCTTTGAATAAAGATGAATAAGATTAAGCCTGTTCTTAATCTCATGCTAGGAACTGCATGCAATAAGAAATGTGCTTATTGCATGCAACCGCGACATGGATCTAATGGTAAAATAGATATTAATCTTTTTATCAATAAACTGCTTTCTTACATAATGGCTCATCATCCTAATGGTTTGCAAACTATTGAATATTGGGGTGGTGAGCCTTTGTTGTATCTTGAATATATAAAAGCAATTCAAAATGCTATAGTAGATGCTAATATCTATTTGAATAGAAATCCTAGAATAGTTACTAATGGGACTCTTATCTCATCTGAGTTTATAGATTTTTGCAATCAGCATAATATTCTTGTTAATTTGTCTTGGCATGATGGATCTTTATCTAATGCTCAGCTATTGAAATTTTTTCAGATCAATAGAGTTTATATTACTAGTGTAATTACACATACTCATTTAAATCTTGAGCAAGACTATGCTGCATGGTTACGATTAAAAGAGTTGTCTGATCAATGTATTCCTTGGCAAGTATACCCTGTTCACTGTACTGATCATTGCTTAGAAAGTGAGTATTTGACAAAAGATGATGTAGACAGCTATTTCTCATATTTAAAGACTAAGCTTAACTCTACAGATTTCTTTTATAAATATATCTTGAATCATTTATACAATACTTATGTAAACCATAAAGCTATATGCATAGAGCCTAAATGCTATGGACAGAGAACACTAAGTATTGACTTGCATGGCAATAGATATTTTTGTCATCATATTATGGAAAGCTCTAATATTTCTTATAATATATTTGATAAACATATACCTATTGCTAAAACAAATCCTACAGATAAATATTTTTCTACATCAACATGCCAAAGCTGTCCTCATTTAGCACACTGCTTAGGCAATTGTTACTTATCTAATCAGCATGATGTAGAATGCTATTGGGTTAAGAAAGCTTATAATTTCTGCGTAGAGAACAAAGATGCTATTCGAAATTGAATGTTCAAACAATAAAACATATTTGTTTGATAATGAGACTTTAATGATTTGGAATCCTAATGGCGTTTTAGTAAATTTTGAAAATGACATTAGGTTTAGAAGCTTCAAGACAGATAAGAAGATAACTAATAAGCCTTTATACAATAAGAATAATCCAATTGTAGGCAAATCTAATATTGATCGAATTAAGCTTTCTCTTGGATTTAAATGTAACTATAAATGTGAGTATTGCTGGCAGCGTCAATTTGAGCAAGTAGCAATTGATGCTACTCCAATGCTTGTAGATTCATTTTTAGAAAAGCTAAGAAAAATTGATTTATCTAATTGCAAACGACTAGAATTTTGGGGTGGTGAACCGCTTGTCTACATTAAAACATTAAAGCTGCTGATTCCAAAGCTTAGACAAGAATATCCAGAAATGGATCTTATTATGCTGTCTAACGGATCTCTTCTTACAAAAGAGCTTGTAGATTTCTTTATGCAGTATAGAGTAATCTATGGCATTAGCCATGATGGTCCAGCTTTTACACAGTATAGAGACAAAGAAGATCCATTTGAAGCAAATTTAGAAGCTATTCAGTATCTTTGCTATCAATCACTAGAAAAGCAAAAACGTGCTCCATGGTTTGCTGTTACTTTAAACCGATATAACTATAAGCTGCCTGAGCTATGTAAATTCTTTGAAGAAAAATTAGGCAAAGATTGTCCTTATTACATTCATGTAGACAACATGATTGAATGCGCAAATAAAGACGACTTTGCTAAATTTGTTTTATCTGATGCTGAATTCTTAGAATTTACTAAGTATGCACTAGATGCTTATTTAAATCCAAATAATCCTTTTTTTGATGATTTTTCTAAGCATTTAAGAAATACTTTATTTGCTTTAGTGAATAGAATTGGTCCTTGGAAAGATCCATATGGTTGTGATATTGCCTCGCATAAGACATTGGCATTAAACATGCGTGGAGATGTATTGTCTTGTCATAGCTATCCAGATGATGTTGTAGGCAATATTTCAAATCTGGATAAAGTAAGTATTTCTAAGTTTACACATTGGATCTATAGAGACAACTGCTCTTCTTGTCCTATTCTTTTCTTGTGCAAAGGAGGTAAGATTTGTACTTCTAATGAAGAGCAGCGTTGGGTGTGTAAGTCAATGCTTATGTGGAAATATCCAATGTTTTTAGCTGCTTGGCGAGTTTTGTTTAATACTGACATTAACTGCATTAAAGAGCATAGATCATGATTCGGCCTAGAAGACATATCATTGTAAACAGCGGATTTCCTTTTACTTCAGATGTAGTTCTTAATTTTGCTTGGGATGATGAGTCTCATACTACAAGAATATTAAGAAAAGCAAGCTGGATTTCGCAAAAAGCAGATGTTGCTGCGTCAGAAGACTTATATAAGCCAGAGTTAATAGATAAGTCTCTTGCTCTTTATGAAGATGAATACTATTACATTGAGCAGCAAGCTTCATTTAATAGAAATCATTACTTGTATAGAGTTTGGTGGGATATGGCTGCAGATATAGGCTGTGTATATGATCTTAGCAGCAAAGCAATTCGATATATTTCTATTTCAGCTTGGTGCAAAGCATTGCAATGCCATACTCTTGCAGCATTAAATCAGCTTAATTGCGTATGCCTTGCACAAGTTTGGGCTAGAAATTGTAATGATAAGATTTCTCAATGCTCTATGTCTTTTTGCACAGGATATGATCAAAAATATATCTGTAAAGAAGATTTAGGTGAGAAGACTACACAAGATACTATCAGTAAGAATACAACAGCCTCTAGATATCTAAATCTTTGCATAGGAATAGTTCCTTTAAACAGCTGCTCTTCATTGAACATTACTGAAACTGACTATGCAAAAGTGCTCAGTACAGAATATAATGCAGATGCAACAGAGATTACTTGTTTAGTTTATGCGTACACTGAACAAGAAGGCATAAATTCAATTTGTAAAGATGCTGAAGGCTGGTTAGATCTTTCTTATTATGGATGCAGATTAGATCAATCTAGAGTTTTTCTTAAAGAAGGCCAAGGTTATATTCGAGTTGAAAAACTTCCATATGCGCAAGAATTCTCTGTAGGAGTATCTTGCTTTATTAAAGATGCAGTACGGCTTACTTTTAAGCCAATCCAAAGAATTTAATTAATATAATGCGCATTATTTCAATTTTACTATTATGAGCTCAACTTTTGTCATTACAAATGTAGGCTTAGAGAAAGCAGCTCAAGCAAATGAAAAAGGGTTAATTGTAACCATAGCTAAATTTGCTGTTGGAGATGCATATGGATACACACCATCTATATCAGATACACGTATAAGAGGCAACACTCTTTATACAGGATCGCCAGTTTCTTATAAGTATATTGGTGATAAGACTATACAGATTATGTGTACTTTGCCAGATACGATTGGACCATTTGCTTGGGGTGAAATTGGTCTTTATCTTGATTCTGGTGAATTGTTTGCTCTTGCTGCTTTGCCTAAGCCTCAAAACAAGTACTCTAGCTTAGAGTCTGACATTGCATCTAGTGTTACTTTTTATTGCTATATTACACTAGCATATGATAAGGTTTCTATCACTATTGACTATGGCAGTAGTGATAATCCTGTTTCAACAGTAGAAATCTTAGACGTTTATAAATGGTCTAATGTTAAGAAGCCGGCAGATGTGCAATTAGGCATTTCAGAAATAATTGTTCATGAGAACTCGCCTATTGGTAATCCTACACTTCTGCTAAAGTCAGACAATGAACGATGGACAATTGCTTCTACATATGAGCCTATTTGGTCTAATATTATTCCAGTAGTTTCTACAGAAACATATCTTGAGTTTGATGTAAAAAAGAGCAATTTACCAACAACTGCAGCAACTGATGTTTCTAATGAGTATGTTGCACAGTTTCCAGATGGAACATTCTCATCTTTTTCTAAGGTAGAGCTTGTTTCAGATGATACTCGACTTCGATTTACTTATGTAGATCCATTAGAAACACCTAGAGATTTAGAATCTCAAATTGTTTTTTATAAATCAGCAGTATCAGATGTTGAGACAAAAGCAATTAATATTAATTTAGATACTATTGGTACTTTGCCATATGATCGAATTTCTGGTACTCCAGATTTAAGCGCTGTTAGCATACCTATTGGCGCTATTATTGCATGGCCTTTGTCAAGTATTCCAAATAACTATCTACTAGCAAATGGTGCTGCAGTTTCTAGAACTACCTATAGCAAGCTGTTTGCAGTGTATGGAACTAAGTTTGGCTCAGGAAATGGTTCTTCTACATTTACTCTGCCTAATCTGACTAATTATTTCTTAGCTGGTGCTGGCTCTAGATATGCTGTAGGCTCTACTTATACTGATGGTCTGCCTAATATTACAGGTACAATGGATGCCATTAATGACATTGACCATCTTTTTACGCCTACTGGTGCTTTTTATAGGCTGTCAAAAGTAGTTGGTGAGTCATATAGATCAAATGCAGATAATGCAGGATATGGTTTTGATGCAAGTAGAGCTAATTCGATCTATGGCAGGACAGATTATGTCAGACCAGCAACATTTGGTATGAACTTTATCATTCGATATCAGTAAAATAAAAGCCGTACTATATAGTGTAGTACGGCTTTTTATTTACACAGATTTAAAGTTTTTATGTCAAAGTTCCTCTTGGAAATTTTATATGTCTATGACATAAATATAATATGAGTTCTCAGCGTATGCTGAGAATCTTTTTCTTTCTTAAATGAGATGAGGTAATATGATTAAGATTGAAAAGAAAGATGGTACACTTGAGCCATGGAATGCAGACAAAATTAAGATTGCTGTCACAAAGTCTGCTGCTCGTGCTAATGTATCATTATCATCAGAAGATTTAGAAGACATTGCAAAAGCAGTAGAAGATCAAGCAAAGCTAATTCAATTTAACAGTGGCTCAACAGAGCGCGTTGTTATTCCTACACGAAAACTTCATACTCTAGTTATTGACACATTACAGCGCTTATTTCCAAAAGTAGCAGTATCTTATCAGGAATATAGAGATTATAAGAATACATATGCTGCTGAATTTGAAAAGATTAAGAATGACGCTGATGGTGTTCTTCAGCTAGGCGATAGAGAGAATGCAAATTTTGACAGTTCTTTAGTTTCAACTAAAGGCTCTCTTATCAAAGGCTACTTAACAAAATCTCTTTATAAGCAATTTTATCTTTCTAAAACAGAAAAAGAGTTGACAAAACGCGGAGATATTTATATTCATGATCTTCGTGATATGATTCTTGGCTCACTGAATTGTGCATTATTTGACATGGCTAATATACTTAAAGGTGGTTTTGAAATGTCAAACGTGCAATATACAGAGCCGAAATCAGTTTTAGCTGCTCTACAAGTTATCGGTGATGTAACACTTGCTGCATCAGCACAGCAATTTGGTGGTTTTACAATCCCTGAGCTAGATAAGACTCTTTTACCATATTGCAAGATGTCATTACGTGCAGCTGCGTATGAATATGAAGAGTTTTCTAGTGAGCCAAAAGATATTAAAGATTACAAGCAAAGTCAGCATACTTTTGCTTGGTATAGACTAACAAGAGAGCTTGAACAAGGTTTTCAATCATTAGAGCTTAAGCTTAACACGATTCCATCAGCACGTGGCGATTTTGCTTTCACTACTATTACATTTGGCCAGTGGGATTCTAATTTGCCAGAAGAAGATAAAGCAATTTTGAATCTTATTGGTAAGACAATTCTTCATATTCGTGAAAAAGGACATGGTGGTAAACAAGTCGTATTTCCTAAGCTTGTTTACTTATATGACGAAGAGCAAGTTAAAGAAGATGCATACTCATTAGATTTAATGGATGAAGCTGTAGAATGCTCTTCTAAGTGTATGTATCCTGATTGGCTTAGCTTATCTGGAAATGAAAAATATAATAAGGTAGCACAGGTTTTTAAAGAATCTGGTAAGAAAGCTATTACAAGCCCCATGGGTTAAGAGAAATCGACAGCTCATGTAAAATCCTGCTAAACGGGGAAACTCTCATGCAGACAATCCCGTGCTAAACTTTCTAATAAGAAAGAATGCCTAACGACTATCCCTGATGAATGTAAGGGAGTAGGATTAAGTAATCCGAAATGCAGGACTTCTAAGTATAGAAGAAGATATAGTCTGATCTCTATAGCGATGTAGAGCTGCTTGAATAAAGCGGGTTAGAATTAACGACTCTAACTGAACAAAAGTAAAATGTGTCGTGCATATCTTACACCTTGGAAAGATCCTGAGACAAATCAGTATGTAACAATTGGTCGTTGCAATATTGGTGCTGTTTCTCTTAATCTTCCAGTAATTATTGCTGTTGCAAAGAAAGAATATTCATCTAATTGGAAAGAACAATTTTGGGCGTTATTAGAAGATCGTCTTGAAGTTATTAGAAACTTCCTTCGTAAGCGCTATGATATTATTAAGCATGTAAAAGCTTGTACTAATCCACTTGCTTTTACTCAAGGCGGTTTTTATAAAGGCACGCTTGAGCCTGATGATGAGATTGGTGATCTAGTTCAGTATATGACTGCCTCTTTTGGCATTACTGCTCTTAATGAAGCTACTATTCTTTGGAATGGCCATACACTTCATGAAGATAAGTCTTTTGCTATTGAAGTAGTCAACTTTATTTCTGATAAAGTTAATCAGTTCAAGAAAGAAGACAGGTATCTTTATGCTTTATATGGCACGCCGGCTGAATCTTTGGCAGCTACACAAGCTAAGCAGTATGCTGATTATACTGGTGACACACAATTTGGTGAATATTTTACAAATAGTTTTCATCTTCATGTTTCAGAAGATGTTACACCTTTTGAAAAGCAAGATGAAGAAGAGGAGCTATTCCATATGGTTGCAGGTGGACACATTCAGTATGTACGCTTAGACAATCCAGAGAACTTAGATGCTGTTAGATCAGTGATTCTACGCGGTATGGAGAAGGGCTTCTATCAAGGTGTAAACTTTGATGCTGCATACTGCAACGACTGCGGTAAACATTCTACAAATGTGATGTGGACGTGCCCGCATTGCGGTTCTAAGAATTTGACTGTCATCTCACGTGTTTGTGGCTATCTTGGCTACTCTAATGTCAATGGTGCTACGCGTATGAACGATGGTAAGATGGCAGAGATTGCTGATCGCAAGTCTATGTAATACTTCAAAATTTCATGATATAATACTTCGGTGTAAAGCTATTTTACACCGAAGTTTATCAACAGCATTTTTTTTTTCATAAAATATGAAGATAAATGCATCACGTAGATTAAAAGCATATTCTTATGATAGTATACTCTCTGAAGATCTTGTTGAAAAACTAATTTATGATGATTTTCAAGATATTCAGCGAGTTTACACACGTGCAGATAAAATGAAAGATGAGCAAGAACGAGAAGATTTTATAGTGTCTTCTCTTCAAAGTTTTTATGAAGATTCAGATTTCTTAGATGAATATTTTGCATATAAGCCATTAAGCAGAGTAGTTACTGCGCTTATGAATAACTCATCTGATTCAAGAGTTGTTTCATATCTACGAGAAAAGCTTAATCAAGCTCTTTAATAGTAAAGTTGCAGCCAAAGAAATATAATAGCTTTAGCTGCAATCTTATTATAAATAGTAATTATTATGAGAGTACAGCAAGTAGACACATATAAATGGGAACTGTATTGGACGATGCCTTGGCAATTTGTTCAGTATATGTGGGTATCTGTTCTAGAAGGTTTTTCTGGGCATTTTAATGCAGAAATGGCATATAACTTTAGTATCAATATTAAGAATGAGCCTTTATCAGAGTTTAATTTTGATCAAAAGCTAAAAGATATGTGCATTAAAGAGCTTGGAGAATTAGCAACCTTTTTAAAAGGCAATCCTTCTAGGTTTATGATTTCTGTTGATTCTACTAAGCAATGCTGTACTCTTCAAAAATATTAAAAGGAATTTATTATGTCAATTGTTGAAAAGAATACTCATTTAGAAAAGAAAAAGAATAAGTCTATTGATGATGAGATTGTTGAGCTTATGCGTATGCGAGATGAGCTAAAAGACTCTATTAAGAAGCTTGAAAATGCGCGTGAAAAAGAAATAAAAAAGATGCAGCTAAAGACTGAAGTAGATGAGCTTAAGCGAAAGCTTAATAAGATGTCTTCAAGATCAGATGAGCAAAAGAAAGAATCTTTTACAGAAAAAGACGCTAATGATAAAGATGAAAGAGTGCAACAGCTTGTAGAAGATCTTAAGCAAATTTTACTTGATGATGAAAATGTAGTCAATAAGCTATATCGAGAGATCTTAAACCATAAGACTTATCCTTCATTTCCAGAAAGTGATAGAGATAAGTCATATGGCACATACATATGGTGGGCTTAATACATACATTTTTCTAAGAAACTTTGCTATAATATAAAGAAAAGACTATTAGCTTTAGTCTAGATTTTGCATAAATAGTAATAGAGCTATGATTACGCAAGTACAGTTTGAGAAATTTTGTGATTTTCTTAAAGTATCTGTCTCTTATAAAGTTTCTTTAACTATTGCTTTAGGCGTAATTCAGCAATACTGCAAAGGTGCTGTTGAGCTTGGTAATTGTACAGATGAAGAGATTGTATCCTTTGCAGAAGCTAAAGGATATAGTGAGTATAAAAATAATGTGATTGCTATTCTTTATACTTATTATAAGAATCATCCAGATAAAGATCCTAAAGAGATTTTTAAATATTGTTTTAGTATTAGTGAATAAATAAAATGCTCTGCTTTATTTTTAGCAGAGCATTTTTCTTAATGGAGAGCTTAAATGAACTATATTGGCTTCAATAAGTATGATACAGCTAATGGACCAGGCATTCGTGTTTCTCTCTTTGTATCAGGCTGTACGCTTCACTGTAAAGGATGCTTTAATCAAGAAAGCTGGGATTTTAACGCAGGAAAGCCATTCGACTCTGATGCTTATCATGCATTGTTTAAAGCGTTAGATAATAAGTACGTTTCTGGCTTGTCTATTCTTGGTGGTGATCCTTTCGAAGAAGCGAATATGCCAGTTGTTCATGGTATTGTGCAAGAATTTAGAAATCGATTTAAAGATACTAAAACAATCTGGATTTGGTCAGGTAGAAAACATGAGCATTTAAAAGATCATTTCTTAGCTGCTGCTATTCTTGATTTTTGCGATGTTCTTGTAGATGGTCCTTTCATTGAGCGTCTAAAGGTCAATCCAGCCGATCATTATTACTATGGATCTAGCAATCAGCGTGTTATTTATCTAAAGCATAGTGTATAATATACTTGTTCTGATAAAGAGAGCACAAAGCTATGGAAATCCTATCTAATAAAAAACGTTTAGAAGCTTGTATTCTTCTTGAAGCTCAAGAATCTCTGTATGCAATGTCTAACGTATACACAGACATTGGTAATATTACTATTCAGATCAATCCAACTGAAGGACGAATTGGTGAGCCTTATTTTAAGGTTTACAATACTGATAGTGTGTCTACTTCAAATTTTGTAGCAAGGATTTCTTTTGACGTGCCTAAGTATATTATTCATAAAGATAGTAAAGGCAAACAGTCTTGGTTTATGAATGCTTCAGAGAGGAAAAATTTAGTTAGTGTACTTACTGCAAATAACTATTCTGTTTGGAAAAAGCTAATTGCTAACTGGAATAAAGAAAAGTACGGTATTACTTCTAGATGTTGGAGTTTTTTTTTACTTCAAAGGTTAAATCATTATTGAATACTGCAAATAAGCAAAAGCTTATTGACTATGCTCAATCTTCTGATAAATTAGAGCAGCAAGCATATAAGTTTATGCTTAGCGTTTTTAATATTGATAATATTAAGCAATTTAAAGCTCGTCCAGAAGAGCATATTATTACTGCATTATCACGGCTTAAGGAATGCATGCCTACTGATAAGCTTATGCCAGATTATATGCAGCTTGTAGAGTAAAAATGGAAATCCTATCTAAAAAACGTTTAGAAGCTTGTATTCTTCTTGAAGCTCAAGAGTCTTTATATGCAATGTCTAATGTGTATACAGACTACTTTGATTATGGGGCTTCATTTCAAATCAACCCTTCTGAAGATAGACTAGGTGAACCTTACTTTAAAGTATATGATTCATTTAGTATAGATAAGGCAAGACGTGTAGCTAGGCTTTCATTTAACGAGCCTAAGTATATTATTCATAAAGATGGTTTAGGCAAACAGCCTTGGTTTATGAATGCTTCAGAAAAGAAGTATATCTTAAGTATTCTTAAAAAGAATAAATATTCAGTTTGGAAAAAGCTGATTGCTAATTGGAATAAAGAGAAGTACCAAGTTGAATCTAGGCACTGGAATCTTTTTACTGAAAGCGTTAAAACACTCATTACTAGATCTCATAAAGAAGATTTTATTGTGTTTGAGCAATCTTCAGATCTACTTCAGCAAAAGGTATATAAATTTATGCTTAGTGTTTTTAATATTGACAATATTAGTCAATTTAAAGCAATAAAAGAAGACATAGTAGATGATGTACTTGCTAGAGTAAGTCAGTGTATGCCAATCGATAAGCCTATGCCAGATTATATGCAGCTTGTAGAATAAAAATAGAAATTTTATATAGTAAAATGCATTTTTATAGGATATCTTAATAAAATGAGCAAAGAAGTAACACCTACTGTAGAAACTTCTGATAAGTCTATCCTTGACCAGATTAAAGACACAGTAAAGGATACTATTAAAGCAGAAGCAATGGCTACTATTGATCAATTGATTGAAACGATTAAAGAAAAGCTTACTGCTAATGGTATTGAGTTCACTGAGCAGGTTCAAGCGCTTGTTAAGGAAGCTATCACTGCTATTATGAAGGAAACAGGCGAAACTGTTTCTGAAAAAGTAGATACTTTTCTTGATGGTAAAAAGGCAATTTGGACAGAACTAGCTGCAACAAATCCTGATGAAGCTCGTCGCAAGCTTCGTAATTTTTGGCTTGGTGTAGCTGGTGTTTGTGCAATTGTTGGTTTTGCACTAGGTGTTTGGGTATTTTAACTAGAAATTAATTATGGATATTTCTAATCTTACAGCTGCTAAAGCATTTAAGCTTATAGATAAATTAATACGTCAAGAACGTTTTGATTATGCAGCTAAAATAAAAGATGAATATATATATATAACCGGCGTTGATGCTTATAGACATGTTATCAGTATAGTTAAAAATCTTTACAAAATTTTCGGTAAAGAAAATGTAGTGATGTTAGATTATGATGATAACATTATTAAGTATCCTGCATATGATGGATATATGTATATAAAGATTTTTGGTGAAAAAATTGAGCTTATGCTTACATATGGCAATTTTGGACCAGAAGATATTAGTGTTGGTGGACTTGTCCTTTCATTCTATTACGAAGAAAAATCTTTTTAATAAAAATGTCTAATTTAGTAAAAATTCTTGTTATTTTTGGTGCTTTAGTAGTTATTGCTGCAGGCATTTTTGTAGTTGTTGCTAACTGGACAGATAATGAAGAGCTTTTGCCTCCTCAGCTTCAAGATCCAGCTACTACAGAGCAAGTTAAGTAATCTTATTTTTAGTAGATAAAATAAAAGGAGTATTTCTTAGCGTAAAGAAATACTCCTTTTTTTATGCTTATTTGATTAAGTGATAGTAAGAGTACCAGTAATCGTATTATTGCCAGTGCTCTTAATTGTGCTAGTTTCAAGCGCTGTAACTCGAGCTATCAGTTCATTTAATGCAGTTACAGTAGCATATGTCGTATTAATTACATTACCGTTTGCATCTTGTGTAGCTTTTGTTGCTGTAGCTGCATTACCTGTACATGTAGCAGCTGTTGTAGCAGAATCTGCAGCTGCAGCATGACTAACTGTCAGTGTAATTGCTGCATCAGCTGAACCATTAAATGTAGTTGAGCCACTAGCATCCCCACTAATAGAAATAGTTCTAGCTGTAGCTAATGCACTAGCAGTAGATGCATTACCTTGCAATGCACCTATAAAAGTAGGTGCAGTAAGATTACCAGTAAGCGTACCACCTGCTAACGTAAGATAATTAGCTAAAGCAGAAGCATCAGCTTTTGCAGCTAATGCTGTATTTGTAGCATAATCACCTTTAACTTGATATGTAGTACTAGCATTAGCTGTTGTAAGATAAGCACTAAGATCTACGGTACCAGCTAGCTTATCCCACTTAGAACCATCCCAAGCAAAGTTGTCACCAGTATCTTCTACATTGTAGACATCACCTGTAACTTGATTTGAAGAAGGTAGAGCTGCTTGGTTAGCAACAGAGCCTTTGTATTTATAGACACTAGCAATAGCAGAATCTACATAAGCTTTTGTAGCAGGATTATTACTTTCAGTAGGCGTTTGAACAGTAATAGCACCAGTAAAGTCAGCACCAGCTAAATTAGCTTTTTTAGCAACATGCTCGCTCATATCCTGCACAGCAGATTCAAGAGCATCTGTAGTTGCATATTGACTAATATTTAGACCACTAATAGCTTGTGAAACACTAGCTGGTGTAGCATATGTAGTAGATGCTTCAGACTTTGTAAGGAATGTAGCTTTATCAGATTCGTATGCAGTATCTTCTACAAAATGAGAAACATCAGGAATCTGATCAGTTGTTGCTACATTTTTACCATTAAGCGTAGCTGTACCTGTAAATTGAGGATTAGCTTTTGTAGCAACAGTATTAGTCAGAGACGCTACTTCTTGCTCAAGCGCTTCTAGAGCAGAAGCATCAGCTTTAGCAGCAAGTGCATCAACTAAATCTGTTTGCTCTGCAATATCACCATAAAGCTGGCCCCACTGAAGTGATGAAGCATCAGATACTTCAGTTGGATTTTCTGTATTATATACAGTATTTACTGCAACATATGATGGTGATGAGAAAATAGCTACACAAAGCTCTTGAGCTTCAGTAGATTCACCAAATTGAGGTGCATCAGCTGTAGAAAGCCAACCATCTACGCCTTGCCATGTAATAGAGCATGTAATGCCTTCTGGCTTGACTAGCGTAAGCTTAACTGCTTTGTCTGAAGTAGTTTTAGCACAGTTAATTGTAGCGCCTGCAGCTGTAAGCGTATGTCTAATTGCAATTACTGAATCGTCATTAACTATAATTGAATTAGACTCAGCTACTTCAGCAAGAGGTCCGCTTGTGATTCCTTCAACAGCGCCAGACTTAGGGATATAATCGCCATTTGTAGCAAGCTCTACAATATTGTCTTCTGCGTCTTTAGTTCCAATAACACCATCAGGAATATTGATCCAGATTTCACCTGTTTCTACAGCGGTAGGCTCAGGCCTTGTTCCTGGAGTTATTGAATATAATTGTGTATATTTCATATTTCTATAGTATAAAGTGGATTGCAATCACTATATAAATATAAAATTATTTGCATGCAAAAATGCCTCTAAAATTTGTTTATTTTAGAGGCATTTTTATATTGATTGCGTATATACAGATTAGCCTGTTGTTTGTAAAACAGCAAAACCAACATCATTGTCCCAAGAAAGAACAAGAAGAGATGGTGCAGTCATAGTAGGAGCAGAACCTCCTGCCCAGACCCAAGAAGTTCCTAGATTTACTGTTGTAGAAGCATTCTTAATAGAAACTTTCTTAGTCCAAGTACTATTTGCTGTACCGTTATTGACAGTAATAGCTACTGCTGTAGTAACTTGCTGAGAATCAGGTGAAGTTTGCGTAATTGTCAAAGCAGTTGAAGAAACAACACAGTCTTCATAACCTGCAAGATTACCACGAGAGCCAGACTTAATGACAGAATCTTTTACAAGAGCAACAGGATTATTATCTACAGTAATAGCATTTTGTCCTAAAGAGACTGTTTTGCCATCATTGCCAGTTACAGTAAGAATTCCCATATTTCTTCTTATTTAGAAAATTAAAAAATTAGTATAGTAATAATTAAATTATTGCTATATTCTAAAATTCAATAACGGAATTTGTAAATGCCTAGTATTTTGTAAAGAATTCGAGCAATAATGTTGATCTAATCAATATTTCGCAGAGTAATGATGCTACAATTATAATAGAGTATCCTGATGGACAAACTTGTACTTTTTCTGCAGGTGATTATACAAAATTTACTTAAAGCCAAAGGCTTGTTCCTAAAGGTACAAAAATATCATCATCTTTTGAAGACCTACAATAGCATGTATGGTTCAATATTTTTCAGTAGCTAAAGTTGAAGGCTTTAACTAATTTTATAAAAAGGCTTATAGCTTTTACAATCAATAAACTTAATAAACTAAAAGGAAATCTATAATGGCTATTCGTTACGTCTTTGAAGAAAAGAAGTATACTTCACTCTATCAGCTTCGTCAAGCTATTTGGAAGTCTCTTCGTGTTGCTTATGCCAATCCTAAGACACAAGAAGAGTTTGATGCTATTGAGCCACTAGTTGGTAAAGTTGTTGTAGAAGAGTATGATCCTATGGATGATGTAAATGATGACTCACTTCGTGCTCGTGCTCTCTCTAATCTAGAATCATCTTTTACAGCATATCGTAATTCTTCTAAGACTTACATCAACTCTAGTCTTGGTTTTAAAGCAAATGCTAATGAAGTTGCTTTTGCTAACATTGAAGGCTGCATTGCTCAGGCTGAAGCTCCTTCAGGCGTTATGACTACAGCAGATGAAGGCAAGATTACGTTCATGGACTTTGAAGATCAGCCTCATGAACTTACTGTTGATCAGCTTAAGACTCTTAAAGTTGAAGTTGCATCTAATGGCTCACGTGCTTATGGTGTAAAATGGATGTATCGTCAGCAGATTGAAGCTGCTGATCGTGCTGCTCTTCTCAAAGGCTTTAGCTTTGACTTTAGACCAGATGATCAGAAAGCTCCTGCTGCTGAAGAAGAAGCTGAACCATCTGCTGAATAATAGCATAGTATAAATTTGTACATAGAGCTAGCAAATGCTGTATAATAGTAATGTTAGCTCTATCTTTTTATTAGAGCATGGCAAATATTTTACATCCTGATGTTTTTCAGGTAGTTGTAGCAATTGATCAGCTAGCAAATACACTTCTTGGTGGTATGGCTGATGAGACTCTTTCAGCAAGAGCTTGGCGACATCATCTTGATGGAAGTAGAGATTGGCCTTATAAGCTGATTGATGCTCTTTTCTTTTGGCAAAAGAATCATTGTCGTGAAGCGTATGAATCTGAGCTTAAAAGAAGACAACTGCCTATAGATTATAGAGAAGAGTAAGTTTAAATAATATAAATAGTCTTTCAAGGAGAATTAAATGACTGCTAGCTCTGTTAATCCAGTTGAAGTTTTTACTTCTATCAAAGACAGTATTCAAAGTATTTCTGAAGATGATTTGAATAGTCTTAAAGATGCTGCTGAGTATCTCGCAGCGAAATACTTCAAGTCAGGCCAAGTTGCTGCACTTAAGAAGCTTGCTTTTTCACTTGAAGTAATCAATAAAGAAAAACAGCTTATTGATATTGGAATCAATACATTTATCTATAAAGATGATATTGATTTTTATATTGACAATGCAAAAGATAATACTCCAGTAAAGCTTATTGAGCTAAAGAATTATCCTAGAGAGATTCCAGACGAAATTGTAGAGACTATTGATAAAGTGAAAGACATCTTCGATGAGATGTACATTATCTATACAGACTATACTGGAAAAGAAGAAAAGCGCATTGAAGCAGAAAAGCGTTCTACAGATCCTATTCTTTTTGGTGTGTTCATGAATACTACAAATCGAGTATGTGTAGATCGTTTTTATGTGTTAGGTGATTGGATTGATGAACATTGTGATCTTACACTAGATAAGCTTTTGCATGAGCTTAAGCTTCATAAGCGCTATAATAGAGATGTATATGTGCCCATGTCTCTTAATGAGCTTAAAGGTTATCTCAATAATTTGAACAGCAATATTTCTTTTGACGCTTCTCTTAACATCTCTACTCCTTATCTAGCTGTAGAAAAAACTCCTACTAAAAAATTGTCTTTCTTTGACAAGATTAGAACTTTCTTTAAAAAACATTAACATTTTTTTATAAAAAAATGCAGATTACTGATAACACTTTTACTGTACAAGCTAAACATGATATTGTAATAGCTTTTGTGCATACTGAATTTGGGTATTATAAAGGTCCAACATCTAAGCTTATCTTTTGTAAAAAGAATCCATTACCAGGCGTATTTAAGCATTCAGATATAACTCATATAGACAATAATACATTTATTGTATATTGCAATACAGAGTTTAGACGTGATATTGATAATAATCATTACTATGTAGTTGTAGTTATACCTAAAGGCAGTATTCTACGCTGTAATATGAAAGATTATGGTCCAGTTGAAGTAACGTCTGATATTCCTATGTATAGGTATGATACATCTGATGATAGATTTAGATATAGTAAAAAATTTGGATATAATAAAAATGCTAATTACGAAAATGTATTAGTAACTAAGCGTAATACTTTTACTCTTTTTCCAAATAAGCAATCATCTTTACTTGCTAAGTTCAACAATAAAGCACTATTCCAAGAAATTCTTGAGATCTAAGCTTTAATTATGATTAAAGATTTGTCATCATCTTATAGTAAGATGAAGCATACTAAGCAGCGCATTTCATATATACGCGGCTCAATACAATTTAGTCTTAGTAATGAAGACAATAATAGTATTGAAGATGAGCGAAAGCAAGAGCTAGTTCAGGTAGGTACTAAGCAAGAAAGAGAAGCATTTCGTGCAGAAATGTATCTTAATGCTGTAAATGATGAATCTTTAACTAAATTTTGCTATCGTTGTGGAAAGAAATTCATTCCTAGACCATGGCATGCAGACAGCTTAGGTTTTATTTGTGATGATTGCAAAAAGAAAGAAGAAGCTAAGGCAACGCAGCTTACTTCTTCTGAGCAAATAGCTTCTAAATGGAATTTTGCTGAAAGAGACAAAACTCAGCAAATATTAGATCTTTTCAACAGAAATTATTAAAAAAGATGCCTCTTTACTATTTCTAGTAGAGAGGCATTTTTATAATAAGAAATACCAAGTACAAGCAATGACAATAGATCCATGTATTACTTGATCTAATGCCCAGCTTAAACCTAGCATTCTTAGATTTGTTTTATACTTATAAAGTACAGGTATAAGGAGAAAATCTATTAAAGAATGCGTTAAAACGCATATTAAAAGAAATGCAGCAAGATCAGATAACTGATGTCCAGTACCACTAGCATCCATTGCAATCCATAACCCTAGCGACATTATAGAGAAGCTAGTAGCATAAGATTGGCAGTGCTTAGTGATGTATTCTCTCTGTGGATCTCGCTGCAAATCTCCTGGTTGCAAAATAAAGTCTGCAACCCAGTGCATGAAAATTGCTAGTATAATCCAGAGTAAAGACATAATATGGAAGAATATTAATCTTTCATACTATGAAATTTTTTATAAACCATCAGCTACGCCAGGAACTATTCTTGCTCTAACTAAAGAATTAAACACATCACTGTAGTATAGCGTCAAGAAGATCATGCAATTAGGTTTTGTACAAGTAAGATTCATATACTTATTGTACTGTGTTTCACCACTATCTTCATGGCTGCTGCTTCGACTAACAGAGCCTGGTTCAACTCTAAAGCCTGCTGTTTGCATTTCTTTTGCAATAAGATCTAAAGTATTAGCTTCAGTTCGTACTTCTATAAAGTATAGATTTATTCCATTAGAGTCTTTTATTTCAACAATTTCCCGTGGTTTACATTTAGCTCGTACATGGCGAGTTAATGATCTACTAACACTATGTAGAGCTCGTGCATCAGAAATATTCATTTGTTAAAGTCTTTATTTATTCAAGAGCAATATATACTGCAGCGAGTACACCGATATTATATTCACCATCGTGTATGTCAATATCACGTAAATTAAGCTCTACAATCCAGCCTTCATCTGAATAGTATGATATATAATAAACATTAGTTTGCTTATTAATATCCATATACATATACTCATCAATATCTGCTTCAGGTATATGCTTAGAAATAATAGCTTCTAGTCTATTTTTCATACTAAATGCAATTTGTTTTGCACTAGTTGTAGAGCCAAAGCCATTAAAAGCATCTTGAATATTTGTTACTAAAAGGCAACCTGTCTCGTTTACTTGAGAGCTCATGCTAGGAAGTGAGCCAGCTTTATTTGCAATAATAAATCCATAAGGCTTAAGTGCTTTTACAATGTCTTGCAAAAGAGCTGGTATAATAGCGTGTGAATTAGCTGTAATAGCCTTTGTAGCAGTTAATCGCTTAGAAGAATTAAGCCGCATAATCGTAAGAGTTTATATAGTAAAAAATTAAACTAATTTCTTTATTAAGGAAAGCCTATTAATATAGTTATGCATACGCCAAATATTGGCATATTTTGTGCTGTAATTTGAATATGATTTACATCATTATATGATATATCTATCATGTAACAATTATTAGATAATTGCAATACATTTATATTTTGCTCTAAGTCTTGATCATATTCAAATAGTTCAGCGTATTTAATTAGCATACGCTGCATTCTAGACTTAAGTATAGCAGCTATATGCTTTGCTCTAACTGAAATATTATTTGATCCTGGATTAAGTGATGCAGCATCGACTTTAGTAGTTAGTATAGCACCAGAAATATCTGCATTGCTAGAAGCTGTAGATTTAGATGCTAATATAAATCCTGCAGGTATGATATTATTTATTAGCAGATTTAAAACTTGCTCAGATTTTTTTGTTTGAAAAGCAGTTAATCGCTTAGAAGAATTAATTTGCATAACAAAAAAAAAATGAAGAAACTACGTAAAAGCTATAAAAAGCTTACTTTTATTAAATTCTCTATATAAAATAGTTAAAGCTTTGCAGCTTGTAGCGTGATTCTTTTTCCTTCTTCACCTTTCTTTATAAAAGTTGTAGTGCTAATTTTTACTTCAATATTACCCCACGCGCTATAAGTAAATGTTCCAGTTATTGTTTCATTTGTATCAACACGTGTAATTGAAACAGAATCATTTAGTGAAAAAGCACCGTTATTTCCATATAATATTAAGGAAAAGTATTTATAATTACGCCAAGATGCGCCAGAACGAATATTTTCTAGTACTGCATAGCAAGCATCTAATGAAATATCACTTGAAACAAGCGTACCGTATGAACGATACCTATATCCGAGACATCGATTTACATATGTATTTCCAGAACTGTCAGAGCCTGCATTTGCATTATATGTTTCACCAATAAACACTATGCTAAAGCTTTGGTTTTGCTTTGCAGCAAACAGTAATTTCTTATTCAAGACAAAAAAAAAATACTATGAGCAAAGCTATACTTATGTTTTTAATTATTTAAGCACTTGTATAAAAGTCAACAGTGATTATTTCCAATGCTGTTGATATTGGAATAAATTGCGCATAGCCACTTCTAGCTTGATTTCCACCTTCATAGGAAGCTGTTATTCGTGCTGCATCTTGCGGTGAAAACCAAATTTTGTTATATACTTAAATTTTAAGATTATTGTTAGTTTAAATAAGTGAGTATTTTATGCTTAACAAAAATATTTTTCTTGTGAAGGAGAGGGGGGGGGAAATAGCATTTCTCTATATGTAGATCTGTATTGTACTAATGAAAGTCCTAGAGGTGAGCTATTAGTTAACGGCTCTGAAGTTTTAGATGATGAATATTTAGTGGGTGGCTGGACAGTAAACGTACAAAACACGGATTTAGTTATAATGACTTTTCGTAGTTGGCCAACAGGTTTTGAAATTGCTGATGCGTCTTGCGAAGGTGGAAGAATAAATTACTATAATTACGATGAAGGTGTTGCAGCATGGGATAACATTTCGCCTCGCTTTGCTGTCACAGTTAGGCAAACAGGCGAATAAGGCTATGTTAGTATAACGAATTACTGCAGATTTTCTATATATAACATGATTACAAATATCATAGAACGGCAGATTGATTCTGATGGTTATATAGAAGATTCCTTTCGATTAGATTCAGCGCAAGGCATGCTTTTGTATAATGAGCTCGCCCAAAAAACACCACAATATCTTACCCTAATTCATGATATTGAGCTGATTTCTACGCATGCAGCAGATGGAATATCTTATAAAGAAGATTCAATTTGTCTTGTTTATAATGTTTTGCCTAATGATCAGCTTATTCGTCAGTTTTGCTTAGATAACACTAGATTAATTGATTTTTACGTAGCAAAAATAGCACTTTCATCACAGCAAGTGCACTATAAGTTTTATTATAATTACTTAGACTCGCAGTTAGCTTGGATACAGCAGAAGATTCAAAGTTTATCTAATTCATGGCCTGCTGTAGAATTTGGTGTAAGCTATACACCATTAACGCAGTTAGAAGATTATTACTTCTATACAGCAGACATTGAGGCAGTTTATGCATTATTTGGTTTTCAAGAGCCTCAAGAAAGTAAGCAATGGCATAATGTAAAGAATGCGCATTATGCTATTACTGTAGATGCAAGTACAAAAACAGTATTAAAACTAAAAAGATATGTGCATCCTGCGTTAGATCTTCAGCTTAAAGACTGGAAAAAAATTTATGGAATAACAAATGCCTGAAGTTACAAAAAGCAGTTTTGCATCAAATTTCAATAACTTAGTACGATCCTATATGGTATCTCGAATTGAGTGGTACGATACTCATCATCCTGATCTTCGATCAGGTACAATTCCTACCACTGCATCAGTTATGCCATTAGCTTGGAATTATTGGGATACACAAGGATCACAAGCTGAGTTTGATAAATTTTTTGGATCAAACAGTTTTGATAGCATGAGTGCATCAGATATTTCTGGTGATATTGTTACTGCATCTGAAGCAATTACTGCTGTTCAAGATCTTGCATATTACTACACTCGTATTCGTAGTATGACGTATTACACATACTACAATGAAGGCTTGCAACATCAAGGCACAGCGTGGTCTGCTATGAGTACTGATTATTACAGCAATCTAAACTGTACGCTAGACATTACGCAGAATGAAGTTGTTAAGCTGCCTGCTTTTGACGACTTACGCTCAACATTAGTAAATTTACCATCTATTTCGTATACGTATAAGTATAGTGGTAGCCACGATGAGCATGGGAGATCAAGAAGATGACAGAGCTGACTGTTTTGCCTTTTTCTAATGATAAGCTTTGGGAAATTATTCAGCAGCAAGATACTGAGAATGCTTGTACTGTGTATGAGCTAGACATTAAAAAGAGTTATGAAAATCTTGGCAAAGCTTTGATTATTTATGCATCAAATCTTAATTTGTCAATTAAGTTTTCAACTGAAACATTAACATACGAAGAAAAAGCAGATATTTTTACTCAGTATCTTGATTTAATTAAGATTTATAAGTGTGATCAGCTTAGTCATACACTGATGCATGTATTATGCAGAGCAAAGAATATTCATCTTAAGTCTTTTTCTATTTTTACAGATGAAGAAGCTGACTTATATATTAATGCAAATAAAGATCGTGTGAAGACATTACTGTCTTTTATGCAGTCAATTCCTCTATATATTGCATATCAACTTAGCTTAGTCAATAAAGTTAAAGATGATTTTGCAAAGTATGAGCATATAGAAAATCCAAAGCTTATTCCTTTAAATATTGTCAATCTTTTTGATATTCCACAAAGTTGCATATTCTACAACACTGCTACAACAGATCTTGTATACTATACATATCAATTTGAGCAGCCTTGCTTCGGTGGCAAATATTTAAAAGAGTATGTGTACACAAACAAGAATGATATTGTGCTAATGCTAGCAGATTTTTTCAATAAAATAGAAAATCATGTTTCATCTGTTTAATAGCTCTAGAATGATGCTAGACTTTTCATATGCTTTACTAAAGTCTGGTGTATTGAATTATGTAATCTCTAAGTTTGAAGATTATAAGGATGATGATTTCTATAATGAAGTTTCTAGAATCTTTGAATCATACTCAAAGAAAAAGAAATATTTAGAAGTCTATGAATCATCATATGAAAATCTTGTAGGCTCTGGAAAGCAATATCAATCTGATGCAGAATTTTTCTATGCTTTGCTTCAAAATGCTAAATCATCAGATTTTATTCTAGCAGTTGACGCACAAGCCTATACTATAGTTGTCTGTAAGTATATTAAGATCTTTTTGACAGACATTACAGAAAAGACAGCATATACATTGTACAAAGCTTCACTAGACAGAATCTTTTTTGAGTTTGTTTATGCAGAAAAGATTCGAAGCCATGATTTTATTGTAAAGCTATACAATGAAGGTGTTGCTCAGCTAAGTAAAGAAGAGTTTATTCAGCTTTATAATGAGACAACTATCACAGGCAATGCTATTGTATTAGATACTCTTCGTCAAGAAGCTAAAGCTTATACTTCAACAGAGTATAAGATAGCTTCATTGCTGAGTACTGGATCAAACGAATTTGATGATGACATTCGTAAGTATTTTAGAAAGCAAATTGCTGACTACTTACTTCATTTAGCAATTGATCTTAGACTCTTATATGCATATGATAAGTACGTTTTTGACAATGAAAATGATGTGTTAAATATAGTACACTCTAGCTCTGTGTATGATCCATTAGACAGAGTGAAAGCTAGTACTACTGATGTAATTCTTAGCTCGTTAACAGCTAATGCAGATGAGTACGATGCTTTAACTAGCAGATACTTTATGACAACTCTTTGGTTAAAGAAGAGTCAAGTAGAAGAAAGAAAAGACGTTAGTACACTATATACAGAAGCATGCGCATTAGCAAATATGCCTTCTGCACTAGAGATGATAAACTATATTGTAGAGTTTATCAAAGAGAATGAGTATTGTCCTTATATTGACTACGACGTAAGCAAGATTAATCCCATTTTACTTAGGCTCGTTTTTAATGCATATATCAATAATGATGTTGCTATGCTAAAAGAGCTTTCATACACTGAATAACTGCTATGCTTCAGCCTACGCTTATACTTGATACAACGTACAACTGTAATTTTGCATGTAAGTTTTGTTCTATTGCACATAAACAGCGTATGCAACCAATGACTTCTAAACAAGTTATTAAATATATTGAACAGTATAAACCAGGCAGCATAGAATTTTTTGGTGGTGAGCCACTTCTAATGCCTACTTCATTCTATGAAGATATTATTTCTTATATAGAAAAGAATGCATTAGACATAGAGCTCTTGATGACATCTAATCTTATTCCATTTTATAAGAATCCTTCTAAATGGAAAGATATTCTTTCTAAGATGGATGTTTGTACGTCATTTCAGCTAGATGATACTCGTTGCTTTAAAGATGGTTCTGCGTATACTCTAGAAGATTATATCAAAGTATTTGATTTGTATAAGAAGACATTTAATAAGTTGCTAGTCTTCTTATCAGTAATCAGTAAAGAAAATCTGTCAGTTGTTGATAAGCTTATTGCACTTGCCAAGCAGTTGAATACAAAAGTAAAACTACTTAGATATATTGATTCTTTTTCAATAGAGAACAGCTTTCAATTTTTTAAGTATTTTTCTTTGCTAATTCAACTTATAGTAAATCAAGACAACAAATATGAGATTTCATCAAATCAGCTGTTAAAAGCAATACATGGGCAGACTACTTCTTGCCCATTTTTTACATGTAAAGATGCATTTAAATGTATTGCTCCTAATGGACAAGTTTCGACTTGTTCATGGTACCATCATTCAGCAAGTCAAAAGAAATATAATGCTAAGCTAGAAGCTGATATTATGCTAGATGCACCTGTTATTGCCAATACAAAATGCTGTCAATGCGAATGTTTTCAATTCTGCAATTCTTGTGCAATAGTACGACGAGAAATCTTTGCACTCTCTAAAAAAGATCAAGAAATTCATTGTGATGTAATGCGCAAGTCTTATCATGAATATTGTGAATTTGCTGCTTCTAGATATTAAACCTTTTCTAGCTTGTAATCTAGCTTGTTCATTTTGTCATGAACATGCAAAAAGAGTACAATTTGGTGAAAAGATTTATAGCATTACACCAGAGCTCTTAAGGCATAGATTTAGTTATTATCTTCAGTGTATTAAACAAACATTGCAGACGTATTCTAGCATCAATAAAATCGATTGCTCAATGATGGGAGGAGAGCTATTTCAAAATAGATTTGATCAGTCTATTTTTGATGAATATGCTGCTTTTCTAAAGTCTTTTACATCTTTAGGTGTTGCTACTCAGATTTCATTAACAACAAATTTACTTTGCAATGATGTTGTACTGCAAGCTCTTATTACACTAGTCAAACAATTTAATATTTCAATTACAGCTTCTTTTGATCTATACGGAAGATATTCTTTAGCTAAACAAGCAGATCTTTTCGTTAAAAACTGTCATACGTTAAGAAGTGCAGGCATAGAGCCTTTGATTTCTACTGTACTGCATAGAAAGAATATTGAATGCATACAAGAGAAAAAAGGATTTTATTCTCAGTTTAAGAAGCTGTATGATGAAAACTTTAAAATTGTGACAGTGCAATATTATAATAATACTAGTAAAGAGTTGCATGTTGATCAACAGCTGCTTATTGATACATACAAGTACTTTATACAGCATTATCCTAAACTGCATGAAATCAAACAATTGCTGCTTAGATACAAAAATGCTATTGCAATAAATAGAGCAATTGTGAAAACAGTTACTATGTCATGCATTCAAGAAAGAATAAAAGTAAAAGATTTGACAGATAGACTGCAATCATTTGCAGATTCGCACTGCATTAGCTGCAAGTATTATAATTGCTGCTATACTGGTGGAGCTGTGTATAAAAAAGACACAATTTCTCAGTATGCTATAGAATGCATTGATAAGATACTTTTTGATTACATAGATGATCAGTATAAAAAGCTTGAATCATAAGCCATCTTGCCAGGAAATTGTTGTTATTCCTTTTGGAGAATGTAATAATAGATGCGCATTTTGCGATATATCAAAGCTTCATTCTTCAAAGTACTCAGAGACAAGCTTTTCTTCTACACTTGCTAATTTTCATACAGTTATAGAACGAGTTTCAGAATATGCAACGTCAGTTAAGCTTTCTTTTATGGGTGGAGAGCTTATACAAGATAAGTTTAACGAAGAGTATTATAAAAGCTTAAGCACATTTATACAAAATTGCATTGATATTTGCATAGAGCATAAATTAAGCTGTTCTATCAGTATATCATCGAATTTACTAGCAACAGATATTTCTCCTTTGCTAAGCTTATATGATACTTTTCAATGCACGATAAAGACATCATTTGATTTTGCGCATCGATTCAAATCACAGAAGCTTGTTGATAAGTTTTTGCTAAATTTAGATCGTGTATCAACATATATAGATAAAAGCAAAATAGAAGTACAAATTACTACTTTTAAGCAAAATATTGAGCATATTTTATCACAAGATTCTATATGGCAATTTTTGATTTCAAAGTATAATATCAGACTGTCTTTATATGAAGATATGCATATGCAAAGCTTAGCAGTTACTGAAAAAGAACTAGCAGAGCTGTATATTTTTCTTTATAAAGAGTATAAAGATATTATAGATGATGTTGCACAACTTATAAAGATGTATCATTCTACCACTGCAGTAGCTTCTACTCTTTGCAATAGTGGTATAATTGTTTATTGGAATAAAATAGCTTGGCAATGCTGTAATAAGTCTATCACTATTCCGCAAGCATTACAAAGTAAGCAGTGTTATAGCTGTAAATATTTTAGCAAATGCGGCTTGACTTGCTTTAGACTGTTTTATAACAACGCTGATTGCTATATAAAAGAATTTTTTAAGTTTTTAGATCATGAACAACTCAGAAAATCATCGTAAGTTCATTACTATATACTCTAAGACGCAAAGCAAGATTAACTCAATTTGCTTGCTTTTATTTACAGAGTGTAATCTTGCTTGTGAATTTTGCGATGAAACATACTACTCATCTACTAAGTATGATAAGACTAAAATGCCTTTAGTAGTTGAATATATTGAAGGCATTAAAGATGTTATCGATGATGAACGCCCTGTACAGATTTCAATGATGGGCGGTGAAATTCTTCAAGATAAGCTTGGCTATTCAATCTATGAAGAGATTATTTCAAGAGTAAAAGAAGTCTTAAAAGATAAGAAAGGCGTATACTTTAACATCATTACAAATGCGCTTTTTAGAAATGTACAGAGAGTAATTGATCTTCTTGATCATACTGGCGCAACAATTACAGTTTCTACTGACGTTTGCGGTAGATATACTAAACCATACATGATTCCAAGAGTGCTAAGTAATATTGAAGCTTTGACAAAAGCAGGACATAAACCAAGTATTGCAATGGTTGCTACAAAACCTGCAATATACTCTATCATTAATGATACGCCTGAAGCAGAGCTTTTCAAAAAGTTGTATAATGATGGATATTTTATTGAGTTTGGCCAGTATGATCCACGTCCTCATGCTACATCTGCTACACGTCAGCATAAAGACGAAGGCGATCGATATGAAAAGTACTATGCTACTACAGATGAAATAGTTGAGTTTTACAAAGTATGCTATAAGAAATATCCAAAAGTAGCTGAAATTATTTCATTCAAAAATGCATTGATTTCAAGAGAAAAGAAGCGTTTGCATTGTAATGAAACATGGATTTCTTATTGGACAGGTCCAGTGTACTGCAGTGATAATTTTTACTGTACTAAGATGAAGTTTTTAAATAATCTTTGTACTACATGCAAGTTCTTCTCCTTCTGCAATGGCTTATGCTTTGGCAGTAATGAAATTGAGCAAAGATGCTGGAAGAAAGAAGTCTTAGAGTATATTGCTGAACAAGAAAATATTGTTGTATGAAGCATCAAATTAGCTTATCTGTAATGCCTTCGTACTTTTGTGAGTACAGTTGTAAGTTTTGTTATCTTGGTGCTCTTAAAGAGAATAAAGAAAAGCTCAATATAGGCTTATTGAATTCGCAAATAAAAGATATTATTACTAAGTATGATGTAGAGCATTGCTTAGTTTATGGTGGAGAGATTACTTTGCTTCGCTTAGGCTATCTATGCTCTGTATTCTCAGTATTGTCTCAGTATTTGCATAATATTTCAATTGTGACGATGCTGTCAAAGCTAGATGTTATAGAACATCTTTTAGACAAATTTCCTGCATTACAGATAAGCACTTCATATAATTTTGATGAATATTCTAAGCTAATTGCTAATCGAATACAAAAGCTAAAGCAATTTTATAAAAAGCCTATAGTAGTCAATACTATTGTTGACAAAAAGCTTATATCAAAGAGCATAAAAGAGCTAGAGCAAACTTTTTTAGATATAAGCATAGATGCTGTATTATTTTTGCCGTATTCTAAATCAGTTTTGAATAAAGAAGACGTTTCTCAATATGAGATTTCTTTTGCAGAATATGAACAGTTTTTGATTAAAGCTATTCATTCTTTTAAAAAGATTAAGATATTAAACAAGCCTAATCAAGTAGCAAAGCGATCTTTATTCATAACACCGCAAAATGAATATGCATTAGTTCAGTATAATGACAAGCTTGAAGAACATTTTGAAGTATGTCGTTCATTGTTAAACTTTGAGTATAAGCATGCGCAAAGCATTCCTGTTCGATGCATAAGCTGCCAGTACTATGAAAACAAGTGTATGGCTGATCATATGCTTGTGCAAAATAACCAATGCAATGGCTTAATAAATCTTATTCGAGAGTATGAAGCTGCATTATCTTCAAAATAATAAAGAGCTTTATATATTAGACGAAGCTTCTAGATCTATCAACTCTTTTTGCATAGAACTAGTATTTACTACTTGTGATTTATACTGCAAATTCTGTCCAAATATAGATATTCCTGAAGAAGATATTGATGCTCGTCTTAAGAATTGCTTAATAAATTTTGACAAAGCGCTTTCTCATTGTACAGCTTCTGACATTTCTGTAACAATTACAGGTACTGAGTTATTTCAAGATCGATTTTCAGATGAACAAATAGCACATATTCTAGCTGCTCTTCAAGAAATAAACAATATCATAGATAAGTATAAAAAGAATGCGACTCTGTATTTGGAGTCGCATTTGATCATTAAAAAGTTAGATAGAATATTGCCACTTTTGCTTTCTAAGAAATATATAGTTTATACTTCATTTGATTTTGCAGACAGATTTTCAAAACTAGGCTCATTAGAACTCTTTTTTAAAAATTGTAAGATTTTAAAAGATGCTGGTATAAATTTAGTAATTTCTACAGTTTGTCATAAAAAGACAATCAATGCATTTTTTAATAAAGAGCCTTTATATTATACTTGGTTAGATCTTTACAATAAAGGCTATACACTAGATTTCTGCTTATGGCAGGTTACGTCACACTCTGAGTTTAATGTAACTTTTGAAGATCAAGTAAAGTTCTTTTCATTTTTATATGAGAATTATAAAGATCTTCTATTCTTTGAGCGTTTAAAAGGAATTAAATATTTATCTAAAATAGAGCGTATTGATTGCGCTTCTACTATAGGTATTGATAACAATAAGATCAAGTATAGAAGATGTTCAATAGAAGATAAAGCTAAGTATACAAAGCTATTTGAAGAGAATCACCAATGCTATACATGCTCTTATTATAAGAATTGTAATAAGCTATGCGTATGTGAGCATTATAAAGAGAAAGATTGCTTATTAAAGGCATTGTTAGATATAGTATGAAAACAATTCCTATATTTGAATACAATACTGTACAAAGAACACTAGAAGATAGCAAGAAGCAAAAAGAGCAAGAAATCATTATTAGCGCTTTTACTGAATGCAATATGAATTGCTCTTTTTGCGGTGACAGACTGCGCTTAAAAGAGAAGCCTTCAAAGCAAGGATTTGATTCTAGACTACAAATGCTAGAGCAAATACTTCCTTTTATAAAGGAAGATGTAATCAATATAAAGTTCTTTGGTGGTGAGCTTTTTCAAGATAAATATGATGAGAGTATTTATTCATTATATGATTATTTTTTAAGCTCTTTGCATTCAATATGCGCTAATAAGACAATAAAGCTTTCTATATCTACTAATTTGATTTTTAATGATCCTATACGTCCTTTAGAATTTTTGCATAAGCATAAACCTGATATACGATGCTCTTTTGACTTTTCAGGACGTTTTACAAAGCAGCGACAGTTAGACAACTTTTTAAGAAATCTACAGCTGTTAAAAGATGAAGGTCTATCTCCTGCTTTAGCAATTATTATTACAAGAGATCTTTTCGAATCTGTCAAAGATGCTTCATACAATGCTTTGTCTAAGTATTGGCAATACTTTTATGAGAACTATGAAATCTCATTAGATTACTATGACAGTATTGATATGCTTCCTGTAACAGTTGAAGATAAGACAGATAAGTGTAAAGAAGCGCAGACAGATAGATTAAAGTTGTTAGAGCAAGAACTTGCAGACTTCTTTATCTATTGCATAAGTAATTACCCAAAGATAAGCAATATACGAGCATTATTATTTTCTTTTAAGAATAAGCAAAGCAGCTCTCATTGCTTACATGGCTATTCTATTACTGATAGAATATATTGGGAATGCTGCAATATGAAAGAAGTAAAGCAGCTTTTTTTGCAAAATAAGCAATGCTACTTATGCAAGTATTATAATAATTGTATAGGTACGTGCTATCGAGTATTTGCAAAAGAAAAAGAATGCCATCTTAAACTAGCTTATAGCTATATAGAGCAAAATGAAGACAGTATATTTAAAGCTAACTAATGGATGTAATCTTCATTGTAAGCATTGCTATAATGAGCAAATGAAGAATCATTCTAGAATGGATAGCGATACACTTAAAAGAAGCATAAAGTTTCTATTAAAGTTAAAAGAGCAGTATAAAGATGAAGAGATTATAGTACAGCTTCATGGTGGAGAGCCACTTCTTTATAAGCTGTCTTCTGTTTCTTTTTTAATAGATTGGCTTCTTTCTCATAATTTTAAAGTAGGCTGTACTACAAATCTAGTATATGAGTTAAAGAAAGAGCATTTAGAAATTTTTAATAAGCTGTCTAAAGTAGAAGATATGCCTTTTCTTCAGACTTCTTGGGATTACAAGATTCGATTTGAAAATAAAGAGCAAGAAGATCTTTGGTTAGGCAATGTAGCATTTTTATTATCTGCTGGCATAGATGTACAACCAACAATTTGCTTAACTTCTCTTCTGCTAGAAGAAATGAATCCATATGCTCTTCTTGGGAAGTTTATGCTGCTTGGCTGTAATAAGCTTAATTTTGAGCGTATTACAAATAATGGCTCTGCAGTAGAGAATAAATTAAAGCCAAGCAACGCAGACGTAGATGCTTGGCTATTAGAAGCATATAAGATAAATAAGCAGTATTTTGGTTTTAAGATTCCTCTTTTTAATATAGCAGAGCAATCTATTCAAGGCAATTTGTATGGCTGCAGAGCAAGACAATGCACGAAAGATGTAATTACTATCAATCCTGATGGTACTGTTTCAGCTTGTCCTAATATTTCGCATTTAAGCTATGCAAATGTCAAAGATGATAGGTATCAGCCAAGCATTTATTGGATTCATGAAGAGCAAGTAAAGCATTGTCAATGTTATCAGTGTGAGTATTATGCTTATTGCAATGGAGATTGCTTTCAGCTAAACTGGGATACTACATGTCCTGGATTAAAGTCTCTTTATGCTTACTTATTGAATGCTTCCTAATTACTTGCAAGAACGACGTAAAAAGTCTAGAGAGTTTTTTAAACAATATACAGATGAGAATGTAAAGATTGAGATAGTAAAAGATCAAGCAGCGCAAGAGCTTATAGAACAAGTTTTATTGTTTTTTGAAACAGAATCAAGCTGTATATATCCAGCAAAGTATATCTTCTGCAATATAATATATTCTTACTATTTGAATAAGTATTTTGATTTAGATTTTAAAAAATGCTTAGCAGATGAAGATGTATTAAAAAACTCTCCAGTAGAGTATAGTTATAAAGATCATGTAGATATATATAATGCTATACTTTCTAAGCTAAAAGATATAGAAAGCTATACTTCTATAAAAAAGACAAGATTATATTTTAAGCAAGAATTTTTGATTTTTGATGAAGATTTGACAGAGATATTAATATAAATGCCCAGTTTAGATTATACTAAACTGGGCATTTTTAATTAGCACCACCGCCACCACTATGCTCTGGAGAAAATCCAAATCTATATAGCGCAGATTTAGAAGTGTCTTGTATCCTTGCTTCAACTAGTACTGTTGATTCTGTAGTAGTTAAGTTTTCTTTTTCTAACTCTAATAAAGTAGGACGTCTTCCTGATAATTGAATGTCAAAGCCTAGCAAATCACTAGTAATTTCAAGATTTATAGGAACATCTAGCTCTGTGATAATGTCAAATATATAGCTAGAATATCTCATAGTAATATAAACTGAAACATTATTACCTAAATTTGCTACAGTTTCTTGTAAAATAGTAAGAGTAGGTATTTCTTGCTTTTTTGCATTAAAAAGAAGAGTCTTTTTCAACTATATGCAGAAAAAAAATGCTCTAAAATAAGAGCATTTTACATTATTAAATTTTTCCTTTCCAATATCCTGCATTATACGCAATATTATCACTAGTTTGCATAATATCTAAAAAGACAGCATTAGCTTCAATATTAGGTATAATAGAAATACATTCTATATCTTGATTTTCAGGTATTATGCCTAAGTACGCTATGCATATGGTAATAGGATCACGAACAGTACCTTGCTCAGTAATTAGTAATCGTAACTCATTATTATAACTAAGTGAAAGCTTACTTGCAAAGTTTTTATCTATATACATATATTTAATAGCTTCACCTAAGGTATCAGCTTTTTGACTTAGTTCTGCTTGATTATATGTATGTGTGCTTACACTAGCTCCATTTAGTCCCCAGTATAAAAATTGAATGCTATTGCAATATCTATAATTAAAGCTATTTGTAGCTTGCACAAATGATCGACTAGCTCTATTAGAATATTCTTCTAAAGTCTGCGTTATGCCTTTAATATTATACTTAATTGCATTTGCTATATAATAAGTATGAGGTGGATCAGAATAGTCTGAATACTCAATCATGGTAGTATGCTCATCACCTGCGCAATAAGATAGAGGTGTAAGAGTATCAACTCCTATAAATGCATCATACTCAATATCATATCCAGCGTCGTAATCTTCATAAAGACATCCAAAACCTCTAGTATTATAAATTTGTACATTATATTGCTGCAAGCCTACATCATATATAGTTACTACACCATTTAGCAAATCATTGTATTTTATAACGGGATCAAAAATAATATCAAACTTTATTGGTGTAATTACATCTAAGTATTCATCACCATTAGCATACTCATATGGAGCATACTGTCTCCAAGTACAATACAGTCCATTATTTTTTATGATTTCATAGTAATTTTCTGAAGTATATGCAGTATACGGTGAGTTCCAACTTATAAATGGATGGTTGTATTTTAGATGATTTTGCAAGTCTAACGTACAGATATCTTGCAAGTTTGCGTTTACATATCTGCTTAAATATTTATCCCATAAATATACAGGTTCCTCATATTGAAACTTAGATAATTCTACGCTTGAAAAATCATAAAGATAATTACCTATGCTATCTTTATATACTGGAATATCTAATATTCTATCAAATGAACCATCTTGCTGCTTTGCTATATGCAGCTTAGCAATATCATAATTGTTAGTTAGTGCATTTAACACTAATTTTTTATTGAACATAGAAAAAAAAATGCTCTTATTTTAGAGCATTTTTTTTTCTACATTATCGTCCTTTAGGTATGGCGTTTTATACGTGTAAAAGCTTATAGCATCATATACTGAAAATAGTATTACAGAATGCTTAATGTTGTAATCTTCACTTTATGCAAATCACAGCTTGCGGAATACTATTATTCGCATCTTCTCTAAACCATGTATATTCACCATGCTTGTACGATAAGCTAAGCTTTTCTTCTTTTTGCACATCTAGTTCATAGCCATATTTTGACAATACAGAGCTAATGGCATTAATTATTCTATTGAATATTTCTGGTTCTACAGCTCTAAAGCTTGACTTAAGCTGCATTTGTAAATCCTAAAAATTCAGTTATTAGTGTACTTTTCACTAGCCTAGTGATATAATAGTTTCATCTTAAATTAAGGAGACTTATGATGAAGCTCTCGAAACAAGACTGCAAGATCATCCGTGAAGTTACTGATGAGCTTGACTGCAAGCTTATCTGTAAGTATAAGTATGAAAATCAAGCTTGTATTGCTATCACTTCTGACTGTCTTCTTACTGTGCTTGGTCTTTTCTTTATGATGTATGCTGCGCGTAAGCAAGATTTTAGTAATAACATCTATACTACCTATAACGATGGCTATGATCTTGCAGCATCTCTTTATCAAATTAACGAAACGACTGCAATTTTTAAAGATATGCAGTGGTTTCGTTAAAGCATATTGCATAAAGTAAGTTTATGCATTAAATTTAATGATATTAGTACTAATATTATTAACAAAAATGCTTAATAGTTTACTTTATACATTGCTAAGCAGAAAGCCTGGTAAATCTTCTTTTACTTTTGACACTGCAGGCAAAGGCTTTGATCAAGGCATTTGGCATGATTCTTCAAATGTATTCTTTACATTTGATGATGCACAAAAAGCTTTTGATTTGTCAGTTTGGTCGAAGTATATTCCAAAAGCTGCAGCTAAAAAGAAAATTAGTGCAAAAATTAAAAAGAGCTAAAGAAAATGCTAAATAAGAGTAATTTATGCTTTTACTTTAAGAATTCCCCTCCCACTTCAACAAATGATGCAGGCAAACCAGGCTTTGGTGTAGGAATAGCGCCTCAAGCAGCATTAGCTTCTGTTGGTAATCTATCTCCAATGTTAGGATATGATGATCCATCAAATGATAATTATGGTAATTATCAAGGAAGTGATGGATCAATTATGTGTTTTATTCCTGCTTTTTGCTATAGAAGTGGATATGATACTGCTCCTACTAAGGAAAGAGATGGATTGAACGCATTAGAAATTACTTATGATACAGGCTTAGCAGGAACTGATGGCTGGATTTTTCATCGAGCTTTTATAAATGGTGGACAAAATATTAGTGGATTCTTTATTGACAAGTATCTAGCTAGTAAAAATTCAGATCGTACAGGCTGTGTGAGTGTAAAGAATGGTGATCCTTTAACTTTATGCGATAAATCAAGCTATAATGGAACAAGTCGATTGCCTGATTGCATAGGTAATCCTTCTGATGCTATTATATTAGGTAGAAAACGTGGAACTAGATATTGTTGTGCATCAATATTTGCTTATTCAGCAATTGCTATGTTAAGCTTGGCTCATAGCCAAGCTTGTGGTGATAGTAATACTGAGTATTGCGCTTGGAATGATGAAAACCCTTGGTGTAAAGGAAATAATTTTAGCTTAAAAGATTATAATGATTCTAGTGTTACGTATACAGCAACTACTACAAGTAATACAATGAAAGGATTAACTGGTAGTGGTACACCATTTGCTAAGACTACGCATAATGGCCAAAATTGTGGAGTTGCTGATATTGTTGGAAACTTGTATGAAGTATCATTAGGTGTAACTCAGCCTGCATCTAATAGTGATTCTAGATTTGGTAAACTATTAGTATTTAAGGTGTCATCTGATATCTGTGATATTGAAAGCCATGCAAGTATTGATGATGCTAAATTATATGATGAAGTAGAATTTACTAGAAATGCTAATTTTACAAGTGCAGGAGTTTGGATTAATTCTGAATCACAATTCTCACAAGATAACTCAGGCGCTGATTGGGCATTAACTGGGTGTTATGCTCGTAGAAATGGCGAAACTACAAGTTCCTCAATTCAATTTTTAATGAAAGGTACATATTCCCATGCAGGGGCAGCAGGTGAATCTATTAATTATTGTCCAATTATTGGTGGACATTATAACTTTAATAGATATACAGGACTTTTTTATCGTGGTGCTATAAGATGGAATAGTAGTAGTAACGTTAATGGTAATTATGTTTATGGGTTCCGTTGTATGGCAATGCCACAAGCATAAGTATAGCACGTATATTTTATTAAATAAGCTTAATTTTATATAGAAGAATACTTTAAGTCCTCTTTTATATAAAAGTTAACTTATAATATGGCAACTAATAATATTAAGCCTTTTGCTACTGAGTCTGGTGCTAATGTATATTCAGACAATGAATTAGCATCAATGACAGAGCTTCAAACAGGCTTTAAACCTCGTTCTATTGCTGACTCTAAGCTAGTTGGCAAGTTAGTACAAGATGCTGTAGCTGGTGCTTATGCTGTTGGTGAATTTACTGCTAAGCATGGCTCTAATAATGTTTCAGGCTCTAATGCTACACAATTTGCTACTTCATTTGAATCTGCTTTAGAATCTTTTATTGAAGAAAAAGCTCCAACTGCAGATCTTTCTTCTTATGCACCATTAGCTTCTCCTGCATTTACAGGCACAGCTACCCTTAATGGGCAAAATCTTGCTACAGAATCTACTCTTGGTAGTTATGCCACTACAGAAGTTGTAGAGGCGGAATTTGAGTCTTATGATAAGACTATTAAAGCGCATATTGAAGCTGAAGTAGCTAATTATCTTCCTTTATCCGGTGGTACTCTTACAGGTAATCTTACAGTTCCTACTGTTACAGGCAATTTAACTGGTACTGCTGATAAGGCTACGTCTGATGCTTCTGGTAATGTAATTACTACAACGTATGCTACAAAAACTGAAGTAACTTCAGGCCTTTCACAGAAAGCTGATAGCTCTACACTAAGTAATTATGCTGCTTTGGCTGGTGCTGCATTTACTGGTGCTATTACTGTTCAAGAGCCTACTGCTGGTACTAATCCTGCAACTAAGAATTATGTAGATTCTGCAGTATCTTCTGTTTATAGGTATAAAGGCTCTGTTGCTAACCAAGCTGCTTTGCCGCAGTCAGATCAAGTTGTAGGCGATGTCTACAATGTAGAAGATACTGGCCATAATTTTGCTTGGGATGGTTCTAAGTGGGATCAGCTTGCTGGTACAGTTGATTTAAGCGGCTATTTGACTACAGCAACTGCTGCTTCTACTTATGCTACTAAGACAGAGCTAAGCGCAAAAGCTGATAATAGCGCTTTAAGCAATTATTTGACTATTTCTGCTGCTGCTTCTACATATCAGCCTGTTGGTAATTATGCTACAACTTCAGCATTGAATTCTGGTCTTGCTGCTAAAGTAGATACTACAACGTATACTTCTGAAAAAGCTACTTTTGCACTTAAGTCAGAAATTCCATCACTTGCACCATACATTACTGCAGAAACAGCAAATGCTACATTCCAGTCTAAAGGTAGTTATCTAACAACTGCAGGTGGTACATTAACTGGTAATCTTACTGCACCTACTTTTATTGGTAATTTAACAGGTACAGCTTCAGAAGCTACACATGCTGCTTCTGCTGATACAGCGACTTCAGCAACTTCTGCTACATCAGCAACAACAGCTACATCTGCAGGCAAGCTTACAACTCCTGTGACTATTGGCATTAGCGGTGCTGTTACTGGTACAGCTACATCTTTTGATGGTTCTGCTAATATCACAATTAATGCAACAGCTGCTACAGACTCTAGTAAGATTGCACTTTCCGGTTCTCGTGGTAAGCTTGCAGGGTATGAAACTGTTACATCAACTGGTGCAGTAGCTATTAATGACTCTTCTGGTGACGATATCGTTGCTTCAGGCGCAGTAACTGTTGCTGCACTTTCTTCTGGTACGCAATGCTGGACAAAGACAGTTCTTCTTACTGCTGCTTCGCCAACAGTTACTCTTGGCTCTGGCTGGTCTTGGGTGGGTTCTGACTCTGCTCCTACTTTCTCACAAAATGGCATGCTCGTTCTCGCTCGTCGCGGTAATAAAGGTATTGCTAACTTCCTTTCAGCTGGTGCGTAATTTTTAGCATTAGCGAGATTGCTTGGTTGAATAATTAAAATGCCGAGCTAGAAGATAAATATTTCTAGTTCGGCATTCTTTTATCAAAAATTTTACTATTTTACGCATCTTCTGTGGTATAATAGCAATATCAAAATTTACTGTGCTGCACAGAGATGCTTATTGTAGACTTTTGTATGCCGACGAAGAAACGATACGACATTACTGCCATTGTACGAGATAAACATGGACATATTATCTCTAGAGCTAATAATTCTTATGTAAAGACTCATCCTATGCAAGCACGGTTAGCTGAAAAGGTAGGTCGAGCAAAAAAGATTTATCTTCATGCAGAAGTATTAGCTATTCTACGCGCAGGTAATCGTATTGAAAAAGCATACTCTATTGAGGTATACCGATTTGACAATAATGGTAAGCCTCGTCTTGCTAAGCCTTGTCCTATTTGTATGGAGCTGATTAGAACTACTCCTATCAAGCAAATCATTTATACTGTAGATGATACAGATGAAGAAATGGTAGAGGACTTGTAAAAAGATCTCTAATTTTATATAAAGTATTTTTAGTACTATTTTTTTGTATAAAATGAAACTTCGTTATCGCCAACGTCTTACTGCAGCAGCAGCAGCAGATACTCAACCTATTCCAGATCTTTATCAGCTAATACGTGATTTAGATGGCTTTGCACTTATTCAAATAATATTTGATCCTAATGATAGTGATCAAAATATTATTCGTGTTCTTAAGACATATATTAATCAGCTTAAGCAGCATCAAGCTGCATTTGCAGAATATTTATCAGGATTAAAAAATCGTGAAATAAAAGATATTATTTCTAATCTAGAAACACTTATTCGTTATGTGCCTAAACGATTTGATGGCACAGAAGAAATTCGTACAATTACATATTGTATTGACTATATTGAACGAGCTAAGCATAGAGCTTTTTTTAATAACGATTATTAATTTAGTTAAAATTTATACTAAAGTAGTGGTTGCTTAAATAAGCAACCACTATTTTTATAAATAAATAAAAAGCTTTATAAAAGAGAGCTAAACTATGAAAGTACGTATCCAAAAGAAAAAGTCTTACATAGCTTATGCAAAGCAAAGTAAGCTCGCTTTTAGCCTTACAAAATGCATTAAGCGTAAGCATTGTAATAATCGTCAATTAAAAAAGCATCATCTTCATCCTTATACTTCATATACTTTATATATTGAGTACATTCCAAAGGATGAAACTCAGTATGAAAGTAATCTAGACGACTTTATAGATAAAGTTATTGATTTTGCAGAAGCAAATAATGCATATGTAGCTGGCTTTGGTAGTTTATTATCTTCTGATCAAGATTCTAATATTAAATACTCTTTTGGATATATTGATCCATATATTAATGATTCTGCTAAATCTAAGCAAAAATGCTTAGAGCTTTGGGATCTATTTCCTGCAGAGCTTAAAGCACAATTTAAAGAATGCAAAATTGATATAGTTGATAGTTATTATTCAGATAAATAAAAAAAAATGCTGTTGGTTTTTATGCCAACAGCATTTTTATTTTTAACTAAGCAAGGAGAGAAATCTTAGTTAAATCTAGATTAGAAAGTACCAGCAGTAAGAGTTGTCTGATAAGAGATACCAGAGTCATCAGCAACTAGAACACCTGTACCCTTAGCAAGAGCAGTCCACTTAGTACCATCATAATACATAATGTCGCCCTTTGTAGCGCCAGCAGGAGCAAGAGCAGCGAAAGCAGCTTCAGCAGTCGTAGCACCTGTACCGCCCTTATCTACAGGGAGTGTACCTTCAATGCCAGATTCGAAACTGAATGTCTGCCAAGAAGCAGCTGTACCATCACCACCAGCTACAAGAACTTTACCTTGATTGCCTGTGCCTGATGCAACTTCAAGGTTTTCATTAATAACCTTGACAGTTGTGCCCTGTTTAACTGCGATTTCATTAGCATCAATGCTAATGCCAGCACCAGCAGAATATACATTTGGTGTGCTAATCTGAACGAAGTTGATTTCGTCAGTACCAAATGTAATGGTACCATCGTTCATTAGACGCCAGCTTGTACCCCAGAGATTACCATGTGTGATAAGGAATGTAGCACCATGGTAATTAATTGTTGGCTCGCCATCAAAGTCATCAGCACGAGTAAGAACTACCTGGCCTGTAGCTTCAGCTGGGAAGGTAGTAACAGTGTAAGCACCGTTCTGCTTAGCATCTGTCTGGCCAACGAGTAAGACACGCATGCCTTGGCGGAGAGTAAGACCACCAATCTGCGTTGTATTACCTGTATTAGCTGTAAGTGTAAATGTAGCACCTACACCTTTATCTTCGCCAGAGCCGTCAGCATAAACGCCTTCTACGTTTTCATTTGAGCCAGTGGCGCAAGAAACGTGGAAGACATAGCCAAGAGCAACAGAGTCAGCGTACTTCTTAGTGACAAGCGTATTGTCATCATAAGATTCTTCTGAAACGCTAGAAGAATACTTAAGAAGACCTGTCATTGTATCGCCAGCTTTGCTTACAGCATCTGTAATGCCATAACCAGCAAGCGTTGTTGGATTTTCACCAGCAGTTACACGGCCTTTAGCATCTGTGGTAACCTTTGTATAAGTACCAGCAGTGCCAACATTTGTGAGCTCAGCAACAATTGTACCAGCATCAGCTGTTGTGGTAACTTGAACACCATTCTGGCCAGAAACAGTCATTTCGGTGAAAGTACCATCAGCCTTACGATAAGCTAAACCTTCAGCATTAAGCTTAGCAACTTCATCAAGAACAGTGCTATGAGCTTGGATTGTATCACCAATCTTATTAGTAACCTGTTCCTGAATGGCATTGTCGACCATTTCCTGAGTAGCTTCGGAAACGTCGCCAGAGAAAGAATCAACTACCCAGCAAGCTGAGAAGTCTTCTCCTGATGGTTGAGTGCCTGTATAACGATAGCGTGTATCGTCAGCTTCAACATAAACTAGAGCGCCTTTATAAAGAACACCTGCTGTTACATAGCTGTCACGTTCCGTGATTGTAGCAGCTGTAGTCTTAAGGTCTACTGGAGCATTCTTTAGAAGAAAGCCAGAGCCAAGCTTAATAGAACTATTAATATTTGACATTTATTTAATATTCCCCAACTTTCTTTCTAAGATTAGAACTTAAACTGATAAGCAAAGGCTTGAATATTTGTTGTAACAGCATAAACATAGTAGTTCTGAGCTGTAGAATCAAGACCTGTAATCTGAACTTCAGTCTTAGTGAATGTGTCAAGACATTCGAAGTTATTTGGGTCGAGAATTGACTTAAGATCGCCGTATGAAGCAGGATAAGCAAAGACAACCTGCTGAGCGCCTTCAGTTGTGTAGCTATAGGTCTTATTACCCTTAGCCTGAATAACCTTATTAAGACCTTTAATAGCAGTCTGATCAAGTGCAGTGCCAGAAGCTACTACACCTTGATAGAATGGGTACACAAATGTAAAGTTAACACTACCACCATTTGTGGTCTTTGTAGCATCTGTAACTCGAGCGCTAAAGGAGGCATTAGCTGTAACTTCTTCAGTATAAGTAACAGCTTGAGAAGTACCAGAAGCAACAGGAGCTTCAGCTACAGGAGAACCAGCTTTAAGAAGTTCAACCTTAGTAACGTTTTGTGAGCCAGCAGTCCAACGAATTGTAGCACCAGTCACAGACTGCGTCGTGCCCATTTCGAATGTACCACCGTTAGTACCAGAAAGCGTAAGGCCAATGCCTGAAGGAGCAACATATGGATGGAGCAAGTCATTGATAATGTCAACAACGTTGGCATTTTCATACTTCTTGCCTTTTGCAATACCACCAATAGCAACTGTAGCGCCATTAGCATTATTGTCAGTATAGATTGTTTGCTTCTTAACTACTTCAACCTTAGTAAGCTCTGTAGCACCGGCTGTTGTAATATCCTGAGCAGCTGTAGAAATAGGTGTCTTAATGAATGTCTTAAGGCCATCAATAGATTCATCGCCTGTTGTATGAACAAGACCAACACCGTCTGTTACACCTGTAATTTCCTTAACTTTTTCAGCAAAGTCAGAAATCTTAGAGGAATCAAGCGCGATGTTATGCCACTTACCATCAGAGCCATAAACTAGAGCCTGATTTTCAGCAGCTGTTTCAATTAGAACATTGGAAAGCTGCTCAACAGCATATGGTGTAAGCTGGATTTCCTGAAGCGTATCAGAGCCTTCTTCACCAGAGCCAACACGGATAAACATGAGTTTATCAGCGATGTTGAGGGCAATTTCACCACGAAGAAGATCTCCAAGAGCAGGCTTATTACCAGCTGTGGTGCTGTATAGATTTTGATAATGGAATTCAGAAGCCATTATGTATTAAACCTCTTTTTTATACGTATAAAGTGGTTATTGGATTAAACAAAATAAAATTTAGAAAGTGCCCGCAGTTAAGCGATCACTAACTTTAGAAATTCTGCCGTATTTATCTACTGTAATAAATGCGCCATGTAAGCCTTCTTCTACACCTGTTTCTGATAGATTCCAAGTAAGTTTGCCTTCAGAATTATCAATAACAACACCAGAAGCTCCGCCTTCAAAATTAATAGCTTTAGTTGTTTCTCTATCTTCATTCAAGAAAACAAAACCAAAACCTGTTTCAGGCTTAGCAACAGTACTTGATGAGCTATTAAGAACAGACCAGCTTGTGCCAGTACAGAAGACTAAATCACCAGCTTTCCAGTTAGAAAAACCATCAATTTCTGTAGTGCCTTCTTTTGAAACTCTATAGATATAGCCTTTAGGTGCATATTCTTTAGTAGTTTCATCTTCTAACTTTTCAACAAGAATGCCACCGTTAGTAAAACTAACATTATCATTATTATTGATAGTATTTGTAGATGCATCCCATTCGCCAGCAAAATATAAACTACCATAAGTTAGCTGACGAAGCGGAACACGTGCACCAGAAAATTCAGCGCCATCTTTGCCTGCAATTTCTTCATCGCCTGTCTTAGAAAGTTTAAGCAGCGCTTCGCTTTCATTAAACGGACCTAAATTAGCAAAAAGACGATCTCTAGACAAATCAACATCTAGCGTACCATCTTCTCTAATGCTAAGATAATCACCAGGCTTAACGTCACCGATTTGCTCAACAGACGCAGGAATAGGCACATAATTCATTGTGCCATCTGCTTGTACTTCTAAACCTCTGCCAGCTTTAACAGCGCCAATTGTTTCTTCTGTTGCTGGTGGTAAAACAATATTAGTTGTAGAATTAGCACTACGACTAAATACAACAAATGTGTCACCTACAACAGGAAGTTGTGCTAATGGTGTAGAGAAGCTGATTGTAGCAGTACTGCCAACAATACTGATAGATTTTACATAGCGACAAATTGAATAGATCTTGCCAGAAGTAAATTCAATAATCTTATCGCCGTAATATCTTAGTGCAGTAATGTCAGAAAGCTCATCACTAGAAATGCCAGTTGTTTTAAACTGTATTGTTGTAGAAGTACAATTAGAGATAGTTAAAGTAAGCTGATTCTTATAGCTATAAGCATCAAAATACCATAAGCCATCTTTGCTAGTGTAAGCTAAAATCGAGCTCTGGGCAGATGATGCACCCTTAATGATATAGAAGTTAGGATATGCATCAGCAGTTGTGCTAAGATTATCAACTGTCTCTAAGATCGGAACAGAATACTGGTTGTCTGAAGCTAGTGCGTCAATCCACATAGCATAATTTTTAGCAGCCATTGACATGTATATGCCAAGAACTACTGAATTGCCGCCTGAACTGCCACTAGTCTTTAGCTTTGAAATAGTTGTTTCTGATACACCAACAGCAACACATTTGTCTGCACTATCATATAAAGCAACTTCACCAAAGCTAAAATTGCCTACATTATAGTCTAGACCAATTTGATACTTATATACGTTGGCATTAACAATTTCAATATCTGTAGGTGAACCAGAATAGACTTCATCACCTTGAATGCCAGCAGCATCCATTTTAGGTGTGTAGCCAGCTTCTGAACCGAGTACATATTTAGTGATCTCTAATGGCTCGCCAGTAGCAGCCATTTGCTGAACGCCATAATCAGTAATTTGAACTCTCATTTAAATATGAACTCTTTTCTAGAAATTATTCCTACTATATAAAATTATTTGTTAAAATGTGCCGCCATCAACCATATTGATAGTTATATCAAAATCATTGATTTGACCAGTTGTTTCATCAGCAGATAACGTAGGATAACGAATTGAATTGTCAGTAGATGTTATATTTCTACCATATGTATAATTGTTGTATACATAGAAGAATCCATTTGCTTTAGGCCAAGGAGTAAATGATCTATTTTCATAGAATTTTCTCCATATGCCGTTTAATGAAATAAGCAAGTCACCAGAGCGAACTCGATTCATTCCATCAAAGTTAAGCTCATTTTTGCCTACGCTAACACGAACAATCCAACCTTGCGGTGTCCATGTATCATAAGCTGGATCTTCATCTGTGCCAATATTATAAGTAATCTGACCATTAGCTACTAATTGCTGTTCAGGATTACTGTTAACTGTATTTTGATCAGCATCCCAATCACCAGCAAAGTAAAGACCGCCATAAGTTAGCTGACGATGACTAATACGACCAAAATTCAGCGCATCAGGATCATCATTAGCAACTTCATTGCCTGTTAATTGCGGTATGCCATCATATTGATTAAGAATAGATTGCAGCTGCGCTTTCCATTCTTCACCAGTTAATTCAATATCACCTGTTTTACCAAAAACACTTGTAATGTCAGCAGAAATAATGCCGTTGTCAACTGAGATGCCATCACCAATTTGTGCTATGCCACGCTCAGTTTTTGAAGCATATGGTATGCCTTCAGTTGTAATGAATTGACTCCAAGGTGTCCAGCTAGATCCTGTATTTTGTCTTACATATACAATGCCTGTTGAAAACAAGATTTGAACAGCAGGTCCATTTTCAAAGCCATCACTAATTGGCAATACTTGCAATGCTAAATCATTGCTAAATTCATCTTCAGGCGCATTTACAATAGTATTTGCATCTTCAGCAAGAATATAGTATAAGCCTGAAGCAGAGAATTCATTTAAATCTGCTTGTGAGTAAATTCTCTTTGGAAAGATTAAACCTGAAATTGCATCGTCAAACTTAATTGTGACATTGCCAGTATCAGGATCAGGCTGAGCATTATTAACTGATTTTACAGGTAAAAATGCAAGATCAATAAATCCACTATAGTCTATTTCAATATTAGACTCAGTAGAAACTCTTACACCACCAAGAGTATTTTCAGTTGCTACAGGCAATACGTATGGACTTGGAACATTAAGTAAGTCGTTATAATCACCTGAAGTAGCTACATCAGACAAGCCACCAAGATCATTTGCATCAATGACTACATCACCAACTTGTCCATTAACAGAAGTAACAGGAAAATCTACTGATACTACGCCTTCTGGCGTAATTGATAAGCCATCTCCAATCTGTACTGCACCGAGGCTATCTTCACTAGCGACAGGAAGAACTGTATCAGAAATAGAGAAAATTTGTCTACTATAGATTCTAATATGATTGCCTATTTCTCCTGCAGTAACCATTGGCGTATACAATGAGAACGTACCTACACCATTAATTACTCTAAAAGAAGCAATTGATCTACAGATAGACTGATTAGGACCATCAGTAAATTCAAGAATAAGCTGGCCTGCATAGTCAGGCTGAAGCATACTGATGTCTTCAGATGTCAGTTTATTACCATCAATAGTGACAGCACCTTCAGTACAGTCAGTGATTTCAAATTGATGACTATTATGATATTGATAGCAGTCAAAGTCCCATAAACCTGTTAAGCTAGCATATGCTAATGTAGAAGACTGGCCTCGTCCTGCATTTGTTATAATATAAAAGTTAGAAGGTGCATCTTTTACTGGCGGCAATGCATCAGGTGAACCACAGATTGGCAAGTTAAACTCATTGTCCGATCGCATCTCATCGATCCACATGTCATAGTTGCCATCAACCATTGACAAGTAAAGATCTAAGATGATTGAGTTGCCAAACTTCTCATCTTTATACTTTTGCTTATCTATGAGAGCATCTGCAACGCCTATGGCTACGCACTTGCTCTCTTCATCAAAGAATGCTGCTTCACCAAAAGAGAAGTTGCCTACTTCATAAGACAAAGTGCAAACATACTTTACTACGTTTGCACTACATGCAACAGGCTCTGTAGGAGAGTTTGTATAGACTTGCTCACCACGGATGCCTGTAGCGTCTTTTGCAGGAGTATAGCCTACTGCAGAACCAAGTACATATTTAGTGATGTTGAGAGGTTTCTTTGTCTCAGTAAGGATTGAGACACCATAATCAGTTAACTGAACAAGCATATTAAATACATGTTATAATAAAAAGGTACCTATTTTATAAAATTCAATGCATATTTCTTCTAGTATGACAGCTTCATTTAATGAACAGCCTATTGAGCAACAGTTGCACACTGATTTACAACAGATGTTTACTTCATCTATTGGTCAAAAAATTAGTATGTCTAGGCTGCTTGATGTGCATCCTTCAGAGTTGCCTATTTGTCCTATGCAGTATATCTACGCATGGCTAACTACAGCTCGACATTCTTTGTCATCATGCTTGACATTACGGGATTCAATTACACTCAATATTGGCACTGTTGTTCACCAAAACATTCAAAAATACTTGCCTATTCATTCAGGCAGTAGAATGATTGGCAATTGGAAATGCTCTAGCTGTGGACATACGCATGCTTTTTGTACAAAACCAGAAGAATGCATAATATGCAAGTCTTCTAATTTTGAGTATGAAGAACTGCCTATTAATTATAAAGGCTTTGCAGGACATATTGATACAGTATATAAAACGAATAATGGTTTAGCAATTGTAGATTACAAAACAACTACGCTTGATGCAATTAAAGAAAAAGCGCGTAGTCCAAGTTTGAACTATCTTATGCAGATTAGATCATATGCACTTTTGCTTAAGCTGCAATATAAAGTAACTTGTACAGATGCATTTCTTGTCTTTATTGCAAAAGAAAAACCTTCACCTACAAATTTTGCAATTTATCAAGAAAAGATAAATAGTAAAAAGTTACATGATACGTTTTTGTTTTTGCAGCATCAACGAGAGCTTAAGCGAAAGCTTATGTCTATAAAGACATTTGATGAGTTTATGGAGCTAGCACCTGAGCCTTGTGGCAATCCTTTTTGTCCTGTATGCAAAGAGTTTGACAAAGCATTATCTATAATTGAGACTCAATGGAATAACTATGGTATTTTTCCATTGAAAGAATTTATCAAGGAGAAAGTAAATGGCATTTCGGTATAAAGTGACAAAGACTGTGCAAATTCGGCAGTTTGAACCTCTTGTCATTGAAGCAGAATATTCTACTGACAAAGCGCTAACGCATGAAGGCTGGATTAAAGCAGCAAATAGAGTAGAAAACTTTGTAATGGCGCGTATTATTGAGCAGATGAAAGATTATAAAGATCTTGCAAATGGAAAGATGCCTGCTAAGATGAGTAAAAAGGAAGAATAATGAATACTACTGCACTTCATACAAAATATCGTCCTACTACATTATCCAAGCTTATTGGACATGAAGAAGCTGTCACTCGTATGAAAGGTATTATTGCTACAGGCAATGTGCCCAGTGCTATTCTAATTACTGGTCCTTCTGGTGTAGGCAAAACAACACTTGCTCGAGCATTTGCTGCTGATCTTAATGGTGGAGCAGAATCGCTGTCTTCTAACGATTATATTGAAGTCAATGTAGCAGACAATCGATCAATTGATGATATTCGAGAACTTGCTAAGCTATCTAAGCATCGTTCAATTTATGGCAAAAAGAAAGTTATTGTTCTTGATGAGGCACAAGCATTAATTGGTCCTGCTCTTGCATGTACGCTTAAGACAATTGAAGAGCCTAGCGCAGATACAGTGTGGATTCTATGCTCTATGGAACCACAGAAATTCAAGACAGGACAATATCGTGCATTAGCAAATCGTTGTGTGCAGTTTAATCTTTCTTTGCCTACAAATAAAGATTTGCTTAAGCAAGCAGTACGAATTTGCAAAGGTGAGGGCATGTCATACATGCTAGATGAGAAGTATGCTCTTCTAAAGCATGTAGTATTGTCATCTAATGGTGAAATGCGTACTCTTGCACAGCTGCTAGAAGCATGTCAGCAGTATTATAATGGATTAAAGACTAAGCCTGAAATCTTTGATAAAGCGCATTTATCTAGTGTTATTGCTTCTATTGATACACAAGATGATGAAAATGCTATTAGCTATCTTTCAGGCATTTATCATAAACAATATGCACAGTGCTGTAAGGCTGTACTTAATACAGATGACTATTTTAGCTTTGTAAACTCTATTATTCGTATGAATAACTTTATGATGTACTCAGCTATTCTTCAAGGTGAGAAGTCATCAAAAGTATGGAAATCTAGTGCAAATCTTAAATGTCAAAAGGAAGTTGGACCTCAATCTCTAGGCAGTTATGCATTAGTTAATGCTAAATTAGCTAAGCTTAAATCAGATATGATGCAATTTGCTGCAGGCACTGATATGCTTCTTACTGCATGTGCATATGAGTGTATTATTGAGCTTAAGTAATTATGCAATGTGAAACTGTTCTTACATTTTCTATAGACAAATCATATTCTATGTATGTTAAACCTGGATATATTCAAGTTATTGCAATAAATAATGTATCTGGTAAAATGTATGCAATAGAATTATCTGAAGAAGCGTATTCTGTGCTTAAAAAGCATCTTGAAACGCTAGAAATTAATCCATTAGCATTCATGCTTGATGCAGTAAAACTGCAAAATGACAGTAAGGATAAAGACAGCAAATGAAAATTACTGGTTTAGCAGTGCAAGGCATTGGTCCTTATGAAGACAAAGCCATTTTTAGAATTAAGCCAGGCATTTCTGTAATTTATGGTTTAAATCATACATCAGGAAAACAGTCTAAAAATTCAAATTGGGTAGGTAAGTCTTTATTATTCTCTACTATTTCAGAAGTATTATATGAGCAACCTATTGTAGGATCTAAGCAAGATAGAATTACAAAAGGCTTGCAGCAAATTACTTTTGAAGATAACCAAAATAATAAGTATCTTATCTCTAAAAAGAACAATAAGTATCTTATTAAAAAGAATGGTAAAGATGTAAAGTTTATTACAAATAAGAAAGGACCAAGAGAATTAATTGAACAGATTTGGCCTTTGACAATTGAAGAATATGAGACATTTGTGCATATTGATACGCGAGTGCCTCATCCTTTAGTCATGGGTTCAACTTCTATTAGAAAAGAATTCTTTACAAAATTCTTTGGTTTAGATAAAGTTGATGCAGAGCGTAAGCTATATCTTGCTGAGTTGAATAAGCTAGCTTCTGTTAAAGAAGCATATAATACACTATATTCTACATATAATCTTATTAAGAAAGACGCGTTGTCAAAAGATGCAATTGCTGCACTAGAAAAACTAGTAAAAGATCTGCATGATAGGCAAAATGCAATGAAAGCAGATATGCTTGCAATGCAAGAAAAGCAGCAGCTTATTGAATTTGCTAATAGCTGGAAAGATGGAATAAAAACTCTTAAAAAAGAGGGAATTACTACTCAAGAAAAGATTATTTCTACTAGAGATTATTGGTCTGATACAATTGCTCAGCTTAATCAGCAGCTAAAAGAAGCAGAAAAGTATAAGCAGTACTTACTAGCAAATAATGCATATTTGACTGCGTATAACAAGTTATCAGATAAAGAAAAAGCAGTTCCTTTTGCTAAAGCAAAGGAAGGACATAATCGATACATTGAAGCAAGCAATTCTTGTGAAGATTATGCATATGATGTCAATAAGTATAAGCAGCTTATTACAGATAAAGTAGAAAATCCTGGAGAGTTGACATTAGATATTGATGCTATTAAAGAAAAATATGCTATTACTAAGCATCAGTTAGAGCACGCAAAAAAGTTTAAAAATGGCATCTGTCCTACTTGTGGACAAGAAGTTAAGAATCTTGATATTGCTGCATTAGAAGCAGAATATTATGCGCTTCAAAAGCAGATTGCAAAGTATAATGAATATCAAGAAAAGTACTCTAAATATTTAGAGTACGAAAAGAATATAAATAAGTATAATGAAGCTTTGTCTAAGCTAGAAGATGCGCAAAAACAGCTTAAAAAGTATACAAAATATGATAAGCTGTATAGAAAGTTAGTTTATTTGCCTGAAAAGCCTGAAGAGTATACTGGTCTAATTGTCAATGCAGATGAAGTCAATCAAAAGCTAGAGCACGCTAAAAAAGAAGAATCTTTTTATAAATTCTTTGCTACTTTTGCTAATAAGATTGAAGCATACTTTGCATTAGATGACTATAGAGTTGACAAATCAATTTTTGAGCAATATACTACGTTATCCAATAAGTATTATGAGTTGAATACTCGATTAGAAAATGCTAGAGCTACATACCAAAAGCTTGAGTGCATTAAAGAAAAACTTGACAGTATGAAAGCACAGCTAGAAGATGTTAAGCCATTAGAATATTTAGTTGAGCTTTTTCAAGATAAGACATTAAAAAAGAAGATTGTTCAAACTATTGGCAATCGTCTTATGCAGCTTGTAAATAAGTATGCTGCACTTATCTTTAATGAAGATTATCATTTCGAATTAGAATGGCAAGCTTCTCAAATCAATATCATTTGTAAGAGAAAAGCAGGTAAACGAGAGTTAATTTCTGATGTTAGAAAGCTATCAGGTGCTGAATCAAAGCTGTTTACTCTGATTCTTGTGCTTTCTTTGATGTCATTTATTCCAACTGCTAAGCGTCCAAATCTTCTAATTCTTGATGAGCCAGAAGCAAACTTTAGTGCAGAAACAACATCACAATTCTATAAGCTCATTCAGATTATTGGACAAGCTATTGAATCAATTGTAATTATTACTACAAAAACAGATGATGTTTATGCAGGCTCTAGATGTTATACTATTATTAGAGATGGCAGCTCTAGAATCGTGCAAGGACATCCTAGTGAATTAATTTCTAAAGAATAAAGCTATGTATGGAATATATGGTATATACCATAAATCAATATATGAGATATGTCAAACACTATCTCAAATGAATAAAAGCTATGAGATTTATGGCAAAAAGTTTAATGAATATAAACAAGTTTTAGCAAAATCAACACGTCAAGCTTTTCCTATCTATGTAATAGACTCATTAAAACGTGCTAAAAAGCTTATTTCTAGAAATGCACTTAGCTCAGGCTTGATGATTATTTGCGATTCTCATCCTGCACTGCAAAAGACAAATACTAGTAAGCTATTGTATCCTGGTATTAAGCTAAAACAAGCGATAGCTAAAGCAATTGCTGAATGTAAAGATAAGAAACAAAATAAAAAGCATGTTTTGCTGCAGGTTGATGCACTTAAGCTGAAGGAAGTGCTTAAAGTAGCAACAACTTATTCTTTTCTTAATGGCATTCAGACTGCACTATATAAGATTACACCATACTCATTAAGAAAGAATACACAAATTGCTATTATTTCTTATTTCTATGGTGATTTGCCATATACAAAGCTGATTACGCATTTAGAATCTTCAAATAAGCTAAAAACACTATTAGAGCTTTGCAAAGATAAGCAAGCAAAAGCTCTTCGTGAAGCTTGCATTGAAGCAAGACAAAATCCAGGAAAGATAGAAAAGATAGCAAAAGCAAGTGGTTTTGCTTCTTTTGAAATTGTGTATATTATTAAATCACATCGTAAATCATTAGAAGAAGACGATAGCTATGACAACTAAGCTTGTAATAGAGCTGCCAAATAATAAAACAGCAATTGCATATATAAGTGATAGCGCACGTGTATTAGTTGGCAATCAAATAAAAGCTCTTAATGAAACAGACTCAATCTCAGTATTAAATCAAGTAGATCTTACTGTTGACAATTCATTAAGAACTGTTAATAATATTATTGTGCCTATTAAGTCAATAGAAAAAGTAGAAGGTGTAGTTGTAGGATATATTGATCCTGAGAAAACACGTAAAATTGCATCGCAAGTAATTAGTGTTTTTATTCCTAAGCTAGGAATTCCTTCTACAAGCAAAGAGTTAGGATACTCTATGTATTTTGCAACAATTGTAGAGTGTGATATAACAATATGATCAATACGAAAGAACCGTTATACAAGCCGGTTTTTCAACATTTAGTGCCTGTCTTAGTAAGAGAAACTAGTAAAGTTCTAGGCTTTGTTCCTACTGCTTATACTATGTTTTTACGAGCAGGCACTTATGTTTTATGGACTGGTGGTCCTGCAATTTCTCTTGAATGTGTAACTCAGCCACGATCTTTTGTAAATCATGGTATAAAAATAGTACAGTATTTAGCTGTAGTATACAATCAAGTAGAGATTAACAAACGATTTAATTTAAAAGGCTTTATTTCTATAGAGTCTATACAAAGGCAGTATCAAGCGCAATGGATTTCTATTAAACCAGGCGCGTATAAGCTGTATGACTTAGGCATATTTGAGTATTTTGCTACAGGCGTATGGGATACTAGCTCAGACTATGATAGAGCTCATACAAAGAATGAAGACTATGAAGGCAATGCTGAAAATATGCAAAAAGAGGGATATACCCTAAGTTGGTGCTTAAAGCTGTCTTTAGACAAGTTTTCTGGCGTGTATGACTATGTAGATACTGACTGGCTAAAGCTGTTTCATTCTTCTCTCGCTAAGCGCAACACATCAGATACACCTATTTCTGCTACAATTGCAGAATATCCTGAGACAAACAGCTTAAAGATCAGTCTGTTAGGCTCTGTCATTGAAGCAGGCAGCAGTAAGCAGTATCCAAACTCTACTTTGCCAAACATACTGCAGATTATGCGTTTACGAGATCTTCAAGCAGGCGTGTACAAGTTTGTTTTATGTATTGAGTCACAGACCAAGGTATATAATATAAAAGTTAGCTTAATTTTTAAAGACTAATGCTTAAGCAGAGAGCTAAATAGAATTTACTTAAACTACTTTATGAAGTAAAGAAGATGTCTGATACTGATAAGTACTATGCAGAGATTGTTGTAGAAAGCTCAGTTCTTAGTGAAGCAATTAAGAGCATTTTAAAGCTTGCAACACCTTATACTGGCTCTGTCAATTTTTCTGTGACAAAAGACAAAATTGTTATTGAATCTCGTGCAGAGTTAAGTATCATTATAATTGAGCTTCCTTTTGTAAGCTGCAGTCTTAGTCATGATAAGATTACTTTTAGTCTTGTTTTAGACCAACTTCGTATTGCTACAACAAGCAGAAAAGGAAACATTAAGCTAGTGTATGATAACTCTAAGTTTATCATTGCAGCTTCACGATATCGATCTGAGCTGATGACTACTGACTACGTAGAATATCCTGCTCCTGTATCGCTTAAAGATGCAAATGTACTTAAGATTACTGCAGCGCAAAGTAAGTGGCTATTTGATATCATCAACTCTGTTGCTCTTAAGCCTACTGCAATTTCACCAATTATGCCTGTTAACGTGCATATAAATAAAGCAAGTACAATTGTTGCATGCTATGCACGAGATCATATTGTCTTTATCAAAGATGATGCACTTACAGGTAATCTTGATTTTGCAATTCCTGTTGAAGCTTTTGCTGCAATTTTCTCAGTATTTAAGGATTCTGAATTTACACTTACTTCTACAGAAAGTTATCTTAAAGCTGAGAACAACAATATTGTTGCATATACTAGCTTGCCAGCAACAGATGCATATATGAGCAATGAGATTCTTTTGCCTAGAATTGATGCGTTCTTGCAATGTAATGAAACAGAACTTAAGATTCCATATAAAGAACTTGCAGCATTCTTTTCTAATACAAGAGCAGTTGCTACGGCAGAACGCGCTGAAATTGCAATTAAAGCAAATTCTAAAAAGACACTTTTAGAATGCAATTCAGTCAATGGTTCTATTAAAGCTAGTTTTGAAGGCTGTGTAGGACAAGAATGTGACATTAAGCTAGACGCTGAGTACTTCCAAGAAGCAATCAGTAAAAGCAATAAAGACCAAGAGGTAATCATCAAATGCAATCAGGAACAAGGCTTCATTCTACTTCCGCTAAAGAACAACGCGTACTCAGTGATTGCTCTCAATTCGTAATGCCTCTTATTGATGTAGAGCCTTTTTACTTCTTAAAGCTCAATGCATCACAACTTCTTTTTCTAAGCATTTCTATTAAAGCAGGAACTCAACTCCAGAAAAAGAAGACAGTTTTTAGCAATAAGTGTCTTGATTGCATAGCGTTGATATATAATAAAGAAGAAGTTGGATATTTGTTTGAAGTACGAGCTGACTTTCAAAACTCTGGATCATATATTGCAAGTATTTCTAAGAGCGCTGTAGCGAAAGAAGCCTCTCAAGTAGTGAAGCTTGCTCATTTAGTGATATATGATCTAGACAATGCATTTTTGGCTATTTCATCAAAGATGTCATCAATGACTCAATTTATTCTAGAGGAACAATAATGGCATTGAGAACTACAGGCAGTTATTCTTCTATCTCAAATGAGAACATGCTGTCTTTGATTAGAGATGATGCAGAGTATAAGAAGTTTAGAAAGGTCATTAAACTAGAGCTAGAGCGATTAAACCTTGAGCAAGATCAAAAAGAAGTTCTTTCTTTACATGCGTCTAGAGTTTCACGTACTATCTATGACAAGCGACAATATTCTCCTCATGTATTGATGGATGCTTCTACAATGGATCTAGCTTTTCGATCTAGAATTGTAGAAATTAGAGTAAAAGCAAGTCTTCATATCTCTATTATGGAAACTGCAATCAACTCTATTAAGCAATATGTATACTCTAAATACGTGCAAAATAGCAATGTATTTACTACAGAAAATTCTAGGCAGTCGTATATCAATACTGTGTTAAAAAGCTACATTTCTGAAGTAGACAAAGCAAAATCATTTATTCAACTTTGCGATACACTAGTCAAAGATATCGATCAAGCAGGATTTAATCTTAGAAACATGCTAGATTGTCTTAAGCTTATTAGTGAGACTAAAGGCAAAGTTATTTAAGAGGATTGATAGTTATGCTAAAGTGGTTTAAAGAAAGTCTTAATACAAGTAAAGTTGAATATTCTTCTCTTTTGCTTGAAACTTCTACATATAGAACAGTTGGATATTTTGAAGTAGATACTAATCACGTATTTACTGATGTACAGCTCAATCTTGAAGTTGCATGCATATTAGATAAGATTTATCTTTTGCATTCAAGCATGCATATTACAGGAAATCTTATCAAGTTTATGCTTGATAATGATTATCCTTTAGATGAATCTAAGTTCAAGCTTGTAGGATACCTTAGCTCTCAGCTTGATGATTTTACACACAATAAGAATACAATGCAGTATAATGGTCTTAAAGCTGCTAAGCAAGTGTACAAGTCAAAGAAGATCAATTTTGATCTTATTGAATGGTACATTGAAGCTAAGCCTTATACTCGTCCTATTAACCAAGTGCTGAGTACTCAGTATGGAACAGCTATCCTTTGATTTTGAAGAGCCAAAGATTAAGATTAGAGAAAGAGAGTGTCTATTTGTTCCTGCGCAAGGAGTAGACAAGAATTTCTTTAAAAAGCTTGATAAAAAGTATTCATTTTATTTCTTTGAAGAAAAAGCATGCAATGAGTGTGAAGTAGGGTCATTTAGACGACAGCAAGGAGGCTTGTTGCCTGAGTGTGAGACTTGTCCTGCTTTTCTTTCTGGCATGAAACTGTGCAAGAAAGTAAAGATTGGCAATAATTTCTATTATACTGTTCCATACGGTGACAAAGAAGGCTTGACTAAGCTTTTAGAGAAGTCTAAGATTGCTTATGAGTATAAGCCTCTTTATCAAGATCATCCTATTAAGCCTATTAAATGCACTGCAAAGCTGTATGATTATCAGCAAGAAGCAGTAAATGCAGCGCTAAAGCATAAGCATGGTGTAATTTGCGCTCCACCGCGTTCAGGCAAAACTGTTATTGCTACTGCAATTATTTGCAAGATTCAAAAGAAAACAATGATTCTTGCTTCTCAGCGTGAATGGCTTAATGGCTTTTTAGAAACATTTATCGGTTCTAAAACGCAGCAAGGCTTTACTGATATTGATAAGTCTAGAATTGGTTTTCTTAAGAATGAAGAAGACGCTGAAAAATACGATATTTGCCTAGTTACTCCTCAGACTTTATATTCTAGTAAAGGTGTTGAGCTATTAAAGAAAATTTATAAGCAGTTTAGCGTGCTTATGATTGATGAAGTGCACTTTATGCCTGCTAATCGATTTTCTGAAGTAGTATCTAAGCTTAGCTGTGAGTATAAATTTGGACTTTCTGGCACGCCTGATCGCAAAGATGGCAAATATGTCTTAGCCGATAATCTTGTTGGACCTGTAATCATTGACTTAAATGTTAAGCGTCTTGTACCACAAGTTCAAGTAGTAAAGACGCAGTATAGCAAGGTTACTCGAAAAGGCATGCCTTGGGCATATATTGTAGGTCCGCTTGAAAAAGACAAGAAGCGTCAAGAGCTGATTGCCAAATATGCTCTTGAAGATATGAAGAAAGGCCATATTATTGCTATTCCTTATTCTAGCGTAAAGGCAATTCTTCAGCAAGTAGAAATCATCAATAAAATGGCTGGCAAAGAAGTAGCAAAAGCTTTTTATGGTTCAGTCAAAAAAGAAGAACGTGATAAGATTATTCAAGACGCTCGAGAGCGTAAGCTAAAGATTATTGTTGGCAATATCAAGCTTCTTAGCACAGGCATTAATATTGCAAGCTTAAGCTGCTTGTATGATTGCAGTTGTACACACAATTTTCCAGTAGCACGGCAACGATATTCACGCGTTCTTACACCATGTGAAAATAAAAATATACCTCTCATTAGAATTTTTCTTGATGATATGGATGTAAGAAGAAATTGTTTACGAGGAGAATTTTGGCAAGTTTTAATTAAAGAATTTCATGCTAGCATGTCTGAAAAAGACATGCTAGCAATAAAATCTTATCTTAATAATAAGTCTAGTAGTTTTAAATTAACTTTAAACTCTGATATTTTTTAACTATCTAAAATGCTGTCATATCTGACAGCATTTTTTATAGCCTTTATGCTGTAACAAGTAAAAAGCTGAACACTTTTCTTGAAAAAGATGTTAAAATAGCTATAAATATAAATAAATTTTTGTTAGTACTATGGAAATCTTAGCAAAGCAAAGACTAGAAGCATCATATGAACTTGATGCAATGGCAACGATTTATCGTGATGTAAAAGGTAGATTTAGTATTGCAGTAAACCCTGATCCAAATAGACAAGGAGATGAATATTTTAAACTATATAACAATGCGAAAAAATCAGCTGCAACGAAAGTAGCACGAATTATGTTTCGATCAGCAAAGTATATTTATCATACAAATTATGATGGAAAAGAAGATTGGATATTAAATGCAAAAGAAAAGAAGTATCTTGTTACAGCGCTAAAAAAGAAAGCCAAGCATCCGTATGAAGAATATACAAATTGGCAAAAAGCAATTTTGCTGTTTAATGATGAAAAAGATTTAGATCAAGAAAAAACGTTAAAGAACTTGTTGCCTAAGCCTAAATATAAAAACTATCTTCCTTTTAACCTTGAAATGCCTGATTATACTAAGCTAGAGGAATAAATATGGAAATCTTAGCAAAGCAAAGACTTGAAGCATCATACGAGTTTGATGCAATGGCAACTATTTATTGGGATAAAAAAGGTAGATTTTGTATTTCAGTAAATCCTGATCCTAATAGAATTGGTGATGAGTACTTCAAGCTGTTTAATAGCTCAAGTGTTAGAACTGCTACAAAAGTAGCTAGAATTAGTTTTAAAGCTGCTAAGTATATACATCATACTAATTCTGATGGAAAAGATGACTGGATTTTAAATTCAAAAGAAAAGAAATACTTAGTAAAAGCTTTGCAAAAGCAAGCAAAAATGCCTTATGCACAATATACTAATTGGCAAAAAGCTATTCTTTTGTTCAATGAAGAAAAACATCTGGATCAAGAAAAAACGTTAAAGAACTTATTGCCTAAGCCTAAGTATCCTAAATATTTGCCATTTAATCTAGAAATGCCTGATTATACTATGCTAAAGGAATAAAAATGAGCACACAGCAAGAATATACTGCAGGTTTGCCTAAAAACATTAAAAATGGTGAAACATATCTTCTTAGAATCAAGTCTAATACATACAAGACATTTAGACATGTAAAAGCTACATATACAAATAAAGGTTTTGTATCAAAAGAAGGCTTTGTAGTAAATCCTAGTAAGATTTTAGGCTATTACAAATAATTTTATATAAAGTTGTAATTTTTTTTATTAAAAAATGAAGATTAATGCGAATTATAGGCTTAGTGCTGCTTCAAAAGAATCAAAAGAGCTAGTAGAAATGGCTAAAGCTGCTCTTAAAGATGCGCTCAATGATGTAGATGAAGCTGCATACAGATTTGGCTTTGCTTTTAGCTGGTTCTATGAGAAAAAGTATAGTAAGCAAAAGCTAGTTTCAATTTGCTTGGAAGCAATTTGTGATATCTTAGAGCTTAATGCTAATCTTGCAGAAAGATTTTATGAAGATATCTCTAACTTTAGCTATTCTGACTATAATGATTTTGTAGTTGATCAAACAGAAGGACGTTCTAAGTATAACGTTGTATCTGTTATGCTTATAGCTTTAGACTACTTTACTGAGCTAAATAAAGAACTATATAGAAACTTTGTAGAATATGTTAAAGCAAATTCATACGAAGATTATAAAGATAATGATGCTAGCTACTCATCAAGAGCATATAGAAATCCAGAGCCAGATAAGCCATTTGAAATCTAAAAAAGTTTCTTAAATCTATACACTTTTTCACTAGAGTAGTGTATAATAGCTTCATACCAAATAGCAAAGCTATGGAGCTTTACAAATGACGATCACTACCCGCCAAGATAAAGTTAACGCTACGCTTGAAAAACTTCAGGCTCGTCTTCAGAAGTATACTTCTGGCTATCTTGAAAAGAAGTATGCTAAGCTTGATAAAGATCTTCGTGCTCGTTACATCAAGTATGATATCGAATCTCTTCTTGAGCAGATTGAAGACAATCGTTACAAGCTTCAAAAAGCGATTGAAGCTGATAAGCGTGAAGAAGAACGCGCTTCTAAGAAGATGAATAAAGAACAGCGTGAAGCTGCCATTCTTGCTGATCTTCCGCAGAGCTTGTTGTCTTTTGCTGATCTCGTTTACGAAGAAACGATCAAGAATGAAGTGAATCGTTACGAATACTATTCTAAGCTGCCTCGTCCTAATTATCGTGATTATTCGCCTGAAGCTCGAACGATTCGCTACTACAAAGATCGGTTTGATCTTGAAAAAGTGAAGAAAGATACCAAAGTTCAAGTGAAGAACTTGCTTCTCAACCTTATGGATCGTGTTACTAAAAAGATCGGTAAAGTTGTTAACGCTAGTCATCTTTCTCTCGAAGCTGGCAACTTCTATGAAGGCACTGCGATTAACGGTTATCTTGAAGGTGAAAATGGTTGCTGTGATGTTTATTCAATCACTGCTGGTGGTTATAACATCCAACGCCTTCATGTTCGTGTCTTGGTTAAGTAAATAATAAAAAGCCTGTAGGTTAAATCCTACAGGCTTTTCTTAAATAGGAATTTATATTATATGATTATCAATGCTGAAAAGCGACTACTAGCATCAAATCAAGTAAAAGCTGGTGCTAAAGAAACTGCTGTTGCACAGCTTCTCAAACTAGCTAAATCTGATCCTTATGATTCAGATATGATTGAACTATATAACGCAATCATTGAGAACGAAGGTAAAAAGATTGCTACAGCTGCTGCACTTGATGCGATGCTAAAAACAAATCTTCTTGATAGAATGCTAGAAACTTATGAAAGAGATCAAGATCAGTACGATGATCCTACAATAAAGCGAAATTTGTATGAGTTTTTGTATCTTTCATCTGCAGTTGATACAGGCAAACGAAGTGATATGGTTGCAAATGCTTTAGTTGTTTTGCTTAGTGAAGATGATGATCTTGCTGAAGCTTTGCAAAGAGAGTTTGCAGACCGAATTTAAAAATACATTATAAAATAATCTTATTACCAATCTGAATAAGTGCATACAAGCTCTATATAAGGATTAAGCTCAGTAGCAATCATGTGATAATTTCCATTAGGATTCACTGGTACACTAAATCCAAATTGAAATATGTATTGCTCATATCCAAAAGATGTAGGTAAAAGTTCTGTGTTAGCAGGATTACCATCTGAAGAATTAGACTCTACAGATATAACATGTTTATTTTTAATTGCTTCAAAAGATATAGTCTCTAATGGAGCTATTATACCTATATATTTATAATTAAGGCCATAGAAAGAAGCAAAATATAAGCCTATTAATACGTCTGAGTTACTTCCACCAGTATTATAAATAGTCCAATGTGCTAATTCTACTGGTTCTTTGCATAAAAGAGAAGATCTTCTAAACATTAGATACAAAAAAAAAATGCTGCTAAGATATAAAATCTTAGCGGCATTTTTATTGCTTAAAATCTTATATTAGTATTTTCTGTGCTAAATGCGCGTATAATCAATGTAGTATTATTTACTAGCAATGAGAAGAATATTAATGTAACTGCAGCACCTTTGCTCTTAGCTGCTCTAGCATACATATATCCAGCTGATGCATTAAACATCTTTTTAATATCAGCTGGAGCATCATCTTTTTCGTACTTTCTTGTTTTCTTTAAGATTTCATCTAAATTTGGTGCAGCAGAGCCTTCAAACATACATCCAATTAAGCTAGGATTTTGGCTCAACACACGTTGTTCACTATGTTGTGCATTCAATACATCCCAATCTTGCGTTTGAATCTTGTTATTAGGAATAGGCATAAAGAGCTTAAGCTGTCTGTTTCCAGATGAAGTTTTAGCTCGTTTCATGCTTTCTGCTAATTTTGCAAGAAATTCAACGTCTTCAATGTAAGTTAAATGTCCTGAATAGCCTGGTCTTAAGATAAGCAGCTGAAACCTTGAGTATTTTGCATGCGTTCTTGACAATGCATACCAAGGCTTAGGAGAATTGAGCTTAATATATTGCTGCTCTATATTATCAAAGATGAATGCTCTGCCTTTAGAAGTAGGTTCTTTTAATACTTCATTATACGCATTAAACGTTGATGCAGTTACTTTTTCATCTGAAATCAAACCAGAGTACTGCTGATTAAAGATCGAGCCTTTCTTAAGAATAGCATAAAGAATCTCGGCAAGATCTTGCGCATCACCCCAATAGAAATTAATAGACAAATATGTATATGTGTCTATTGTTCTTAACGAGTAAATGAATGATGCAATATGTACATTGCCTAGATAAACAAGAACACGAGAACTATTTGTTTTTGCTTTTAGCGTATATGGCTCAATTCTACACTCTTGTTTTGCAACGTCTGCAGATCTTGCAATATCTTCTGCAAGTCTAGCATATCGCTTATCTGGCAATATTTGCGCTGCATTTACTCTTTTGCTAGCATAAAGTTTCATAATATTATATGAGATAAATCGTACGATATTATTAAATTATGAGTATTTATGAAAAACTATGGGCATGGCCTGAAAATGTAAAAGATATCATTACTCAAGCTGGTGATTATTTGCAATACATTTTACCTATTGCTTTTATTACGTATCAGGCATGCTTTGGCACGCATGACATTTCTATTAAGTTTGTTTTATCTCTAGGTACAGCACTTGCTCTTATGTCTCTTATAAAAGGTCTATTTAATAATGATAGGCCTAGAGAAGTAGGAACAGATGACAATCCTGACTTAGATTTTGATTGGAGTCCTAGAGAAGGAAACAGCTTTGTCTCAGGTCATTCAACTGCAGCAATGACTTCTGCTTTAGCATATTTTTGCATTAATGCATATGCTGGATCAATTGCAGTTTTGCTTGCTATATTTGTAGGCTTTAGTAGAATTGTAGCAAAAGCGCATTGGATACGAGATGTAGTTTGCGCTTTTATTCTTTCATTAATCGTATTTTACTTATATTTCTTCTTATAAAGAAATTCTATAAAATAAAAGCTCTCTGTAGACAGCATTCTACAGAGAGCTTTTTTCATGCAACGCTATTTTTTTTTTTATTAAAGCTTAAATTTAGTAGCGCAAAGAACTTTGCCAATACCTGGAGTATGCTTACTTCTTAAAGCACGAGCAATTACATCTTCAGGTTTAGCCCAGTTATTGACAATACCTACACCAGGAATGCTAGAGCATGCTACAATTTTATCGAATTTTTCAACTCTGCCATAAACTTTAACAGGCACACGACCAGCAAGAGCAACCATTATACCATGTTTATTTTTTGCGCAGTTTAGAACGAGACCTGGTTCTGTTGAAACAACAAAGTTGGCATGTCCTCTAGCTGCTGTTACTTCTTTATCACCACCAAATGCTAAAAGAGTGCCTGGTTCATAGTCAGCATCAGCTTCATAGTATTCAGCTAAGTCAGCCCAAAGAGCACGTTGACATGTACCAATAATTGTTTGTGTAAACGTTTTTTGGCCAGTAATAGTTTCTTCACCAGAAAGATGAACGACATTATTGTCTTCTGCGCCTTCACGACCCACAAGATACTTAATTGTACCATCTATGGCTTTAAAGCCAAGAGATCGGTCTGCATGATTTATGAAGATTTCACCTTCAGCTAGCTCAGATGCAGCAGGCGCAGCAGTGCTAGTATTAGATCTAGCTGGGCAAATCTTTGCTCTGTTTGGATTAAGTGCCATAGCTTTCACAAATAGTGTATAATATCATTAAATTTAGCACTAAGTTTAATCTTAGGAGTATTTCTCAAATGCGTAAATCTTCTCTTTCGTACAGCTTTCGTCATTACTGCGCATATGTAGTAGATTCATACAAGTATGATAAAAATATTGAGTATCTCATGCTTTGTACTGAACGTCTGCAAAATATTTTGCATACTGAGCTTTTTTCAAAAGACTTTCTTTTTGAAATTTCGTATTTCTGGGTGTCAGAATGGTTTAAGACTTCTGGTACTAAATACAAGATTTCTCGTAAAAAGAAGTTTCTTGAACTAGATTCTCAAACTATTTATGACTATTTTATGAATAGTAAGAAATCAAAGAATATTATTGCTCAATATAAAAGTGAATGCAATGAAGACGAGCTGAAAGAGATTAATGCATTTTTATATTATCTTGAAGAGACTAAATAAATATGTATACTATTAATGAAACAAAGAAATTCAAACGAGCTATTAAGCAAATAAAAAAGTCTGGTAATTGGAAAAAGATTGAGCCGCATTATAATATGATTTTAGATAGGATTAAAAAAACAGGCAAAGCTCGTTTTGATGATCCTGATTTAAATAAGCGATATAATGATCATGATATTAGCGGTGGCAATGAAAAAGGAACTAGAGATGTTCATGTACGTCCTGATCTAATTCTAGTTTACATTAACCGAGGCAACAATGTAATTGATCTTCTTCATATTGGAAGCCATGCTACAACTAATATTGGAGCTTGCAATCTTTTTGCAAACTCTAGCAAACCTTCTCATGTGGCATTCCAAATTCAATCAAGAATCAGACTTACTGCTGCAGCAAAATTAGGTCTTTAAGAATGCGTTTTAATATAGTTACAGACAAAGGCAATTATAAGTATGATAATGTACTCAATACCGTATCTTTTGGTAATTCTGATAGTCTTATCGACTACTCTGCTTTGGCTGAGATAATTCCAGCTAAGCATTGTAATGATATTGTACCTTTTGATTTTACAGATGAAAAATATCCTTATCCAAAGAAAGATAAAAAAATTAGACATCTTAAAATTCAAGTAGGCACTAACTGTAACTATAAATGTGCATATTGCATTCAAGCTATGGGTAATTATAAAGAAGTACCTGTAGTGAAAAAAGACGATATTGATCGATTTTTTGATTTGTTAGATAACTCTGATGTAGAGTTATTGCCTAAAGCAAAAATTCATCTTTGGGGTGGAGAGCCTTTAGTATATTGGAAGGCTCTTATTTACTTAATTCCTGAGCTAAGAAAGCGATATCCAGAATCAGAAATTTGGTTTGTTTCTAATGGTTCTTTACTGACTGAAGATAAACTTCAATTCTTATTAAAGCATAAAGTAGATCTTTCATTTAGTCACGATGGACCTGCATACTTTTTACGTGGTAAAGATCCATTAGATGATAAAAATCTACATGCATTATGGGTAAGAGCAAAAGAACTGTATGCAGCAAATAGCCTTAGCTTTTCAATAAATGCAGTAATTAATCAGTATAATGCTGATCTTTATCAATTAGATAGCTTTTTAGTAAATAAGTTTGGAGAAGATATCCAGTATAAATATGAAGATACAGTTATTGTACATTCAGAAAATGCTGTAAATTATATCTATTTTCCTAAAAAAGCACAACAAGCTTTAGAGTCATCAGTTTTACGAGCTGTATTAGAAAAAGATGCTGCATCACAACGAGTGAATGCAGCATTATATTCTAGATTACTAGATATGCTACAGATGCTTGTGTATAGAATTCCTAGTGCTGTAATAAAAGCTCGATGCAATGCTGCAGATACTGATGTGCTTTCAGTGGATTTGCTTGGTAATGTCATTAGTTGTCATAATGTATCTGTAGAAAGTCAAACATTAGGCACTCTTTTAGAGTATAATGCTGTTAAGGTAAACAAGTTTAAGCATTGGTCTTTGCGAAGCAATTGTCCTTCATGTCCTTACTTGATTTCATGCAAAGGCAACTGCATTAGAAATAGTGATTTTTTACATAATCAAGGCTGTGCTTCTAAAAAGGCATTAGGATACGCATTGCTTAAAGCTTGTTGGTTTTTATTGAATGGATCAATTATCAAGGAGATTATATATGACGAAGAAGATTGAAGCATTTATGAAATGCTTTATGAAGATGCATTCTCTTACACTAGCAGAAATGGCTAAAAAGACTAATAAGTCTACTTCATTTATTCATGGTATGATCCATGGATATAAAGCACCAGATGATAAAAATGTAGATAATATTGCAAATAGTCTTGGTATGAGTATGCAAGAAACTCGTCAGTTTAAGCAATATCTTAACGAAAGTAAGCCATATATTACATTTAAGCTTAGTGAATTTACTTCTGAGCAAGCAGCGCTTTTAGCAAAAATTAAGCTTCTTGCTTCAGAGAACAATTCTCAGCTTTGGCATGTACTTAAACGACTTGAAAATTTATAATCAAAAAATTCACTAAAGTAGTGTACTTTTAAGCTAGAGTAAGGTATAATGCTTTTAAGCTAAGGGATGAATGTCCTAATGCTGCTAGTTTAAAGGAAAAGCCATGACGAAGTTCATCAACACGACGACTGCCAAGACCACATGTGAAGCTGCTGAAGCTGCTTGCAAGAAGTTTGAAAGCTTCTGTAAAGAGCATAATCTTACTTGTGCTTCTTCTGTTAAAAAAGCTTACGGTTTTACGTATTTTGGTACACGTGAAGTTGTTGGTTACACGGTTAGCTTCGAAGTTGAAAATCTTGAAGTTGTTGGTAAGTACAACTACAAAACGCATAGCTTCGAAGCAGTTGATGAACAGCACAATCTTACACCTGAAGAAGTTGATAAAATCAATGAAATGAAGACTTGCTCGTTCTGTGGAACGACTCGTACTCGTAATGAAGTTGCAGTTGTTCTGATCAATGATCAAATCTCTGTTCTTGGTCTTGAATGCTACAGTAAGCTTATTGCTAAGTCGTATTTTTCTCGTAAAGAAACTCGTGGCATTAGTGACAATCTTGATGAAGAATATGGCTTTGCACTCTACGCAACTGATCTTTATCAGCTTCTTGGCTTTGCTAATGAGTTCTGTGAACCGTACGTCAGCAGCTCTGTGAAAGAATACTTCTATCATGAGTTCAAATCGATTCTGCCTACGACGCTGTTTCGTCATGAAAACTATCGTGCTGAAACGGTAGCAACAGATGCAGAAGTTGAAGATCTTTATAAAGATATCGAAACTCTTGATGATAACAACTCTTTTGAATACAAGATTAAGCGTATTCTTCAGGATGTTCGTGAAGCTTCGCATAGCATTCACAAAGCTGCAATTCCTCTTCTTTTGACGTATTGCATCCTTCGCAAGCTGAATAAAGAATATGCAACAGCTGTAGATTTTGACAAAGATACAACAAAGCTTGATAAAGTAGAAGCTACGTTGATCTTTGCTAAGTTGTATTTCAGTGAATTCTGCAGCACGATTCGTACTAAGTATACGTTTAAAACTGCTGATAGCAAGATTGTGGTTTGGTATACTTCTTCTGATAAGTATACTGAAAGCATTGGTGAAAAGTTCATGATTTCGTGCAAAACTGCTTCTACTATGCAAGATATGAATCGTGAAGTTCTTAAAGCTAAGCGCCTTAGCTGCAAGATGATGTAATAGCTATACGAGGAGTTATGCTCCTCGTACGCTTTTATAAATACATATACATAAGGAGAATATTATGTTTGAAAGCATTAGGTCTTTTCTTTGGTTTTTGAGTTCTATTATTTGTGGGAAGTGGATTAATGACAGCGACGAACCATACTGATAATGATAAGATTTATGAATGTATAGTAGACTGTTATAGACAGTGTATGTTTGAAGCAGTTCTTAAATCATATAAGAATTGTGAAGCAATTGTTTTAGACAAAGAAAATGATTGCTTCTATTTATATGATGTGCCCTATAAGTTTATGTATTCAGAACAGAGTAATGATAATGAAAAGGGCCTTAATATTCTTTGCAATATCTCTTGCACTGATAATGAAAAGTTTTACAAGCTTTTGCCAAAATATCAAGAAGACTCTAAAGTAGTATTAGAGTTTATAATACAGCAAGGAAAAATCATTAGTGAAAAAATGATTAAAACGCTTAAGGATATTGCTAATGATAGAGCAAATCAAACCAATAGAGATTCAGAAAAAGCCTGAATTAGTTAATATTTTTCCAGGTGTATTTTGGGCAGTAAATAAGCCACTTACTCTTGCATACAAAGACTTTTCTACAGATGAGAATTTAGTAAAAAAGAAAATTGTTTCTGCAAAGATTCAAGCTCGATGTACTGAAAGATTCTTAAAAAGAGGCAATAAGCCACAAAACTATGTCATTTGTAGTAGCCCTGATTACGCTGCTGCTATGGTTTTTGCTGGATATCTAGTATCTGAATTTATTGCAAAATATGGATCTTCTAGAGTTATATGGTATCATATGAATAACTATATGCCTGATCCATTTTTGACAAGTTTAGATTATAGACCTTCTTTGATTGTTCTATCTACAATCTATCCTGAAATGAGCTTAGCTAGATTAACACAAGTTCGAGATCTTGTTTCAATGTATTGGAATGTACCTAAGCTTATTATTGGCACTGGAATGGATCCTATTACTCTTGCTGCTGCTAATCTTCATATTCCAGCAAACTCAGTATATTATCATCAGTCTTCTCTAGTTAAAACAAGCTTTAATGTAATGTAAAATCATGGCAAAGATTGTCAGCATTAAATCAGAACTACAAGTATTACGTGGCCTTTGTCATCATGATCGTAGTGTTTCTGGCTCTATTTTAGCTGCTACTGATGAATCATATTTTTATGATGAACAAAGTAAAGAAATTTACAATGTCATTAGAAATAAGATTAAAGAATCTGGTACACCACCTACTTTTAGAAATCTCTTGTCTGACCCTGAAATCAGTGAATCAGCTAGAGCATTCTTTAAGCAATCTACAGCAGATATCCAAACTAAAGAAGATGCAAAGAAAGCTGTAGAAATCTTAAACAAGTATAGGCAGATTCGATGCTTATATGAGATGTGTGTAGAAACATCTCGTAAGATTGAATCAGGCAAACTAAATATTGATGCTACTATTGACTTTGCTTCTGATATGGTAAGCAAAGCTAGAGCATCAAGAAAAGTAGATATTGAGACACTTAAGTTTGGCAAAGGAAACAATGCGTCTGCATTAGTCAAAGACATTCTTTATGGTGAGAACAAAGATGATCTTATTCCTACAGGCTATAAAGTCTTTGACGATGTAAATGGCGGCTTTCCTAGAGGAGGCTTAGTCACTATTGGCGGCAGTACAGGCGCTGGTAAATCAGTAATGGCTGTAGATCTTGCCATTAAGCAAGCAGGTATGGGATATCGTGTAGTGATTGTTCCTCTTGAAATGACACAGCGAGAAGTTACTGCACGTATTATGGCTAATGTTACAGGTACAGACGCGCTATTGATTACGCAGAATCATAAATTATCACCACAAGAAAAAGATGTCATTAATAAGAAGATGACTGCGTGGATGAAAAAGACAGCAAAACTAGGTGGCGCAGTATATGTGTATGAGCCAGACAGAGACATCTCAATTGAAGAAGTATATGCAGAAATTGCTAGTTATGATCCTGATGTAGTCATTATTGACTATATTTCTTTGCTAGCTGGCGGTGATGCAGATGATCAATGGCGTCAGCTTGGTAAAATGGCGCGTCTTGCTAAAGTCAATGCAAAGAATACAAATAGAGTCAATATTCTTTTATGTCAAGTAGACCAAGAAGGTAAGATTCGATATTCACGTACAATCTCTGAGCATTCAAACTCATGCTGGGTTTTTGTAGCAACGCAAGAAACAAAAGAAGCTGGTATTCTTAAAGTAGATCAATTCAAAGCACGTTCAGGTAGAGCATTTCCGTTTACTTTGAAGATTTCTTATGATAAAATGAAAATAACTGATATGCCGCAGGATTCTGTTGATGTAGCAATTGGAAACATTCCAGAGCCTGTAAAAAGTAGTTTTACTTCTGATCTAGAGTAACTTATCATGCTTCGAGCTCTTTATTCTGCTGCTGTTACTTTTACTGGTATTTTTACACTTGCCGTTCTTGGCTATATTTTTGTAGAACAAGCTACAGAAATGCCAGTAGCATATATTTCACACTCTGAAGGCGTATGCAAAAAAGCACAAGTAGCAGATAAGTACATTACATGTAAAGAGTTAGAAGATAACTATTCTCATTACGAAATTATCTATATTAAATAAAATGGGATTTTTTCAAACTTTAAAAGAAACTTTTGCTCTTATTCGAAAAGATAAAGATTATAAAGCTTCACAAGAAGAATTTGACTCTATTATTGCATTTGGATACAACTTAGCAGTTCTTAGCTCAGTTGAGCACCTTAAACAAAACTTAGAAGAAAATGATTGGTATGATCAAAATTTCTTTTATTATTGTAGATATGAACTTTTTACAATAAAGCGTCTCAATAATCTAATACGTATCTTTATTGAAGATAAGTATCACATTGAGCATGAGTATACTCCTATGCTAAAAGCTATTGAAGCAGAACTAGAAGAAGTAGATGAATATACATATTCTACTGGAGAGATTACAGAAGAGAAAAAGAAGTATCTCATTAAGATTTTAGACAGAATTTATGACAGATATGAGCAAATTTCTTTGCTTTGCAGAATGATTGCTTTATCGTAATAGGAGAAAACATGCTTGCTACTAAGGAAGAAATCAACAAGGCTAAGCATTTTATTATTAGTCTTGCAGAAGAAGCAATTACTGATGACTTTAAATATAAAGTAGATGTATCTAAAGTCACAGATGAGACATATATCAGTAATGAAGGTGAAGAGTTAACTAAGCTGACAATTTCATTTACTTTAGGCTCAGGCTTAGCATATCTTATGTCTTCGCTAGATAGTTTTTTGCATAAAGTTATGTCTGAAGATTCAGAATTTTGGAAATATCCTACAGCTGCTTCTTTTATGAGTCTTAATGAATGTGTAATTGTGCTGTCTAACTTTAATGATAAGCAGTTGCTAAAGTCAATGTATATTGATCATGCGCCTGAAGAAGATTATGATTTGATCATTACTTTGTATCTTAACAAGAAGGAATAAGCAAAGTGGCTGAACGACGAATGGAGCGACTTAGAAAGATTCTTAGTCTAAAGAAAAATCTTACTCAAGAAGACATTGATTGGGAGATTATGCTTAGACTTTCTTTTGTTTCTATTCAAAAGTACAAAAAGCTTTCTGAAAAAGACGTAGCGCAAGCAACTGCAAATCTAGCAAATCAATTTACAGAAACATCTAAGCTAGCAAAGCATGAGTCTGTAGATATTCTAAAAAATGGTTACTCTGCTCTAGAATTGTATTATAATGATATATGCAAAGGCAATGAGCCTAAAGCATTTCTTTATGATGCAATTGACAACGCTATTGAAGAATGCTTATTTGTTGAACGTATTAATCATACACGTTCACCTAGATATATGAGTTAAAGAGATAAAGATGACTGCTATTGATCTAGATAAAGTTACGCAAGCTCAAGATCCTATCATCGCAGAGCATGCTATTGCATTTGATGTAGAAATTAGCTACATTAATAACGATGCTACTACAAAAGCTATTTTTATGTTATATGACAGTGACGATTGGACTGTTATGTTTAAAGATAGCCTTAATGAAGATCTGCTTAAAGTAGTTACTAAGAATTTAGATACTATTAAAGCACGGCTTGCTCTTCAAGCTTTTAAGCCTAAAGAAAAAGATAAATATGAAATTGTAAAAGAATTCGTTAATCAAAACGTATCTTTTTCAGCATTGAACTATGCTAGTATTACTAGGCTGTATCTAGATATTGCTAGGCTTTTGCCTTATGGATATGAATATAAATGTATTGAATGCTCAGAAAAATCTGATGATGTATTAAGCACTTTACAAGATTTTGAAAAGTCACTTCCTAACGTATTAAGTCTTGATACTCGTTTAACTATGTTAGGATTGCTTTTTACTGAGCTTTGCAAGGTTCAGATTGTGGCACATTTAGACAACTTTGAGAAGATTATAAAGAAATATGCTTGCTAAAGAAAAAGACATAAGCATGTATATGGATATTGCATATCGTGTTTCACAAAGATCATATGCAAAAAGACTCAAAGTTGGATGTGTCATTGAAAAAGATCATTCGATTGTATCTTTTGGCTGGAATGGCATGCCTGTTGGTTATGATAACTGCTGCGAGCATATTGATGCTAATGGCAATGAAGTAACTAATGTAGAAGTACAGCATGCTGAATTGAATGCAATTGGTAAAGCAGCAAAAGCAGGTATTTCTACTAATAATGCTACTTTGTACATTACACATTCTCCGTGCATAGAATGTGCTAAGATTATTCTAGTATCAGGAATCAAAGCAGTGTACTTTAAAGAAGTATATCGTGATGATTATGGCATTGACTTCTTAAAGACTAACGGCGTTTATGTGGAACAAGTAAAATGACAATTACTTTGCAAGATATTTTTGATAAGCAAGCTGTACTTCAGAAATTTGCTTTTGGTGTAGATCTTCCTGCAGTAAATGAAGCTCTAGCACAGTATTATGGCTTTGGTCTTTATAATGAGATTGGTGAAGTCTTTTCTGCAGATAAAGAATGGAAGCCAGTCAATAAAGGTACAAGAAATCATGAAGAAGTCAAAGAAGAGCTGACTGATTGCTTGCTTTTTCTAGTTAATCTTATGCTAGCAGAAGGTATGTCTGCTAAAGATATCGAAGAAGCATATCTTAAGAAGTATGAGAAAGTTGTAGATCGAATCAATAAGGAGAAAGCTTAAATGTTTTATAAGTTTTCTAAGATTCCTAATCTAGATTCTTTGACGTATAGAGAATTACAAGAATTTAAAAGTGAACGTAATCAATATCTTATTACTGAAAAAGTAGATGGTTCAAATATTTCAATCACTTTTAATTTGGATAATGAGAACACTTCTGATAAAAACTTTGAAGTGTATACTAGGAATGGCAATAGCTTTAAAGAAGATATTCTAGAAGTATTAGATTTGGATCTTAGTAAGCTATATGCGTATCTTTCTTCTTACTTTGGATCTATCTACAAATCAGTAGTTCTTCATGGCGAGCTATATGGTTCATGGGTAATGAATCGTCTTGATTATGGTTCTACTTGTGCTGTATGCGTATTCTATTTTAGCTTTGTTAATGAAGATGATACATTTGCATTTAGAACTACACAAGAAGAAACTATGATGATTTTATCTCAAGCTAAATGTAGTGATAAAATCAAGTATATTCCTGTATTTGATTTTATTACACTTCTTGATAATGATAATGTAGTAGATAAGCTAAAAGAATACTGTAAACTTCCTTATGTTAGCATGCTTTCTATTGAAAATCAAGTAAAGAATCCTTGTAAGTCTGAAGGCTATGTAGTTTATAGTATTGATAATGATAATAGACTTAAAAAGATGGTAAAGATTAAAGATGAAGACTTTCGAGATACCATTAAAGAAGCTAAGAAAGACAAATTAGATGAAGTTACTGCTTTAAATCAAGATTTTAATAACTTCTTTAATGAGAATAGAGTCTTAGACATGATTTCTAAGCACGGTGGCGTAGTATCTTCTAAAGATATCGGAAATTTGATTAAAGATACTATTCTAGATGCTAAAGAAGACTTTACTCAACAGAATAATGAAAAAATTGAAAAGATTCAAAAGAATCTAGATAAACAAATTTATAAAGTAAGTGCAAATACTATTAATATGATTACTAAGATTATTAAAAATCATATTAAAGCTTAAAGATTAGCATTTTTTTTTGTTAATATAAATGAGTACTCTTTATTTTAAAACCCCAGGTATTGCCGCAGTATGGCTTTGTGAAATTCGTGGTCAATTTTCTGATGGTGTTTTTGAGAATCATCCTGCTTGGGAAAGAATGTCAACACGTGAAATTCTTTATGAATTCCTAAGAGCAGACGTTAAAGTTGGAAGTGGAAAGCATGGAATTTACTTGAGTAATGGTGAGTATGTGCGCTGTCCACTTAGCGGTACTACTTGTCTTGATGAGTTTTTAGCTTATTTATACAAGGGACACAATTGGGCATGGAGAGTAGTTGTTTATTATACTCTTGGAGAACTATACGGTATTAATATCGTAAAAAAGCTTGATAGCTGTTGTATTAGTGAACTTACTACTTATCTTGCTGCAGAAGCCTGGGGTTATCCTTCTTTTTATCTTAAAAGTGAACGAGCGCGTAAATTAGCTCTAGCAAATAAGATTATTAATGTTGAAGATACACTTGCTAAGTTTAAACAATTAGATCCACGCGAAATGCTTTTTGATCTGCGTCGTCATGCAAATGAGCTTGATGATGCTTTAGGATAAAAAATAAGCTCTATAGTAAAAGTCAGCTAAATTTAGCTGACTTTATCTCTTATATTAAAGATATTGTTATTTTGGTATAAAAAATGAAGATTTTAGCTAAGCAAAGATTACTTTTAGCATATGATCAAGAGCAAGTAGATAATATTCTTGATAAATATGTAATGAATTATAATACTAGTTATTTATATGATGATGAATTTTTGGATGATGCAAAGTTCTATTATGCAAATAAGAAGCCTTTAAGACTTTTTAGAGGTTTACTTTTTTATAATGAAGGTGCATATAAAAAATTTGTAGATTCAATTAAGTCAGGATATATAACTACTGATAGAGCTACATCTTGGACTAAGAGTAAAACTATTGCAGAAGAGTTTGCTACGTATGAAAAAAATTTAGATAATTCTGTAGCAATGGGTCTTTATCTTTCAATGAAGCGTGATCGTAAGAAGTATGATAAAATAGATGGCTATAAAGGTGTAGTATTAATTACTAATATTGAGCCAAGACAAGGTATTGAACTTAAAATTGGTGGAGAAGCTGAAGTTCTTCTTCCTCCTGGCAGATATAAAGTAAGCAGATATGAGATTCAGTCTTATGATGAAATTGTTGGTGATAAAACTGCTGAAGAAGTACTAAAATTAGCAGCTAAAAAAGACTTTATTAATCTTTTATGGTATTTTCAAGATAGAGGATTAAAGCCTGAAGATCTATCAGAAGATATTAAGCGAAAAATCTTTTTATATACGTATGAACCTACTAATAAGAAAAAAGATATACGTGCAGAATTAATAGCAGAACCAGTATATTATAAGCCATATAAAAATGTAGAAAACCCATATCGTTCATACATATTTAGAGTATATGTAAAAGCTGCTATTGAATCTATTCCTAATTTTGAAAGCTTACGTTGGTATGATAAATCATCTCAAGAACTTATATTAAAAAATGCTAAAAAAGATCTTATATATCTTTTTAATAAAGTAAAAAAGCTTGTAAAGCTAGATCTTGAAGAAGCTAGAAATATAACTAAACAAGCTCGTGATAAGATGACTAAACGTACTTATAGAAAACCAATTATATATAACGTATATGATGCAGATGGAAGTCCTTTATATTTTGCAGGTGTAGAATGGCAATTTGATATAGAATACTTTGTTAATAAATTCGATCTAGAACCAGAATACCGTAGTGTATTACGTACGATAGAAAAAGCATATGAAGCTTCTCCTGTAAAAGATATATTTAATAGATTTAGCTCTGGACATCAGGCTGCTCGTGCATATAATATGATTTCTACTGGCCAATATATGGAAAAGATAATGTCTATTAAAGAACCAAGTAAAAGATATCGAGCTATTGAACAATATAATAAAGATTTAGCTAATACTGTAAAAGGAATGGCTGAATATTCTGGATTGAACTTGTTATAATCTATAATAAATTTTATATTGAGTCTTTCATAATAAATCTCCTTTTTGGTCTGTCTACTGCTTAGACAGAAAAGGCCAGCTAGAATTAATCTAGCTGGCCTTTGTTTTATACATACTTATTAAACCAATTAATCTGTGCTGTAGTCTGCGCTATACAATCTTTTATACGCATGATAAAAGATGGACTATATTTAGAAGTCCATATATCATACTTTTGAGCATCTTTATTAACATTTTGCAATAGCTTGCGCTGCCTTTTGCTTAGAAATTGCAAAAAGTCTATAATTCGATAATATTTTCATATAAAAATTGCCTCTTTAGCGTTATTACTAAAGAGGCATAAGATTAACGATAGCTTGATAAATTGACTAATTGATGTATTTCATCTAGAATTTCATCAATTCTATCTACATCACGCTCTTTTAGTCTGAATAAAAAATCAAGCAAAGCTCGTTTCATTAATTTGCTTGATCACTTCTGCAAGATATGCAGGATCATAACCAAACAATTCATTATAATACTCTGACATCGTAGCTTTTACATCTGCATCAGTCTTTGCTGCAGCTCTAATACGTTTAGAAAGACTATGGCGTACAGCAGTATCTGTTTCTTTGTCGATCTCTACCTCATAAGAAGCAATAATCTGCTTCTTTGAAGCAACAACAGGCTTGAGTGTAGTCTTAGACTCAATTTTAACTGAATCTTTACCAAGAGCTGTTACAAAGCCGTAATCAACATCACCAGCATCAGACACGAAAGCAACTAGTTCATTCTTCTGAGGATTGAGAGAAGAAAGAACACGAAGTTTTGGCGCATCTAACGTATTAGTATTTAGAACAGCAGTGACAAGATCTTCTAGGTTGTCAGTATTTTGCTTAGCAAGATACGTTTGACCACCAACCTTTTTTACTTCCCAAAGAGAATCATCCTCATTAGACATAAGGATATTAGCACTAGCAGACTTATAGCTAGCACGAATCTCATTTTCTGTAACAGGTCTAATTTCTCTGTTAGCACGAATATAACCAACTGCAGATGAAGCTGTAAGCTTTCTAAAGCTATTTTCAACAATAGAAGCTTCATTCCCAGTAAGCTTAGCAACAGCAGCAGCTATTTTAGATGGTGTTTGACTGCCAGTATAAGAGATAATGACTCTTGCTACTGTTGGTGATACCATTTCATAATCCGCAATAGCCACGGTATCAGTGATGCCATGCAGACCTAGTTCAAATGTTTCACTCATTTATTTATACCTTTCTATTGCAGGATTATTCATCAATATAGTCATAGGAGAATGTGACGTTCAATTCACCTGGACCTGAAGTATTGCCTTCAAACTGGACTTCACCAATTGATTGAGGCCAAACTTTTTGAAGCTTAATTTCTTTCTTAACATCTGAACCGTCATCTCCATAGAGAATAATTGTTGCAGATGTAGCATATACATCAGCAGAAGAGCCTGTATTGCCTTTCCAAGAACGAATAAGCTCTCTCCATTGGATAAATGCGGCACGCATATCCCAAGCGTCAGAATCTAAGAATGTCGCCTGGAAATGATGATCATTTGTTGCTCTGCCTGCACGGTTAATAGATACACCGTGCAATTCAATTAACATGTCTTCAATTTCTTGTGAAGGAAGTGTAGTAGAACGGCAACGGAAAGTCATTTCACGAAGCGATCCAGACACTCCTGTAGGCAAGTTATCAAAAACAAGGTCAAAATTCCATAGCTGAGCAAACGAAGCTAGAGATTCAACATCGCTAAGTGAGCTTCTTGTAGCCATTTATATACCTATTAAAATAATATTTAGTTATTATTAAATTTAGTCTTTCTAGCAGCTGCTTTTAATCTATTTATAGATTTAATAGAAAAAGTGGCTGCTTTCATTGGCAATGGATATGGATTTCGATAGTTATAAAGCTGAGTAGAGATTTCAGAATCTACTTCTTTCTTTTGCTTTTTCTTTCTCATATCAATAGCCAATTGAAATGATCATTCTATTGCCACAGCCAAAAGTTTCGTATCGTATAATCACTGTATTAGTAATTTTTTGATTCTTCTTACTTAAGTATGTATACTCACTAGAAGAAACAATAGCTGTATACTCAAAACCTTTGACACCAGCAATAGAGTCTGTAATTAGCTTTGCTGTTTTTGTTTCTGAATTGATTACATTAACAGAGTCTGGTTCAATGCCAGATTTTGATGCAATTTGCTTTATTACATCAGAAAGTCTATCAATATACTCTTCGATATTGAATCTGCCAGTTTCTCTAAAGTCAAATGCTACGTATAGCTTAAAACCTGGTCCAGGACGACGATTACAAATATATGCAAGTCGATCACGTCTGGGCACCATGTAAGCAATAGCAGCTTCTAAATCTAGATATTCAGCATCATTATTAGCAGCGTGTAATCTTTTTAATGTATTGATTCTCATATAAAAAGAATGATGCACAAAATATTGTTATAATTCTTAATTAAATTAACTGGAGATTTACTTTATTAAATCTCCAGTTAGTTTATACTATTAGTTTACTTAGCAGTCACTGTTGGGAATCTAGCTGCTGTTGCTTCAGAATAATCAATAACACCTTCCCACTCAGTATAGAGATAGATTTGATGATTTTCAACTAGATCTTTTGCAGTACCTACAATTTTTACACCATCAGGACCAGTTACATTAACAAAGTTAATTGTTAATTTACCAAATTGATTTGCTGTTTGAGCAGCTTCTGCAGAGCCTGACGTGTAGTCTTGCATACAGATAAATCCAGCATACTCACCAGAAGTCCAACTATCAACTGTACAATTAATGATATTAATTGTAGCTGGCTTATTACTACGATTTGAAATACGAAGTGGATTAGAGACATCAGCAAAATGACAATTGGAAATCGTAATTACTGCATTGTCTTGCCAATCAAAAATTGAAATTGCATTATTATCCATCTTAGCTGCAAAATCAATATTATCAATTATAACTGATTTTGGAGTAGAAGATAACCCAACTTCAATCCCATTATATCCAGTCTGTTGCCAATTAGAAGATGTAATGTTTACATACTCATCTGTATTGACAGAAAGACCTGCATTGGCTGTTGATTTAGCTAATGTGCCTAAAGTTGAAAGGTTTTTAATTGAAACATCACCACCTTCTGCTGTGGCTGAAAGTCTACCACTATCAATTATTGCATTGCTTGATTGAATTGACTTAGCAGTAATTGTAGCTACGTAAGAATCTATAGCACCAGCAAAACTTACATCTTTTTCAGGTTCAGAAACTGCAGCAGCTTCTTGTGTAAGCTCAACGGGTTCAACAACTGGAGTTTTAAGCTGCTGAACTTGATCTTGAAGTGCTTTAATCTGATCTTGAAGAACAGCAATTGCAGACTCAGAATCTAATGACGCTGATGTAAGGTTAGAAATTACTTTATTAGATGCAATATTTGCACTAGTTAATGCAATGCCCTTTGTAGCATTTCTTGTTACTGAGTATACGCCAGCTTCTGTAATGTTAATGGCAATACTCATAATTGTAGGATCTTGCACTGGATTAGCAAAACCAATATATGTCAAAGTAAATGCATTACCATTAAACCCAACAAATATTGAACCAGTTTGCATTGAGTATTCACGTAATGTATACCCAAGCGTCAAGCACTTATTTAAATCATCTAATGTAATGGCTTCATTAGAAAGAGGAGAAGTCAACGCTGCTTTAACAGTGTCTGAATCTGCAGAAGTAGTTAAGCTAAACAGCGTAGGCATTACAGCACGATTAGGAAGTGCTACATACCCATCATCAGACGCCCAAGCAGAAGCATGTGCTTCTTCATCAAAAGTAATAGTTCTTGTATACCGTTTGCCTTCCCAGTATAAGAACTGTACTGTTCTCTGATTATCTACATTATTGATAATCTGCCCATTCTGATTACCATTTACAGTATAAACTAAGATAGAATAATCTTTATTATCAGAAATTCCCCTAGCAGCAGCGGCAGCTTCAGCTGCACCTGAAGAAGCGAAATTACCTAGATTGTAGACCGCTTTTACTTGTAAACTATCGATGTATTCTTTAGCAGAGCTTGTATCTTCTTCAGAAACAGGAATTGTATCTAAGTTGACGATAAAATTGCCTGTTTCAGCTGTAGAACCATCATATGTAAACGCTGTTGTGCCGTTATACTTAATAGTTAATGCATTTGGATTAGGCAAAGCATTAGGAATTTCTGACTTAGATGCAAACTTTGTATCTGCAGCAGACTTCAAATAGACATCTGATACATTTGCTTTTTCATTAATAGCTGCAGTAAGCTGAGTAGTCAATGTGCTAGCTGTAGAGCTTAGCTCTTCTTTAGTTGCTAAATCTGCTGCAGCTGCAGTAATAAGCGCATTTACGTCAGACGATGTTGTAAAATCTGCAATAGCAGCCTCTAGCTGCTTATTATCAATGACAGTCAGCGTGTCATTGATTTGAACTACCCCATCTTTAGAATTAATATTAAATGGAAGCTGCGTAGATCCGAAATCAGCTTTATTCCACTTTGATACCATTACCAGGTTAACACCAGTACTGCCATCTGTCATTAAACCAGAAATGGAATCAAAATTATTTAGCTGAATAGTCTTTCGCTGATCTGCAGTTGAGCCTGCAGAAAAATTTTGATACTTAGGATAATCGCCTACAGGTTGCTTTTGACTTAGACCTGCTTCTAACTCATCTTTTGTAGCAAAAGTATCAGTGGCAGTTTCAGAATCTAGCTTAGTAGATAAACTAGCTTCTAGCTGTGTTGTTGTTGCGTAGTCTCCAACTGGTTGCTTTTCAGACAAGCTAGTCTGCAGCTCATCTTTTGTTGCATACTGTGATGCTGCGTTGCTTTGCGTAAGATAAAGTTCTGCAGCAGCGTCAACAGTAAGATAATTACTAAGATCAGCAGTACCGGCAAGTTTATCCCATGCAGTACCATTCCAAGCGTAGTTATCACCAGTGTCTTCTACATTGTAAACGTCACCAACCTCAGCAGTTTCTGGCAAATCTTCAGCTGTAGCAACTGATCCTTTGTAATGATATACTGCAGAGAGCTTTTCATCTACTTCTTGCTTTGTATACACATTAGCTATATTAGCTTTGTCTGCTAAAAGCTTGTCTGTTTGCTCAATTGTGTAGACATTGCTTGAATTAGCTTTAGCATTAACTAGTTCATCTACTTGCTGAGTAGTATACACATCAGCTGCATTAGCTTTTTGAGTAATAGCTGATGCATTTTCTGATACTCCAGACACTAAATTGTTTAAGTCATTAGCGTATAGAGTATCGCCATTTTTATAGTTTTTAACTACAAAACTCATTTTATAAACCCTTAAGATTTAACGATTAGAGCATTACAGCAGAGCCAAGTTTACATAATCCAATAATGCTTTCTGCTTCTGCTGGATCAGAAGAGCTGTCTTCTCCTGGATTTTTAATAGGAAAAATCTCAGAGATAGTCAAATCTTCATCTAGATGCTCAGAGGTAATATGAATATTAATAGCAGCGCCATTCTCAGGCACGCATGAGATTGGAACTCTACAGCTATGCTGATAGTTGATTTCAAAGGTAGCTGGAGCTTGAGTGTACTTTATGCCGTCAAATGTATATAATGGTATAGACGAGTCAAATGTACACGTCTCAGTCTTATCTAGCATCAAGCCAGGTCTGACTTTACATATAATCGGTAAGTATGAACCAACACGAGGAAGGCTTTTAATGATAAACTTTACATCAGGATCTAAAGCAGACTTTGAATGAGAAAGCACTGCAAGCTTAATTTTTTCGTAGTCTTCAGTGATCTGATACTTAAATAGTAAGTATGCTTTTAGTATGCTATCATCTGCATAAGAGTATGGCTTATCATCTACAGACCAGCCATCTTCTCGTGCTAGATTTTTAACATCATCTAGAGTAAAATAAGTCATTTTTAATGCATTAAGAGTACTTATTTTATTAAATTTATCCAAAATGACAAAAATGCTTCATTCTTACACATTCTGCATTCGTCCAATCCACTTTTGTCAGCCTTTTAGCTGCTTTGCTTCAGATGTGGTTGTAAAGACTATAAAAGATGGCTATTATACACATAGCATTCAACTTAAGCATGTTCCCATTAAATATAGCGCTCTAGGCTGTCTTGATCAAGAATATCTTTTTACAAAAGCACTGATTGATATTATTTCTTGTCTTCTAGATGATAGTGCAGTAGAGATTTCTAAAACTTCGTCTAGTTCTGAAATTGTCATTAAAGTGCAGTCAAAGAATGACTTTGAGCCTATTACCCTAAACAATAGAATCATTAATGCTGTTGACAGCTATTTAGAAGACAGTTGTGTAAAAGAGCAGTTCATTTCTGGATATATGACAAAAGAAAAGAATGCATATAAGTATTATGTATCACTAATTGAGCGTCAATACATTGCAAAGCATTATCGAGATACTGAAAAGAAGACTGTATGTGTAAAGACTTTAGTAGAAGGACAAGAGCAAGAAAAATCAATTTTTGAAAAGCTATTAGATGTAGTAATGAATTGGAATAAAGAGCAAATGGAGCCCGAAGTATTTCTTTTTAATGCTTTAGAGAATACTATGCTTAAGCATGTAGAGCTTTCACGCATTGCTGATGCTGGAATGACAGAGCTGTATTTGTGCAATCTTAAAGATAGTTATCTAAAAGAACATGTAGATTTCTTTATTGCAGACAATGCAGATGTAAATTCTTTGTTTTCTTCATTGTATGAAGATTGCTATATAAGTCTTAATAAGTAATAAGAATATGCTTAAAACTAAAGTTGCTTCACAAATTGACAACAATGGGTACTTTGTAGGAACTTGCGTTGTTAATAAAGATCCCCTATCACAAGATGAAGATGCTTACATTTTACCTCATAATGTAATTAATCTTGCACCACCAGAGAATCTTAATAAAATAAATACTAGATATAAATACAATAAAGAATTACATGCTTGGGATGAAGAGGTTGATACGTCTTCATTCTTTAGATATAAAGATAGATTGTTTAGTGCATCACAGCTGGACATTAGAGTAGTACGTCTATTGCTTGATATGAAGTTAGAACAATATACTATTCTTGATGTAGAAAATAAACCTATCACTATATCATTTCTTGAGCTTATTGATTTAAAAACAATGCTTGCAAGAAAGATTATGTTGATGCGTGGCTACTATAATATGTTTTCTGAAAAAGAAAAAGAGACATTCAGCGACTTGCTTATTTATAAGGAGTAAAAAGTATGCGTACAGAATATCTTACTAAAGAAAAAGGACAATGTAAAGTTGAAGTAATTCAATATACTAAGAGTCCGTATAATGATACAAGCATTGCTACTCTTCGGTGTACATATCCTCGATATATTCACTCTGAAGTAATGACGCATAGAATGTTTTCTAGAAATTCAGCAAGTAGTCGTGCTACACCTACAAAAGTTTTGCTAGAACGAATTCGTAATAATCCTGTGTTCTTTACTCAGCTTGGAATCAATCAATCTGGCATGAATGCAAGTCAAGTACTTGATGAAAAACAAGCTGAAGAGTTTAAAGCTGAATGGCTAGAGATGGCTAATCTTGTAGCAGACAAAGTAGAAGATTGGACTAAAAAGTATAATCTTCATAAGCAAGTTGTCAATCGCATTCTTGAGCCATTCATGATGACAACTACAATCATTACTGCTACTGAATGGGATAATTTTTTTATGACTCGGTATGCTGAAGGCGTAGAACCTACGATGCATGACTTAGCAGAGTGCATGCTAGATGCGCTGACAGCAGCAAAAGTATTATGTGAAACTCAGAATCAAGAGTACTCTAATATTGTAGGACGTCATATACATTTGCCATTTGTAGATGTACAAGAACTTCAGTCTAGAACTGTACAAGAATGTATTATGCAGTCTGTTGCTCGATGCGCACGCTGCACGATTATGAGTAATGTAACAAAAGAAAAATCTACTTTAGAAGAAGACAGCAAGCTTTTTAATCGACTTATTACAGCAAAGCCCACTATGCATGCATCACCGTTTGAGCATCAAGCTGTTGCCACAAAGTCTAGAGAAGCATATTTCAATCTTCGTGGTGGCTGGATGAGCTATCGTTACTTTTTAGAAAATCAAACAGATTTCATGATTTTTAGCTCTAACTCACTCTAATAAAAATGCTGCTAGTATTGTTAACTAGCAGCATTTATTTTATGAATAAAATTCACTAGAGTAGTGTACATTTACGTAGAATGTGGTATAATAACTATATCAAATACATCAACACTCTTCTGAAAGGGAGTAAGAATATGTCGGATTTCACGTCTACCGTTAAGAATACGTTTAATGCAGAACAAGCTGAAGTGATTTTTGATGCAGTTGACTCGCTTAAGAAAAGCTATAAAGACGTCGATATGCTCGAATATGATGATAAAGGCGTCTGCTTAGATATTATGATTAATGATGAAGATCGTGTAAACATTTGGATTCATCTTTATGATGAAGAATCTTTTGAGCTTAGTTATGAAGCTTTTAAGATGAGTACGTGTACGACTCGTGTTCCGTATGGTGATACGTATGCTTCATTTGATACTGAAGATATGAAGCTTGTTGCAGCAGAAGAAGGTATGATCAGCTATATTGATGAGCTTGAAGATGATCTTCGTGCTATTGTTAAAAATAATGATCATAGCGATGAATTCTATGATCCGTACTATTAAAAAATTTTATTAAAAGCTAAAGAAAAACGCTGGTTCTACAGCGTTTTTTTTTGTAATGAATGCATACTCATGCTAAATAAAGAAAATCTTCTTGTAAGATCTTCACTTGTAAATGAATGGCGAAAGCTATATGTAGGTAGACGTTTAACTGGTAACATAGATGATGAGTATGATATCTATGGATTTGACAATGGCTCATACGGGTATCTATCAGATCGTTTCTTAAATGAAAGGGAAATTTCCTCGATCGACTCTATCGTTTATCGAGCCTCCAGCAACTACGACTATACCGCAGTTATCTTTTCTGAGAGAGATGTTCCTGCAGAGTCGACTTTGTACTTGAAAAGAAAGGATAAAGAAACAATTGCTCTCGTAGATGAAACTGGTAGAGGCTATTATTACAGGAAATCTGGTGTTACCTATTTCACGAAGGATGATTGGGGCAACACCATAGATATTTACGTAGGCTTTACCCCCCCCCCTAAGAGAAAAATTAAGAGAACTCTTCAGTCTCGGAGGGTTCTCTCATGCTGAGCAAAGAAATACTTTTAAGCAATCCTTCCAAGCTTCGAATGGGCTGGAAAATCAACGTAACTCTTCACGAAGAGTCCAGTGGACTTATAAGAACGATAATTGGTGGAAACTCGCAAGAAGATATTGTTCCGTTTGGAGGAGCAATAAGTCTTCGAAAATTTCAAAGCGCGCGAAAGTTTTGGACAGGCCTAATTACAACGTCAGACGATTTACTCATACATGCAGGAGATGGATTCCAAAGAGCAGATACGGGCTATTTGCTTATTGCAGACAATTCTGGCAGCAGCGTAGCTCTTTCAGACAGCGGATCTGGAAATTTCTTCACCAACGCAGATATTGGAAAAACCGTTACGGTTTACTATATTCCCACGTAAGCGACGCCACCTTCTTTGGGGAGGTGGTATGTTGAACAAAGAGAACTTGCTGAAGGCTGATGGGAAAGTTATTTACACACTCGTTTGCCTTGGAGGATGGGAATTTCAGGGACTTGGCGGTTCATCAACCGGAAGAGAGAGCATGACTCCTTCAGAAATTGCGGGATATCCTGTTCGAAGGTTTTATAATTTTTGGGAAGGTACATCAGTAAGCTTCTATGAAGCTACACCATTCTCGGCTCTAAAGATAACTAATATTGAAACAGGAGAATCAACGGTAATTCCAAAACTATCTGGATATAACGCATATCAGGGTAGTGGAATGGTTTGGGATAATATACACGAAAATAAATTGTATACCGTTTATCTAACTATTGAACCGATCTATTAAGTTAACCTCGCATTCGCGAGAGTGTGGGGTTTTCCTGGCTGTCAATATCAAGATTGTCTATCTACGATCTCTCTGGCACACCGATCCATTTTCATCTTTATTCTAGACAGAAACTCGTTTGCCTTCTGAGCGGCCTCATGCTTTTTTGCATGATAATACTGATTAAGAATAAATATCTCTTTTTATAAAAAAAATGCCTCTCTATTGCTAAGATAGAGAGGCATTTTTTAATAATTAATTAGCAGACAAAAACAGCTGTTTTTCTATTTCTCTTCGTCGAACTAATCCAGGCAGTACAGTCTTTCCTGAATATACCCATTTGTTAAACTCTTCTGCAGCACCTACATAGTCTCCAGCATTTAGCTTTTTAAGAAGTGTAGAAGATTTAAGGCTGCCAATACCTAAATTGAATGTAAAATCAATAAGAGCATCTAGCTGACTGTCTGTAAGAGGAACAGTTACTACTGATTTTACTTGTTTTGCAACTTTGTCAGTATCAGAATCAAGAAGTTGTTCAGCTTCAGCTTCTGTGATAACCTCACCTTCTTTTACACCTTCAGTATGACCATAGCCAATAGTTAATACACTAGCTGGACATCTGTATGCTTCTAATCGCAAGCCTTCAAACTCTCTGATTAGAGCTTTTGCTTTTTCATACATAATTAAAAGAGATATAAAGTTAACTATTAAACTTAAATTTAAGCTATAAGAGAAAATGCTGTGCATAATTTAACAGCATTTTTTTTTGCATGCAGTTAAAGAAAGAGCTTCTTTTTAATAAAAGTAAACAAGAAAACTTAGATTTTTTAATAAATTTTACGTTTGATCTTTATAATTTACCTTCACATACGCCTGATACATTAACTTTTCATAGTCTGAACATTGGTTATTATGACTATGATGCAGTCAAAATAATAGAAGACTACACTATAGCTACTTTTAATCCTGCAATATACATTAACAAGGATACTCGGACTAGCTATGCAACTGCATATTGCAGTAGAGAATATGTAATAAGTCTTTTAGATAACTTTTTTAGTAAAAACATTAATACACGTCAACATGGTGATGTTGTTGACTTAACACACTCTGGTGTATATTTTTATATGACAGGTGATTTCTTTGAACCTTGCGTAAGAGACAATTATGGTAACGAATCTTGGCTAGTTATAAATGATATTGTCGTATATACATGGCCAGGCTTTCCTAATGTACCCAATTTTAGTTATAAAGTAGTTCAAAATTATAATTTAGATCAAATTATAAATCGTTTTACAAATAATGATTCAATAGATATTGACGTTCTCTATCAAAATGATTAAATAAAAAGCCTCTTTATCTTTTTCTTTAAGATAAAGAGGCTTAAATTTATGGTGCGAGTAATCGGAGTCGAACCGATACGATTTTCATCGGAAGATTTTGAGTCTTCTGCGTCTACCAATTTCGCCATACTCGCAAAAAGTGCTATTTCATTAGTTAAAATGAAACCGTCAATAGCATTTTAACGTATATCCCATGCTTTTGCATAATGAAATAGCATTAAAGCTTGGCAGGGCTGGAACGATTCGAACGTTCGAAATGACGGAATCAAAATCCGTTGCCTTAACCAACTTGGCTACAGCCCTATAAATTCAATGAAGGAATACGTATAAACTGTAAACTTAGTATTCCAGAAAGTTTTTGTAAAGAATAGCTGTACTACTTAAACTTTACCGTGCAGCATGTAAATTTCTGATTTATCATCTCATTAATTTACAGCTAAGCTAGATAATAACTTTTTGATATAACGCTAGCTTAGACTTATATCGTTATATCAACTTCTTAAGCTAAGCTATAGATTAGTTTAAGAACAAAACATCTGAATTTACGATTTGACGTACAATCTCAGGAATATCTTTTTCTGTAGCAAACTTAACTGTTTCGCATACAATGCCTTGTCCATACTTAGGCATAGGTGGATTACACCACTCTAAATCTGAACCTTTTCTAAAGACTTTCCTATAGGTATGACTATTTCCATAGTCATCTTCACTAGGTCCATCAGTATACGGCTCTACAGTTTCGCGTTCTGCATATTCTATAAGCTTATCAGGTGAAAATGATGCTGCAATAACTCGAGTGTTCCAAAATGAGCCACGCATATCATTCAGCTTAAGAAAATACACATCGATACTCATCTACAAATCTCCTTTAGCGTATAACAAGGTGTCTAACCTTAAAAAGAAAAGCCTTATCTTCTTCTCTTGGAGGTCCTATTTACCGAAATTGTATAATAAATTTCGCATTATGCTAATCCTTTCTTATGCAGAAAGGTAAGAAAATAAGGCTTTAAGATGCTGTCTAATTAACACATAGTACATAGCGAACACTATCACGAACACATTAAACAGCATCTTAAAAAGAATTAACTTGCATCATAAACAGAAGCAATAATTTTCTTTTCTCTGCTGGTTTTTACTTCTGATTCAATAACAGAAGTATCTACACCCTCAATAGTGATTTTTGGTCGAAATGCACCATCACCATCACTAAAGAAAGCAACCCATTCGCTATGTCCAACCTTGCCATTATATTCCATTCTTTTAAGCATAGACACAAACTTACGTGCAAAGTATTTGTCCATGATAATAGAAATATCTAGTTTAACGTTAGACATAGCTTATATCCAAAGATTATTGTGGTGCCCACACTTGGAATCGAACCAAGAAATCTTCATTACAAGTGAAGCGGTATACCATTTACCTATACGGGCATAATCAAATAATTAGAAAAGCTCTATTCTGTTTGACAGAACAAACTAGATGCTTAATTACTCAGGCCTTTTCATCAAGCAATACGTCATTTGCTCCAACAAGCTGATCATTTACAAGCGTAGCCTAGGCGCAGATCATTCAATGTATACCCTGTTTACCGTATTCCTGCCGGTGAATAGAGCTTTACTAATTATTTATATAGCTTTATATTATAAGTTAAATAGCAAGGAAAGATTCGAACTTTCACTCCTTAGAAATATTGCAGTTTTTCTAAGTTATCCTAACAAACCATTGTCATTACTCATCTTACTCTGCAAAATAAGATTTTCATCAAGTTAGCTTGCCCGAAGCTTATGGCGGAAGAGATAGGATTCGAACCTACGTTCCACATTAATGGAAACATCCTTTCCAGAGATGCGCATTCAACCGCTCTGCCACTCTTCCTTATTTAATATCTCTTAACTTATACTTGAAAAGGGATTGAACTCTTCTTGGAAAATTCTTAATCTTTTGACTAATAGTATAACTACTTTCTACTTCGTCTAGCATAAAAGAATACTTTGCACCAGTACGAGGTTTAGTAGCAGTAATCACATTGCCTTCAACAGAATACTTCCAAGGATTGCTCATTTTTATATCTTATTTATAAGAAAATCATATAATATAGTGCTCTAATCTAACTCAAGTAAAACGACCAAAAATTAAGCATAGTTTAAAGCACTAAATTATATGATCGGAAAAGCAATTAAAGAATCGAACTTTTATCCCCTCAAGCATTTCGATGCCTGAGTTGCCTTACCAAAGGTATTGCCTTATTTTTCACTTGATTTTCTATGCGATCTAGAATGGCTAAAATCAAGCGCCGATATTTTGGTGGGCCCAGCAGGACTTGAACCTGCGATCCTCCGATTATGAGTCGGATGCCTTAACCAACTTGGCTATAGGCCCCAAATACTTGGTGGAACCAGTGAGGATCGAACTCACACTCTACGGATTAAAAGTCCGGTGCTTTACCAATTAAGCTATGGTTCCTTTACTTCTTATAGATAGACTCTTTATACAGAATAGCTTAAAAGCAATATGTTCCACGTTGCCTTCAGTTTTTTAGTCCAAGTATTGCTCTAGCCACTCTCTAGTCATTTAAGCTATTGCTCTCACTTCTCACCAAGTGTATAAAAAGTCTATTTATAAGAAGAAAAAATGGTAGGAGCGGAGGGACTCGAACCCCCAACAGAAGCCTTATCTAGACTCCGCTTTGATCGGGTATAAGCCGATTTCTTTACCATTAAGCTACGCTCCTACTATGCTTTTAGCTTTATGAGTTTTCAATCTAACAACTCAATCGCTCTTGCTGCATTTCTACAGCCGCTTAGACATTATTAGAAAGAGAAGCAAAACTCATAAAACCAAAATTCTTTAATTAGCTTTAAGCAGCCGCTTTATCTTGTCCCAGTTGGTTAGAATGGAGGTCGTGACAATAAGATAAAGCACTAATAAAGTATAAAGTACGGAGAACTACTTTACTAGAATGAGCTGCTTAAAGCTAATTAAATGGTACGTCGGGTGAGGATCGAACTCACAACCACCTGCTTAGAAGGCAGGTACTCTCTCCAATTGAGCTACCGACGTACTCAAAAATATCTTTAAGAACTTTTCCAAATTTTTAAAGAGCAACGTTTTGTTTAACGTTAGAATTATTATATACTAACGCTCGAGCTCGTGTTAAGCTAAATTGTAACTAAATTGTAACAGCTTGGTTGATACTCTTCTTAGCAGCTGCTAGATAGACATTTGTCATTAGCTGAAGCGTAGTCAGAAGTCCTACACCACCAGGCACAGGCGTATAGTATATACGCTTGTTCTCTAAGCCAAGCTTATCAATGTCACCTACTAAATGATTGTCTACTCTAGAGATGCCTACATCAATCAAAGTCTGTCCATCTTTAAAGTATGTTCTATCAAAAAAGTGTGGTTTACCTATTGCAGAGACTACAATATCAGCAGACTTTATTTTTTCTCTAAGATTCTGCGTCTTAGAATGACATAAAGTCACTGTGCAGTCTAAACCTGTTAAAAGAAGAGACAAAGGCTTTCCTACAAGATCAGAACGACCTGCAATAACTACATCTTTGCCTGAAAGATGCTCTTTAAACAGATGTGTAAGATAATTGACAATGCCTGCAGCTGTGCAAGGAACTGTGCCAGATTGCAAATATCTTAATGTACTTTTATTACTAGAAGTTGCTGCATAAAGATCTGCTGCAGATGATAAAGAAAGACCATCTACATCTTTAGCTTTATCAATATATTTAGAAATGCATTCTCGATAAGAGAATGACTTCTTATCTTTAGTAAAGACTTCATCATCTAACTTTCTATTAGCAGGAATTTGAATAATAATGCCATCGCAAATGCTGTCTTTCAAAGAAGACAAAGCAGCGTCTAACTCATCATATGCTAATGCATTGATATTAAGCTGCTGTACACATGCATAAATGCCAAGCTCTTCTGCTAAACGAAGCTTATTCTTCATATAGCTTTGTGATGCAGCATCTTCTTCTAAAGAAATAATGCTTAGAACAGGCTTCTCTACTAGTACATCAATTTTCTCTTTAAGGTCTTTCTTTTGCCTTTCTACATATGACTTTACATTTAACAGCATTTCGATCCTCTTTATTCTAATTCATACTTTGAGTTCATTTCATCTTTATCATATATAACCCGATCTTTGGCGAGTATGTCATCAATCGTTGGTTTATATTTATCTCTAAACGTATTAAGAAGTGAGCATTTTATAAGCGTGGCTTCATCATTGCACACAGTTGCATGATTTTTATCATTCAAAAGCTGCGCTACAAGAGACTTATAAAAATATACTACATAGTCTTCTGGCCAAGACTGTCTAGCAATATAATATTGCCGTGGTGATAAAGATAATGCTTCTACAGCTTCATGTAAATGCATAATATAGAACTCAATAATAAAAGTACTATTAAACTTATTTAATATGTGCTAGCATATATGTAAAGAACAAAAAGCTAGAAACTACATATATCACAGTTACTATAGAAATAAATCTAACTTTTGTCAGAATTTCTCTGACTAGCTTAGCCTCATCATCTCCTTTATGAAGCTTATAAATGCTAGATTTTACTTGAAACTTTGTAGAAATAAGATAGATAAAAGAAAATACTGCGCAACAGCCTAGTATTACTAGAAAATAATTCATAAAAACTTAAAATCTTGTAAACATATTGCCAATGGCAGCATTTGTTGTTTGCTGCTTTGTAGCTACTCTTTGACGACGTGGTAAAAAATTATACAGCTCTTGTGGCTGAATAACACGAGCATTGCATTCCCAGCCAAGCATTTGACGCTCTTTTGTATTATGCCAAGACACATCTTGAATCATCAATGCTTTGCCCCACATTGACTCTGTAACAATATCTAGCTTATCTGCATGAGGTATGTTTGGTGAGAGCAGAATCTGAAATGGCTCAGTAGAGTCAATTACTGTAAGATTTGATGACTTTGTCAACCGAGGCACTTCCATATAGACAGATTCTTTTGACAGATTCAACTGTATTTCAAGATGTGTAAATTCTACAGGTGTACTTGAGATAAAAGTAAGTGTATGCTCTTTACCATCACAAAAAGACATTACTGTAGCATAATCTGCTTTCTTTCCATCTATAAACATCGCTGCAGATTCTATAATCTTCATCTTATTTAAAAGCCTAAATGAGTCTATTGCTACAGCATGCTTAGGCAAATGAATTTTGATAGTTGCAAAATTTGATATTGCAGAAAATGGAGAATTTTGAATTTTAAGCTCTGCTTGAGCTGGCAAAGAAAAATCTTCACAAGGTATAACTAATCTAAAGCCATTGTAAAGAGTAAAGCCTCCTACAAAGCCTGTTCCATAGCATACAGGACATGCAGAGTCTGTAATGCCAAGAGCTACAGCATCAAAACTGCCTACAATATCATCTAAAGATACCAGTTCATCTTCTAGCTGCTCTTGTACAGCTTCTGGTGATGGTATCTGAAGATCATACTTAGGATTAGATGCTGTTTCAGGTACGTAAGATTCAGCACCAGTAGAGTCATCTACACCAAATTGTGATGTGCCAAATGAAGTGCCTGTTAAAATTTGATTGATGAATCCTTCATCAGCTTTGCCGTCTTTATTAAGGCGAGAATTGATCTTTTTATGCTTACCTTGGCAAGAGCAAATTCTGCCTGCAGTAATATGATTATATAAGCAAGCTTCAATGCCTTGCACACGAAATGCTGCCATATTTCTTTGCTGCATCACTGGAGCAATTTTGCGCAGCGCAAACTCAGCTACATCAGCGTTTCTTTGATTTGCTGGAAGAATATTATTATTACTTTGATAAATTACCATAAAAAGTCACCTTTACATAGCCAGCATTATAGATTTTATAAAATTTGTTATTTTCTAAATTTTCATATGCTGTTTTAGCATAATCATAGCTCTTATTCAGAGCTTTTGCTAATAGCTTTTTATTAGATATTATACTACTGTCTATTTTTACTGCTCTATTTACAAATAAATACTTTGGCGAGATATATGACTTTTTACTACATTTTTGTAAAAATGTGCTTAAATTTATAGGATAAGCTAAATCTTCATGTATAACAACTTTATTTATAGTAAATAATTTGTTTATCTTAGAGATAATAGAAAAAATAGAAATGTTATGTAAGTAGCTATGACAATACTGATATATTTCTAATGTTGAGCTTAGATAGCTATAATTAGCTGCAAAAATAAGTTTTTTATTATAAAAAACGCCTAAGTACGATGTATATTTTGGTGATTGCTTGTAAATGCAAATAGAATTACTTTTAGTAAACTTATAATATTCGTCTTTACTCAAAGACTTAATAGAACAGTCATCTATTGAAACTTCTACATCATTATAAATTGCTCTTTTTATAAGAGTCTTTACTTTATTAATATCATTAAGTACATCATACTCATAAATATGAAAAAGCTTAATTCCTTTATTAATACATCTTTTTGACTTATCAAATTGATAATTTTTATCAATTCCATTGTTTTCAGAGTGCCAAAAAGAGCCATTTATCTCAAAAGCAATATTAAGTTCTGGTAAATAAATATCTAATTCATATGGACTAATGGCTTTTCTTGTATTTTTTAATATTTTTCCATGATAAATGCTTGAAATATACTTAAAAATATTATTTTCTAAATTAGATCTATTAGTATGGCGTACTAAAGGCTTGCAATGAGGACAAGAAACATCTGCTAATATAGCAGAGCTTGGATTATAAATCCAAATAGTACTACAATTATTACATCTAAAAATTAATGGCTTTAAACTTAAAAAATCTTCTTTACTAGATATACATTCAATATTTTTAATTGATAAAAAATCAGTATATGTGTTTACATATCGTTTCCGTAGTGTCTTTCTTGTTTTTTCTCTAGTTATTTTTGATTTTGATGCATGATTTACACCATATTTTTTCAAGCATGTAGCTTGCATTTTTTGCTGAATACTCTTTGATTTGCTACAATTATCTACTCCATACTTTTCAATTAAAATATCTTTTACTTTTTGCCTGAATTCTTTAGCTAAAAATACATTTTTTACTCCATACTTTTTCAAGCATGTAGCTTGCATTTTTTGCTGAACTTTTACTGACTTAGCTGGATGCTCTGTACCATATCGCTCTAAAGAAGTTTTTTTAATTTGCTCTTTAATTATAGAAGATTTAATAGGACTATCCACGCCATAATGTTTTAATAAAGTTTCTTTTATTTTTCTAATAGATTCTTCTGAGCTATTTGCACATTTCCAAGAGCAGTAAGATCTTCTATTTATTGCTTGCTCAGTACTTAATAACTTTCCACAATTTTTACAAGTTGCTGGAGTATATGAAAATACTCCTTGCTTATATGATGTAAGATATACTAATTTAGGAGTAATTTCAAGATTATACAGTTTTTGAAGACTAAAAAACCAATTATCTGAAATAGCCATACCATTAGGTATGGTAGAAATTGCATTTATATAAGACCGTTCATTCCAATTTTTACCTATATACTGATATGCCTCTAAAACTGCAGATGGAATCTTATGATATTTTTTCTTAGCCATATATACTCCAATTAGCAACATCTGCATTTCGCTGATTAGCTGGCAAAAGCTGATTGTTAGAATGGTAAACTACAGCCATTTTAGAATAAAAAGTAGTATTTAGATATTATCAAATTACGCTTAGAATCTTATGTTTCTACAGCGTTTTTTTTGTATCTAAAATAAGCTTTTAGCTGTTTAGGTACAAAATAATAGTCAATGCTTAATCAGGAACTATTATTTTTATCTGGGTTTTTAATTAAGAATGGTATGGCATTTTGGCCTTATAAAAGAATAAATGTTACAATAAGTAATTGTGATCTCAAAATAACAACATCTAATGGAATAGTAAATGGTACATATACTACAACTGAACCTACTTACTTTATAGATGCTATGCTGCGACCATCAGGCTATTGGAGAGGTTATAGACTTCCATGGGGAGAACAAGTTACTTGGGATGATACAGATAAATGGCCAGATTTTCTTTTACCTACAGGTACACAATTTATTGTTGAACGATCTAATTATGGATTTACAAATATCTACTTAGATAGACCGAGATGGATTGAAATGCCTGAGCTCACTACTGGTGGTTAAAAAAGAAGCTCTCTTAGATATTACTTCTAAGAGAGCTTTATAGCATATGCAAATACTTAGTAGCTTGATTGAGCAGTTATTGACATTCTAGGCATTATACGTACAATATCTTTACCAGAATCATCTTTGCCCATTAGTGTAAAACGAATATTAAGCTTAACTGTAAATCTATATGTTTTTTGTCCATATAGAAATACAGGATTAGCAATGTCAGCAGAGATAATTGCTTGTTTATCTGTTTTCCTTAGCTCAACTTCTTGACTATCATTATACACTTCTGCATCACTTGCATCACGATACTTTAGTGTATCAAAGAAGCTATAAAGTGTTTCAAACTCTTTAGAACTATCATTTTGTACGCATTTCTTAATATGACTACTAACCTTTTCTACATATTCTTCAAAAGGTGTATTCAAATATAATACTACCTTCGAAGTAAACTGGCCATTATTAGTAGAAATATTAGTAAAAGCGTTAGATGGTACGCCAGTAAAATATCGGAAGCAGCGTTGAGAAAGCTCTTTAAAATTCATTTAAGTACTCAATTTAAAAATTCTTAACAAATTTATTATATCATAAATTTAGCAAAAGTTTATCTAGAAGGCGACTTCATAAGATTTAAGCCAGTCTTATTTCTTTTCTTAGAAATAGACCTATTTTTAATAGACTTTTGCTGTTGCTGCTGCTGTCTTACTTGCTGCTTAGCCTTTCTGTCAAAGTCTTTTCTGCTTTGATCAGCTTTGCTGCTGTCTTTAACAGAAGTTTTTCTTTGATCCATTGTCTTCTTACGTCTTTCAACTTCGCGCTCTGCTTGTTTTTGTCTAGGATCTTTAGGATCATTTGCAATGCTCTCAAGAGTAGAAAGAGTAAGACTATTGACAGGTTCTAAAAGGTTTTTATTTTTAGCAGCAAAAAGACGAGCTTGTGAACAAATCTTAAAAGAAAAAGCCATATCTGTAAAACTCTCTAGTAGCTTCACCAGCTTCAGCTTTCTTTTCGTCATCTAAAATAGGTTCTCTGAATTTCTTTTCTTTTTTATCTTTTTTCTTATCTTCTTTATCAGATGGACGCTTAATCAGATTTTGTGTCTCATATACATTATGAGTGCTTTTATTAAGCTGATTTTGCTGATGCTGTTGATGATCATTCTGATCTTTACGTTTTTCTAGTTCTTGTTCTGCTTGATGCGCTCTTCTATCTTCATCATCTTCAGCAATTCTACGCAAAGAACTGTCTGAAAGATCTCGAACTTGCTTTTCTTCTGCTGCTTTTAAACGCAAAGAAGCTTTTATAAGAAAAGACATATCAATCACCTAAATCTCTATTAAGCCTATCGAGCTTATCCGTTAGGGCATCTCGTTGCTGATGAATTTCTTGTCTACGATTATTGATGTAGTCATTCAGCTTACGACGACGCTCATACTTATTTTTGCCTTCAAAATCACGCTCTGTTGGACCAAAGAACCAATTACTTGTATTCAAATCGTTCTTTTCTTCACGATTAAGTTTATTGATTTGTCTCTTTGTATTCCAACGACTTAGCTTTTTATATCCTTTTTCTAAAGGATTCATTTCTTTAGAAGCTGATTTCTTAGGCTTTTTAGAAGATTGCTGTTTTTGTCTTCTTTTTAACTCTTGTTTAGCTTGAGCTGATCGCTTGTCTGATTTATCATTAGCAATACGACGAATAGATGAATCAGACAAGTTTCTTAAAGACTCTGCAGCAAATAATCTAAACTTTGCTTGAATCTTAAACATGCTATTCCTTATAAGATGTCTGCTAATGCATCAGCATTGTCTGCAAGAAAATCCCATGCATCTGATGCTTTATCTGAAATAGCATCCCAAGCATCAATTGCAGTATCTTTTATAGTATCCCAGCTGTTGTCTACAATGTCACTAGCATCATCCCAAGCATCTTTCGCTGTGTCTTGAGCTGTATCCCAAACATCTTCAGCAGTATCTTTAGCAGTATTGTACGTATTTTGCATGTCTGGATCCTGTAGAAGATCTTGTCCTTGCTGACGAGCTGAATCATACGCCTGATTTGCAGAATCTTTTAGAGAATTCCACTGATTTTCTGCATTATTTAATGTATCTTGTGCAGCGCGACTGGCATTATCATATGCAGTGCCAGCATCTTTAGTAAATTGAGACCACTGAGCTTCATTATCCTGTAAAAGGTCTTGGCCTTGCTGCTTTACAGAATCCCAAGCTTGCCCAGCAGCATTAGAAGTACTATTCCAAGCCTGACCTGCAGTGTTTGACACACTATCCCAGGCTTGATTGGCTGTATCTGAAGCACTATCCCAAGCCTTGCTAGCCTCATCACCAATAGTGTCTAAAACACCATCATGCTGTTGCTGATCTAATTTATCCCAATATCCATCATTAAGATGCTCATAGCCTGTAGGTCCACTAGTACCAGGAGTGCTGTCAATGATTTCGTCAATAGAATGCTTTGGCCAAAATTCTTGGTAAGCTTTTGCTGCACCTGCAGCGCCAGCAGCACCAGTACCTACGCCAATAGCTTTCATTGTCTGGCTTCTAGTTTTACTGCCTTGACGACGTTCTAATTCTTTTTGCGCTTGATTTGCACGCTTATCTGATTTATCTCGAGAAATTTTACGAAGAGTAGAATCAGATAAATCTTTTACTTCACGCTGACGTGATTGCTTATTAGAAGATTGACTATTTTGCTGCTGTTGCTGTTGCTGTTCAGCACATAAAAGACGAGCAGCTGCTTTTATTAAAAAACTCATAATAACTAAAAGTACTTAAGTACGAAAAATTAACTAGTTATTATTAAATTAAGAATTTTATATATGCATAGAAAAAATAATTAAGGAATTTACACATATGAATACTACTTGTAGATCAGTACTCTTGAAGAAGGGGGGAAGTAAGCACCTATGTGCTGTCCGCATTATGCCATCTAATCGCTCGGTTTTCGAGGAGGTGGCGTGACTTTTGGCAGGACGAACATTGCAAGCATGCTTACGAGTCTGAGATCGAACGTGCTCAACTACCACCGGAGATGAGAGATGCTAATGAATAAGGCTCTGTTGATGGGCAGAGCAAAAGAGAAAATTAATTATTTTGAGTTCGTTGCTTCTTCCGCCGGAAGCGGCGTTGATTTCTTTGGCGGAAGCGCCCCCTCGTCGTGGGTTGTTTCCGTGAACGGCGCACCTACCTCTCAAAGTGCTAGTGCGTTGACGTTTTCGTTGGGGGGATACGGTTCGCATCGAGTATGATGAAACGCCTGCGGAATTATTTAGCGCAAATAGTGAAGACTATTTTAAAACGATTGACGGCGCAATCCCTGTTGTAGAAAGTACGAGCTTCTCGCGGTGTTTCAACTACTGCTACGAACTAACCTCGGTTCCCGAGGGGTTGTTTGCGAATAACCCTAATGTTACGGACTTCTCGCGTTGTTTCTACACCTGTTATGTACTAACCTCGGTTCCCGAGGAGTTGTTTGTGAATAACCCTAATGCTACGGACTTCTCGAATTGTTTCGCCCTCTGTCGCGCGCTAACCTCGGTTCCCGAGGGGTTGTTTGCGAATAACCCTAATGTTACGGACTTCTCGCGTTGTTTCTACACCTGTTATGTACTAACCTCGGTTCCCGAGGGGTTGTTTGCGAATAACCCTAATGTTACGGACTTCTCGCGTTGTTTCTACAACTGCCCAGCGCTCACTGTTCGTGTTCGGATTTCGTCTGCTAAAGTCTCGAATGCGGGCTACTTTGCTGATCGCACAAAAGAAATAGGAACGGCGTACGTCCCTTCCGGGTCTACAACGGCATCAACATTCAAATCTGCATCCCGCCCCAACGTAACGGTTGTTGAGGAATAACAACTATTGGCAATCGCCTACGGCGTGCTATATCATCCTCCGTGTGTTAACAAAACCCACGGAGGATTTTTATGTTTGCGGGGTTAAAGCGTTTGATTGGCGCGGACGATAGCGCCTACAAAACTTGCTTACGGTATTGTTTGATTTTTTTTTACGTATCTCTACACCATATGAACACGAACCCCCGCACTTGTCTGATGCGGGGTTCTCTTCGTTCTCAGATGTCCTGCTTCATGCGGTTGCAGTCTTTGTAGAATATTTGAGGTTTTTCATTCAGATTAATATTAGAAAAAATAAAGCCTTCGAAAGAAGGCTTACGATTAAAAAAAAAAATCCTCCAAGGAACAGACCAAGGAGGGCTATTTGATTGATTCTTATCTTACTTTTTTTGTCCCTTTCGAATACAGGAAGCCGCTAATCGCAACAACTGCCAGTAATATAAAGATTACAGTATGATTGAAAAACAAATACAGGATCAAATCTTTCTAATAGCTCTGCAAAGAACTTATCTAGAGTTAGTCTGCTTCCATTAAAAGCTTCAAGAAGCACTGTTTAGAAACAATAAATAATGCTAAGAGAAACACGTATGTAAAATCAATTTTCTTAGCATTTTTGTACTTTGAAAAAGAATTATTACTTTCTGTAAAAAGCTAGAACTTTTGCAGTCACATTTATTGTGAACAAATTAATGATTCACAATATGGACTAGATCTTTATATAAATGGTACTTGTACTATAAACATTTATACATATTAAAAAATGCCTGCTTTATAATTAAAGCAGGCATTTTCTTTATATTTAGAGTTCAATGGGACGGCTATCAGTCAATTCGCGATCGTCGTACTCTGCCTCGTAATCGTAGAAGTCTTGGCATTCTTCTTCGATCTTACCATACGTTTCAAAGTGATGCACATACGTCACTTTCCACATCATCTTATCATTAATCCAGCACTTTTCTTTGACGATTTCACCGTTGTGTTCGTTGCAGAATGCCTGAGCTTTTTCGAACTCTTCTTCATCAAAGAATTCATCAAAGAACACATTTACACCGTAGTTGACACCATCTTCTGCACGAAGAAGAACCTCATAGTAGTCCTCGTAAAGATCGTGCGGTTCATCAAAGATGCGAGTGTAGCAATCATAATCGCTATCATCATAATCGTAGTGATAATCACGACGAACCTTAGTGCAACGAAGCTCACCATCTTCTTCATACACACGCCATGAAGAGACGCGTTCAAACGTGTCTTGACCATGACGATACTTATGACCAAAGTTGCTGCGATTGATGTAACCGATGTGCTTTTGCATTTTACAGCTCCTTGCTGTGTGATTGATTTGTTATGGATATAATACCACAGCTTGAAGCGTTTGTACACTAGTCTGGTGAATTTTATAAGAAAAATTTTTTATGCCATTTAGTAAGCAATGCATAAAATCATCACTATCCAAACTAGTCAACAAGCTAAGCACAGCAGCTAGGTACAAAAAAAATGCACTAGTTTATCTAGTGCATTTATATAAAAATTATCTAAATCCAGTACTCTTTACGTAATCTTCAAACACTCGAAAATCACCTGTTTGATAGTACTTTTCACCATCAAGATTTTCAAAATCAAAATTTTTAAATTCTGGAAATACTTGATTATCCAAAGCCTTGGCCTTAAGAAATAATAAAGCAATCAGTCTTTTATCTGTCTACGAGCAAAATTATAGTATTGCTGAAGAATATCTTGCATTTCAGAGTCTGGTGTAAGATCTACTGCGCCTTTATACGTTTTAGATCCCCACTTCTTTATAAAATGAAATGCACTTCCATGAATAGGCAAATCTTCTAGAGTAAAAGTATAAAAGTTCTTAGAACCTTTTCTAGAAAGTATTTTAGATTTAGATCCACTAATATATGCTAAAAAGTACAAGCCATTTAGCTCTTTTAATGCTTGATCTCTATATTGAGAATCAATATGCATACTGTCTAAATACTCGTCAGATACATAAAATACAGTCACATATGTATTTTTGCTAATTTGCAAAAGATTATTGTTCTTTCGCAGCAGAGTATACAACGCATCTGGTGCGTTAACTTCTCTACCTAATTCAAAAATCTTATTGACTTTCTCTTTGCTATAGCCTTCCCAAGCCTTAGTATAAGGAGAAACTCTTACAGCAGAAAGACGATATTTAGACAGTATTTGCATATTATTAAAAGTTATCTAAAACCAGTGCTCTTTACATAGTCTTCAAGATCTCTATAGTCACCAGACTTGTGATATTGTTCAGCATGTACTTCTGGATCAAAATCATCAAATTCAGAGAAAACTTGCTGATAATAGTAAGTATCTATCACTGGATATACATACTTACGATATTTAGTCTTAGCTAAATTAAGATACTCTTTTTCCAAAGTTCTAATTGCTGGACGCATATTGCCATAATTAGCATCTTCAATTAGCCAATTGATAAAATTGACTGGATCTCGTGTATCATTTTCTTCATGATACCATTCTAGATCATATCCAAAATTACCAGTAAAGCCATGTGCTTCTTTAAGCCAATACTTTGCTAATAGCTCTAAAACATTGTTCTCATAGGCAAACTCAATTAAGCTGTTAGGCTCAATCTTATAATCACCCATAAGATCATACTCTGCGCCAGAATCTTCTTTATACAAATCATAGATTACATTTGCATCTACAACTTTAGCAGCAGTAAGCAATCGATTTTTAGCTAGAACTTTCATCTTTTTCTCTTTATAAACAAGCTAATTATCTAAAACCAGTACTCTTCACATAGTCTTCAAGTTCACTGTATTTGCCTGTTTGATTATATCTATCAGCATCAGGACCATACGCGTCAAAATCTTTAAACTCAGGAAATATTTGATCGTAAGAATATGTATCAATAACAGGATATACAAATTTACGATACTTAGTTTTAGCTAAATCAAGATATTCTTGCCTTAGCACTTTCATTGCAGGTCGAATATCACCAAAATTAGCATCTTGACGAAGCCAATTAATAAAGCCTATTGGTGTTTTCTTTATATTTCTAGAAGGATCACCGCCATAGTATTCTAGATCAGCATCTAAATTGCCAGTAAGACCTTTTGCTCGTCTAATCCAATACTTTGCTAATAGCTCCAAAAGATCTGTTTCATGCGCAAGCTTAAGCAAGCTATCAGAAGTAATCTCATAGTCGCCCATAAGATCATATGTAGATTGCCTATTTTTCATAAACATTGAATAAATGACATTTGCTTCAATAGGCTTTACAGCTGCAGTTAAACGCTTCTTAGCTAAAATCTTCATTTTCTATAAAAAAAAATGCTATTTATCTTAAGGTAAGTATAAAAACCATTCTTTTTAAGAAAAGCTCTATATACATAAATTATATCATGCTCTCAAGCAAAAGTACACTAATGCTGCAACTTTGCTTTAGTATACTGCTGCGTATAAATGTTTTGATGTAAAGCAATTTGCACTAAATGACAAGCTTTGAAAGGAAGTACCTGAAGTGCAGCACAGAGGATATGACCTCTTTGAGAAGCGATGCAATTAAAAGATTTTGTTAATCATGGTTCTTCGATTTCGACTGTAAACACAAAAGATTGCTTCCATGTATAGTTACGTAGATAGGTATAGTCTGCAGTCATAGCAACATATGCCTGTATAAAAAAGAATGGAGTCATTGTCGCAGTTAGACCATCAGTTCCATCGAATACTAATACGGGATCCAGAAATGAATCCTGAATAGAAGTGATACTGTCTTGTATATCAAGATGTTCAAAGTCGTCTTTGAACCTAATAATTATATGCTTATCTTCACCATTTACATCCGGAGAAACTTCAGAAAAGCTAGATGCTTGCATATAAATTCTAACAGGCCTGTTATCATTTTCTGTAATACTAAGCCAAATAGGTTTGCATAGGTTTAAAGTCTGATCATCCTCAAACGTAGTTTTTGTATCAAAAGTACAATTTTCATTGAGTTTTAAGCATAATGTACATTCTGTGCTTAGCCAACGTAACTGGTTTGTTAACATAGACCTATTACTATAGTTATTATAAGCTGATAACGTCCCGTATCTAGGACTATACTCAATTACTTGCTCTATATTACTGCTATCTACGTAGTCTTCAGTATTTATCTGATCTCCCTTTACTATGGGGGGGATTTGACAAGAAATAATTTATTGCTAATCATAGTCACTTTCCGTAATCAATATGATTTTTGTATATAAGAGATGTTCATTTTACGCATACACTGAATAATATCGTTACCTGTAGCCTCATCTACATCAATCTTCGACACCTTTATCTCAATCCAAATTCTGAAGTTATACTCACCTTTTATTTTCTTAAGAAAAATAGCTTGGATAGCCAGAGTGAAAAACAAAGAGTCACTTAAGAGGCCTCTTTTATAAGTTTAGTAGGTTCGAACGTTGACGTTGGCAGATGAAGTTGAACTAAATGCTTCATACGCCTTTGACCCTGCACGGCAATACACTGTGCCTTTTGCAGCAGTTCTACAAGCAAAATAATAGACATAAACTCTATTAGTTGTAGTAGAACCAATTTGTACATTGACTGTAAGGTTTTCACAATAGGAGAAACAATTACTAAAATCAGTAACATTTGTATTTTTATCAAACAGCCCAGCTGGAATCGATGTTAAAGAGGTACATTCTCCAAAACAATTACTAAAATCAGTAACTTTTGTATTATTATCAAATAGCCCAACTGGAATCGATGTTAAAGAGGTACACCTCGTAAAACAATAGCTAAAACTAGTAACGTTTGTATTATTATCAAATAATCCAGCTGGAATCGATGTCAAAGAGTTACAACTAAAGAAACAACGAATAAAATTAGTAACGTTTAGATTATTGTCAAACAAACCTTGTGGAATCGATGTTAAAGAGGTACACCCGTAAAAACAATAACTAAAATCAGTAACGTTTGGATTGTTATCAAATAGCCTAGCAGGAATAGATGTCAAAGAGATACATTCTTGGAAACAATAACTAAAATCAGTAACGTTTGGATTGTTATCAAATAATCCAGTTGGAATCAATGTCAAAGAGATGCAATTATAGAAACAACCTCGAAAACGTGTAATTTGTGGGTTATTGATAAAAAGATTTTCTGGAATAGATGTCAAAGAGGTGCAATAATAAAAATAATTACTAAAATCGTCATTGTCCATAAACGGTAACGGTTCTTCTATCGAAGCAATATAACCATTACTATTAGGACAGAAGAAAGGATATGGTTTAGAACGGGAAACTATCTTTATATCGTCACCTGCGGCGGCAGTGAGAGCGTTAGCTGGAATGTCAGTAAGCTCGTCGTTGACGTATACTTGGAGAAAAGAAAAATCGTAGTCAGGATCGGTGACGCTCTCGAAAAAATTAACTCCATCCATCGCTTCCGATGCTTTGAAATGAATGCAACCTTCTGGAGGTGTTGTCCCCCCCCAAACATTAGTTTTTCATTAAACATTTTTAATTTATTAGAAAGTTAAAATGTTAGCATTAGCATTGATTGATTCGCTGAATGCTGTGTAAGCTGCTGATCGTTCTCAGCAATAAACAATAATTATCTGCTCAACGCAACAATTTTAATATCATCGTTTGTATTAGCCAGTAATCAAAAATGCTTATTGATATAGTTATCCAGTTCTTTTAACAGAGCAGACGTACTATTTTTGAATAGTGCTGGCTGTGTACGGAGCATGCGATCAATAGTATATATATTAATCAAAAGATTGACCAAGAGACGTGAGAACAGTTCATCAACTTTTTCTGCATTGGTTTATCCCTATTCAGTGTGTATCAATTTTAGATACAAGCCAATGACGGTTTCAAGTATCTATAGGATTGCCCTATAGAGAAACTTTCATCCTGTGAAAAAGCAAAAGGAATGGAAAACTCTGTCCCTTTCTTTTAATGTTAACAAGGACCTTCAAGTACTACTGTAATTGAAGCAACAGCAAAAAATCCAGGTGTCTCCGCAAAGCTTATATAGATCTCTGTACCGCAATACCCATCGCCTAAGTCGTAATAACTTTCTTCTTTGTCATAGAAAGTATCACGAAATGTGATAGCTGCAGCCTGAGCTGATTCACCTACGATTTTATCCCTACACCTGTCCCCCATCTACCAATAGTTTACAGTTAGGGTTGATTTGTTTAATCAATTTCTTTACTGGATTAAATACTCTGCTTACTGCTTCACCAGTAAGATATGGTACCGTACAGATCACACAGCAGCATTCGTTCGATCCTTTGCTCTTGTGGAGATCTTATTAGCATGCAAAAAGTCCTTAGCAATAGTTAAAGCAACTTTTTCATTGTCTTTATACGTAAATTCAGGCATATATTTATCTTGAATATATTGAGTTGAACAATAAACTTAAATTTTTAGTGTCCCTTTAACCTGAGAGAGGTTTACAGCATCCAATGATGTCTCATAGTAAACGAGTCCTCACCGACTTTAACCTGAATACCTATATGCTTGGAGTACTCAGTCAGTGTCAAAAAGTTTTCCTTATTTTATGCCATCATATCAACTAACAACAACTTTAACTATTATACAAACTCCTTGTGAAAAATTTATTCATATATAACCAGCATACTAGTGTATATACTAATACTTTATAGAATATATTTAACTTTTAGATTACCGCAATCATAAACTCGATCCCAGTCATTTAACAGCATATTCTCATACTCTGATTTAGCTGGATCAAAGTTTTCAAGAAAAGCCTCTAGCTTATGTTTCTGACACTGCATACGAGACTTAATCTCATCACCTCTAATGTAGATATATGATGGACTAGTTACTTCAACTAGCTTGAAACCAACTTTCTTGTAACCTCTACCAGAAAAATGAGCTAAATCAATGTACGAAATAAACTCAGAAATATTGGCATCTTTACAAGCATGCTTGATCAATTTAGAGAAACCACCTACAATCTGATAACCAGCTTTTACACAATAGCGATGCAGTTCAACTTCACCTTTCTTAAATCTAGACTTACCAAATCCAATTACTGAGACAAGCTCATCTTTATAGTAAAGACCATATCGAGCAGATGAATTGACAGCGCCTTGAAGATGATATGCTTCTAGAAATTGCTTGTATTCAAGAGAAGATATTGGCTGAATACTGCATTTACGAGCATAAAGACGAACATCAAAAATACCAAGAGCAGATTTGATGAGATTCTTAATCTTTTCTTGATTAAAAATCCATTCATACTCAAAAATATGAATTAGACGTATATGCTTTCTATTACAAAAAATAGACTTCTGCTGATGATAATTTTTTGGCTTGCACTGATCTGAATGCCAATATGTTCCATTGAATTCAAAAGCAAGCTTCTTTTCAGGCAGATAAATATCTAATTCATAAGGCTTAATAATCTTTCTTGTATTTTCGATAATAGGACCAGAATATAAGCTCTTAATATAAAAGAGTAAATCTTTTTCTGCTTTTGATGCAAATTTAGTACATTTTGGACAATAAATGCAACGTACGCTATTTACAAGTGGATTTGCTTTAAGATCTCTATCCCAAATAGTTCCACAATTTACGCATTTTAGCTTAATATAATAGCTATCAATATAATCTTCTTTTGAAGAAATAAGCTCAATATGCTTATTTTGCAAAAGCCGAGCAAATATAGGATAATGATTTATTCTTTGAGTATGCTTAGACTTTGCAATAATATCAGAACTTTGGAATCCATATTCCACACCATATTTTTTTAAATTAGTTTGCTTAATTTTTTCTTTAATTTGTTTAGCTCTAGCTGGAACATCTACATTATAATGCTTTAATAAAGTTTGCTTAGCTTTTTCTCGTATTTCTTTATTTTGTATAGCATATTCAGTTCCATACCTTTGCAAAGTAGTTTGCTTAATCTTTTCTTTTATCTCCTTAGATTTAATAGGAACATCTACGCCATAGCGCTTTAGCGTAGTTTGCTTAATTTTTTCTCTAATCTTTTTAGATTTAGCAGGAACATCTACATTATAGCGTTTTAGCAAAGTAGACTGAATTTTTTCTTTGACTTTGCTTGCGCAAATAGGCGCATTACCACCATAGCGTTTTTGATTTGTTTGCTTAATCTTATTTCTAATTTCTTTAGACTTATTAGGATTATCTACACCAAATTTTTCTATATTAACTTGTTTAATTTTTTCTTTAACTACTTCTGCTGCGTAAGTATTTTCTACGCCATAACGTTTTAAATTAGTTGCTTTAATCTTATCTCGAACAATTTTAGAGCTTGCAGCATGCTCTGTACCGTAACGTTTTAAGTTAGTTGCTTTAATTTTTGCTCTAACTTCTTCAGATCCTAAGCCTTTTTCACCAAAATGCTGCTTAAGTGTATTTTGCACTTTAGCTTTAATATATGGATCAGATTGCGCACATTTATTAGAGCAATATTGCACACCAATTTTTACAGAATTAAGAGATAGTAACTTACCGCAAGTAGGACATTTTGCAGGCTTATACTCAGTTAAATGATGCCTAATACAAATCTGAAAGATTTCATTAGGCATTAGATTTAAGCCTGTTTCTTTACTAATATATTCAAACCATTCTTGAGCCTGCTTTTCATAATTTAGCTTAGTTAAAGCATCAGCAAATTGTCTTCTAGGAAACTTAATTTGCTTAGCATCCCAATTAACATTACAAGCATTGTATGCATCTAAGATAGTTTGAGGAATAAGATAAGAGTCTAGCATAGAATAACATTAATAAGATTTATTGGAATGATTATTATAATCTATGCTTTAAGCTTAAAAAACTATATAATATGTAAAAGTATGTAAAAAAAAAAATGCCTCTCTATTTTCAGAGAGGCATTTTAGCATGCTATGCAATATGCAAATTAACTAGCTTGTAGCTGAGCTAATGCTTCTTCAATTGTAATTGATGTTTTACTAATACCGATATTAAGCTGAATAACATGTATTGGAATCATCGGGATGATGACGATATTTACCCTACGAAATCCAGCATCAATCTCAGTAGCAGGTGTTGTTGTATCTACTGTAAATTGACGAATTGCACGAGCATCCACTAGACCTTGCAAATAATTTGAGCAAGAGCTAACAATTGATCTCACAGTGAAATCATCATTCGGTTCTTGAATACTATATACTAGATATTCTTCAAGGGACTTTTTCAAAGTATTCACAATACGTCTAACTGACAACCAGCTAAGAGCACTGTATTGTGACTGAAGAGTTTGCTGTTCCCAAAGAGCAATGCCAGCACCAATGAAAGTCTTTGTATAGTTAATTTGTGCTTGATACAAAGGCTTCATTTCTTCATCTTTGTATGTATAACGAGTATTCAATACATTGAGAAGACCACGGTTTAGACCAGCAATTGAGTAAGAAGGATTCGCTACTCTATCAGTTCTAGCGCAAAGTGCAGCAGCCCAACCAGATGGTGGTACATACAGCTGCTTACCGTTGAAGTTATCAGCTTCTAGTAGATCTGGCATAAAGATAGCAGCGTATGTGGTATTTGCATTAAGCTGAAGATTACGATAATCTAAAGCTTGTTGCATCTTTTGACTAGCTGAAGGCATGTCAAGAAGAGCAACGCAGTCACCACGTTTCTCTGCTAGTTCAATCATTGCTTTCTGGACAATAGGATTAGCTTTGCCAGAATTCAAAAGAAGCGTAATGCCATAAACTTGCTTGTCATCAAATTGACTCCAAGCAGCAGCAATGTCATATGAAGTAGGAGCATCGCCAGAATCACCACCAGCCATATTTACTGCTGAAATAGACTGAATTCGTGGCAAATCTTCTAAGTCATATGCAAGCGCATTAGATGCTACATTTACGTACGTAGAGAATGGATTGATTCTCTCTGTTAGCTCAGTAGCATAACCAGAAGCGTCTATGCCTTGGCCAAGCGTGCAAGTATATGTTTCTAGTGGTGTAGATGTATTATATGCAAGGTCGTAAATCTCAACAGTAAATTGAGAATCTGCACCTTTCATTTCTGAAGAATCTACAATAGGCTGAACTTCAACATCTGGCAAAAGTGCACCAGTATCTGTAAAAGTAGTATCAGCAGAGCCTAATTCAGCAAGAAGACCAACATCATCTGCTGTACGACCATACACTCTATAGCCAATAGCTAATTCATCAGGCTCAATTTCAAGAGTAATTGAATTTGACTGATCATCTGATGCAATCACTACAGTTACTGGATTAGAAACAAGAGATTCTGATCCGTCCTTACCAATCTTAGAAACTTGATAAGTATACGTACCTGCAGGAAGAGAACCATCAGAATTAGATGATGTAGCTTTTATCTGATCAACTTCAAATGGCTCAACTACATTAGACTTAATTGCAATTGCATAAGTATCTGCATAAGAGCCAGGACCACGAGTTGGATAAAATACAGCAACTGGATTAGAATATCCAGAAGGCAATACTTTATTCCAATCGATGTTGTCTACATCAGCAATACCTGTTGAAACAGGCACTAGTTGAAAACCGCCTTGATCAAAACAAAGTGCTACAGCAGAAGTAGTTGCGCCTTCACCAGCAACGCGTACAGCCCAAAGCTCACTACCTTCTCTAAAGAAGTCAACTGCACAATACTGGTCGAAAGAAATTGCAGAGTCAGGATTACCGTATTCTGCAATATAATCATCAGCAGATACGAAGAACTTAGGCTTCGTAGAACCCTGCTTAGAAACAACTACTTGAGCAACAACGCTCGTAGATGCTGTTGTAATAAGTGATGATAAATCTATTTCTTTTGTATATACACCACTTGGCTTTTGTTCAATAAGAGACATCTTACTTCTTTACCTCCTTGACGAGGACTTTAGGATTTCTAACAAGAAAATTGTTAGATACCTTACAGCCAGAAGGCAAGAAGCAAGAGCTTCTAGCCTGTAGAAACACAGCATCTTTCTTACCATCAGGCTTAACAATATCGACTGATAGTGCAATCAGCCCTGTGTTAATAATTTTTGTCTTTTTCATGAGTTTGCCTTATTCGGGATTGTCCATGTTTGCTTCCAAATTGATGTAGCTGTACCTGTAGTAGAACTAGGCGGAACAACTCGTATATCATGAAGCAAAGGCTTAGTCTCAATAAGCGACTTACTTACATATCCATGAATAGATGCTGTAGTTTCTATTGTATATACAGATTCATTTTCTGTCTTATCTTCACGAATTGGAATAGATGCAGAATCTGCAAGATCTACATTACATCTAACGTTTTTTAATTTACCGTATTTGATATTAAATTTCAAATGTCCAAAACGATATGCAAACATCCACAATTTTGTGTATTCTACTGCTTGTGTATATTGATTTGTCACAAATTCGCATTGAACATTGAACATTGCTGACATAAGACGAACACGCTGTGCTAAAGTTTCACCTTCATTTACAGTAATTGCAATCCCGCGTCTGCCTAAAGATGAATTATTTAATCCAGCATCTGTGTCATATGCAACAGATTCTAACGTTAAAAATGCATATGGATATGTAAGATCTGAATTTCCCACCGCTCTTTTAAGAGCTAATAGCTTATCTGTAGAACTAGCCCAAATAGCAGGACAGTGAAAAAATACAGATTGATAGCGCTTAAGAAAACCTGCAAGAACAAAATTCTCAATTGGTTCTATTTTCACTTAGGCGCTCTCCATATATGAAAAAGGGTAGCGTCACAGTTACGAGACACTACCCATATAGGACGCTGTATCTAAATTATCAGCAAACTAATTAGCGAATGCGTGACTTAGAAGGACGCTTGCGAACAGCAGCGGCCTTAACACGACGAGCGCGAGCACGAGCCATTACACGATTAAAAGCAGCATCGAGTTCAGCGTCATCAGATTCTTCATCTTCATCATCTTCTTCGTCGTCTTCATCTTCGACAACGACATCTTCTTCATCTTCTTCTGGAAGTTCTTCAGCTTCAGCTTCAAGAGGCATGGTGTCATCTTCAACCATTATGTCATCAGCGCCTTCAGCTGGAACAATGCCTTCATTTTCAGCAGCAAGACGAAGTGAAGCTTCAAGAACGCTCATGCCATACTTAACGTCAGACTGCTTGCCAGCTTCAAGAATAGAGGCAAGAGCCTTCTTCTGGAACATACGCTTAGCAGTAACAGAACGAGTCTTAGCAGCCTTATTAGCGTAGTATGTAGCCATAAGGGCATGATCAAGAGACTTTGTATACTTCATTTTAAGTATTAAATCCTATAGGAATTTTTTTAAAGCTTTAATTAAGAAAGCTTTAAAACTACTAGAGAGAGAAACTAGTAGTAATAAAGCTCTCTTAAATTTATTTAAATCTTAACTGAATCTAAAATTAGTAAGCGCGAACGCCCATAGCAATAGAACGGCTATTAGCAATGCACATTGCCATAGATTCATACATAACCCAACCACGGCCGGGAATCTTTTCAATTGAAATATCTGTTGGCTGGCTCTGGATACCATTACGATCGGAATAAGCACCGTGTGTAATAGGATCAGAAACAACGAAGAATTCGCCCTGATTGAGAACCTTGTGAGCAGGATAACGGTAAGCATCAGTAATAACTGTCATGCCATACATCGTACCAAGTGTACCTGTCATCAAAAGTTCATGACGAGCAACAGGGTCAATAGCAGCCTGGAACTCATTGTTGCCGATAACATCATTCATGATGTCAGAAGCAATAAGAAGATGAGCAGCTTTGTTGCCCCAGCGAGTAACATTGTTACGTACTTCAGCAACAATTAGTGGTGTAAGCTGACCAGCAACAACTGTGAGATTGTTGTCAATACCATTGAGAGCAACAGCCTGATTGTACCAAGCGCGGTCTTCAGCAACCATCAAAGCTTCAGTAGCTTCAACAAACTTTTCCTGAAGAACATCGCCAGCTGACTGATTGATTTCATTCTGAGGAACGAATGGACGAGCAACAATCTGGAATTCAGGAGGAGTGAACCAAGGATCACGAGTAATCTGAGATTCAATCTTCGTAGGAGAAGTTGAATAAACAGCAGTCACGTTCTTCATGCGCATTGGGAAGCGAGGAATAGAACCTTGCTGAACAGTAACCTTAGCAAGGAACTTACGCATAAAGCCAGCGCGATTAGCTGTAACATAAAGTTCGTCAGCCATGCGTTCACCAAGAATGCGATGAGCATCCTTGTCATTGAAAGCAGCAGCTAGAAGCTTAGCATTCTGGGCAGCATTCTGAGCTGAAGCTTCAAGCATCTGAGCACGTTCATCAGATGTAACCATGCCATTTGACATGGCAGACATGAACTGAGCCTGACGAGCAAAAAGTTCCTTCTTAGATGAAGCATTAAGTTCACCGTTGGAACCGACCATTGTAGTTGATTCGCCAGGAAGCTTAAACTGCGAAGCAGCTACTGGATGACGAGTATTTTTAATCTTTAGCATTTTTATTGTTTACTCCAATTATTAAGCAGCGCTGAACTCAATACCAAGGAAGGGTTCATCAACATTAGGCGCAGCAACAACATAAGCGCCAGGAAGAACTTCACCAGAGCCAGCTTCATTGGTAATCATACCATTTGCAGCGAGCTTAATCTGCTTAGCAGTATGCCAGTTAACGGCTGTATCAAACCATGATGTAAAGATTTGGCCGCGCTTAGCACAACCAACCTGACCAAGAAGATCACCAGCCGCGCCACCAGGCTGCTGATCGCCAAAGATTGAGCGAGCCTGGACTACAGTAAGAGCATACTTATAGACAACTTCAATTTCCATATCATTCTTGAAGTTGGCTGAAGAGATAACCTTACCTTCAACTGTTGGAGAAGCGATAACTTCACCAGTAGCGCAATTAATTACACAAACAGAAGAAGAAAGTGGTTCAAACTGAAGCTCAACAGAAGGATCACCTTCTTCAGGAGCAGCGACGACAAAGCGTTCAACCTTTGTCATGTAATCTTCAATTACAGGAGCAGCAGAAGTACGACGCATGACAAAGCCAGCGAAGATTTCGCCAGAAACACCTTTAGAAGGAGCTAGACCACCTTCACCAGGAACATAGACAAGAGCCTGGCCTTCAGCAATGATCTTGGCTGACTTCGCGAGGCGCATGTCGCTTGAATCAAAAATACGAGTATTGATATTAAGCATTATTTAACCTATTATTTGGTTATTAAGTTATAGACCAAAAGGCATTGTAGCCTCGCGGTTCTTTAGAAACTGGATAGCATCTATTGTCTGAGCAGAAGCCTTAAGCTGACGAATTGGCTTAGAAACTGCAGCTGTAACTGTTTCAGGCATTGGATCTTCTGTAACAGTAACATCGATATTGTCTTCTTCACCAAGAAGATCAGGATCACCAAATGTTTCAGTTGAAGAATCAGCAGTAACTTCAGGCTCTTCAGTCATATCAAGCTGCTCAACGAAGCCATCACGAACTTCTTCTGGCATAGCTTGAACTTTTGTAGCAAGAGCAAGAACTGTCTTGAGATATTCAACACCCTTAGAAGCAAAAGCAGCCTGAACAACGCGTTCAGCATTAACAAGACCAGCTTGATTAAGATTCTTAACTAACTCAGCACGAAGCTCGTTCTTATAGCCCTTAAAGATGCCACGATTCAAGCCAAGACAAGCAATTGCTGTAGCTTGAACCATTGCTTTATGCTGCTCTTCTTTAAGCTTAGCAGCAGAAGCAGCCATCTTCTTAGTAGCAGCTTCAACCTTAAGTGTTAAAGCACGATTAGCTTTGATCTTAAAAGAAGCAAGTTTAAAGCCAGCGTTTTTAAGACCAGCACGAAGACCATGCTTTTGCATTTCAAGGCGAACAGCAGCTTCAAACTGAGGCTGTGTATAAACCTTATCAACACCAGCAGCAAGAGCCATCTTCTTTGAAAGCGTAGCAATAACTCTATTAGCTCTCAAAGCAAGAACTGTTTCATCTGGCGTTTCAACAAAATCAACTGCCTCAATATCAGTATCTGGTGTAGCATCAATGTCAACTACATCAACATCTTCATCAACTGTAATTTCTGAAGCAGTGCCTTGATCAGAAAGCGTTACATCTTCTTCAGCAGCTTTTACTTTTTTCGCAGAAGCAAGAGCTGGTGCATCAGCATGTGTATCACAACCAAGAACTTCTTCTTCTGACTCTGGTGAAAGCATTTCAGCTGCATTCTGCGCAGCTTCTTCATTTGCTTGAACTTCATCAAGAGAAGGTTCATCGATAAGATCTACATCTGGCAAATCTTCTTCAAAAGAATCATCTGCAGGAAGAGCTTCATCACCAGCATCCTCAATTAGATCAGATAGAATTTGCTTCTTTCTTCCTGCAATGATAGGAAAATGAGTATCAATCTGATCAAAATCCTCATCAGGATCGATAAGGAGATTCATAGGAGCTTGGTTGTTTCGAAGTTCTACATCTGATTCCATAGGCGTGGGCTTCTGATCTACATCTAGATAAGTGCTTGCGCCCTTAAGAATACGACGTTTTTTCATTATGATTTTAACAACCTAAAGCAAGAAAGTTATAAATAAATTAACTTCTACAAAATAAAATTATTTCAAATTTATGCATTTTGCAGAAATTTTTCTATTTTTCTTTAAAATAAAATTTCTAATTTTTACAAAGAAATAGCAGTTTTTAAATCTTTTCTTAGCTATAAAATTAATAGCTTTACATAAAAATAATGCCCAGAACATATATTCTAGGCATCTTTATGCTTGCATAATTTACCAACGATTTCTATATTTGATGCGCTCTGGATTTTTCTTATTAAGCTTCTTTGCTTTCATGCTTCGTAAAAAGCGTCTTGCACCAGCAGCAGTCAATCCTAAGTCTACAAGAATATTAAAGCCATTTCTATAGCCGATACCATTAAAAATGATATCCCAGCCATGAATTGCTAAACCTTGAAAACCAAAACCTAGAATTGCACCAGTAACGAAATCATTAATATCATTACTAGTAGGAAAGCTTCTTTTTAGCAAGCGTTGCGCTTGTTTTTGCCTAGGATCAGTATAATCTGAAGCAATTTTTCTAAGTGTTTTTTCAGATAAATTCTTTAAATCTCTTTTAGCTTTCCATTTCTTAAAAAAATCTAATCTAAATGCAGCTTGTATTTGCATAAAAATTTACAACCAAGAGTAATTAAAGTTATTCCACTTAGAACGATTTGGATTCTTTTTATTCAATTGCTTTGCACGATGTCGCATATAGATAGAATCTAATCCTAAAGCAGTATTTGTAAGACCTAATCCTACAATCGCAGGATTACCTGTATATAATCCGTACGCAGCACTGCCAAGACCTGCAGCTGCTCTACCAATGTTTAGAGCATTATTATGCGTATCATTTAGCGTAGGAAACTCTCTTAGCAAAATACGCTGTGCTTGCTTAGACCATCTATCTTTTGGATTATTAGCAATATGCCGAAGCGTAGATTCTTTTAAATCATCTAAACGCTTAGCAGCTGATAATCTAGCTTTAGCATATATTTTCATACTCAATAGTTAAATGTTAAGCTTTTAAAAAGATCGCTTGTTGAAGGAGAATCTTCAACAACTTTTTTCACTTCAAAAGGCTTATCACTTTTATTAAGAATAACATTGCTAGACTGCGCAGGTGCCCAAGCAGGATCAGCAACAGCAGAAACTTCAATTGGAGATAATCCATGCGCGTTCAAAAACGCAATATGTGTATTACCTTCATAATCTTTTACAGGATTAAAGTTTACTGCATTAATGCTAGAAATATGCTGACAGCAATGATCATCTGTGCATTCTTCACCACAGTATGAGCAAGTAAATGTATCAGCTAATGCACCCATTGAATAAGTATTGATTTCGCCTGTAGCAATCTTAGAAGCTAATTCAGGATCTTTAGTCTTATCAAAACCTAGAATACCTGTAACTTTCCAAAGCTTTCCTTGCCCATAGCCTTCTACTTTGCGTAAAGAGACGTCAAAAACAACACCTTTTGCTTTAGTGCAATCTGTGTTCAAATGCTCAGCATATGTGGGGCAGGCGAACCAACCCTGATATGCTAATCTATTTCTAGGTGGCTCATCAAAACCAACTAGTTCTCTTAACGGAAAGGCAATACCATTACGATTCGGTATATCAGAGATTGTAATGATTGTATTAACCAAGACATAATCATCAATATTAGGTGAAATATGATAAACAGGTGCAGCAAAAACAAGCCAAGACAAATCTAAATGATTTGTATCTTTCTTATCAATAATTTTGCCTTTGCCTTCACCAAGAATCTGCACTTGCTTTAATCTAGAAGCAGCTTGAATTTTCATAGCTTTTCTCCTAAATTATCTAGCATAGATATAAAAAGAAGCATCTTCTTGGAATTCTAGCTTAAAACAAGTAATGCAAGGAGTGCTAATTAATGTAACTGTACCAGGTTCAGCAAGTGTTTCATTTGCCCAACTAATGCTTTTCTGCACAATTTCATTAGGATTACAAGCTTGTTTTGGATCTTGCAAAGTAACGTAGTATTTAACAGGACCACGAACAGCTTGTACGCAAATACCTTGATCTAATTTAGCTGCAGTTACGCCTTGCATAGAAACATATACTACATCTCCTGCATTGCCAGTAATAGCAATTGGCGTACCTGGCATAATAGAACGAGGTCCATTTACACCTTGAAAGGAAACACTGCCACCACGTACAAATACAGGTGAGTGATTACCAAAAATATGAGACATAATTAGAATAACTTAGTTGAAAATATCGAAGGACTGCTCATCTTAATAAGAGGAATATACATAACATCTAAAATAAATTTAGTATATTCTGCCTGAGATGGTGTATAATTGTTTGCTATCCAAGGTAGTTGATCAGACTTAAGAGAATAGCACAGCTGAGTATACGATGCATTATTCATGTCTGAGCAGAGCTCTACACAGACACCCGAGCCTACATCTTTTCTGTAACAGCCTTCTGATACTTTAGAAAAACAAAGCTTTTCTGCTAATTCTGCAGTTTCAATAAAGTCTAAACGCAGTCTAGCTTTACAGCAAATAACAAAACCAGAGCCTAAGAAAACAACTTCTCTACTGATTCTAGAAACAATTGCAGTTTCTATAATCCTAGAAATATCTGCATTAAGCGTTAAAAAGCTAATTACTGAATCTCTTTGCTTTTGAATTGTAGATAAAATAGATTCATTAATTGTGTTAGGATCTCTCAGAAAAGCAAATTTATTCTGATCAGTACAAAGCTTAACAAAGCTTCTAATGCAGATACCCCAAGCTTCTAGACCAAAATATCCTAAGTCTAAGACTTTATTGACGACTTCAGACCATTCTGCAGAACAATTTGGATTTAAAGCAGACGGCATAGAATCTGCTCTAGGATCTTGAAGTTGTTCTTTTTCAGAGATACCTAGATTACATAAAAATGGTTCTGACATTTTTATTACATCCTAATAGAGCCATCATGCACAAGAAGATCTTGATCTACATCTAAAGCTTCTTCGTCCTCATCACCATCATTTGTCAGCTCATCATAGAAATCATAATGATCTCCAGGCATCTCATCATTGATTAGCAAATAATCAGGTGATAAATCTTCAGCAGCATACTCATCTTGTAATACTTTTTCAGTCTTTGTTGCTGCACGTAGAAATGCAGTCAATCGAGTTCTAAACTTAGAAACACCGTACTTTTTTACAAGAGCTAAAACTTCTGCTGCAGATTCATTATCAATGCCTGAGTCTGCTAACATTGTTTTCGCTTCTACATATGTAGGACGAGGATGCTGACTTAAAAAATCTGCTACATACCTAAGACAATAGGAATAATCTTCTTTTTTAATAAAATCATCCATAGTTATTCTTCCTATTTCTTAAATGAAAATGTTGTTTGTCATGACAACTTTTGCATAAAGAAACCAAATTAGACATAGTTGTTGTTCCACCACGAGAAAGTGGAATTAAATGATGCACTTCTTCAGCTTTATTGCCACATTGCACACATTTATAACTGTCTCGTTCTAGAACACGCTTACGAATTTCCCACCAACTGCCTTTTTGCCCATTGGCATATGTATCACGAACTAAATGTCCATAGTAAGATTTAGCAAGATGCCTATGTCTAATCATAACTCTTTATTTAATTGGTAGTATCATTCTGAGAAGAATCATCTTCAACAAGAGAAGAATCATCTTCTTTATTGTACATCGTTGTAATGACTACAGCGTTTGAGCTTGTATATGCATTTTCAATTGTAAGCTCTTGAAGAGTAATGTCAGCAATCCATAACTGTCTGCACATATGCTGAACAATAACTCCTGTAGAAGGATCTCTATAGCTTAGCTTTACAGGATATTCACAATTAAGAATAATTGTAGTAAATGGACCTGTAAACTTTTGAGAATGCACTACACTACCATCGTCTGAATTAGCTTCTAGATAAATATTTGTAGTAGAAAGAGATTCTCCAATCCATGTAGATCTAAACTGTTGCTGCTTAGTAAAAATATTAGCAGTACCAGAACGAACAGTAAAATCTACAGAAAGAGCGCACTCTCTAGAATTTTCAATTACGCCTAATCTTTCTAAAGGCATATTATTTCCTTCCTGAAATCTGCTTTAGCTTTTGCTCATGCTCATAATCATCTCTACATTCTTTAGAACAGAATTTGCCAGGATGATCAAGCTTTTCGCCGCAATATAAGCAAAAACCTGTTTCTTTTTCTAAAGAAGACATTACAGCTTGCTTATGCTGATCTAAAGCAGAATTCAAATAAATTTCTTCGTAACGCGAAGAAGAATCACAAAAATCCATAATTAGTTAATTGCTATTGTTTTCTGGTAATTCAGGAGGCAATACATTAATAATGCCTAAAACTAAATCAATTTTACTTGATTTTAATGGATTTGGCTGACTAATCATTTCAGCTTTAATAAAGTACATGCCTGGATCAAGAGGAGGAATCATAATTCTTTCATGCTGAACCATAGAACCTCTTGATTCCAGTACTGTAGGTTTATATTCAAAAACCTTTATGCCTTTATTATCTTCAATCCACTGCTTATAGGTAGCTTTACCTGCACCAGAAATAATTACGTTAGGATAGTATGTATCGCCTTTGCAAGAAACATCAAGAATAATAGGAGAACTTTGTGTTACTGCATAAAAGAATTGTGGTTGGCCTATCCAATATCCGATAATGCCAACCATTGCGAAGATTGCACAAATACAAAATATTCCCCACAAACTATTCATAATGCTCAGGTAGTGAGCATACTTACTAATTGTATTCCTATACCACTGCATGCATACACCCACTTTATTTGCTTCCCATCTTTCCATCTGCTTGAGATGTTGGTTTGTCTAACATATCAGAAGTAGGTGGTAGAATAGTAGTCTGTTGCTGCTGCACTATTGCTGTTTGAGAATCTTGCTGAGTTAAACGATTACTTGGAATTACCGTAGCAGACGGCATTCTTAGTAGAATTGATTTTAATAAAACTTCAAATTCAGACCAAGCACGATTGCCCATAATGCCTGCAATAGTTACGATAACAGCATTAAGAGGCTCTTTGATAGAGAAAGAATCACATAGCCAAAATGCCATTAAGCCAGAAACTACACCAGATAACACATCTCGTACAAAGTATAAGATCTCATTTCGTTTTCTTGTAGGAGAATCAGCACGAGAAACAAACTCATTCAAATACTTTACAGTTCCTGATATGCTAGATAAACCAATTACCCATGCATATGTTATGATAGGATAGCCGAATAATTCAGTATCCATCAAAAAAGCACCTTAATATAAATAAATATTATCTAGTTGCTTATAATAAAACTTTTACACTTATAATGATGAAACATACGATTTTTGTACTAGATGGCAACTGGTACTTACATAGAGCATATGCTGTAACTCGTGCTGTGCATAGAGACTTCTCTGATGCTTTATATGCTATGTTTATAGGCATGCTATGCAAAGATGCTATGGCAGTACAGAGTAAAAGAGTGTTAGTTTGCTTTGATGGACCTACAGTATTTAGATATGCTATTTATTCATACTATAAAGCAAATAGGCATGAAAATCATGAGCCTATAGACAATACAATTCCTGGCAGAGAAGGCGCTAAAGAAATCTATACATATTTAGATGGTTTAAAAGCACTATTGACTGAGCTTAAAATTGCATGGATACAGCATAATAAGTATGAAGCAGATGATTGCTGCTGCTCAGCAAGTTATAAGTATAAAAATGAGTATAGAGTCATAGTAGGTACTAAAGACAAAGACTCTTACCAGTACCTTGATGCTAAAAATGATGTGCAGCTATATGACAGCTCTTTCAAAGTAAAAGGTGAATCTAAGCCTAGATATATAGATGCAGCTTTAGCAGAAAAATTAAAAGGCATACCAGTTTCTCAAATGAGAGCTTTTCAAAGCTTAATTGGTGATGCAATAGACAATATTCCAGAAATTGTTAATGCTCGACAAGCAAAAAAGATACTGCTAGAGTATGGTAGTGTAAAAGAGGCGTTAAAATCATCTGAGTATAAAAACATTTTATTGCCTAGATTAGAAGATATTAAACGAAATGCTAAGCTTGTTACATTAGTAAAAAATGTAGAATTGCCAGAAGCATCTAGCCTTTTAGCAAAAAGAGCAGTTTTAGATGAAGTTCTAAAACGAAATTTGCCTAAATCATACTTTAACTATATTGAGTATGCTTGTCCAAAATCAAGGAGTCTTTTTTAATGCAAGTAGAATATTATCCTAGCAAAGAGCCATTTTTCTCTTCAGTGCTTAATAAAGGCAATAAATTTAATGCTAAATATAACTGCTTCATTAAGCTTGTTAATCCAGAGGATGCCGCTAATCTAGTTCTTTATATTAAAAGATCGCCTGAAGGCAGTACCCTTGAAGTAAATAGCGATGTCCTTAAAAGAGAATATTGTTTTATTCCAAAAGGAAGCACAATCTTCTCTAATTTAAAGAATATTCCTATGAAAGCATATGAAGCATTACGTGTAGTGATCTCTACTGAAACTGGTAACAATAAAGAATAGAAGTAGTGATTAGCCTTCACAGTTATAACTCTTTATAATTAAAGTTTAATATTTTTTGTTTATAAAATGAGTAACGCTGCAGTAATTGCTTATCAAGACCGAGGATATAAATTTAAGGTCAATACTGTTCAATTCGACGGTGCACCAGAAAAGCTTGGCGTTTCACTTGTACTGCACTATAATGATTTTGATACAGTAAAGATGCTATGTGAAGCAAATCAGATCCGTCGAATTGATGTTGACGGTGACGTAGATGAATATCCTTCTAAGCTAAGTAAAGCACTAAGAATTGTATATACTGAGTACGCGCATATTGGCAGTATTGAAGATATTGCGCAAGAAATTGCTCAACCATTTAGCGTAAGATTTACGTATGTTTTCATGCGTAATATCTGGTTTGTATATGATGCAAAGATTGAACGAGTACTACCGCTTAAACGTTATCTTGGCAGCACATTGAATAAGTATATTCAAACAGTTTAAGATAATGTATAAAGCTCAAGTAGAACAATTTGTTGAGCCTACTCTTTTTAACTAAGAAATTAAAAATGATTCTTACAGATAAGTGGATTAAAGAACAAGATGGTATGATTGAACCTTTTATTGATCATACTGTACGAGAGATTAATGGTAAAAAAGCTTGTTCTTTTGGCTTAAGCAGCGCTGGATATGATCTTAGACTATCAGATAAAGTACTTATTAAAGCAAAAAATGATATTGCTGCAGATGATCCTAAAGACAGCAGTGTAGTTCAAACTAAAGAATTAAAAGTTTTTGAAGACAGTAAAGGCAAATATGTAATTGTTCCTACTGGTGCTGCTTGGACTTCTAGTATTGAATATATTAGAATGCCTAAAAATGCAGTAGCTTTACTTCAGCCTAAATCAAGCTATGCTAGATGTGGCATCAGCATTATTAATCCGCTTATCGAACCAGGCTGGTGTGGCAATATGACAATTAGTTTCATTAATGCTAATCCAAATCCTGTAAAACTATATATTGGTGAAGGCTTTGCTCAAATGATTTTCTATAGTATAGATGAAGTTGAGTTAAGTTATTCAGAACGTGGTGGTTTATACCAAGATACAAAAGGCATTGCTTTTGCAAAAGTTTAATAATTAAGAAATTCAAGAAGAAAAAAAAAATGCTGTTGAGAATTTGTCTCAACAGCATTTTTTATTGATGAATAAGATAGTATAAAGCAAAAGCTGCTTAAAGGCCTCATTTTATTGCTAGTTCTAAAAAGAAGACTTTTCTTCAAAATAAGTACAAAAAATGCTCTAAAAATAGAGCATTTTTATTTAGATTTGAGTAAATAACAATCTAGCTACTTCTTGCACTGTATAATGATTTGCAGCAATATTTTCAAAAATAGTAGCGTATTGAGATTTATCTTTAATATTAGTAATATTATTAATATTACATATAGAAATAAACGTTAAAAATGCAGTTCTTTTATTTGCGTCTAAGAAACAATGATTCTTTATTAAAGCATTAATAATTGAAGCTATTTGCTCTTCTGCTAATTCATAATAATAGTATGAAGAAAAACAACTTCTAACTTTTTCAATACGAGTACTATCTACTTTGATGCCTAATAATAACTCATTAGTTTTAACAACTGCACTAGGCTCAGGTATAATTAGATCTATACTCATATTATTTATCTTCCAATTCTTTTAATACAGAAGCATATTTAACTATATTCATTTTAACAACTTTCATATAGTCAGTAGTAGAAATAGCTTTAGCTTGAATTTTTTTCTTAGATGCAGCAATAAGACGCTGTTTAGACTTAAGCTTCATTTATAACTCCTAAAAAGTACAAGTATAAGTATACAAGTATAATTATACATCATCTCCACCAGCCTGGACCAAACTGCCACCACCAACCATATAGATTAGAACCGTAACCATTTGTTGGCGTAAGACTTACACCTACAGCACCCATAGCTCCAGCGCCAAGAGCATTAAGATTACCTGATCCATCTCCACCGGTTTGGCCTTTATTTACTAGATTCTGCTTAAATGGCTTGAACTCGTTGTCAAGCTCAGATTGAATAGCAGATGCAGCAGACTCAAGATAGCCTGTTCTATCTACATTAAGAGAAATTGCAGCGCCTGAGTAATCAAAAGCTTTTTCACCTTCTGCTAAATACTGTGCTCGTATAGCCATTAGCTCTGTCCACATTAGCCAGTATTCTCTAATGCCGCCTTTAGCATTAGTCATTGTAAAATTGGTAAAAATGCCATAAGAACCATTAAATCTATCCATACCTCTGCGCATCCAAAGAAGGATTGTAGGAATAGGATAAAGCAAGTCAGGTGAACCATATAATGTAGTTCTAGCCTTATTGACTCTAGCTAATATGTCTCCGCAAGCTGTTTGAATAGAAGCATTAATTACCCAAAGCTTAGAAGACTCTTGATATTCATTTACACCATTATTTCCATATGAAAATACAACAGTGTAATTTTCAAGAGAAACAGGCATATTTGCAGTATCTACATCTGCACCATATAGCCAGCCAGAGGCTACTTTGCAACCTTTTTTAATTGTAGTAGTGCAAAGTGCAGTATTATCTTGATATACTGTGCATTTTACATGCTGATATGGCTGTGTTGTAACTAATGATAAATACGCTCTTGTTCCTTGAAGTTCTACTACATCTGGCGTACCAACAGGAATAGTTACATTAGAATCTACAGTAAGATTCTCAAACTGATAAAACTCTTTATCTTCTACATGAAGAGTATATCGAATCTGGTATTTAGAATCAATTAGTGTAGGTTCTACATTGGAAGGACATGTAATAACAGAGCGTGCAATCAATGTATTTGAAAGACCATTATTTTTAATGATGCATTCAAATGCATTGCCTGATGCAAGAATAGAATTAGCAGAATCAATAAGATCCCAGTCTACATATGCATTTTTAAGATCTACGCCAGGAAGAGTAAAAACAGCAGATGCAACAGCAGATTGTCCTGCTTGAATTCTTCCTACTAAATCTTGGTATTGATCTGGTGCAGAAGTCTTATATGGAAGAATATTTTGCTCAGAAATTGCAATAGCAAATGTAGCAGAGTCTACTTCTCCTGATTCAAACTCTACTGCAGCAGTTACACCAAAAGTAATGCCATTATTACCGCCAGAAACAGCAAGATAAAGCTTATTCTCTTCAAAAGAAAGAGTAATGTCAAAAGACGAAGACTCAGGATTAATTGTTAAAATATCAGCAGATATAATATTTTGAGGAAACTCTGCTTCAAATACAGCTTTTTCTTCTTGAGTCTTACTAAAAATAAAAGTAGACATTGTTTTTCTATACTAAAGTTTATTAGTATAAAATTCAAAGAAACAAAAATACCTCTCTAATTAGAGAGGCAATTTTTTCATATCCACCATTTATCAATATTGTTTGTAAGAAGCATAAAAAGCTTAAGACGAACTTGATGACGTTTTGAATCTTCTAAATGCATAAGCTTAGAATATTCTACACTAGCAAAAGCCTTTTCTTCTATTGTTTTTGCTTTAGAGTATGAAAGACTTATTTGATCTAAATTACACTTTCCATACTTTTCATCAAAAGCTTTTTGCTCAGCTTTGATAAAATCATTTTCAATAAGCTGATCTAAAAGCTTTATGCAAGTATCAAGTCGTTCTTGCTCACCTTCTCTCCAAATGCCTTTACTTAATATCATTTCTTCTTTAAAGCATTGAAGTTTATGCTTTATAAGAGGATATATTGTATCCATCTCATATGGATGATCATACTTCCAAAGAACAAAAATCCATCTTATAATATTTCTAAACTTTTCAAACATTTATAAGTACTTATATGCGTATTGATTATAACTGAGTGTAATGCACTTAAGCTTTGTACGATCTTTTTGCAATGATAATAATACTTTAAGAAAATCAGATTTACTTAGCTCTTCTATAAAAATGCCTACAGTTGCACAATGCCGTGCCATTAATGGTTGTTTATATGAAAGCACATGCATATCTTCAAAGCTTATTTGCTTAAAAGGCTTACTTAATGCAGAATCTTTTACTGAAAAAACAATAGCATTAAGTACTGAGCATTGATATGTGCCGGGCGGTACTAATATTTCATCTTCACCATAATCAGATGCACCAGCATAATCCATATCTATAACATGTTCACCTTTTACATTTGCTTTTAATGTGCATCCTCCAACATAATTCATAGTATTATGTCCTTGTATTGTATGAGGATCATGATATGCAAATGCTTCTGCAACAGCTTTGTCTAAAGTCCAAGATCTAAACTCATTTGAAGTAATAAATCCTTTAGACAAAAGCTTAATTAAAAGCGAGATATATGCTTCTATATGCTTTTGTGAGTAAGATAAACCTCTATAAATTGCAGCAGAATTTTTACGTAAAGGAAATAAAGCAGTAGCATATGGCCAAAGCTTTAACATTTCCTTTTTCATTGCTTTGTCTTCATAGTTGCTGCTATAATATGTTAGATAATGTTTTATATCTAATTTATGAGGCTCAGCTTCTTCTTTTGATACAGGCTTTAAGTAAAAAGAATCTATTTTATTCATTATATTAGCATATTCTTTTTATAAAGAAATAGATACTCATCAATGCTTGTTAGATATTGAACTCGATATTCTGAACTACTATATTCTGGATATCTATTACGAGTTCTATTCATGCTTTCACAATACTTTTCTAAAGACTTTTTAAGCTTATTATGCTCATCTTCATAAAGCTTAGAAGAATAAGAATATATTGTATTGTTTGGACTTAAAAACGCTGCAGATTCTACTAAACAACCCATTGTGCAAGGAGGCATTAGAATCTCATGCTCATTTTCACCAAATTTATGCTTTAGCTTTTTATGATCTAATAGATCTAAACCTTCACCTGGTTTTACAGCAGCAGTTAAGACAAGAGAAGCAACAATTTCTTTATGATTAAAGAATACATCTCGAGATCCTACGTAATAATACCCAAACTTATATGCAATAGCAGGATCCATTGTCCATGATCTAATTGTTTTAGATGTAACTTGCTTTTGCTTAGATGCTTTTTGCAAAAGAGCATAATACTTATCTTTATCTTTTGCTAAAAAGTTCATTCCTTTAAAAAGCACAGCGCCTATATCTTGATTGCTGTATAAGTAATAGCATTCAGGCCATCGCTTAAGCACTTCATCTTTTACACTTTGAATAGGAAAAGATGTCATATACTTAATAATAGCTTTATGCGCAAGATATAGCTGAGTCTTAGTAGGAAACTCTGCAGCTTTCTTGTACTTAGGATCTATTTTGTTCATAAGCTATCTATAAACTCTTGAAGAGATGCTGCTTTAATCTTGCCAGCTAAAGCAGCATCAGAATATTTCTTGTTATTATATACAAGATTTCCTTTATCTGCTATTGCGCTTATAGAAGCAATTTCTACAGCTATTCTTTTATCTGGCAAAATAAGATTTACATCTCTATTCATAGACTTATCTAAATCTAACATATTAGCATAATATCTTTGTGTGCTAATTGCAGATTTAGAAGGCACTTTAGTAACTAGTACAATCTTAAATGCTTTTCCATTGCCATAACTTCCAGCGCTTGCATAATATACTGCAGTTTTTGGAATAGTACTCCAAAAAGAAATAGCGTTATAATCTACTGACTTAGTCTTGATAATAGAAGCTAAAAGGCTAAGAAAAGCATCAGATTCTGTCAATCCAAAAGAAGCGCCTCTATATGCTATTACAGAATTAGGATTTGATCCTCGTTCTAAGTAATACTGAAAGTTTTTAGTTACTTTCTTTTTAGCATTTTCGTATTGAGCTTCGCTAGAATTTGGATTTAAAATATTATCCAAATACTGCTCATATTTTGTGTTATATTCCATAGCTTATACATAATAAATGCAAGGAACTAGAGCAATATTCTTTGGTCTTACTTCATCTGCAACTCTAACTTGCCTCGAAGCATCAAAGTCAATAGTAATCCATTGGTCTGTAGCAGAAGCTGCTTTAATGCCTGTTTGAGGACCAAATGAATGCAAATCAAATGCACCTTCTGGACGACCTAAGAATGCAGCAAAATTATTAAACTGGCCTAATTCACCAGTGATATTTTGCTGAGCATCTTCTTGATATGTTCCAAGTTGTCTATTTGAATCAAGTCCTCTGCCTAAGTCTAAGCCTCTAATAAATACACCACGAAGATCAGGAATATTGAAAGTTGTACTTCCATCACCTTCACCATAAGTAGTGCCTATATCAGCAAAAAGAGCAGCATATGCTTCTCTTGAAACAGCAGCACCATTACAAATAAGCATATTGCCAGGAATATTTGTAGATGCTCTATAAACAATATTGCCTACTTGTGGAAAATCATTTTGAATAAATGACAATAAAGGTAGCCAATATGCTGTATTAGTACCTGGCTTTACTACAGTTGAAGATATACCGTTATCTGCAACGCAGAAATACAACTGAGTTTCGCAAAAGACTAATGACTTATTTGCCTGATAGTCTAATTGCTCAGACCATGCAAAAATACCACCAGATTGCATGTAACAGCAAACTTGTGATAATGCATTGAGAATTCCATTAAAGTCTAAGCGAGAAACAGGAGAGCCACGGCCATTAGGAGGCAAGCGCTGGCCGAGCTCAGAGCCAAAGCCAATATTCCAAGCAGCTCTGCCATTCCCCTCGACTGCTTGTTCTGCCAAAATAACATTTTTATCTCCTTCCTGTGCAAATGGCATAGGAATGATTTCTGGATAAAAAGACATTATTCATCTCCATCATCTTCAATTGAATCAAGAGCATCTTGCGTTTCTGATTCTTCAATATGGATATCTGCCATCTCTAAAATAGCAGGATAATCATCCATCGTTAAGCACTCTTTCTTTGTTCTAAGATCAAGAAGCGCTTCTGTCAATGTATGAATATGAATGTCGTCTTTAATAGTTTCTTTACAAAGCTCAAAAATACGCATTGTCAATGGTAAATCCATTGTAATAGTATCTAAAGCTTCAATCTGTGCTTTAACTGTCTTTCTCATTTTAGCATGAATTCTAGTAGGTGTATCTTGATAGTGCTCTTGCAGCCAAGCTAACATTTTTCTAGGCTGCGCATTGTCAAATTCTGTTTCTGCAACAATATAACCCCATTTATTATAAATGGCCATTGCTACATACTTTCCTGCAGCGCCTTTGCAATATGATTTTACTAATGCAGGATAATACTTAACAGAAGTATTCATTACGCCAAAAATACCACTGACTAAATCACAACGAGCACCATCAGTAAGACTCATAAACTTAAGCCAAGAATCATCTCGACCTGTATTCATTAACCAATCAATCTCAAGAACATCAAAATGATCTACTGCTCTATCTGAATTAGGCTTAATTGTACTGTCCCAATGACGACCTGAGCCATCTAGCCATTTACCATCAGGCATAATATAAAAAGCTTCTTTAGCATAAGGAGTTACACCAAAATGCTCTTCTGCTAATTCTACATATTTTTGCATAATTAATCAGCAAATGGATATTCGCTAAAGTTACCTTGATTCTGTCCTTCAAAGCCAAAGACTTCAGGCTCTTCATAGAATTTATCTTCATCTGCAAATGGAACATAATCAAGCTGACCAAGATTTTGATGTTCAAAGCCAAGAATATCTCTATTGATATCAAGAACTTGACGATATCCAACACGCAGCTCTTCATTAAACCACATCCCAAAGCCAATAGCTAAAATACCATTTTCTTGAGGATGTTCCATAGCTTCTTCCCACTCAGGATCAGGCGGCAATGGATTGCCTTCTTCATCTACTCCTGGTGGTGTAGGCGGTTTAAAATCAAAAACTTGCTCTATTGTGTCTAGAACTAAGTTATAGTTAGAAATCTCATTAAAAAGAACAGCTAGTAGTTGGACATCAGCACCATAATTATTAGTAGAAACAAAGCTTACGTGCGTTGTTGGATACCACTCGCCACCTTCCCAGATAGGAGTGCCAATCTCCTCATCACCTTCTTTATAAAAATGCTGATAATCTTTAGTCCATAGATTTGTAAGCTCATACTGCGTTCCACAGCAAAAGTTTACGAAATCCATAAAGTTAGCTGTACCTTTTTCAAACCAATACTGTCCAATAAATCTGCAAAAAGCTAAGTAATTCTGTGTAGTAAACAATCCTGCAGTTTCACCTAATCTTAAACCTAGCAGATTTAATTGATTAACTACTGTTGCCTGCTCTGGAATAGTCCAATCTGTCAGCTTAATTAATTCTTCACTATCAATAATCTTTTGCTCTAAAGCTGGATTTGACATCCACATATTTCTGATATTTTTAACAGAATTAATAGCAGAATATACTTTAGAATCAAAAACTTGATCTATTGCATCAAAGAAATCAGCAAAAAACTTAGTATTTCTTATATATGCAGGCAGAATAGTTTTAAAAGGTAATTTGTATCCTAACCGTATGTTTTTTGATATATCTACATACGGAAAATCTTCAGTAAATGTAGACATACATTATTTTGTAGTTTTAGAAGGAGTACTAATTCTTTGCTGACGATCAGCAAACTCAACTCTAACATCTAATTTACCAAGAGTATTATATCTAATCTCTGGCATTCTATACTTTACATATTTTGACGTATCTGGTGTAATAGAACCATCATCATCAAAATACAAATAGCCTGTTTCTTCATCAAGCTGTGCTTGTTCTGCTTTAATCTCTTTAATTAGCCCAATACTTTCACTCATACGGCCAAAAAGCTTATATGTTACTGCAGAAGGAACAGACTGCCAGTATAGTCTAACTTTAGAATTATTAACTGTAACTTGTGGATGCGCCCAAGCATTTTGCTCAGATTCTACTCCTGTATTATCTACATATGTAATACCATATGAGTAAAAGTATGGAGCTAATGTACCACCAGAATCTGTAATTTCAAAAGTCAACCTTGGAGATGAAGGCTGAGTTACAGGCATATCTTCAACAGGCTTATCAATAACTACATAAGCAATGCCAGAGTCTGCATTTCTCACAGTTGTAATAATGTCTGATCTATAAAAGTCAGTCATTAATATACCTGGTCTAGCTCTAAATAAAGCCCTTATTGCAGATTCTACATTCTGCTGTACAACGCTTAAAACAGATGAATTATAGCAAAATACTTGTAAGCTAATGTCTCTTGGAACAGGTGTTGCATCAATCCATACAAATCGAGTTGTATACATTGATTGCTGCTGACACCATTCACAAAAATCTTGTTTTTGCTCTTCAGACCATGGCGATGACGTAATACCTGTTACGGTAATTACATTCATTAGCTTAAGATCAGAAGGATTTCTTTCTCTCTGCGATTGCGTATAAGCATCAATAACGCCTGGATAAGTATTGACAATTGCAGAATATTGTGATTTAGTTACAGCAGAACCATATGTGCCAAAAGAACCTGCAGTATTGTTTTTGTATGCTAAAGCAGATTTCTGATTAGCACCACCAGAAGGATTTTCAACTGCAGTTCCACGAATGGCGTTATATCCTTGAACAGTTACTTGCGAACCTGCTGTATTATAGTTATTGCCAGCTTCGCCTTGTGTTACGCAATAAATGATAGCAATAGTATCATTAACGCCAGGTACAGAACCAAATTGTGATGTACCAAATTGAATTAGCAATCGGCCTTCCATTGTGGTACTATCCATATATGCAGGAGCATTTTTATAGTTCCACAATGAACCGTATGCTTTTGTAATAAGCACATTATTGATAAGTACGTAAACGTCTTCATCTGACACTGAGAATAAAGACTCATCGCTTACCCATGATTGAAGATCTGTACCACTACCACGCAAGAACTTTGTATTTACTGTGCCTTGATACAAAGTAACTTGCAGTGGTTTGTTTGCTTCAAGCTCAATAACTTCTCTATTAAAGAAAGCATAGCCTGAGCAGATAAACTGTGTAAATGTAGAAATAGTGACATCTGTATCTGATGTTAGCTCTACTTTCATTGCAGCAGGAAGACGTCTTGTCAACCGAATCCCTTGCATAATTGCAATTGCCCTAATAGAATCATCTAATGTAGCTGTTTCTTGAAAGCAATTTGCATATGCATTATTGATTTGATGATGACAAAATGCGCCTAAAGATGCAATAGCATCAATTAAAGCAGTACCTACTTGTGTTGTTAAACTACCTTTCCAAGCATTGGAATTAGAAAGAGCAGTTTGTAAATCAGATTTGAATTGTGTAGGGTCTGCAGATAAGTCTGAAAAAATTGTCTGCTCAGCCATGTAAATGCTTCTTTAATAAAGTTATTGATATTAATTAACAATAGTCAAATCTGCAGATTCAACAGTATTCGTTTCTAGATAAACACCTTCAATATGCACTTCAAATCCAGGTAAAAAGATATTAGGTGTAACTGTAGTAGCAGATGTATTAAGCTGAATACGTGGTTCCCATTTAGCAAAAGTAGTAATCAAAGACATCTTTACTTTTTCTGCAGTAATCATATCACAAGGCTCTTGCAAATACCAGTAAAGATCACTACCGTATTCAGGTTCAAAAATGCCACCACGATCGCCAATTGGACAATTTAGCAATGCGTAAAGACTACAATACATTACAGATTGTGCATCTGGCAATCTCATAGGCAGACTATTTTCACCATATGCAGGATTTATGTCTACCCAAGTACTATTGTTTAAATCAGTTTGAGATTTTGTTAATCCTGTTGCCATAATATCATTAAATTCTTTTATTTAGGACCAGAAGTCTCGCCATCAGGACAAGTATGCGTATGAGTAGTCATTTCAATGCCTGCAGCAACCAAAGAATCACTAACAGTGACATTTTGCAATGTAGCTGTACCTGCGCTTCCACCATAGCCTGTAGCTAAATTAGCACAATTTACAATACCTGAAAAATTATTTGTAGGACAGTTAAACTGTGTTGTTTGTGCAGTAACGTTAAATTGCTCTGCTTCAATATTAGAAGTAGTGCACTTAATATTAGAAGTTTCACAATTTACATTAGATGTTTTTTCTGCATTAATAGTAGCATCTATACAGTTAGTTATTACAGTTTTGCAAGTAAGCTCTACTAATTGCTCAGGACTAAACTTTAGCACAGTGCCAGAAGAATGAGTAAATGTCCATATGCCAGCTTCCATATCAACTAGAAGCTTATTATTAGAAGGATCAACAAATCCCCATTTTTGTGGAGTATCAAACTCTGTATTTACATTAGGCTTTATTTGCGCAAAGCCTCTATATACAGGAAAGTTATCATCACCTTCTTGGCATTCTACAATAACAATAGATCCAACTGCTGGAACACCATACATTCCCCAAGCAGTACCTTGTCCAAATATTGGATTCTTTGCTGGCATACACCAAGGAACTTCTCCAATATCTGGATCATATAACTCAGGAATCTTGACTTGTATTCTATCTAAATGCAAAGGATCTTCATTATTAATGACTTCACCTAGCAATAATTTGCCTTTTAATGAAGTATCTAATGTTTTTACGTTGATATCAGTAAATGGCATAATTAATTTGCATAATATACTGCATTAGTACCAATTCTAGATGCAACAATTTTTTCGAAATAGTTGCCTTCATTAATATATATTACTCTAGTACAAGTAACATATGTTCCTGAGTCTTTTTCACTATTTGTACCATCAGGATTCACAGCGTAAAAATTAAAAGGTACACAAATAGATAATGGACAAGGTTGCGCTACAACAAATTCACCATTTACAGTGAATAATGACTTTAATCTAGCATTTTGATATAATGCGTGCTCATGCATTTCAGAAGCATTACCACAATCAATAGGTCCAAAAGTAACTAATTGCTTTGGTCCAATTAATGCTCGTACCGTTGCATTAATTGCAGGAGCATTAACGTTGGATTTTACTTCTAATTTATCTATTTTATCTATATAAGTATCTTTTATTACGCTTTGAGTAATTCGAGTAGTATAATAACCACCATTAGTTGTAGCTAAACCAGGACTAGCAGTTACTTTGTATGAGCTAACAGGTAGCTCATCATCTGAAGTAGTATTCAAAGCTCTCAATACAATCTTTGGACTAGGCAAATCCATTATGTCAGTATAGATCATACACTTCAATAGTGTTATGCCCATCACCATGCAAGATGTATTTGTAGCAAAGCCTCTTTCTGCAATATACTTAGCCCATTCGTAATACTTCATGCAGCCAGATGTCCATAACTGAGAATCGCTAGTAGGAACACCAGCAAAAGATAATTCACATGTAGAAGCAATTTTAGCTAAAGCTTCTGCAGAAGTACCACGAATTACGCCTTGAGATAAACTAAGCCAATATTTAGGAATATCTAAATATGCTGAAATAGTATACAGCATTGCATAGTTTTCTCTATTAGTCTTAAATGAATAAAGTCTAAAGCTAAGATTTTGAAAAACTTGATTGCTATATGATAAACTTATAGAAATAGGCAAACCATCTTGAAGACCAAGCTTTTCAAGAAAGCCTGTTGTATCAATCAGCTCTAATGTCATCTGCGGCACTTGAAGCTGTACTGATTCAACAATATGTAAAGACTTTACTCTATTATTTGCATCTAGAGGAAATTCAGCTTTGCCAAAAACAAGCGAAATAGATACGCCTTTATCAATTGAATAGCTCATATAATAAAGGATGAAGAGTAAGCAGTATTAGATCTATTGATATTATTGGCATTAGTCAAATAAGATATTGCCTGTGCTTTATCAGGAATATCTAATACAACGCCAGGATAAAGCTCAGTAATTGGATCATGAATCTGATTATACTCTAATAATACTCGCCATAATGTAGTTGTGCCATATACATTATAGCTAATAGTAGCAATTCTGCCCATAGTATGCTTAGTTACAGTATAAGTAGATGTTTTGTTTAGCAAAAATCTAATATTCTTATACGTAGATCTAAATGGATCATAATAGTATTTAGTTTGGTTAGAATATATAGGCGTACATTGTGACCAATCTGCAAGTGATGATTCCATTATTTCTTCCCTTTGTCATCGCCAAATGGCAACATGCCTTTAATTGTGTCAGTAGCTTTATCTGCTAAATCAGTTGCAGCTTCTGTCAATGAGTTTGCAGCAGATTTAATTGTCTTAGTAATTGGCGCAGTCAACGCGCTAGTCAGAGTGCCATTAATAGGATCTTGCTGTTTATCAACATATTCTTGTGAAGTAGCAGGTGTAACAGCAGATTGAAATACTTGTTCAACATCACCTACTGTTTGTGTAAACATAGGTCTAAATGTTAACTGAACTGCAGCAGAAAGCGGCCATCCTGTATAAGCATCAATATTATGCATAAAGCTAACATTAACACCTGTAACAATAACTGCTGGAAAATAAGCATATGTGCCAATCTTAATTGATACTGTATTCTTAAGATTAGCTACCATTGTCATTGTAGGTGAATATGCGTCTGCATTAGCAGATTTAGTTACTTCTTTTGCTTGCTCTTTACTATCTTTTGTATTAGCAGCTTTTTGACTAGACAGCTCTTTACTGCTATCATTAGTTAAATCTAAACCTAACGCATTGCCAATACCTGCAACTGCACTATCAACTGCATTATTTACAGCGCCATTAAAGCTGTCTACTAGACCATTACAAAAGTCTTCTGCTTTATTGACAAGATTTTTAGTTGCGCTAACTAAGCCTCCTGTCATATTATCAGCAACAGCAGTAAGATTATTTTGAATATTTGTCTTTAACTCTTCTGCTTTATCTTTTAAAGAATCAATAGTATCAAATATTGATGAAGTAGAAGCAACCATTGTAGCACCAGTTTCAGCTACAGCTTGCACAGAAGCAGTAACCATTTTCGCTACTTTTTCTTCAGGCAATGTAATCTGACTTACTGGACTTAGCATCATAGCACCATTCTTTGTAACACGTGGTGCAACTAAGCTTAATAGATTTAATACTGGAATTCTAACTTCTGTCAAAGGATCAGAGTCTGCTTCAATAACTATATTGATAGTCATTTCTTGCGTTTCTGAGCCCTGCCAATAATTAGATGACAAGAATGGTGAAGTAATAGGTGTAGCTTTAGTTACTCTACCTATAATTGGAGCAGCAGAAGCAATATCATTAATAATATTAGCATATGGTGCTTGATATTCAGCAGATATACCAAAATCAAATGATTCTTCAAGATGCGCTGTTACTGTAAAAACTGCATTTGATTCTGTACTAGATACTTTATTAGGATCAGATGCTTTATTTGCAGCTGCAGCATTAGCACTTTTTTGAATCAAAACAGTAATTTGCTTATTAGTAGGTGCTGTCATAAATCATATGCAATAATCTGTTTATTGTTCTTAACATAGCCGCGTTGCGCATTAGGCTTAGAAGCTTGCGCAATAGGAGTAGAAGATGCATTTTGCTTTCCTAGCATATCTTTAACTCTTGCTTCTAAAATGTCTAAAGTCTCATTATATTCTCTAATCATTCTAGCACGCCAACCTTTTAAGTATTTTAACTGGCTTGGATTAGCATGAACAATCTCATTATATCTATTCCATTTTGCTGTAGAAAAACCTTCTAATGTGCCGTCAGATGCAGCCAAAATCTTTTTAGCTGTGCCTGGACCCATATTTACAGCAGTATTAAAATAGATTCTTCTTAATTCTTCTGGAACATTTTCTACACCAGCAGCATCCCAATATTCTTTCTTATAAATATCATATGCTTGTCTAGGTGTCAATCTGTCAATAAATGCTTTAGATCTATTTTTGTTGAAATTAATACCAAATCTAGAATAATTGCCAGGAGATGATGCATCAAGCGTACTCCAGCCTTCTTTTACCATTGTCTCTAAGATTTCAGATTCTGCAGTAAACTGCTTTGGCGTTCCTAGAATAGGCGCTGCATTAGAAGATAAAATAGCATTTAAAGCGCTGTTAGATAAAGAAGACTGAACTTTATATTGCTTATTGCTATTATCTGGTATGTAATAGATATTACCAGATACAGCATAATCATCATCTTCAAATAAAGCTCTATACGCAATAGAGCTTAAATCATCTTTATCTTTGTATTCTTTTGCTGCTTTTTCAGAAGCTTCTTTTAAATGCGGATTAGCTTTAAAATATGCTTCTTTAATTTCAGGCGGAAGATTTTGCAAACTAGCTAAATATGCAATATTTGCTGCTTGTTGATCATAGTCCTTGTCTGCTTTATAATCAGAATCTGAAGCTACTAGCTCTTTTATATAAGATCTTGCTTTTGCTTTAAATCTTTCTCTGTCTTCTTCAGACAAAGATAAATATTTGCCTGCAGCAAAAGCTGCACCTGCTGCGCCAAGTGCTAGTAATGCTTGTCTTACATAAGGCAAACGTATAGTCCATTTCAGTACAGCAAGTGCAGCATGCATAACAACCCTAAATGCAGAAAACACATGAGCTACAAAGCTCATTGTCGTTGTTATAGCTATTCTAAGAAAAGAAAATGTAAGAAATCTTAATAAAGAAAGTCTCTGAAATAGAAAAGCTTTTGCTGTTGTCTTCAGTGTACCAAACACTGAAGGAAACATTATGCTTCTTGCAATATTGCCTATAAATAATGCAGCAGAATTAAAAAGAGAAAATCCTTGTGCATTTTCTTCTTCCTCTTCTTCTAGCTTTACTTCGAGCTCTGCATCAAAGTCTGAATCTAATTCTTCGACTTTTTCTGTCTCTGGAGACATAGAAAAGCCTTTCATTAGCATAGTTTCATGCAAGTCCAATGCAGTAAGAGTCACAAAACTTGCAGGAATATTTTTTATTTTTTCTGCAGCTCTAAATAGAACTTCTTCAAAGGCAATATCTTGCATAGTTGTTTACGCTAAAAGAGACAGATTTTGTATAGCTAAACCATCTTCACTAAAAGTAGGAATTCTATCTACTGAGCCATTTACTTGCTGTGCTATTGCTATTGGTGCAGATTTTGCAGTATTTTTTGCTTTATTAACAGAAGGTGGCTCTAAAATGTTAGTATTAGCTGCTTGGCCAATACTTTCTGATTTATTAGATCCAGTGCCTTTTAATGTATTAAATTGGTCTACTAATGGTTGAGATAAGCCAGGTGGAAATACACTAGGCATATTTGGATTTCTATTAGCAGCAGCTGTTGAAATCCTAGGAGAGTTTACAACATTAGAGATATTGTTAAAGACGCTAGAATTGCTTCCTGGACTAGGAATAACTTCTGCACTAGGTGTTACAATGTTATTGTAAACATTATTAGCAAAAGTAGAGCCAGCTGAAACTGCTTCTTTTGCTGCAGGCAATACTGTCTCTGTAACTACTTCTTTTGTAGTAGTTGCAGCAGTATTTGCTACACTAGCTACTGTATCTTTTGCAGATTTAGCACCATTTGAAACGCTATTTTTAATACTTTCAAAGAAGCCAGGCTTATTCTTTTCTGCAGCAGCTTTTGCTGCATCTTCTTCTGCTTTCTTCTTAAGATTGAATTTTCTCCATTCAGCCTGAACTTCTTCATTAATAGATGCTAAGTCATCACCATTACTAGAAGTAACACCAACGAGAGAAGAAGGATTGCTATTTAAAAGCAAAGCTTCATCTGTACTATTAAGATTATATTTCTTCTTAATAGCTTGGAATGCATCGCTCTTTGAAAAAGCTTCTGCAGTTTGTTGTCTATATTCTGCAGATTCTGCACTAGATCCTTCAAGCAGTTTCTTTTCTCTTCCTTCAGGCGTATTGCCAAAGACTTCATCATAGTCAATGCCAAATAATGATAAGCCTGCTCTTACGATAGACTCCATCATTCCTTTGACAACGCCTGTTAAGAAATCAAAAATCTCTTTCTTATGATCCCACAAGAAGCCAAGTGTAGTAGTAATAGCTTTGCCTAAGAGTGAACCTACTTTTTCACCGCCTTCTTTAAGATAGTCAGCACCTTGTCCTGTCATCCAATCCCAAAGCTCTTCTTTCCATTTTGGCATGAATGAATTCAAAGAGTTAATGACTACAGATGCTAAGTAAGCTATTGTAAACCACTTAAAGATCTTAGAAACTCGATTTGTTTGTCTCTTAATCTTTCGTCTTACATATGCAAGCTTATCTTTTGCTTCTTTAATCCATTGACGTTTAAGATCTCGCATAACAATACTGCGATATCTTTCATATGCTTTCTCATAGATTCTAGCTTGTTTTCTATCTCCACCAATCTTTTTATTATTTTTAGAGATTTTATCTTCAATATCTATAACAAACGCATCGAGTTTACTTTGAACATCTTCTAAATCTTCATGATTTATTTCTGCAACAGATTTTGCAAAGCTTGCTTGTGCTTTATCAAAGAATGCACCACCTGCATAACTATCAAAGGCTTTAGCAACAGCTGTAAAAACTTTATCACCAAAATTAGCTTCTTCTCTTCTTGCCTGCTCTAGCTCGTCATCTCTATAATCTTCATCTAGTTCTTGATAGCCATATACAGCGTTTTCAAGCTTCTCCATTTTATCTACTTGCTCTGCTGTTCTGACAGCAAATTCAGATTGAATATCTGCTTCTGAATTTAGCAAGCGAATAAATGACCTATATGCAAAGCTGTCTTTATTGAAGATATAATCAGAGATTCTTCTCTTATTATCATCTAAATAATCTATTGCTCTTTGCAGAAACTCTTCAGATGTAGACTTAGCTTGTAATAGTCTAGCTTTGATACTTCTACTATCTGTTGCAGTTAAAGCTCTAAGATAGAACTCTTGCTGAGCTTGAGCTTTAAACTTTTCTAATACAGTAATAGATGAGACTACTTTATTAGAAACAGCTTCTGCTAGCTTTTCAGGAGTGTCTATTACATTTTCATTCTCATCTTTTTTACCAAAAACAAGCGAAGCTAGCCACTGATGCTTACTTTGCCTATCAGTAGCAATTTTTGCTTTTGCTTGTTTTTTAGTATCTTTATTAGGAGCAGCTGAAGATGATCTAGAGAAAAATCCAGCAAAAGAATTTTGACGTAAGCGTACAAGAACTTCGTCGTTCTTAACTTGCATACGTCGAACATCTCTAATTAATCTTTCTACTCTTTCTATTGTACCATCAAGCGCTTCATATACTGCTGTTTTAATAAGATCAGCACTTTTCTGAAGCGCAATAATAGTTGTAGTTTCTAAAAGCTTTCTTAGCTCAGGAGTAGACAAAAGCTGCTTTGCTTTGACAGAAGATTTGACTGTTTTCTTAACAGATTGGCGTGCAGAGTCTTTTGCAGCCTTTACAGCTTCATTAAATGTGTCTGAAGCAAGCTTAGATTGCTTAGCATAAAGCTCAGAAAGCTTTTTGATATCCGCTTCAGTAGCTTTCCCATTAGATAAGTTTTCATAAAGCGGAACTGTTTCTGAGTCTAGCTTGGCCCATTTTTTAGCTGCCTTACTTTTAGCCGCTTTAATTGGATCCATGAGAAAACTCCTAAATAAAATGCCCCTTAGAGCTAATTGCTCTAAAGAGCTCTAGATACTATATTAAACTTTTAATGAATTTACATGTCTTTATAGATTTCATTAAGCTGCTGCAGTGTCAAACTTTTAGGAGCTTTAAATAACCCTAAACTTTCTGCAAGTTGACAATTATGTATTACTTTAACATTAGGCAAAAGAGCATTATCTATATTAATTTTCTTATTAAGAACAAATGCGCATCTATTTATATACCCAGATCCATAATTAGAAATATACTTTGGATAATACTGTTGCACATCTTCTGATTTAGTAACTTTAATAACACAAGGCGGGCTATAGTCGCTAAACCCAAAGTATACAGAATATCCTTTAGATATAGCCTTAGGTAAAAATGTCATAAACATACCTCTACCTGCTAAAGTCTGTGCTAAATCTGTTAATAGCATAACTGAGATTTCATTATATTCTAATAATTTTTGAAGAAAATCAATAGAAAAATACCTATTATTAGCTAGGTGCTCTAAAGACTTTATAATCAATCTTTGATGCTGTCCTAGCATAAGAAATAAATTTCTAGATGAGCTAGTTACTAATTCAGAACAAAATATTGCTCTATTAGCAGTATTAACAGTATTAGTATCTGTGCAAAAATAAAGAATAGATTCTACTGAAAAAATTTCTTTAGGAATAACTGCTTTGAAAACTCTCTTTTCTTGTATGTTAAATACATACTTAACAAAGTATGGTTTTATAAATTCAGTATAATATCGAGGAGATAAAACGCCTGCACGCCAATCTAATGCTTTAGTATTAGACTCGTATGAGTTTAATAACTCAGGAGCAGCTTTTAATCTAGTTTTGCTATGTAAAAGAAACATTTTTATTCTTCAAAAAATTTAGTAATTTGACTTAAAAACTTAGCATTTTTATTAAGAGTATTGTTATTAAACCAAATTGTATACGGTATAAATGCTAAATGTGATCGTTTAACATAATCAGAAACAAGTAGCTCTGGTTGTTTATGACACATATAAATGCCAAATTTCCTTAATATACTAAAAATTTTTTTGATAGATTGCTTATTTGCTATTTGATCTGAAGTTAATAACAAAAAGAAAATATGTTTATCATCACCATATTTCTTTACAAAATTAAAAATTAAACTATCAGAAATCTTTAGCTCTATTTCTTTATCTGTATATTTAACGCAGCTATTCTCAAACTGGCGATGAATATCTTCTATAATGTCTTTAGGATTCATTTTTTATCTCCTATCTTACTTATGTATATTATAACAAAAATGCCTCTTAGAGCTTACTTCTAAGAGGCATTTTTTTTAGTCAATAAACATCTTTTTCTTCTTAATAGCTTCAATACGATCTTTACGAGATTTAAGAGCAGCGTCAGAAAGATACATAAACTCACGTATTGGCATCATATCATCTGCATAAATATGATATTCTTTTGCTAGAAGAAGCTTACGATCTAAGTATTCTTGCTCGTTATAAATCGGGAAAGAAACTGTGAGCATCAAGACGGGCTCTAACCTGTCTCACTGCACCACACTCCTTACACTTCAACTTAACGATTTCATTAACGCCATACTCAGGAATAGACTTACTAGCTTGAACAAGCTTGTCATAGTCTACATCATCCATGTCTCCAATTAGCTTAGCTCTATCACGTAAAGACATGCCAGGAACTCTAAGCATTGCAGCAGCGTTTACTAGATATACATATGCTGTATTAGGAACTTTTTCTACTTTGCCTGTAGCAGGATCTTTTTGATCAATTAAGAAATAATCATCTTCTGTAAGCTCAATAATGTCGTTGTACGAAGGAGGAGCTACTTCAAAATATTCTGGTGGATTATCTACGCCTTTGAAAGAAGGCATGTACTGAGAAAAATCTGGTACATAATCTTTTGGCAAAAACTTAGACTCAGGTACTAAATTATTAATAGTTTGTACAATATTAAGTGTACTCTTATGCTTTTTGCCTTCTTCAACTTGCTTAATATGTTCTGGATTAGTACATTTTGCTTTAATAGTAAATGGAACTGTAGTAAAGAAATGAATTCTAATCCAATACATCAAGTAATTGAAATCAGGCTCAGTAAGCTGATATGCCAAACCAGTTTGGCCATCGCTAGTTGACAAAAGAGAATCAATTACTTCTACAACAGGACGGACTGCTTGCATTTGATACGCAGCAGCAAGTTTAGCACGATGAATATTACGCATCGGCTTAATATAAAGGTCCTTAAAGCTGTAGAAAACAAATCGAGATGGTAGATCAACAGACAATGCTTGTCCCATATCTACGTTTTTAACAGCTTGCTGAACGCTTACTTCAGGATTAGCTTGTGTAGGAATCTCCATTTGCTGTCCTGTAGCTCGTTGAATTGTAGTAGATCTAACTACTTGCATTGTAGGCTGCTGTGTTGCTTGCTGCTGATCTAATGACTGTCTTGTATAAACAGTCTTAGTTCCACCATTAGATGTTTTAAATTGCTTGATGTCTACTTTTGCCATAATAAATCTCAAAAAGAGTTAGCGATTTCCACCGCCTCCACCAGCGTTTCCACCGCCTTCTTCACCAGAAGTTAAATTATCAATCCAGCCTGTAACTTTATCAGTAATAGGCTTAGTTACTGAAGAAATAGCACTCTTACCAATATCAAGAACAGAATCTGTCAGCTTCTTACCAATACTAGAAATTGTGCCTGTAATAGCATTAGAAATTGTACCTGTAATAGTGTCAATATTATAGCCAGAAACTATTACGTTGTCTATTGCAAATTCAACTACAAATGAAAGTCTTTCACCAGAAGAATTAAAATCAGCTGTAGATGAAATTGATACAGGCCATGCATTTTGATAAGTTACAGAAAACAAATCTTCATTATACGTGCTTTTGGCTACTAAGATTATATCATTTTTATAGCCTGAATATCCTGGTGTATATTTAGATTGTTTTGGTGTTCCAAATACACCATCAGAAGGATGAATTAATGTTCGCCACGCATGTATATATGAAAATGCAGTATTTTCAACATCAGCATATAGCTGCATTGAAACAGTACCAATGCTTACTGTAGCTTCTGGGTATGCTGTATATCGACCATTTTGGCGTACTTGTCTAGCCGAGTATTCTGGTAGTACTAATGTGCAAGATTCTACGTATTCTGATCCCAAATTATATGCTTTTGCCATTGTAATAGTAGGCAATATGACTTCCCACTGAAATGACATAAGAGGATCAGGTCTTGCAATAAGCTTGCCTAAAGTACCTGAAGAAAATGATCCAAAAGATGGACTTGAAAACAAGCTGCCTATTGGATCATTAATGAAACCACTAATTTTTTTCTCATAGTGGTTTAATTTTGACATTGTACTGTCAAACTTGCCAGTTATTTTTCCAACTGATTTAAAGATTGACATATAATTACTATCTTAGCAGCTAAGCATATTGCTTAAGGTCCCCAAAGATAAATTAAAGCAGGATTTGGAGGAATCATTCCATTATTAGGAGGTGATCTTAACTTGTTTATGTCAGAAATGTATGGACGGCTAAGATCAGGTAAATAATATCCAGGATGCTGATTTAAATCTAGCTTATTGTTTAATTCATCTTCAGTAGTTTCCATATCTCGATCAATAATCGTAGATTTAAATGGAAGTCCTTTTGGACGAGGAGCAAAATGCTTACCTACTTTATACTGAATTAATGTATTAGATTTGCCATTAGGAGCACAAAGACTTATTCCTAATGCATTAAGAGCAATTTTAGGCTTTTCATCTGGAGCAATGCAATAGAATGGCGTATTAGGACAAGCTGTTTGCATTGCAAGAAAATCTCTTGTAATTTGCGCTTCTACATTAGGCGTAAACTGATCATATGTAATTGTGATATAAACTGGTGCATCTATCATATTACTTTACTCCAGCAATATCCAAAAGCTTAATGCCTTTTTGCGCATTTTGCTTAGCAATAGTTTTGCGGTAGTTCATATCTTTATGCATCTTTGCAGCAATTTTTGCAAGCTGCCAATTCTGATTCTTTCTATCTCTTTCTTGATGAACTGACCAATGCTTTTTACCAACAGAATCAGTATATGTCATGTCTTCAGGCACTGCATCTTCAAAATAAGACAAAATAGCTTTATGACGAGTAGCTTTGTCTAAAGCAGACTTATTAGAAGTAGCAGTAAGAGAAGGTGCAATCTTTCCTAAAGGAATAGACTTTCCTGATGCTAGTTTAGCATATGTACCATTAGCTTGATCTTCACCTTCTTCTATTTGCTGCTGATCTTGCTGTGGCATATACTGCGCTAACTGCGCACGAACTTCTTGGTCTTCTTTCAAATCACGAAGAAGTGATTCATAGTCAAGACCTGCGGCAGAAATCCATGTTTTAATAGCAATAGGAACACCAAGTTCAGAAAGATTCATCAAAGTATCATACTGAGATTCTTCTTCATGTGCTTCTAGCTCTTTATGCCAGTGCAATGTAGGCATAAGAAGATCTTGTCTGTTAGTAATATTAAACAAGAAATCTGTTACATTATCACAAGTATTTTTAGCACCTTCTTTATAAAGACCTTTTACTACAGCAATAAGAGGAAAGATCTTAGAATAGAAAATCTTATTTGTAAGATGCTCTCTATAAGAGCTAACAGTTTCTATAAATGTAGAATATGCAGATTCTGATGATGAATATGATGCATCACCAGAAAGAAATGCTTCAGAAATGCCAAGAGCACGAAGCTTCATAGACATTAGCTGATCAGCAGTGTCTGTCCATTTCCAGAAATCACCTGCAGGTCTGACATCTTGCGTCTGAATGGCATTACGTGTTGCTACCCAAGCACCATTAGGATCATTTTCAGACATCTGAAACTGCTGAACTAATGCGAATAACTCAGCAGATGTAGGTGTCCATGTATCATCACCAGCAGTAATATGTGTAGTAGAGCGCTGACGACGCTGAGCTTCTGTCAATGTACCTCTGAATAGAGTCTTTTCAATAAGATACGTTGGCAGTAAAATTTGCAGATATGATGTATAAGATCTATCTAGCAGGCATTTACGACCAATAAACAATGTAGAAATAGGATCAAGAACAAATCTTTCATTAGAAAGAAGTTCTATAAATCCTCTTGGCATTTCAGCAAGATACTTGTCTACATATTGAGAATGATTTTGCAGGAATTGCTGCATCATACCTGAAGTATGAACAGTAATTTCTGGATCAATATTATTAAATGGAGAAGGTATTACTTGACATTGCAATCCATCATAAGAAAGAATGTCCATAAATTGACGCTTCTCTTCATCAAAAACAAGAGAGCCTGCGTAAAAACCATCTACAAGATATGCAGTAGAAATACGTGGTAAAAGATCTTGAATGCCTATTCTTTCAAGCGCATCATTATAGATCTTAAGTTGATCATCTTCTAGACCACGTAATTCCCAGTCTGAAAAAGGAAAACTTGACTGAATATTAACTGCACAACCGCCTACAGCATCATACAAGTAAATGTCTCGATAAAATAGAGACATCATTGATGAATCAATAATATCAGGTGTAGCAGGTATAATACCAGTCATATAGAACTGATAATTGCTAGCAGCAAAGAAATTTACTGAGCCTGCTGTAGCGCTATTTGTTCCTTGAGTATTGCCTAATGTATTAAAAACATCAGCTGTAAGCTCATGCGCAGATGTCTTAGGAGCATATGCTGCAGTTAGCTGTGTTTGCTCATAAGGCTTTGTAATAACTCGGCCATTAGATACGCCAAGTACTTGGTGTTTTGCAAACATTGTTATTTACCTTTGCAAAAGATCCTGTGCTTCACGCTTCACTTCAACAAATCGGCGATTAACAAAGTCTGCGATATTGTCTCGTGATTTAACTACTTGTGTCCTAAACTTCTCGTAATCTTCTTTATTCATATAAGATCTTCCATCTTCTTCAATAGTCTTTAACTCTTGCACAATCAACATACCTAAATCTAATACAAATGGACGAATAACTTTATCTACTACAGTAGCACCAATTTGGCCTCGTGCAGAAATTGCTTGTAAATCAACAAGCAACTCACGCAGAGTAGTTACCATTGTATTAAACTGATATGTTCCTCGTGCGCCTTTAGAAGTTCTAATATTATCTTCTAGTAAAGGAATAGCATCAACGCAAGATTGTGCTAATCTTTTATATATTAGAGTAATTGCATTGTCAGAATCGCCTGTTTCAAGCAATTCATTAATTCTAGTAGCATCTTGCTCTAATAATGATTTAAGCTTACTAGTAGAAATATCAGAAATATTTACAGGAAGATTAGAACTCTTTTTTGCCATTTTATTCTTGTTCTATTTCAGAATCTGCTAATGGAAGTACAATTCGATCTTCCATACAGCATAAACAAGGAATATTATTAGCAAATACTCGTTGCATAGGCTTACCACATTCAGGACATAAGCCTTTGCCGGCGCGTTCTTCACTCATATCAATACGAGCTTTTACTTGAGTAGATGCTGTTACTTTACTTGGTTTAGATGCAATAGATTTGCTTTCTGCCCATTCACTAGGCATTTTCATCTTCTTGTCTCCAATGCTTTCTAATCTTAAGCGGTACTAATGATTTATCTGTTACTTGAGCAATAATATCATCTATAGAAAAATCTATATAAGACTTAAGACCAGTTTCAGCGCCAAAGCATCCAATTAATGTAGAGTCTAATTGATGTGGCGCTATTTGTATTTCTTTATAAATCTCTCGTAAATCTATTTTAAAGCGTTTCTGATATCTATTTTTCCAAGTAGCTGCAGTAATATACAGTACAGGTAAATCAAGCATAGACAATAAGCCAAGCATCATGCAAACGCATTCAATAGTTAAGCCTTTTAAGCCTCTAGATTGAAAACGCTCTGCAATAATAGCATCAGGCTTACCTTTTTCTATCCATGATTTTACTTCAGAAACAAACAATGACTGCTCTTGTCGAAATCGCTTAATATCATGCAATGGATGCATTAAAACAGCATCTGCAAGAACAGCAATAGATTTAGTAGATCGATTAATCTCTAATAAAGAACAACCCATATTAACTGAGCCAGGATCAAATGAAAGTAAACGTATGCTATCTGCAGGCTTTTCTGGAAAGTCTGGAATAACGTACTCTTGTTTCATTTATTGATTTCCTTATTAGATCCCGTAATATTATTAAACTTTTAGTAAAACAGCTGCCCAAAAGATCTGCCAGAAACAACAGGCATAGGCATTGCTATTGCTTGTGCATCTTTTAGATATGATCTAAACTCAGTTAAACGATTAATTACTTTTTCTGAATGAATCTTAGTTAAGCCTAATACTACAGTACGAAGAATATCATCTGTTAATCCTGGTGCTTTATCTGGGCATAGCATAGGACCAATATCTACTACAGTAGAAAACTGCAGTAATAAATGCTCTAAAGGCTTACCCATAAATTCTGTTCTATAATCATCTACTGCTTTATTCAATGTATTTTCTATATCATTCTTTTGCAGAAATGGAAATATTACAGAATGATTAGAAAATGAAGCTTTTACTGCATCAAAATCAGATCGTTTTAGAGTATAAAAATCAGCACGAGTATAAGGCTTTTTATTTGGTGCAAGACCCATATCTTCTCTAAGACGATGCAAAAGGTCTATAGAATTCCATCTGTCTGCACAAACATAGCATACGTTTAAGTCTTTTGCTAAAGGCAAAAGAACATTAGAATACATCTTATTGAAATTAATTGTTTTGCCTTGAATAGGCATGCATTCTAATGAGCATGCTAAAACAGACTGATTTCTATTAAAATCATAATAGAGAACAGAAACAGAAAATGAGTTGTTTGTAAATCCAGCATCAAGAGACATAATAGAAGGATACTGAATTGCAGACAAACGTTTTAACTCACCCCATGTTTCATATTCATCTGATCTTTGAATTAGCTGATGCGTTGCTGGAGAACCAGTAAAAAGCTTAGATACTAACTTAGCATCAAAGAAAGCCATTGATGCATCAGTAGGCTGTGCACCAAAGTCTCGAAGTGCTCTTACAGGATTTGCTTTGAATGCAGATGCAATAAGATTAGACTCTCTTTCAAGTGTAGGATTAACTTCCCATGTAGGCAACTGCACACCATATATAGAAGTATCTGTCTGCGATTGCTTTAAAAGCCGCATAATCTTATCTCGATTAGAAATAGGAGATGAGACAGACAGCATATACGCAGGTGGTGCAGAATTATATCCTTCTGAACGAAGTTTATCTACAGTTGAAGTTACTGTTGCAAGAGAGTTAAGAAGAGAAGTATATGCTTCATCAGGAGATGCACGACGATTTACGTCATCATCTACTTCTTCATTAGTTCCTGGTGGAAATAAACCTAATTCATCAAGGAAACACATAAAAGAAGTGTTACCACGAAGAGTAGATGCTGTTGGTCCTGTAGGAAAACAATAAAGATTCTTATTGCCTATTGCAAGCTTAGTTGTAGAGTTATAAAGAAGCTTAGTTCCTGTCTTTATTCTATAATCTTCTAGCAGCTGAAAATAATCTTGGAACCATTGTGAATTATCAACAATATTTTTAAAAGGTGTCCAAAGAACTTCTAAAGCTTTCTTAAAAGTAAGCGAGCAAAAAATTCCAGTCAGCTGGGTTGATTTTTGCATATAAGGCGACAACTCAGCTAGCATAGGATACTTCATATATCTATGAAGAGTATATGCTGCAATAGAAGCTGCTGTTGATGACTTGCCTGAGCGCTGGCCAAGAACGTATACACCTTGATTATAGTTCAGCATAGCACCAGAAGAAATTAGCTCATGCTTAGTTCTACCACAAACAGGACATACGCCATTCTCTAATAAGACTAATCTCTTTTTTGACTTTAAGTCTAGTGTAGGAAAGTCTTTAGGTATATTATGGATATCTAAGTACTTCTTATTAGAGCAATGAGGACAAATCTCGCCTAAAAAAGATGCAGCAATAAAGAACTGTCTAGACCAAGGTGGATGTGCATCTTTGCCTATAATATTAAAGCAAAAATCATAATAGTTTTTAGCAGCTGGCAAAGCCCTATCATCTACTCTGAAATCTCTTACTGTTCCTGTTACAGGATCTAACAAAGAATCTAAGAAATCTTTATAGTCTAGCTGATCATCATCTGATGAATGAATAAAAACAGAAGTAGGTTCTTCAGATGTGTCAAAAGCACCTTCATCAGAATGAAGGTGCTTTCTTTCAGAATCAGATAGAAGATTAGAAAAAAGAGATTCAGCTTCGAGTGATTTAAGCTTTTTAGCTCTTATTTCACTTTTCTTCATTTATCTTGTTAAGATATACTAAATGCTGTGTAATTTGTGCAGCAATTTCTAATACACTTTGCTTTGATGTATTAAAACAGATAAAATGATCTTGATAGTCTTTAGTAATATCTAGACTACGAAGATAATTCCAAGCATCTTCAAACGCCTTAGTATGACGAGCATAATCTGCAACAAAATCTACATCAGAACGCTTAGCATTATTTTCAATTTCATTAGATGCTTTAAGACGATTAAACCAATCTTCTTTATCTACATCTAGTTTGACAATAAGTGTATTCTTAATGTAGCCTTCTGTTACTGGATAAGACCATGGACGATTATACAATTGCTGATATGCAAGCTGACTTAAAATACCTCGAGCTTTAATTGAGCATACATTAGGAAATACGCTTAAAAGAGTATTTCTTAGTGTGTCTTTACCACACTTATCAATACCTTCAAGCTCCACATTGAATACTGTAATTATATGCTGCTTGCTTGTCATAGTACTTAACGATTATAGTAATCAGTAGTCTTAATGCGCTGTTCAGCAACTAGCTCAAAATTAGGATCATAAGTAGATGGCAATTCTTCACCATTAGCTTCAGCTTGCATCCACTTTTCAATCATTTCCTTTTCACCTTCTAGAAGCAATTCTGGACGATTCTTATACATCTCTTCAAGCTCAAGCTTCCAAGAAGACTTACGCCAATCATTATGAGCAGGTTCACTGAACTGATAGCCTTCAGGCGTAGGATAACGTGCAAAGTCATTATTGTATGTATGATCACGCTTATACCAAGTCTTACGATCAGTAAAAGCAAACATCCATTCGTAAAGCTTCTTGCTAAGAGGATCAGTTACTACATCAATTGCCTTACGAACTTCATAACGCATCAAACGATACATATAATTAATTTCGTCAGCAAAGTTATTTTCAGTACGAGTATTGCAAGAACGAGCCCAATCGCTAAAAGATGCATTATATGTCAAAGAAATCGTTTGACTATGAAGACCAAAGTAACGAGATTCCATATATGTTACACCTGCTTCACACATGTCAATATAGACATCTTCTAGCATCTTTTGTGCAGCTTCAATCTTCTTCATCCATTCTTTATTCTGATAGATATAACGAGGCACAATAAAATCTTGCGTCAAAGGACGTACATCACCAGAAGCAGAACAGAAGAAGCCACGCTCACGTGTTAACTGTGCAAGATTGATACGAGAAATGTTTTCAATCTGAAAAGCGACATTCTGGCCTTCTAGAGCATACTTAGGAAAAGTCTTACCTTCAATGATTTCATTGATAATGCGAATTGCTTCAGGATTATTAGGTGAGTACTCACCAAAGTTGCCTTCATTGAATTCAGCATACTTATTGAAATTGTAGACTTCCTTAGCTAGATCATTGCCTTTGAAAGCAATCAGACGAACCTTAATGTTTTCATAGCCATTATGAAAATGTGCCATTTTAATCTCCTTTAGTCAATATACTTTGCTTCTTTAAGAAGTTGATTAACTTTCTCTAATGATTGTTCAACACGCTGACTTGCATTTACATAAATCTCCATAATGTCAGGAGACTTATTGCCAAGCTGCTGCTCATTTAAGCAGAATTGAAGAACAGAATAATTATCTGCTAGCTTTACAATAGCATATGCAAGATCATCATCTAGTTTTTCAATATAATACTTCCAATTAGAAGTATAATATTTCTCTTCTACTGCTTTTAGAAAATGATCAAAATTTGGAAATTGCTTCTTAACATTATGTGGAATATCTGAAGTAACTGCTTCTGCACAATCATGAAGTACAGCTAATCGTAATACTCGAAGCTCAAGCTCTTCTGGTAGTTTAAGCTGCTGAATAATCTTAAGAGAAAATAATGCTACAAAAAAAGAATGCTCAGCAACAGACTCTTCTTGAAGATGAGAACGATTGTTATATCGTAAAGTCTTTGCTAAAACATATTCTTTAAGAATATCATCATTACTGAATTTTTCCAGCATAATTTTGCTTAACTCCATTAAGAATCATTGCAGCAAAATTTTCAACTTCTTCTTGCTTAGTAAAGACAAAATCTGCAGACTTAGCAAGCATAACATTGAATGGACGATCACCAAGTGTTTCGCAATAATATGCAATATATTTAGCTTTCTGAAAACGTTCAGATGCATAATTTCGAATAGCATTCAACTGGCCATAGAAGAAGCCTGCTTCCCAAATAGTACCAATATCTTTGCCATCTGTCACTACAAAGATAATATCAGCATCTACCATATTCTTGATATTGTCTCTAAAGACTTTATCACGTTCTTCTTGAGTAGCATCTGGCTTTAGAACGCAAGACTCAGAAGGTGCATATACAGTAAAATGCTGCTTACGAAGCAAGTTGACTAAGCGACGCTCACGCTCTACTTGCTCATCGTTAAAAAATGGCGATGCAAAATAAACTCTCATCACTTCTCCTTGATAGCTTGAGATGGTAACATTATAACATTGTTTTGCTTAGGCGAGCAAGTCATGTCATACAATTTTTCAGCTTCATCATCTGTAAGATCAAAAAGCTCTTTAATGAATCGAAGTACTCTAAGCTTAGCAGAATGCGCAGCAAACTTTTCTGCCCACATCATTTCTGGTGCATCAACTTCACCTACTTGATGCTCAATTACAGACTTTGCTTGTGCTAAACCACCTTGAAGAGCAATAGACTTAGGCGCTATTTCTTTTAAGAAAAATTCTCGAATTTTAGTAATAGATGATCTAAGCTCAGATGGAAGCTCTTTAGCATATTTATCAGACCGATGCACAATTTCTGTGTTGATAGGCTCTTCTTGAGACTTAGCATGCACACTACTCTCAATGATAGAGATTTCATCAACATCAGTAACTTTAAAAAAGAATCGTGATTTATACTTCGAATCTGATTTTACAGGATTAACTTTATTCTCTTTAGAAACAGGTCTTGCTATTCGAGAAATCTGAGATAAGAACTTATCTCTTTTCTCAGATTCCTCTTTTGTCATACCTACTAAAGAGCTTTCATTACTCTTCTGAGTTGTCATCTTCGTCTTCACTAGAAGAAGCACCTTGCATCCAGTCTGAATACATCTTTTCAGCTGTACCAGATTCCATTTGCTTAAAACATTCTCTACGAATAGAAAATGGTTTAGCAAAGCCAAGCTCAGCACAAACTTCTTTCATAGCTGTACGATCACCAAGAACCCACTTTTTAAGCTGAAGCCACTTAATAGCTACTGTTTGCTCTTTAAAAGTAAGCTTCATAGACTTACGACCACGACCTACAAGCTGGCCTGTATAGTAAAGATAGCAAGCAGTATCAAATACTGGATCAAAACCACGACCTTCTGCTTTATAGTCTTCAGCCCAAATACGAATCCAAGCCTTACGATTAGGCGTCCAAAGCTTATTCTTCTTAGTATGAAGCTGAATGTAGCGATACTTATCTGTACCTTGTCCTTCTACAGAAAGCTCTTCTTCATACTTATTTTCTGAATTAAACGTAGGCCAAAGAGGCATACCAGAAGCACGTGGTGTAAATTTACAGCGTACGTCACTATTGAACTTGAGTGCAGTACCGCCAGGTTCTACTTCAGGATGATAGCGATCCATAGGATTCGCACGAAGCTGATTTGTACCAATTACAGCAACCATCTTTGGAGCAAGGCGTCCTTTAACACGAGGAAGCTGCTTAGAGAACATACGAGCTTGAAGAGCAAGTGAGTTATCTGTCTCTTCTTCATCATTTGATGTAGGATTCATTGCAGGATATGAATCTACACAAACAATAGCTTGCAGCTTGCCATCTTGCGCTTCTACCCAAAGACCAGATCCGTACTTCTTAGCCATCTCTCGATTAGCATACTCACCAACTTTAACTTTGTTGACTTTATTGTCTTCAAAGACAAGCCACCACTTTCCATTGACTTTCTTCTTATCAGGAAGAACACGAAGAACTTCTGAAAGCCAATCAAAGAAAGCTTCACCTCGAGTTTCTGCACGATAACGAATAATAGGAGGAATAGACCATGCGCCAGTAGTAGGATCTTTTGTACCAAAAACTTGGCCAATAATCTTATCTACACCCATTGTTTTAAGAATATTCGCTACATAAGGCTTGGAATTCTTTGTAGAGCCTTCATAATCGCAAAAAGCAATCATAGGTACGCCTTGCTTAATAGCAGAAGCTACAATAGAAAGCACACCTGTTGTCTTAGCCGACTGTTCTGGTCCAAAATGCGTATACCAAGCTGGACGAATACCACCACCGTAAAGAAGATCTAGCATAAGAAGACCTGTAGACATAGGTGCAGTATCTTCTAATGCATCAGAGTCAAAGCCTTGGCGACGTGAAATCTCATCAATAGATTCAACTAGCAGAGAGTTGTAATCAAATAGAGGTGTATCAGATGTAGTAGAAACTTTACGAGGCATGAGTCTTTTTCCTAAAGTATACTTTATATTTATTTAATATTTTATATTAAGAAAATGCATAATAATCAAAAGGGAATCTAAGCCAGTAAAGCCTAGATTCCCTTTCTTTCTTCTCTTTTTAAATCCCCTCTAAGAGAAGTTCTTTACTCAAAGTCTTCATCAAAGTCATCATCACCAAAATCATCATTAGGCTCTGATTTCTTAGAAGACTTCTTTACAGTCTTTTTAGTTTTAGGTGATTCATCTTCATCATCGAAGTCAGAATCATCAAAATCATCTTCATCATTGACTTCAGACTTCTTTGAAGACACTACCTCATCAAAGTCATCATCTTCAACAGTCTTTCGAGAAGACTTCTTTACAGGCTTGACTTCGTCTTCATCATCAAAATCACCTTCATCTTCAACTACAGGCGCTGACTTCTTACGAGGCTTAGAGTCAAAGTCATCTTCATTAGAAGCAGAAGACATGCCAGAATACTGGTAGTCTTCATTACTAGCCTTACCAAACATATTGTCAATAAGCTTCTTATTACGCTGATGCCAAGAATTGAAAGAATTCTTCATTACATTAGCGTCGAACTCTACATAAAGCTTATCAAGATCATACGTAAGATACTGCTGTTCTTCTTCAGTAAGCGGCGTACGACCATCATCCTTAGTAACACTGTACTTAGATGCACCAGCCTTACTACTGTCATACATGATTAGAAGGTCACAGCCATACTTAGGATGATTCATATCGAACGTCTTGGTCGTTGTAGTACCATCCTTACGCTTAAGCTTAACTACATTAATAACCTTAAGCTTCTGAATCTGATCAAGAACAGACACAGGAAGAGAAAGAACTCGAACAGGCGTCCAAGTATCAGATTCTTTATCCTTATAGCCAGACTCTAGTTCTTCATCATTAGGCTTAGGCTTACGTGAAGGCTCATTATCCTGAATATTACGAATAATAGCATTCATATAATAAGCAGTACCAAAACGAACTAGACGATCATTACGTGGAATACCTGCTTCAACCTGTTCACGTTCAAAATCACGCCAAGGATCTTCACGACTATCATCCTGAGTACGAGTTTCAGGATTCCATGAAGAGCAGCCAATATTAAACTGGCCTACAGACTTATCTTTCTTAAAAGTAGACACCCAGTATGAACCAATCTGCATCACACCACCAATAAGACGAACACGAAGATACGTCTTATCAGGAAACTTCTGCATGTCTACAATATCTGCAGGATTCACACTAGTCTTATCACGCTCGTTACCGCCAACATACACGGATCCGAGATCAGACGAATACTTACTAGGCATATATTTCTCCTTGATGCCAAAAAAGTTAGTGGTTTTCTAACTTAGGTGTATTATATCACACAGCTAGAGAAAAAGTTAAGAAATATTAAATTTTTTCACTAGCAGAGAGGTATAGATCTATAGCATTTGCTGTCTGTCGTACACTATTTAAGACAGCATCAAGCTCTGTCATTTGCTCTACTCCATGAAGAGCAGTTGATGCAGTCTTTAGCATTGAAGTCATTGCATTGATTTCAAAGTACATTTTTGCTATGACATCATTTCTTATAATAGCAGCAGTCTCATCCATAAGCTTATCAGTTTTTTGCGGATCTTTCTCGCGTAAGCTATCAAGCAAAGCAGAAACTTTCTCTTCCATAAGCTTAGCTTGTCCATATTTTTGCTGCAAACGATCAAACAAAGACTGTATAGCTACTGTATTGGGATTGTCTTTTAGATCATCAAAAGATCGTTCTGCTTTCATTCTGCTAGTCCTTCTAAAAACTGTTGATCTTCAAAACTTATATATTCTGGAATCTTAAGTGCAGCTCGTAGTACACCATCAGGGTCTGCTTGTTTTGCTCTGAAAGCGATGTCTTCGACATCTTCATTTGTTTCTAGCTCTTTTGTAGGCATATCAATAGAATCGCCATACTGCTCATGCAGAGCTTCTAAAGACAAATGATTTTCTTGATTTACAAGCTTAATTACTTGACATTGAGCAGACTTCATCCAATTCTGTATAAAGCTAGTCAATACGCCAAAACGAGTATCACATCTGTCTACAGCTTTGCCTACAGTCATGCAGTAAATAACTGAGATGTCATTCAAAGATACTCGATAATTATAGTGTACATATGCTTTTTGCGCTTGTAAAAGAGCAAATCGAGTATACTTTTGACAAATCATTGCTCTAAAGTTTTTAGCTTTAGCATGCCAGTACTGAACTCTTGTGAATACATCTTGAAAAATATCTTGATCATTACTTCCAAGTAAACTGTCATAATACGCAGATTTTATAAACTTTTCTCTTTCAGACAGCTTTGTATTGAATGGGGACCATACTTCTGCTCGAAGCTCTGCAATATTGATATATTGTGAAAGAAGACCGAAAATTACACCACGATTAAGATGTATTCTATCAAATGCAGTTACTTTAGCTTTTCCTTTTGCTAAAATGCATTTATACACTAAAGTAGGCAATAGCTTGCGTGGTTCAGAGCAAACTTTAAATGATCTGTGGACTGCTGTAAAGACTAAGACTTTTGACAGATAATTATTGACAAACTCTGGATAGTTAAGAACTACAGGCTTCCATGCATTCTTAAGAAAATAGTCTAAAATCTGAAGATACTCTAATGAAGTCAAGTTAATCTTGATGTTTTCATTAATTGCCTTTAGCATTGCAAAGACTTCAGAATGTTGGTACTTATATGATGGCATATTTTCTTAAAAATGAAGAGATAAGAAAAATGCAGTTTAGCACTAGATAAGATTGTAAGGCTCGTCAAACGCCACTCAAGGAGAAAAATGGCAAAATCTTATGCTAGAAACTAAACTGCATTTAAAACTATTTATATTACTTCACTAAACCTTTAGAATGAAGTAATGAATAAAACGCTAAGCAATGCTTGCAACAAGTAGGTCTAAGCAATGGATTTGTTACCTTAGGATAGTCACCATTAGAATATTCCACGCTTGATGCATCTTTTTCTGCTAAAGCTACTTCATGTCTGAACAAAAAATCAGGACAAGAACAAGAAATCTCTATATGCCCTTTTTTATCTAAAACACTAACTACTGTTAAGTATCTTTCAGATGCTCGAGGATTTCTTACATATCTTTTTCCATTCCATATCATTGTAGATGAAGTTCTACATACATAGAAAGGAAAACCTGTCTTTTTGTCAAAGCCTACACGAGGACTATGAACTCTAACAAATTTAGCATCAGAGAGCTTTCTTTTCGCAAGCTTAGCTTTAATTTGTGGAAAAGTCAGCATAATAGTACAGAATTAATATCTTTATTATATTAAACTTACTTGCTGACTTATTTTACAAGCAGCTTAAATTCGTACGTTAAAATAACGTTCTACAGCTGTTCTAATTGCCTTCAACTGAGATTCAAGATCTTGACTCGTAGTATTGATCTTAAAGAACTGAGGATCCGTATTAGGAATATTGTTCAAAAAGAACCAACGAACTTTCTCTTGATTGTCAAAAAGCTCATCTCTCTCAAGCTTACCTTGCTTATAGCAAATAATATGAATTGCTTTGCCAGCAAGTGCATTAAGCGTTTCTTTTGCCACTTCAGAGTTAATAGCTTGATGAAACACAGATGCATAAACAAGATGAGAAAGAATAGCTCTATCAATAACGATCAGTTTCTTTTGATCAAAAACAGGTAAGAATAATGCTAATTGATATCGAGCGTAAGACTGATTTACATGCTCAATAGCAGCATCTTTTAGATACTTATCTCTAATATAAATGCCATTATAGCGCTTAGCAAATTCTTGTGCAATTGTTGACTTGCCAGAATGATCATGGCCTTCAAAAATAACTATCATGACTTATTAGCTAATTCTGTTAAAGTATCTGCTGTAGTAATACAACGACGAGTAAAAGCAAGTGTTCTTTCGCATAGTCTAGACAAATCTTTATCTAGCTTCTTTCCTTCTAAGTAATATGCAATTGCTTCTGCAAAGAATTCTTTCATATTTTTAGTAGAGTACTCAGAAGTAGACTTAGCTTTATTGATGACTCTGACAACAATTGGAGTAATCTTATCCATCAAAATTTCTTCAAGAAGATCAAACTTATCTTGCTTAGAAAACAAAACTAAATCTTTGTATGTAAGACCATAGTACTTAGCAGAAAGACTTACATACTTTTTAAAAAGAGCTTTATCTGTAAGAAGTGTTATAAAGTCTTCATTTTCATTGTCAAGATTCTTCATGTATAATGAAAGTGGCTGTCCGCTAACAAGAAACTCTTCAATGAAAGATTTAATCTTTTCTTCTGGAACTTCTGCTCTTGAAGAAATCTTATAGAAAGCTTCAGTCCAATCTGTTACAAGCTCTTCTTGCTTGCATACAAATGTGTATAGATAGTGAGAAAGCTCATGAAGAAGTGTATGAACAGCACTGCTATTTTCTTGAAGCTCAAGTCTATCAAAAAATACACAAATGTTGTTATACTGTTTCTCATAACATCCTAGCATCTTTGAAGATGAAGGATATGTTAATGCAGTATGTGCGCAAAAATATAAAGCGCTAAGAGCACTTACTAAATTGTTTGCTTTTACTCTATCATAAAATGATGAAAAGCTATCAACAGCCAGTTTAAGCTCTTCTTTAGAAGGCTTGTAAAAGAAACAAACCTTTAAATCTTCATTGATAGTTTTTACACCAATATATGATCGAGTAAGGCAACCGCCTATACTTGACACTGCAGGATTTTGACCAAGATTAGCAATAACAATTAGCTTTGAATCATTAGTAGAATTAAATGACTCTTCTTCAGCTTCTGTAACATGATAATATTGAGCAGATTTAATAGTAGCAATACCTGCAGAAGAAATACTTTTTACACGTACAACTTGACGTTTCTTTAAGTTTTCTACTTGTGCTACGTATAGATGATCGCCTTTCTTTAGCATAACTTACTCTTCTTTCTTTTCTTCAGTATCAACAACTAGTTCTTTTTCTTCAGCAGACTGAGTATCATCTTCTTCTGAAGGATTTTCTTCAATAAGATTAATCTCATCTTGTTGATCTTCTACAGTATCTTTAAGACTTTCTTCAATCAAAGAAGGTGCATTTTCTGTATCTTCAGAAGTAATAACTTCTAGCTTAGAAGCGAGAGAATCTGATACAAGATCAGATGAAACTAGTTCTTCTTCACTATCAGATGGCATAACAATGCTAGAAGCTAAAAGTTCTTGATCAGAAATTTCTTCTGCATTTGTAAGATCTTCTTCTTTAGGCTCTTCAGAAAGTTCTTCTACATTAGAGAACTCTTCTTCATCTTCAGCAATGTCTTCAAGATTTTCACTATCTTGCTGTGCATTGATAGAAATTTGTTCTAACATAGGAATATCATCATTCTTAGCAAGAGCTGCATCAAATGCTGCTGAAGCTTCATTTAGAATATCACCAAGTGTATATTCTGCTGGCTGATCTTCTACAACTTCTGGAATAATTGTTTCTACTGTTGCTGCTGCAGATGTTTCTTTAGCAGTTTCAGCAGTTTCAGTAGCTTCAGCAGCTGCTACAGGAGTACTAGGTTCTGAAGAATCATTTTCTTCATAAACATCATCATTTTCTTCAGGCACTTCAGCTACAATTACATTATAGCTGTACACAGAATGAAGTACATTATTCAAAGAAACATTTAGTACAGAAGGATAAATTGTTGTAATGTAGTTGACATCAATGCTAATATTAACGCCATCTACATTGACTGTCATTTTAGCAACAGCATCAATATTCTTAAGAAGATATTCTACAGCGTTACGAGTATCAAATGAAAGCTTATGATAGAAAATACCTTCAAGATTACGAGACTGATCATATCCGTAGAAATGCTTCTCTACTTTTTCACTAAACTCTTTTTCAGAATCTTCAGTTTCAATAGTTAATGTGCAAAGAGGCTTTTCTGATTGCTGTACAGATGCTTCTAGCTTATGCTCAGCTTTAGATTCTGATTCTGTACTAGCTTGAGCATAGACATGCTGAGCTGTAGAAACATCATCTTCGTTTTCTTCATCAGGAGAAAGAAGTAGATCATCATCTTCTTCATCATCTTCTAGATAAAGACTAGGATCTTCCTCTTCTTCAGTAATTGGAGCACTAAAAAGTTCAAGAAGAGAATTTTTAAGATTTTCATCTAAACGAACAAATGTGCGAAGAGAAAGAAAGCGCTTTACATCACTAGAAAAGATAAAAGTACCATCAGTAAAAACTACCTGAGGAGGATTTGTCTTATGGTACTTTTCTGGTAAGTCAAAATTAGCCAATCCAATTACACTTACAAGTGTGCCTTTACGCTTAGACTTCCAAATAGTACCTAGATCTAGATAATCATAGTTACTCATGATTTCTCCTTGATAAGAAAAACTATAATAATTATTTAGATTCTTGAGCAGAATATGTAAGAAGCTCAGCTAGAGCTTGATGCTTTTTAGAACAATTATAATACATTGATGCCCAAGTTTTCATTACATTGAATGATTCTTGCTGTGTATATGTGCGTTCTTCTAGTTTAGGCAAAGAAGGACATGGCTCTAGCAAATCTTGTTGAAGTGCAGCCTGTTCTGCAGACTGTCCGATATTATCTGTTAGCTGTGGCTGCATTGAAGTGCATCCAGCTAAGCAGAGTACTAATGCAACACTAAAGAAAAAAGCTTTCATCATAGCATATTATTGATAAGTTTGACAGTTTCAAGAGTCCAAGCAGGCTTAGATGCATTTTCTTCACTCATCTTTTGCTCAGATAAAAGCTTATTGTATTTTTGCATCCAAGCTTTTCTATCGTTAGAAAGCTTAATTGACTGCTGCTCAAGCTCTGAAACTCTCTTATTACTATTTGCTACAAAAGACTCATATTGAGTTTTTAAAATATCTCGTTCTTGAATAGTTTGAGTAAGCTTTTGCTGATAGACAGTTTCAGCTTTAGCATAACCATCTAAGTAGCCTGCATCTTTACCTGCAGATTTGCCTTCAAAATAAACAAAAGCTAAAAGAATCAAAACAAGTATTGCAGCTATAGCATTTTTGTATTTAGTTAAAAATGCAAGCATTTAATTCACCTTAGTTTGAGTTATTCTTACTTATAAAACTCAAACTGCCAAAAATTTGACTTGCTCTAGAACTTCAGCTGGACAATTAAAAGGATCCCAAAGCTCTATTCCATCTCGAGCTGCTGCTTTAGATGGATTTTCTTCATTTTTATATGTCAAATAAGGTGAATCAGGCCAAGACCAAAGCTTAATTACTTTTACATCTGAAATATACTTCTTAAGAGAAGGATATAGCAGCTTTGTTCCTGAAATGCCTGCTGCATCACCATCTAGAAAAATAATTGCACGTTTTACACCTGCAATATCTAAAAGCATAGACTTCTCATCATTCCAATTATGAGTACCCATAATGCAAAGAGCAGGTATTCCCATTTGAAGAAGCCTTAATGCATCTCGTTGGCCTTCTACTAAAACTATTGCTTTCTTTTCAGAAAGAATGCTCATAGCATAATCATAAGGAAATAAACCTTTAGACTTAGCCCATGAGCCTTTCTTATTAATATAAGATGGCTTATCTGGATTTTTCTTTAGCCGAGCTTTGATATATCCTGCTAACTCCTGTTTGATATATACAGGCATCCAGATAAAAGTCTCTGAAGTATTGCCA
>ULWT01056306.1_pt1 | contig 154602 bp, 174 predicted proteins | sample 1960611 | NCBI WGS metagenome assembly ULWT01 (sample SAMEA4835819, study PRJEB28245) | human gut metagenome | biome: gut microbiome; material: fecal sample | place: Denmark | collected 2008
AGGAGATAAAATAGGAGGAGCAGTAATAACAGATGCAGCAAGTGGAGAAGAAAAAGTTGGAAATGAATTTGTATGGGTGCCGGTGGATACATTAAGTAATATGGCTGTGCCAACTAGTGGAACCGATGCAAATACAAATTACAGGGGAGTTTTATATAACTGGAGTACAGATGCTACAGGAAATACAGCATATGATTGGAGTGCAGATTCAACAAGTTATAGAGAACCAGCAAATTTAAGTAGTTCATATGATAGTACAAGTAAAAATTCAAGTTGGACATCAACATTATATCAAGAAGAATACAATAAAATGGTAAAAAGTGTAAGTGAGTATGGCGGATTTTATATAGGAAGATATGAAATGAGTATAAATGCTACAAGTAAAAATGCAGAGTCAAAGTCTGGAGCAACATCAGCAACTTCAAAAGATTCTGATACAAATCAATGGTATGGATTGTACAATAAAGCAAAAACATATGCACAAGAAAGTAATGAAGATAAAAAAGTAGTATCAAGTATGATATGGGGAAGCCAGTATGATGCAATGCTTAAGTGGATGAAAGGAAATGGCATAGATGTTACAAGTACAACACCAACAGATTTGTCAATAGGAGCCACATCAAAAAATACAACAAGAGTAACAGGAGGAGCAAATAGTGGACAAAGTGTAAGTAAAGATAAGTTAAGTAATATTTATGATATATTAGGAAATAGTTATGAATGGACACAAGAGGCCGGCACTACCAGTTACCGAGTTTACAGGGGAGGCAGTTGCGATAATAGCCTTGCACCGAGCTATCGCAACCACTCCAATCCTACCGGTACCAATTCCTTCATTGGCAGTAGGCTCACACTTTATATAAAGTAGGACTGAACTCTAAAGCCGTGAATTGAAAATTGTAAAAAAATTAGAAAGAAATAGTAAAAATTGAATAAATAATAATATATGTAAATGCCGAATTTTGTAAATGAAAAAAGATTACAAAATTCGGCATTTTATGATATATTGGGGGTTGTCAAAAAAATCTATTTATGATATAAAAAAGAAGAATAATACAAAAGAGGAGAGTAAAATGGAAAAAAATAATAGAATAAAGCGCAAGCAAAATATGAAAATATACTCTTTATATAGAATGTTGTCATTAGATAGAATTTTTTACTATGCAATAGAATTTTTATTTTTAACTCAGGTAAAAAATATAAGTGCAGCAGATGTAGTATTAAAATCTTCATTTTATGCATTATTTATGATTATTCTTCAAATACCAGCAACTATTGTGGTTGAAAAACTAGGTACAAGAAGATGCACAATTTTAGGAAATATATTTAATGTTATATATTTAAGCCTAATTATTTTTTCTACAAATTTTGAAATGCTTGTATTGGCAGAATTTATTAGTGCAATATGTTTTTCTTTAAAAGACATATCAGATACGACTTTATTAACTCAATCTATTCCAGCTTGTTCTAAAAAGGGAGAAATATTTTCAAAACTTGAAGGGAGAGGCTCTAAAAATTATTACTATATAAATGCAGTAACATCAGTATTGGCTGGTTTTTTATATGTTATAAATCCATTCATTCCTGTTATATTTGCTTTATTAGTTACAATTTTAGCAACTATAATGTCATTTGGCTTTCAAGAAATAGAAAATGAAGAATTGAAAAATGAAGATAATAAATCAAGAAATACAAATATATCAATAATTTCTTATATAAAAGAACTTAAAGATGGATTTAAATTTGTAATTAAATCACGTAGACTAAGAAGCTTAATGTTATATTCTGGAATAATATGGGGAGCATTTTGCTTAATTAGTACATATAGAACTAGTTTGTTAAAAGATATAGGAACACAAGAACAGCTAATTGCAATAATTTCTGCAATTGTAGGTATTGCATCTGGAATTGGAGCAAATGGCCAACTATATTTTCATAAAAAATATCGTAATAAATCGTTTTCAATAATTTTAATAATAACATCAATAATGACACTAATAATGGGATTTGTTGGAATTACAAACATTTCTTTTGTTTATATGGTAGTTATAATAACACTTGCAAATATAATTATAAAATTATTGCAAGGAATTCACCGGAGTTTTGTGTTCTAGATATATGGGGAATTTTACAACTGAAAAGATACTGCCTAAAATTTTTGCGGTAAATGCAATTGGTAAAAATGTATTTAGAATGTCAATAGGTTTTTTAGGATCATATCTTCTTACAGTAACAAATACGGCAAATTCAACAATCATTTTTGGAATAATACTAACAATTGTATCAATAGCTTTAATTAGTTATATGAGTACAAGGCTTGGTTTAAAACCAAAAGAATATAGAAAAGAAGATATAGAATATAAAACTTAAAATTATGCTTGTACTTTTTATAATTTAACTATATAATATAAAAAGTTTAAGGAGGCAAATAATGAATTTTATAGAAAATGTAAAACAAAGAGCAAAAAAACAAATTAAAACTATAGTTTTGCCAGAAGCTGAAGATATACGAACATTAGAAGCTACTCAAACAGTTTTAAAAGAACAATTTGCAAAAATAGTTTTAATTGGAAACAAAGAAAAAATTTTAGAAAAAGCAAAAGAAAACCATATAGACATTGAAGGTGCTAAAATTATTGAACCAGAAAAGTCTGGAAAGTTTGATGAATATGTAAATACTTTATACGAGTTAAGACAAAAAAAAGGTATGACAATTGAAAAAGCAAAAGTTCTAGTAAAAGACCCAGTATATTTTGGAATGCTAATGTTAAAAGATCAAAATACTGAAGCAGATGGCCTTGTATCAGGTGCAGTTCATTCTACAGCAGATACTTTAAGACCTGCACTTCAAATATTAAAAACAGCGGAAGGAACAAAACTTGTATCAGCATTTTTTGTAATGGTAGTTCCAAATTGTGAGTATGGAGAAAATGGAACATTTGTATTTGGAGATTGTGGGTTAAATCAAAACCCTACAGACGAAGAATTATCAGAAATAGCTATATCATCTGCAAAAAGTTTTAAACAATTAGTACAAAAAGAACCTAAAGTTGCCATGCTTTCATATTCTACATATGGAAGTGCTAAATCAGAATTAACACAAAAAGTTATAAGTGCAACACAAATTGCAAAAGAAAAAGAACCTAATTTAATATTAGACGGAGAAATGCAATTAGATGCTGCAATAGTACCACAAATAGCAAAAATGAAAGCTTCATCAAGCCCTATACAAGGAATGGCAAATACATTAATATTTCCAAACTTAGATGCAGGAAATATAGGTTATAAATTAGTACAAAGACTTGGAAAAGCAGAGGCATATGGACCACTTTGCCAAGGAATTGCAAAGCCAGTAAATGATCTATCAAGAGGATGTAGTAGTAATGATATAGTTGGTGTTATTGCAATTACAGCTGTTCAAGCACAAGAATAATAAAGGGGAGTGCAAATATGAAAATTTTAGTATTAAATTCTGGAAGCTCATCTTTAAAATATCAAGTAATAGATATGGAAAACAATGAAACTATTGCAAAAGGGTATTTTGAAAGAATAGGGCAACCAAATTCTTTTTTATCGCACAAGGTACATGGCAGAAAACACAAATTTGAAATAGAAGCCAAAGACCACGAAGAAGCAATAGCTTTTGTACTAAATAGGTTAACAAATGACCACTATGGTGTAATAAAAAGTTTGGAAGAATTAGAGGCAATAGGACATAGAATTGTACATGGTGGAGAAAAATTTAGTGATGCTGTTTTAATTACAGATGAAGTAATTGAAGAAATAAAAAAATGCAGTGATTTAGCACCACTTCATAATCCAGCAGCAGTACTTGGAATAGAAGCATGCAAAAAAGTTGTTCCAAATATGAAAATGGTAGCTGTATTTGATACAGCATTTCATCAAACAATACCAAAAGAAAGGTATATTTATCCTGTACCATATAAATACTATGAAAAATATGGAGTGCGTAAATATGGATTTCATGGTACATCACATCAATATGTAGCAAATAGAGTTTGCCAAATGCTTGGTAAGGACATTAACAATTCAAAAATAATTAATTGTCATTTAGGCCAAGGAGCAAGTATTTGTGCAATACAAAATGGAAAGTCTGTAGAAACAAGTATGGGACTTACTCCATTAGGTGGAATTACTATGGGAACAAGAAGTGGAGATTTAGATCCATCTGTTTTAACATATTTAATGAAAAAAGAAAATTTATCGGCTGAAAAAATGGAAGAAATTTTAAATAAAAAATCAGGAGTTTATGGAGTTTCAAGAGTTTCAATGGATTTTAGAGATATAGAATATGAGGCTTTATCTGGAGGAACACATGCTAAACTTTCATTAGATATTTTTTCATATTTAATTGCACAATATATAATGAAATGTGCAGTTGCAATGAATGGAGTAGATATAATAACATTTACAGCAGGTGTGGGGGAGAAAAGCCCATATTGTAGAGAATTAATATGTAAACAATTAGAGTTTTTAGGTGCAAAATTAGATTTATCAAAAAATGAAATAAAAGGCGAAGAAGCAGTAATTTCTACTGATAATTCTAAAATTGTATTGTGTGTTGTGCCTACAAATGAAGAGTTAATGATTGCTAAAGAAACTGAAAAAATAATAAATAATTAGGAGGAAAAAATGAAAATATTAGTATTAAATTGTGGTAGTTCATCACTAAAATATCAATTAATTAATATGGAAACTAATGATGTGTTAGCTTCTGGAAAATATGAAAGAATAGGAGAAGAGGAAGCTTTTATTACACATAAAGTAAATGGACAAAAAATTGAAATAAAACATCCTGCATTAAATCATGAAGAAGCTATAGATTTTACATTAAAACAATTAATAAATCCAGATTACAAAGTAGTTGATTCATTAGATGAAATAAGTGCTATAGGACACAGAGTAGTACATGGTGGTGAATATTTTTCTAGTCCTGTTATAATAACTGATGAGGTTATAAAAAAGGTAGATGAATGTGCTGAACTTGCTCCATTACACAATAAAGCAGCAGTTTTAGGAATGAAAGCATGCCAAAGTGTAATGCCTGGAAAACCAATGGTAGTTGTATTTGATACAGCCTTTCACCAAACAATACCAAAAGAAAGATATATTTACCCAATACCATATGAATATTATAAAAAATATGGAATACGTAAATATGGATTTCATGGTACATCACATATGTATGTATCAAACAGATTGGCTGAAATTGAAAATAAACCAATAGAAGACCTTAAAATTGTAACATGTCATTTAGGCCAAGGTTCTAGTATATGTGCTGTTAAAGGTGGAAAATCTGTAGATACAAGTATGGGATTAACACCTCTTGCTGGAATACCAATGGTTACAAGAAGTGGAGATTTAGATCCATCTGTTGTAACATATATAATGAAAAAAGAAAATATGACAGCAAGTGAAGTAGAAGATATGCTAAACAAACAATCTGGTGTTCAAGGAATATCAGGATTAGCACCTGATTTTAGAGTAATAGAGTCAGAATCATATACAGATAATGAAAGAGCTAAAATTGCTATGGAAAGCTTTAAATATGCTGTTGCAAGTTATATTGCAAAATATGCAGTTGCTATGAATGGAATAGATGCAATTGTATTTACAGGCGGTGTTGGAGAAAACCAAATAAATATTAGAAAAGGAATATGCAAACAACTTGAATTTATGGGAGTTATTGTTGATGAAGAAGCAAATAATGTAAGAGGAGAAGAAAGATTAATTACAAAACCAGAATCTAAGATAAGAGCATATATAATTCCAACTAATGAAGAATTAATGATTGCTAAAGAAACTGAAAAACTAGTAAATTATATAAAATAAATAAATAGAACCCAAATTATTAAACTTTTTTGTCTAATAATTTGGGTTCACTTCAATTTTAGGCCTGTTTTTATTATAAATTTTAAATAAATATTTTAGTAAAACATTTCCAAAATTTACATAATTTCATATTATATATAAATACAAAAAGAAGGGAGGGGAATTATAAATTTTGGAACTAAAAGGAAAAAAAATAGGATTTGTACTTACAGGATCATTTTGTACATTTAATAAAACAATAGAAAAAATTAAGGAATTGGTAAAATTAGAAGCAAAAATAATACCAATAATGTCTTTTAATAGTTATAATACAGATACTAAGTTTGGAAAAGCCAAAGATTTTATAGATGAAATAGAACAAATAACAAATAATAAAATAATACATGAAATAAAAGATGCAGAACCAATTGGACCTAAACAAATGACAGATATTATGGTAGTGGCTCCGGCTACACGGAAATACAATTGCAAAACTTGCCCATGACATAATAGATACACCAGCAACAATGGCTGTTAAATCACATTTAAGAAATAATTTGCCAGTTGTAATTGCACCATCAACCAATAATGGGCTTAGTCGGAAATGCAGAAAATATAGGAAAATTGTTAAATAGAAAGAATTACTATTTTGTTCCATATAGGCAAGATAATCCTATAACAAAACCAAGGTCACTTGTATTTGACCCAGAATATATAATAAAAACAATTAAATATGCTTTTGAAGGAGAACAAATACAACCTATATTGTTATGAATATAAAAAAATTACAATATTAATTTATCTAAATAGAAAAATTAATATTGTAATTATAAATTTATAAATTTGCCAAAGGATTGCTTTCAACAGCATTTCTAACTTGTTCATTATTAACATGTGTATAAATTTCTGTTGTTGAAATACTTTCATGCCCAAGTAATTCTTGTAGTGCTCTAATATCAACATTTCCATACTGATACATAAGTGTTGCGGCAGTATGACGTAATTTATGTGTAGAGTATTTTTTTGTATCTAAACCTGCAGCTTTAAGTTCTTTATCTACAACATACTGAACGGTCCTACGACTTATTCTTTCTCTTCGTTCACTTAAAAATAGGGCATTTTTTGAATCATATTTAATTGCTTCTTTAGGTCTAACATTTAAGTATTCTTGAATAGCATTCATACAAGCTTTATTTAAATATATAGTACGTTCTTTGTTTCCCTTACCAATAACATTTAATTTACATTCACTAAATATAATATCTGTAGTATTTATTCCAACAAGTTCAGATAGACGCATACCACAATTTAGAAATAAAGTAATTATTGCATAATCTCTTTTAGAATTACGATTATCTTCATTTGCTGTGACATTAAGTAAACGTTTACTATCATCTAAAGATAAATATTTTGGTAGTCTTTTGTCAAGTTTAGGATTTTCCAAATTTTGAGCAGGGTTTATTTGTATTAGATTTGCTTTTTGGCTAAGGTATTTAAAAAATACTCTTATACTAGAAGCTTTACGCGCTCTTGTTGCAGCTTTACTATGGAATGTATTTGTCATATATGCTAAAAAAGCATGTATGTCAGAAAGACTAATTTTTTTAATAGTATCAATTCCTATATCATTAAATTTAATATTATCTAATTCGGTTTCATTTGTCATTTTAAAATGTATTTTAATAAATCTTAAAAACATAGCAATATCATAATTATATTCTTTTATTGTATTTGGCGATTTATTTAAAATCGTTGCAGTATAATCTAAAAATTGATTTACATATTCTGGATTATCTTCTCTTTGTATCATTTGTTATTCATCTCCATTTATTATAAAAGTTACAATTGCATGGCTGTCTAAATTATCATGAAAAAAGTAATTTTTATAACATAAATTAAATTCTTTATTATTATCTGTTTTATTTAATAGTACAATAATAATGCTATTATTAGTATTTTTAAATGAAATTACATTTATATCATCTGTATATGTGCTTGATGCAATTTTTTTTGCATCTTGTTTAATATATTTGCAAAACTGCGATAAATAATAAAAGCTAGGGGTTTTAATATAACCATTATTTCCTTTATTTATCATTATAGGGGAATTACAATTATTGTTTTTATGATTTGGTCCTCCTTTATAATCTAAGACCAAATTCCAGTCTATGAAAGCATTTGCACCTGCATTAAAATCTCCTATAATTTCACTTGCGTATAATTCAGCATTAAACAATTCGTCTTTAGCTTTAAAATTAGAATAACCAGTACATCCTTCTGAATGGATTAAAAGCTTATTTGGAAACAAATTATGAAACAATCTTATATTTTCAAAATTACTTCCTGTGTACCAGTGGAATGCTGTGCCTGCTGCATAATCAAGGGCACTATTATCAATAAATTCTGAAATAGCTCTATTTAAAAGACCTTCTTTGTTGTGATCCCATATTAAGAATTTGGTATTTAAACCATTTTTCTTAAATATCGGAAATAAGTAATTTTTTAATAAGTTTGCTTCTTCTTGTGAAGTATAAGTACATGATTCCCAAGATTGGCTTGCATTTGGTTCATTTTGAATAGTCATGTAGTCTATATTTATGTTTTCCTTTTTGTATTCTATAACATATCTTACAAGATATTTTGCCCATAAGGAATAGTATTTTTCTAATAATTTTCCACCATGATATAGATTATTATTATTTTTCATAAATGCTGGAGGAGACCATGGACTTGCTAAAAATTTTAAATCTGAAAACCTTTTTTTAGCCATTTTTATAGTTTGTATTATTAATTTATCATTTTCAATACTAAAGTCTGTTAAATCTTCTTTATATGAGTATGAGTAACTTTTAGTAGAAAAGTCTGAACTTCCAATAGGGAGTCTACATATAGAGTAGTTTAAACCATCTTTAGAAAAGTATTCATCTATTATTTTGTCTGCTATATTTTTATCTATATTATTTAGTACATAAGCAGAACTTTGTGTGATTGCGGCTCCAAAACCTATAATTGATTGACTTTGTAAATGAGGGTATATATTTATTACTTGATTTTCTATTGGTTTAGAACATGGCATAAGATTTAGATTTGATGTGATATTTAAGTACAAATTTCTTTTAATGTTTGTTTCTATTTTTGTTAATTTCATAAAATCCTCCTTAAATTCTTTTTATATTATATACTAATAAAGAAAAAAAAGGAACATGATAATTAAAAAAGTTTAATAGTAAGTAGTTTATTGAAAATTGTTGCATTTTATGGTATATAATTAGTATATTATTGTTTTATAGAGGTGGAAAAAATGACTATATCAGAAGTAAGTAAAAAATATGATTTAACATCTGATACATTAAGATATTATGAAAGAATAGGGCTTTTAACTAATGTACCAAGAAATCAAAATGGGATAAGAAAGGATTTTACTGAAGAGATGTAAATAAATGATATGTGGGAGAAATTTTAGTAATGAGAAATTTAGAAAATATGCTAAAAAATAAAGCAATTGAATGTAACAAATTAGTTGAATATGGATTTAAAAAACAAGAAAATAAATACATATTTAAAAATAAAATATATAACAAACAATTTGAAATAGTTGTAATAATTTCAGATAAGCAAAAAACATCAAAATTAATTGATTTGGCAAATGATGAAGAATACATAATGGTTGATATACAAGATTGTGCTGGAAAGTTTGTTGGAGAAATTAGGCAAGAGTATGAAAAAACTATACAAGATATTATTAATAAGTGTACTATTGATGAAATTTATAAAAATCAACAATCAAAAGAAGTAATTAAATATATAAAAGAAAAATATGATGATGATTTAGAATTTTTGTGGAAAAAATATGATAATAATGCTATTTGGAGAAATAAGCAAAACAATAAATGGTATGGAGTACTTCTTGTAATATCTAGTAAAAAGTTAGGATTAGATTATGACAAAGAAATTGAAATTCTTGATTTAAGATATCAAAAAGACGAGATAGATAAAATTATAGATAACAAAAAAATATATCCAGGCTACCATATGAACAAAAAAAGTTGGATTACAATAAATTTAGATAATACTGTAAATATAAATAAAATATATAAATTAATAGATAATAGCTATAATTTAATTGTTGGCAATAAATGTGGTTTAACTGGTGATAAATTATCACAAAAGGTTTATGACTATTTAATAACAATACCAAAGGGAAAAGTTGTAACATATAAACAAATAGGAGAGTTTTTAGGAAATAAGGGATTAGCACGTGCTATTGGAAACATACTCCATAAAAATCCAGACGGAGATAAATATTCTTGCTATAAAGTCTTAAACAGTAAGGGGGAACTTGCAGAAGCATTTGTCTTTGGAGGAAAAGATATTCAAAGAAAAAGACTTGAAAAAGATGGAATTAAAGTTGTTAATAATAAGGTAGATTTGAAAATTTATCAGTGGAAGCAAAATTAAAAAAATACATAATACAAATATTAAAAGATAATATAAAGTCACTTACTTGTCACTTTAAATATGTTATGCTGTAAATGTAAAAGAAAATGAAAGGAGAATTTTATGGAAATATTAAGAGTAGAAAATTTAAGTAAAATTTACGGCAAAGGACAGACACAGGTAAAAGCTATTGATAATGTGTCATTTAAAGTTGAAAAAGGAGAATTTGTAGCAATAGTGGGGGCATCACGGAAGTGGAAAATCAACCCTTTTACACTTAATTGGTGGAGTAGATAGACCAACATCTGGAAAAGTATTTATAGAGGGTAAAGATATTTACAAATTTAATGATGATGGGTTAGCAATATTTAGAAGAAGACAAATAGGGTTAATTTATCAGTTTTATAATTTAATACCAATACTGAATGTAGAAGAAAATATAACATTACCGTTAAGCCTTGATAACAGAGAGGTAAATAAAAATAAGCTAGATGAACTAATTAATACTTTAGGATTGCAAAATAGAAGAACACATCTTCCAAATGAATTATCAGGAGGACAACAACAACGAACATCTATAGGAAGAGCAATGATAACTAATCCTGCAATAATATTAGCTGATGAGCCAACAGGAAACTTAGATTCTAAATCCAGTGATGAGATTGTAGAACTACTAAGAAAATCTAACAGAGATTATAAACAAACAATTATTATGATTACACATAATATGGAAATTGCAAAGAGTGCAGATAGAATTATAAAAATTGAAGATGGCAAGATTGTAGGTGAAGTATAATGGATTTATTAAAAAAACTTACAATAAAAAATTTAAAATTAAATAAAAAAAGAACTATTGTAACAATAATTGGAATAATGTTATCAGTTGCACTTATAACAGCAGTTGCATCTATGTATAATAGTTGCATAACTTCACTTGTAAAATACGAAACCTATGAAAAGGGAGATTTTCATGTTGTATTTTATAATGTACCAATAGAAGAAACCAAAACATTAAAAAATAACAGAAACATAAGTGAAGTATTTTTAACACAAGATGTTGGATATGCTAATCTAGAAAATTCTAAAAATGAATATAAACCTTATGCTTTTATAAAGGCCTTTACTAAAGCATCATTAGAAAACCTTTCTGTAAAATTAAGCGAGGGTAGATTACCAGAAAATGAAGATGAAATTGTAATTCCAACCCACTTAAAAACTAATGGTAGAATTGCATTAAATGTTGGAGATACTATTACACTTAATGTAGGAACTAGAGTTAGCAATGGAATAGAATTAAATCAAAATGATGAATTTAATAAAGATTCACAAGAAAAAATAATAAATACTACATCAAAAACTTATAAAATAGTTGGAATTATTGAAAGACCTGCAAGCAATATAGAAAATTATTCAGCACCAGGTTATACTTTTATTACACTTTTAAATGATGAAAATATTTTAGGAAAAGCTGATGCATACTGTAAATATACCAAAGAGGGTTCAAAGGATTATATAAATGTAACTGCCAATATATTAAGCATAAATGAAGATGATTTTGGAAAATTTGAAAAAGGAAAATTTGATTCTGAGGAAGAATTTAATAAAATTGCAAATGAGGTTTCAAAATCAAAGTATAATTATAATATAAACTCATATCTAATTATATTAGAAACAGACCCATTAAATAATAATGCTGTTGGAGGACTTGGAACTGTTGTGATAATTACATGTGGGATTATTGTATTTACATCAGTATTTTGTATAAAAAATAGTTTTGACATATCTATTGCAGAAAAAACTAAACAATATGGAATGCTAAAAAGTGTAGGTGCAACAAAGAAACAAATAAGAAAAAATGTATTTTTTGAAGCAACAATATTGGGATTAATAGGAATACCACTAGGGTTACTTTTAGGAGTATTTGCTTCAAGTATATTAATATTAATTAGCAATTCTTTTATTGGAGATATGTTGGCAAAAGGATTAAAACTTGTATTATCTTTTTCTTGGATATCTTATGCGGTTGCAATAGGCTTAGGAATTATAACAATATATTTGTCTGCATTAAGAAGTGCAAGAAAAGCTTCAAAAATTTCTCCTATAGAATCAATTAGAAATAGTAATGAAATAAAAATTAAATCAAAAAAAATAAAAAGCCCTAAGATTATAAAAAAGCTTTTTGGAATTGGAGGAGAAATTTCTTATAAAAATTTAAAAAGAAACAAGAAAAAATATAGAACTACGGTAATTTCAATAACTGTTTCAGTATTTGTATTTATAGCTTTATCATATTTTATGAGTTTAGCATTTGATCAAATTAAAGAAGAACTAAAACTAAAAGACTATAATTTATGGTTGCTAATAGATGATAATAATGATGAGCAATTGGAACAAAAGGTGATAGAAACAACTAGGCTAGAAAATATAAAAAATTATACAATTTCAAAATATGACAACTGCTATATTACAAACTCTAAATATAGTGATGAGTATAAAGAATTTATGAATGGAACATCTGCAAAAGAAGAGGATATATTTGATAGCAACATTAATGTAAAAACAGTAAATAATGAACAATATAAAGAATACATAAAAAAATTAGGATTAAATTATGAAAAAATGAAAAATAAAGCTATATTAATTAATAATATACGAGTTGGAAAATATGACGAAGAGAAAAATAAATACATACAAAAAAATATTAAAATGTTTGAATATAAAGAAAATGAAACTATAAATTGCAAAACAAGTGATGATAAGCAATTTGATGTAGAAATTGGAATAATAACAGATATTTTGCCATTTGGATTAGAAGAACCTTCAAATTATGCATTAATGATTGTTTCTAATGATATATATGAAAAATACTTTAAAAGTAATGAGATAATGATATATTATGATTCAAGTAATCCAGATAAATTGCAAGATGATATAGATGAATTATTAAAAGGTTATAATTATAATATAAATAATATTGCAGAAAATGCACGTATGCTGGAAAAAGTATTTACTTTAGTTGGAATATTTTTATATGGATTTATTATTGTAATTACACTAATAGGAGTAACAAATATATTTAATACAATTACTACCAATATGGAGCTTAGAAAACCTGAATTTGCAATGTTAAAATCAGTTGGAATGACAACTAAAGAATTTAATAAAATGATAAGACTTGAAACAGTATTTATGGGAATAAAATCACTATTATTTAGTATTCCAATAGGAATAGGACTTTCATATTTAATGTATAGTGCATTAGGAACAAATCAAACATTAAAATTCACTATTCCAATAAAATCAATAATAATAGCAATTGTTACTGTATTTTTACTTATAACCTGTATTATGAAATATTCTATTGGTAAAATAAAAAAACAAAATACAATAGAAACAATAAGAAATGAAAATATATAAAATTGGGGAAGGAGCGAGGTTAATGAATATTTTATTAATTGAAGATAATGAAACGCTTGCAAAAGGCTTGATTTATTTGTTAGAACAAAATAAATATAAGGCGATTCATACATTGAATATAAAAGAATCAATTAATTATTTAAGCAAGAATAGGCCTGATTTAATAATATTAGATGCCTCGCTTCCAGATGGAAATGGATTTGACTTGTATGATAAAGAAATTAAACAAAGAAAAATTAATACAATATTTTTAACAGCCAAGGATGATGAAGATGACATTGTAAGAGGACTAGAACTTGGAGCAGAAGATTATATAACAAAACCTTTTTCTACAAGAGAATTAATTGCAAGAATTAATAGAATTATTTTAAAAGAAAACAAAAATTTGGTTGTTAAAATTAAAGATATTCAATTTGATATAGATAAAATGGAAGTATTTAAAAACTCTACAGAGGTAAATTTAACGAGTTTAGAATTAAAAATACTACATCTATTATTCAACAACCTTAACAAAGTAGTAAAACGAGATGAAATTATAGAAAAGATATGGGAATGGACAGGAAATGATGTTAACGATAATACTGTAACAGTATATTTAAAAAGAATAAGAAAAAAATTAGATTCAGATATAATAAAAACAATTAAAGGAATTGGTTATAGAGTTGATACAGAATAAATGATATCAAACTAGGAATTTATTTACCTTGCTTTTTGTGGGTTAGTGAAAGGAATAAAGACGAGAATGAAGAATAAAATAGAATTTAAAAAAACAATGCTTTTAAGTTGCATTGTAATAATTGTAGTTTCAGCAATATTTCAGTTTTATTTACTGTATCAATATAAAGTTTATACAGGGAATTTTAACAAAAAAATAGGAATGATTGTAACAAATGTCCAAAATCAATATCCAAATATTGATAAAAACGAATTAATTCAAATATTAAATAATCAGGAAGATGTTGAAACAGGATTGTTAAAGCAATATGGAATAAATTTAGAAAATGATTCAATAATAATTCAAAATGATAAAATGTTTGTAAAATTTTCGATTATAAATTTATGCTTCATAATAGGATTGGCTATGGCTGTATTGCTAATATTTGTTAAATATACTAATTCAAAAGACAAAAAATTAGGTGAAATAACAAAATATATAGAAGAAATAAATAATAAAAATTACAAATTAGATATTGAAGATAATACAGAAGATGAATTGTCAATTTTAAAAAACGAGGTATATAAAACTACAGTAATGCTAAAGGAAGTAGCAGAAAATTCTGTAAATGATAAAATAAATTTAAAAAATTCACTTTCAGACATATCACATCAACTAAAAACTCCATTAACCTCTATGTCTGTTATGGTAGATAATTTAATGGACAATCCTGAAATGGATTATAAAACTAGAAATGATTTTATAAAAGACATAAGAAGAGAATTGGTAAATATTAATTTTTTAGTAAACTCTTTATTAAAATTATCAAAACTTGATGCTAATTCAGTACATTTTATAAAAAAACAAGTATGTGTTCAAGAAATAATAAATAATGCAATAAAAAATGTGTCAATTTTATGTGATTTAAAAAACATAAATATTTTGGTAGAAGAAAATAAAAATATAAAAATAAATTGCGATTTTAAATGGCAAGTGGAAGCTTTAACAAATATTATTAAAAATTGTATAGAACATTCAAAAGATAATTCAAAAATAGAAATTCATTATGAAGAAAATAGTGTTTACACAAAAATAGAAATAAAGGATCATGGAATTGGCATTAATAAACAAGATTTACCTCATATATTTGAAAGGTTTTATAAAGGAAAGAATTCATCAAATGAAAGTAATGGTATAGGATTAGCCTTAGCTAAATCTATAATTGAAAGCAATAATGGGTATATTGATGTAGAATCAGAAGTTGGAATAGGCAGTTTATTTATAATTAAATATTTTAAATAATATATACAATTTAGTATATGTCGTTTGTAGAAAAAAATCTTTATAATATATTGCATAATTTTAAATAAAAGTGATATACTTTTTTCAGTTAAACATACAAAATGGTGTATTTTAAGATATCCAAACGAATATTTTGCAAAAAAAGTAATATGACACTAAATGAATTTAAAGATTTTTATTACAATGTTTGTAATGTTGATTATAATAAAATGAAGATTGCGATGGAACCTTTAAAAGAATTAATGAATAAAACTGACAAAGTGCATATTGTAGCACCTGAAACTGATTTAACATTTAGTATAAAAGGAATTCCTGCAAAAAAATATTATGGAACATTTAATATACCAGATGGTGAAGCCGCAACATGTCCAGTAAAAAACAGTGTTAATGGTTACCAATGTGTGATACATTGTTTGATGAAAAAATAAATGGAAGTTTTCATTTAACTCCAGGAATGGCGCTAGAAGAAAGTGATAACGGAAATAGGTCAGCAATTCATTGGGATATAGTTAAAATTCTTAGAAAAGAATTTGGTGGTGGCGAAATTTATTTTGATGATATACTAATAATGAAAGATGGAAAATTTATATTAGAAGAGCTCAAAGAATTAAACGCTGAAAATTTAAAATAACCATTAAAACGTATGGACGAAAAAAGAAATGAAATTATTTTATTTGAAAACAAGGAGTAAAATTAGAAGTAAACTAAAAAGATGAAACTGTGTGGTTTACACAAAAACAAATGGCAGAATTATTTGGCAAAGATAGAAGAACAATCACTCGCCATATTCAAAATATTTATAAAGATGAAGAATTATCTGAAAGTTCAGTATACTCATTTTTTGAGCATACTGCAGAAGAAGGAATAGAGCCAAATAATTTTATGTTCGCAAGAAATTTAGCTGGAAAAAAAGCCGTTTTTTTAATTCAAAAAGGAGCAATAATTATGATATTTAGCGTATTAGCATTTATAGCAGTAATTGTAAGTATATGTATAAAAGATAGGAAAAAATCATTATGTGTTCAATCTATAAATTGTATATGCGAAGCAATTTATGATTTTATTGTATCAGCTTTTACAGGAGCAGTATTAAGTATAATAAATTTTATAAGGACATGCTTATTTATAAACAAAGATAAATTTAGCAAAAAAATATATCTTTTAATATTAATAATTTTTGAATCAGTAATAGCAATCAATTGTGTATTTACCTGGAATGGATTAATTTCATTATTACCAACAATAGGTTCGATGATTAGGGCATATTGTTTATGGCAATCAAATATGAAATTAGTTAGAATTTCTGGAATAACAACAGGGATTTTATATGGTTCATATTATATTTATTATCAAGGTTGGTTTATGGTTTTAGGCTATACAATTTTATTAATTGTTGGAATTTATACATTTTATAAGAATGATATAAAAAAGAAAAATGAGGAATAAACAATGAAATGAAACAAGCTGTAAAATTTAAAAGCATTATATGCTAGTATTAATTGAGTGATTGAAAAAGAAAAGCCGATTTAATACACAAACTTTAAAGAGGATAAACTATAACATATTGATGAAAATTTATTAAAATTATTGACAAAATGACATATTTCATGCTATTATGAATATAATAATTAAGAACATCGTTGTTTTTAATAAATGTGTTTGTCGCCGCCTCTTTGGCGAGTTATAAATGAGAGAGTGTATAAATTTTCGAGGCTTACCAGAGATGGTAAGCCTTTGATAGTATAAGGAGAAATAGTTATGCAAATAGATGTAGGATATTTTTATTTTATAAAAGATTCATTTTTTGATATTATGGATGCTCCAGAATTCAAGAGTGTTTAGCTAAATTTGATGTTATTGCCGAAAAATTCTATGAAAACTCAAGTAGAATAAATATGGACATTCCAACAATTCCATATAGGTAGCGTAGCAAGTAAAGTTAAAAAATTAAATGAAGGTAGTGTAAAAGCTATCTTCTTTTCTTTTATAACATGAAGATACATTTTCATAATTTAAATAAAAATGAGTAGAGTAGGGGATAGCCATATTTTTAATGTTGTAGATTTATATTTAATATAAATATTTATAGCAAAATATGAAGAAAAATTTTATACAAAGTTTTTACAAAATAGAATTTGCTTCAGATTTATAATTAAAAATTTTTAAAATCAAAAAGAAATTATATTTGAAATTTTAAAAATTAAAAAATTATAAATTAAAGATTTTAAATTTATAGAATTTTTTAAAGCGAACATTTGTTAATTGCAAATTTTAATGTTTGGTTTTAAATTTATATGAATTTGATTAATATAATTTAAACTTACGAAAATCAATTTTAAGTCATTTTAACATTTAAACCATATAACTTGTTGTTTAGCATTTTAGCAAAATATTGATAATTCTGGTTTTGAGAGATTTTAGATAAAAAATAACCAAATTTTTTATACTTATATAGGTATATAAAAAAATGCAAAAATACCTCAAAAAAGCAACGCACGAGAATCGATTTTAAGCCATTTTTATTTTTAAGGCTTATAGTTTGTTGTTGACAAAATACGGCAAATATAGAGAAATAGGCATTTTGAAGATTTTTGGAAAATTTATATAAAATATAATATGAAATAAAAATTATTAAGTAATAAAATTAAATTTTAAATAAAAAAATTATTTAGATGTAAAATTATAAGGATAAATTATAAAACAGATTTAAAATTGATTTTAGAAATAAATATCTTGGACTAGACTAACATTATTACAAGTAATAAATTATAAAGTAATAATGTTAGTCGAACGATAGCTAATAAATAGATAGTAAAGCCTTTAAGGCCAGTAGTTGCAAGAACTTGTGGGTAGGACTCTAAAAAGAGTTTTATTATTTTTCTCCTATATCTTTTTGAACAAAACTTTGATAATAATAGCCCCTTTAGTAATAATCTTTCAAATATTAATTCTTTAATCTAATAAACTTTTTTCTTATATCTTTAAAGATTTTTCCAATTTAAAATTTATTATATAAAATATAGTTATTGAAATAATATCTAACATAAAAATTGAATTATAATAATCTCAATAGTTTTTCATATTTCCAAAAAGGAGGAATTTATGAAAAGTGCAAAAATTATTGCGATTGCAAATCAAAAAGGTGGTGTTGGTAAAACAACAACAACACTTTCTATTGGAGTGGCTCTTGCAAAAGAAAACAAAAAGGTTTTATTAGTTGATGCAGATCCACAAGGAAATTTAACTACTTCATTAGGGTATTATGAGCAAGAAGATATGCCAGTAACTCTTGCAGATTTAATGTATGCTGAAATAATGGACAAAGAAATCAAAATTCATGATGCTATTTTACATCATGAAGAAAAAATTGACCTTATTCCTTCAGATATAAGTCTTTCTGCAATAGAACTTTCTTTAGGAAATGCTATGAGCAGAGAATTTATATTAAAAAATTGTTTGAATACAGTAAAAAATGAATATGACTATATTTTAATTGATTGTATGCCATCTTTAGGATTAATTCCTATAAATTGCTTAGCTTGTAGCAATGAAATAATTATTCCAGTTCAAAGCCAATACCTTGCAATGAGGGGAATGACATATTTATTTGAAACTGTTTCAAAAGTAAGAAGAACAATAAATCCAGATTTAAGAGTTAAAGGAATATTATTGACTTTAGTAGATAGAAGAGCAAATCTCTCAAAAAATGTTAGGCAAGAATTGGATAAAAACTATGGTAAATATGTGAAAATATATGATACTGAAATACCATTAGCAATAAAAACAGCTGAAGCATCTATTAGAGGAAAAAGTATATTTGAATATGATAAAAAGGGAACTGTAGCAAAAGCATATGAAAATTTAGTAGAGGAGGTATTGAACGATGAAAGAACAAAATCCTAAAATGCACCTTACCTCACTAGATAGTTTATTTACAACACAAGCAGAAAGAGATAATGCTGATAATGAGCAAGTAATTAAAATTTCAATAGACTCTATACACGATTTTCCTAATCATCCTTTTAAGGTAAATGATGATGAAGATATGAATAAACTTATAGAGAGTATTCAAGAAAGAGGAGTATATCTTCCAACAATAGTTAGGCAAAGAGTTAATGGAGACTATGAAATGATTTCAGGACACAGAAGAAAACATGCAGCTATAAAAGCAGGATTAAAAACAATTCCTTGTATTGTTAAGAATTTGACTGATGATGAAGCAACTATTTTGATGGTAGATTCTAATATTCAAAGAGAAGAATTACTTCCTTCTGAAAAGGCATTTGCATATAAAATGAAATTGGAAGCTATGAAACATCAAGGGAAACAATTAGAAAATACTTCTCGACCAATGGACGAGAAGTCAGATAATAAAATATCAACTGAAATATTAGGAGAAGAAGTTGGAGAAAGTGCTAGAACAATACAACGATATATTAGACTTACTTATTTGATACCTGATTTATTAGAGTTAGTTGATGCGAAAAGAATAGCTTTAAGGCCAGCAGTTGAAATGTCTTATATAAATGAAGATAATCAAAACTTACTGTATGATATTTTTAAGTATAATGAATCAACCCCTACTTTAAGTCAAGCTCAACTATTAAGAAATCTTGAGGAAAAAGGAACATTAACAGACAATAAAATTGAAGAAATAATGAGAGAAGAGAAACCTAATCAAAAGGAGCAGTTTAGAACTTCTTATGATAAAATTAGACATTACTTTCCTAAAGCTTATTCAAACAAACAAATTGATAATAAGATTATGGAACTGTTAGAAATTTATTATCAAGAGTGGAACAAAAAGAAAGTAAAGTGAGCTAACTCTATTATAAATTAAAGTCAAATGTATAAATTATTAAAAAATAGATTTTTACACATTTAAATAAGCCATTTTGGCTTATTTTTTTTGGAGGTGATATATTATATGTGAATGAAGAAAGCAAAATAGGGTATTATGCAGTAATACCCTCGACAGTTTTATTTAATGAAGAACTAAAGTCAAATGAAAAATTACTTTATGCTGTTATAACAGCATTGGCAAATAAAGAAGGATATTGTTATGCATCAAATAACTATTTAGCAGATTTGTTCAATTCTAAAGCTCATACAATATCTAATTGGATATCGCATCTTAATAAATTGAATTTTGTATATGTAGATTTAATAAGAAATAACAAGAATGAAATTATACAAAGAAGAATTTATATTAATGACATACCCTATGTAACAAAAATGACATACCCCTATACTATAAAAATGTCAGAGGGTATGTCTCAAAAACGACAAGATAATAATATAAATATAAAGATAGATAGACTTTTTAATTATATTATAAAAAAAGAAAGTGGAAATCCAGAAAATATGACATCGGTTCAAGAAGTAAAATTTATGGAAATATTAGAAAAACTAGAATTGAATTATACAGAAGAATTACTAAAAATATTTACAGAAGATAATATTGAAAAACTGAAAATAATTATATATGCTTTGAAAGATTTAAGCATTAGTAACAGAAGTATATTATTAAATAGGGCTACAAGAGAAAAATTAATATATGTTTATGATAATTGTAAAAATAAACAAGAAGAATATCAAGATACAAGCAAAGAAATAAATAATTTTTTTGAGTATTATTATATAAGTTTAATCAAAGAATTAGAAAAAGCTAGATAGCTTTTATAACACAGCATATAATCGTTGGAACAAAATCAAAGATTTTGACAACGATTTATTTTTGCTGAAAGCAAGGAGGAAAAATGATACCTACTTATGATGTTAATAATTTGACAGGAAATTTAGATATTATGTTTCAAAACATAATGAGAATAGGATTTACGATATCAATAGTGTTATTCACAATTTGGATAATTGTAAGTCTATTAATATGGTTATTTCGGAGCCAAAAAGAAATCTGAAAAAGCAATAAAATTTGGGATAAAGAATTTTATAATAACTTTAGTATTAATTATAATCACATTAGGAATACCGCTATTACTTAATGTATTTTAAAAGAACTAAAGAAAGTGATGCATACTATAGCCTAAATATTTGCAACAAATCAAGGAGGGTTATGAGATGAGAAAAATCAACAAAGAGAATTTAAGAAAAAAATATTATAAAATTAAAAATAAGTTATGGGTAATACCTACAACATTAATGTTATTGCCAACAAAAGTATTCGCAGCTCAAGGAAGTATTAGCACTGCTGAAGTAAATCAAGCTACAGAAAATATAAAAAATGCTGTTATTAAATTAGCAATGCCAATACGGAGGAATTTTAGTATTTGTGAGTATCGTTATTATTGCCTTAAAAATGATAGTAAATTCAAATAATGCTAATAAAAGAAGTGAATCAATAGGAGCTTTAGCTTGGGTATGTGCTGGAACAATGCTTTTAGGGTTATCTCTTATAGTTTCTGGAATTATTCTAAGCATTGCTACAAATGGTGGTGGAGCATTAATTACAGGTGGAAGTGCAAATGGTTAGGAGGTAGAAAAAATGAGTTTATATAAAGTACCATTTGATTTTACACATGAAGAAAAAGTATTTCGGTGGTTATCTATCATTAAGACAAATGTTATATGTAATTGCAAGTGTAATATCATTAGGAATATTATTTTTTCATATTTCAACAATAGTAAAAACAATAATATTTTTAAGTGTAGTAGCAATACTTATGACTTTTGCTTTTTTGAAAATAGGTAATATATATGCAGATAAATACTTTTTCAATGTTCTAAAATACATTTTTAGAAAGAAAATTTTTATATTTGAAAGGTAGGAAGAAAATGATAATTGCATTTATTTTTATATTAGTTGGAATTATCTTTATGATAGGAACTCTAATATACACAAGAAAGAAAAACAACTTACAAGAAGTAAAACCCATAGACAAGTCAAATATAAAAAAAGGCAAAAAGACGCTTAGCAATTTATGGGGAATAGATGGATTTAATAATCAAGTAATTACAATAAATAAAAACCAACATTCTATAATAATAGAATTAGAAAGTATAGAATACAGTTTATTGCATGATGGAGAAAAAGCAAATGTTGATAGAGAACTAATAAGTATAGCACAAATGCTTAAATTTCCGATTCAATTTTTAGAAGTAAAAAAACAAATTGAAATAGGAGATATGTTAGAAGAAATAAAAATAAGCACAATAAATGCTAATGATAATGTAAAAGAATATGCTAATCAAATAATAGCACATTTAGAAAAGTTACAAGAAGATCAAAATTTATTTGAAAGAAAAAATTATATGGTAATATCATCTTTTAATAATAGAAAAGTAGCTGAATCAGAATTAAAAGAATTCTATCAATTATTAAGATATCATTTGCTTAATATAAAAGTTAGTACAAGATTATTAAATGATAGAGAAATTGTAGAACTAATATATGAACAGTTGCACAAGGGAAACAAAAATAAGGTAGCAGATATTGAGCAGAAAGGAGGTTTCGAACTATATGTTACAGATAAAACGAGAAAGAAAGATTAGACCATATAAGAAAAGAAAACGAATCAAAGAGAAGAAAATAGAATTACACAAAAAAAGAAGAAAAATAAAAGATGAAAATTTCTTTGATAATCAACCACAATTAATATCATTACTTGCTCCTGAAGTTATACAAGAAAAACAAGATTATATTTATATGGGAGATGACAAATATGCTAGAATTTTTGTATTGATGTTTTATCCAAGTTATATTGGAATTGGATGGTTAGATGATATTTTAAACACAATAGGAGATGTTGATATTTCTACACAAGTGCAAATTGCAGATGAAAGAAATGTAATAAAATATTTGACTCATAAAGTTACAAAATTGCAGTCAGACTATCTTTTGTTTGAAAAGCAAGGAAATATTGAAGAATTGCATAAACTAGAAGAAAATATACAATCATTTGAAGAAATGAGAAGAAATATACAAATAAATAATGATAAGCTATTCTTTATAAAAATTACATTAAGAGTAAATGCTACAAGTCTTAAAGAATTGAATGAAAAAAGCAAGTTATTAAGAGATGAATTTGCAAATAAATCGTGTGAAATACGACCACTATATTTTAAACAATTAGATGCATTAAAAGAAACATTACCATTAAACAACAATATTATAAGTGATAATAATAGAAATATGACAACAGCAGGGTTAGCAGCGATGTTCCCAATAGCAAGAACAAAATCAAGTGTAAAAGAAGGTATTTATTTAGGAAGAGACTTATTTACAGGACTTCCAATGAATTTAGAAACTTTTACACAAGGATTAGCAAATGCAAATATTGCAATATTTGGAGTACCAGGAAGTGGAAAGTCTGTAACAGTAAAAACAATAGTTGGAAGAACTGCACTAATAAATAGGAGAGCAGCTATATTAGATGTTGAGGGAGAATATGTAGCACAAACTGAAAAATTAGGTGGAAGAATTATAAAAGTTAGACAAAGCATACCAGTAGGAATAAATTTGTTTGACATTGATATAGATGAGGATGAAGGATTTATAGATATTGATAGCAAAATAACAGAAATTAGATCTATTATGAATGGAATCATAAACAAGTATGAGAACAGAACTTTAAAACCTAATGAAATAGCAGATATTGAGCAAGCTGTAAGGGAAGTTTATAGAGAAAAAGAAATAACGAAAGACAGAGATTCAATTTATGAAAAAGAAGGTGGAAAATACGAAGGAGTAATAACATTTGGAAATATAAAAAAGAAAATGCCTACACTAACAGATTTTCATAGAGTTATGAAAGAAAAGATAAGAAACAAAGGATTAACAAGTACTATTTCTAATTTTTTAAATGGAAATACATTAGGAATATTTGATTGCCAGAGTACATTAAAAATAAACGACCAGATAATATGTTTTGATATTTCGGAGATTAAGGATGAAATTATGAGATATTATGTGTGTCTAGTATTAACTACTTGGATAACAAATAAATATATGGCCACAAAAGAAAGAAACAAAAGATATGTAGTAGTAGATGAAGCATGGAATTTATTTAAGAATAAGGAAACTTCAGATTTCTTAGAAAACTTGGCGAGGCGTGCAAGAAAGAAAAAAGTGGCAATGATTTTAGCCACTCAAAATTTATCCGAAATGAGACAAAGTAATCAAGCTGAAGCTATAATAAATTGTTGTGATACAATAATTTTATTAAAGCAGTCTATAGGAAGTATTGATGAAATAATGAAGTTTTTTAAATTACCATCAGGAGTAAAAGAAATATTAACAAAAGCAAGACCAGGAGAATGTATTTTAATTAGAGGAGGAGATGTCAGAGCAATAAAAATAGATATGACAAAATTTGAGAGTGAATTTATTACAACATAGGCAAGGTGGTGAAGTAATTGAAAATGAAAAAAGTTTTGATAAGTATTTTTTTAGTGATACTTATTTTTTTTAGCTTTACAAATAATGTTCAAGCTAATTTTTTTACAGATGATGAAGAGGACAAAAAGTCAGAAATAGAAGAAACGATAGATAAAGATGAAGGCGGACTATTTGAAAAGATTATAGCAAAAATGATTCGGAGGCATAGCAGAAACAGTTTTTGATTTAACAACAAATGAAAGTTTTGGTGTCGGTTTTAAAAATTATGATGAACTAATCTTTGGAAATAATCAAACAGATATATCGCCATTTACACAAGAAAATTGGAATTTGATAATGACTTGGTATTGGAGAATTGCAGGAATAATTGGAGGACCTATTTTAATTGCAATAGTAATATTAGCTTGGAAAATGATAGTCGCTGGAATTAGCCCAGATAAAAGAAATGAAGTAAAAGACAATTTAATGAGATTGTTCTTTCGGAGCAGCTGCTATTGGAATTGCACCAATTTTTGTTAAGTTTATGCTAATGTTAAACAATTCATTAGTAAAATTATTAGTTGCAAATAGCCATGGTAGCTTAGATGATCTTTTAGGTAATTCATTACTTACAAGTATTAATACAGGTAATGCAATAGCTACAGCAATAGTAATTGCAATGTTTGCTTATTTATTTGTGAAAATTAATATTAAATTTATAATAAGACAGTTTACATTAATTGTATTTACTATATTTACACCAATTGTTGCAATATTTTGGATTATAAATAAAAGAACAATAGCATCAAGTATATGGTTTGGTCAAATTGTAATAAATGCTTTTATGCAATTTGTTTATACATTTTTGTTTTTAATATATCTAACATTTTTACCAAAAAGTGCAGGATGGGCGGTTAGTTTATTATGGGCTATGATGATATTACCTTTGGCAGATGCACTACAAAATACAATGCAAAATTTAGTAAGTAGAATAGCAGGTGTCGACAATGAAGCATTAGCAAACAAAGGAATAGGAATGGGGGCAGCAATGGGACAAACAGTAAAAACGATTGCTTATCAATTTAAAGGAGAAAATACAAATACCAATGGTGGAAATGACTTTATTAGTAAAGTAGTAAGTAGAGCTTCAGGTGGTATAAAAGCAGAGCCAATCGCTAGTAGTAGTTATGAAAGCTATTCACAAAATTTTGCAGAAAAAGCTAGACCAGTAAATCAAACTAATATAAATAACGAAACAAAGCAAACACAAAATACAACAATGGTTGGAAAAGAAAATAATACAGAAACACCTCAATCAACAAGTGGATTTAGAAAAGCATTTAATGTAGGAAAAGAATTTATGAATTTAGGTATGTATATGGCTGAGGGAAGAAATTTCAAGACTAACGAAAGTAATATAAATAATAACAGAATTTATAATAGACCTAATATCAATAATATAAGAAAAGAAGATATGGAAGAAAGCACAAATAAGATAATAAGTATAGAACAGGATGATGCCAATGATTAAAAATAAAGTGAAACAAAAAGTAATAGGATTTGTATTGATGATAATAAAACCTTTTATAGTTCCTATTATTATCATAGTAATACTTTTATCCATAGCTTGTAGCATAACAGATATATTATATATTGGTTTTAATAATGAAGATAAAGTGGATATGAAAAAAGAATTAGCCTATTATAATACTGAATATAAAAAAGATGAAGCAAAGAATTTTTTTGAAAGTGTTTGGGAATTTGTAGAGAAAATATTTGGTGGTGGAGAAATGACAGACAAAACAGATTGGCCTGTTAAACGGACAATATAAGATAACAAGCAATTTTGGAAAACGAGATGCACCAACAACAGGAGCATCTACTTATCATACTGGAATAGATATAGCAGCACCTGAAGGAAGCAAACTAGTATGTATTATGGATGGTGAAGTAACATCTGTAGGTTGGGGTGGTGCTGGTGGATATACTATCACTATAAAAAGTACAGATGGTATATATAAATTTTCTTATTGTCATAGTTCACCTGAATTTATAGTATCAGTAGGAAAAAAAGTGAAAAAAGGAGAAATTATCGGAAAAGTAGGACCGAAAAATGTGTATGGTGTAACAAATAATCCATATAAAGATAACAAAGGAAATCCAACAAATCGGAGCTACAACAGGTTGTCATTGTCATTTTACTATTAGAAAAAATGGAGAATTAATTGATCCATTAGAAATTGTGAAAAAGGAGGAATTTATTTAGATGATAGTAATTTATACAGGAATTGAAGAAATAGATAAAGAAATTCAAATGAATTTAAGAGATTCAATAGTAGCACATTATAGTGATTATCTAATTGAAAATAATACATTTGAAGGACAAACAGTTATTATATCTCCACAAGCAGTAGAAGGAGATTTACATGAGTTCTTATTTATATTAAAGCAAATGAATATGAGAGTAATTTTATTACTAAAAAATCAAAAACAAGAAGAAACGAAATTAGCTCTACAATTAGGAATATATGATATTATTTATGGCAATTTTTATCCAAGTCAGATAAAAGACGTTATAGAACATCCAAATAATTTTAGAGACATAGCAGACTTATATAGGAAAACATTTAATATAAAATTAAAAAAACGAAAAAGGATTAGAGATGACAAATCTAATTCTTTTTTTAGTAGGTTTTAAAGGAGAACGAAATGAAAATAGTAAAAAAAATAATGAAATATTTTATTTGGATAACTATTGATATAATTTGGCTATTTGGATTGAATATGATATTACCAGCTGATGATAGTAATACTAATGCTTCTAATAATTCAAAGCAAAACAATGTAGTTTATACAAACAAAGTATAGATAATAAGAAAATCACAAGTTAAGGGGGTGATGCTAGATATAGAATAATTGAGGGAGGTGTAAAAAAGTGATAAAAACTAAAATTGCACAAATTGCTATAAGTGTATTTATGATAATCTTAGTAATATCTTCATATTTTTTAATTAGAGATTTTCTGGAACACAAGAAGAGTAATGACTCTAGCATAGAACTAATTGAAAATGTAATTACAGAAGAAAAAACAGAAAAAGATATAGAAATAGACTGGGAAAAGCTAAAAAATATAAATGAAGATATTATAGGATGGATAAAAATAGATAATACAAATATAAATTATCCTATTCTTAAAGATACTGATAACTTAAAATATTTAAAACATTCCTTTGATGGAAAATATAATAACAATGGTTCAATATTTACGCTAAATAATAATCCATTTCAAGATTATGAAACAGTATTATACGGACACAATATGAAAAGTGGAATTATGTTTTCAGAATTAGGCAAATATATGAATAAAGAATTTTTTGATAAGCATTCTAGTTTTGAGATATACACAAAAAATCAAAATTATAAAGCAACAGTATTTAGTTGCTATTCAATAGGCATAAATAAGGAAGAAAACAATATTAAGTTATTAGATTTTGAAGAACAGGTAGAATATTATAAAAAAGCAAGTAAATATTCTGTAGATAATGTAGGTGAAATCAAAAAAATAGTAAAATTATCAACATGTTCATACCTAAATAATCATACAACGCCAACGGATCAGAGGTATTATATAGTAGCAAAATTAGAAGAAGTTAATTAAATGCTTAAAAACAGTTGATTTTTATAGTGTTAGAAGAATTTTTAAAAGAAATTTTTTTTGAACTATGAAAGAATATGAAATTTATGATATACTCTTATACGAAGGTGATGAATATGAAGAAAAAAGTTTTAATGGGTTTTATAATAATACTATTTTTAGTAATAATTTTTGGAATAACATATATGTTATTTTTAGAAAAAAGAAATAATGGGATTTCACTTATAAAAGATAATGTAGTTATAGAATATGGAAATGCATATAATCCTAATATTGAAGAATTAGTAGATTTATCAAAATATAAATTTATTAATCAACAAGAAATTAGTATAGAAAACAATATTGAAAATGAAAAAGATAAAGATTATCCAGCAGTTGGAGAATATGAGATAAATGTATATTATAAAAAGAAGATTTTAAAACAAAAAATTGAAGTTAAAGATACAACTGCTCCGGAATTATCTGTAAAAGATAATATAGAGATACCATTTGATACAGATTTATCTACTTTTGATTTTAAAAATTATATAGTGGCATCAGATTTATCAGAATTAAAAGATTATGCTATAGATTTATCAAAAATAGATTCTAATGCTAGTGGAGAATATGAAACAGTTGTAGCTATTGAAGACATTTATGGTAATAAAACAGAAAAGAATATTAAAATTAAAATACTAGAAAAAATGGAAGAAAAAACAGAAAAGAAAGATAATACAACACCTAAACAAAGTAGTAGTAAAAACGAAGTTAGCAATTCGAAACCAATAACGAATTCTAACCCTACAAAAGAAACAGAAAAAAATAACAACAATAATAATAATAGTATCATAAATAATGATACTAAAAAAGAAGAAACAGAAGAAACTCCAAAATGTAATCATTCAAGTAGTAACTGGTTTAATTCAGAGAAAGAAGCAATAGCAACATATGATAAAAAGGTAAAAGAATGGGGAGATAAATGGAGTAATGGTATAATAAGTTACGAGCAATACATTAAAAATTGTCCAAGTGGATATGAAACATGGGACTGTCCGATTTGTCATAAATGGACAATAAATATGTATAGTAAAAATTAAAAAATATAATAATTAAAACTGGAACAAGTAAAATGATACTTGTTCTTTTTTTCGTTAAAGGAGGAGTTTGAATGTTAAGAACATCAAAAAAATTAAAGAAAATATTAGCTGTAATACTTTTGATATTAACAGTATTTAGTATTACACAACCTATTGTTTTTGCAGTATCTGATTCTGGAAGTGGTCGATGGGTTCCAGGACAATATGATTCAGGAATGAAGACTACTGATAGCAAAGGTAGTGTAGGAATTCTTATAAGAAGATTAATAAATACCACAACTAAAGAAAGATTAACAGTTTTTTGTGCAGAACATTTTGTTGACTCAACGACAGGAGAAATAGAAAATGCAACTCACATAAAACCTACAGATCCAAAGATGAAACAAGCATGTAAAGTTGCTTATTTTGGATGGTACAATAAATATCCAGACTATGTAGTTGATGGGGGAATTTTAGCTGGTGATATGAAATGGGTAAAACAAGATTATGTTTTTACTCAGCAAATGATTTGGGAAGTGTTAGGACAAAGTAGTGCAAGATTTATAGACTCAAGTATTCAAAGTCAATATGAAGCTTTTAAATCAGGAATTAATCAACAAATGTCTAATGCTAAAAAAGAGCCAAGCTTTAGTAATGTTACAACAACTGTTGAAGCAGGTGAAAGTACAACTCTTACAGATACAAACGGAGTATTTGCAGACTATACTTCTTTGGATAAAACAGTTAATGGAATTAGATTTCAACATAACAAGGGAGAAAATACAATGACAATTACTGTAAATAGTGATTGTAATATAGAAGAATTTAGATTAACTGATGCAATGATGAAGGACTGGGGCTGCATAAAGGAAGCAACCAAAGATAATCATACAAGTGTATTTTTTCAATTTAGAGAAGGAGTACAAAATCAATTATATTCTATGCACTATAACGATCCTGTAACTATGTCAATGTATTTAAAAATTAATCTTTTAGGAAATATTGAATTAACTAAAACAAATACAAATAATGATTTAGTTAATGGCGCTATATTTAACGTAAAAGGTCCTAATAATTACAATGAGAGTTTTACAGTAAGTAATGGAAAGCTACTGATAGAAAAAGTAAGAAAAGGAACATATACAATTAAAGAAACTTATGCACCAGAGGGATATGTTTTAGATACAAACACTTATACAATTGAAGTAAAGCCAAATGAAACTACATCTAAGACAATTATAAATGAAGAACCTACTGGAAGTATTTCTATTTCAAAAAGAGATACGCAAACAGGTTCAGTAGCTCAAGGGGATGCCAAACTAGAAAATGCTATATACAAAGTATATGCTAATGAAGATATATATAATGTTGCAAAAACGAAAAAATATTATAGCAAAGGTGATTTAGTTGCTACTCGTACAACAAACAATAAGGGAGAAATGGAAGATGTAACAGGATTACCTTTAGGAAAATATTTAGTGAAAGAAGAAAAAGCTCCGATTGGATATATGATAGATAAAACGGAATATGAAGTTAATCTAACATATAAAGACCAACATACTAAGGTTATTACAGGTCAAACAACAAGTAAAGAAAAGGTAAAATCAATGCAAGTCCATATTTATAAATCTGGAATAAAAGAAAATTCAGGATTAGTGCCAGGCTTACAAGGTGCAGAATTTACAATGAAATTATATTCAGATGTAGAAAAAGCACTAGATGCAGGATATAGTTATGCAGAAATATGGAACGGATTAGATGAGTATGGAAATAGTGTAAAAGTAGATTCAAAAAGAGTTGCTGAAGCACAAAAAATAGCACCAAGCTATGAAAGTATTGTAACAGATGAAAATGGAGATGCTTATACACAAAATAAATTACCATACGGAAAATATCTAGTTAAAGAAACTAAGACTCCAAAAGATTTCTATGTTTCATCAGACTTTACATTTTCTATTACAGAAGATGAAAGCGAAATAGTAGAAATCGCTAAGAAGATAAAACATTTATATGTAAATAACGAACAAATGGAAACTTATATAAAATTAGTGAAGAAAGATGCAGATAGTGGAAAAATAGTATCTTTAAATAGTGCAACTTTTCAAATAAAAGCAGCTAAAGATATTTATGATAGAGGCAATGGAAAAATTATATATAAAAAAGGTGAAATTATAACACAAAAAGTGGGTAGTACAGTTTATAATTCATTTACTACTAATTCAAGAAATTTAGTAGTAGCAGAGGGAAGTTATGATAATATAAGAGATGAACAAGGAACTGTTGTAACACCATTATTACTACCAGTAGGTGAATATGAAGTGTCAGAGATAAAAATACCATCAGGTTATTTACAATTAGATAGTTCGATAAAATTTAAAGTAGATACAATTAAAGATTACGACCAAGACAATACAGGAGATTATATTAAAACAGTTGAGATTAAAAATAATAAGCCATTTGGAACTCTAATAGTAGATAAGTCAGTAGCCTTAAAAGAAAATGTAGATACATCAATAGTAGATGTATCGGATTTAAGTGGAATACAATTTAAGCTAAGTGCAAAAGTAGATATAATTGATCCAGCTGATGGCTCAATTATTTATAAAAAAGGACAAGAAGTAAATACTTATAATGTAGATAAAAAAGGTAACTTAAAAGTGGAAAAATTACCAATGGGAACATATGAACTACAAGAAGTTAAGACACTAGATGGGTTAGTATTAAATGAAACAAAATATGAAGTTAAATTTACGCAAAAAGATACTACAACAAAAGTATATACAGAAACAAGAGAAGTTGTTAATGATACTACACTTGTAGAAATCTCAAAAACAACAATTACAGGAGATAAAGAATTAGAGGGAGCAGAATTATCTGTTATAGATGAAAATGGAAAAGTAATAGATAAATGGACTTCTTCAAATAAAACACATACTATAGAAGGCTTAACAGTTGGAAAAGAATACACATTAAGAGAAGATTTAGCTCCACTTGGATATGTTAAAGCTACAGAAGTTAAATTTAGAGTAGAAAATACAAATGAAACACAGAAAGTTGTAATGATAGATAAAATAGTGGAAATGACTAAGAACGACATAGGCGGCGAAGAAATAGAAGGTGCTGAACTAAAAGTATTTGATAAAGAGGGTAACATAGTTGATGAATGGACTTCTACTAATGAAGCACATAAAATTAAAAATTTAGTAGAGGGGAAAACATATACTTTACATGAAGAATATGCACCTGAAGGATATGTAATTGCAACAGATGTTGAATTTACAGTAAGTAAAGACAAAGAAACACAAAAGATAGAAATGATTGACAAAATTGTAGAAATGAGCAAGAAAGATATTGCAGGAGATGAACTTGAAGGTGCTACAATAATTGTTACAAATACAAAAACGAAAAACATTGTAGATAAATGGGTATCTGGAAAAGAACCACATAGAATACAAGGATTAATCGAGGGCGAAACATATGTTATGCGCGAAGAAATTGCAATAGATGGATATGTTAAAGCTACAGATATAGAATTTACAGTAAGCAAGGATAAAGAAACTCAAAAAATAGAGATGATTGATAAAGTGGTATTAGTGTCTAAAACTGATTTAGTAACAGGTGAAGAATTACCAGGAGCTGAACTTGAAGTAACTGATAAAGATGGAAATGTCATAGACAAATGGACTTCTACAAATGTGCCACATCATGTTACTGGATTAGAAGAAGGCAAGGAATATACATTGACAGAAAAAACTTGTCCTTATGGATATGAAGTTGCAGAGTCTATAAATTTTGTAGTAACTACTGACAAAGAAACACAGTTAGTTGAAATGAAAGATATGCCAATACTAAAAACGATAAAAGTAATCAAAGCAGATAGTGAAACAAAAGAAACAATAAAAGCAAAATTCAAGTTTGGAATATATGAAGATCCAGAATGTACAAAATTAATCAAAGAAGTTAAAGCAGACAAAGAAAGTGGAACAGTTACTTTTGAAGATTTAAGGTATGGAACATATTATATTAAGGAAACAAAAGCACCTTGGGGTTACCAATTATCAGACAAAGCAGTTAAAGTTGAAATAAATAATGAAGGTACTTTTGCAGATGGAGAATTATTAGAAGATAATGACTCTATATGCACATTCACTTATTATAATAAACTAATACCAAAGATTCAAACTGGTAGTGAAATGAATTATATATTGCTAATAGGTAGTGCAATAATTTCATTATTAGGAATAACAACAGGAATAGTTGTATTAAAAAGAAAAAACAAAAATAACTAGAATTTAGAGTGATATTCGTATCACTCTTTTTCTAAAATAAAAATCAAATTATAAGGAGGAAAATTATATGTTAAATATTACAGAAGTAAGAATTAAAAAAATAAATAAAGGGGATTTACTAGCAGCAGCGAGTATTTGTATAGATAATTGTTTTATCATAAGAGAAATTAAATTATTAGATGGAAAAAATGGTAGATATATTAGTATGCCAAAGAGAAAAGTGAAAAATAGAAATTTTAGGCAAGATTTTTCATATCCACTAGATAATGAAACAAGACTACAAATATTAGAAACTATATCAGAACAATATGATGACACAGTAGAAGAATAAATATATAGAAGATGTGAGAGCTAAAAAAGCTTTTGCATCTTTCTTTTAATAATTTTTATATGGGAGGTACTAAACAATATGCAAAAAGAAATTTTAACAGAATTAGAAGATTTAAGAGATGAAACAGAGTTTATTATCAATAATCAAGAAATTGTTGAAAATAAACATATAGAGAATTATTTAAGAAGTTTTGAAAGAATAAGAAATAATTTGTTTAACAAGATAAAATTAAGCAATAAATATGAAGTAAATGAACAAGATAAAATAACTTATTTGAATGATAGATATAGTGCAACAGTAGAAAATGATATTTTAAAAATATACATTCCTGAAGTAATACCAAAGTACAAAAATATTAATAATTATGCATATAAAAATATAATGATAAATGTTATGGATAAAACAAAAGAATATAAAGATTTATTCAACAAAGAACTAGTGTTTGTATTTATAAAAGTAGTAGAAAATCAGAAGAATATTGATATAGATAATAAGTTCATAAAACCTATTGTAGATGGTCTTGTACTATCAAAAGTAATAGCTGATGACAATATAAATAACATGTTTTATGGTGTACTTGGAACAACCAATAAAAAGAAAAAACCATATACAGAAGTGTATGTTTTTAGAGGTCAAAAAATGCTAGATTTTATTAAAGAACAAATAGAAGCGGATACAAAATGAGACTCAAGCGGATAGGGCAAAGTATCCGTTTGAACAGTTTTTAGGGTATTTTCAAACGGAGAGTTTGACTATATTAAAAATGCCTAAAAATAAGGCAATAGAGAAAAACACCCTGTGTCTTGTTTAGCGTGTAAGACACATAGTAGGGATTAAGGTGTGCAAAAAGGGTGTGTCATATAGAAAAGAAAAAAGGAAGGAGTGGATAAAGGAATGGGATGGTAAGATTAACTCGGAAAAGATACAGAAGTTTTGATGTTTCTAGGTAAGTATAAGCTGATGCTTGGTTCAGATTGTAGGCTGATATATGGAACAACAGATTATCATAGGAAAAGGCTGAAAGTGTTAGAGAGTGAAAGATATATAAGAAGAGTAAACAGGTTATATATAAAATTGGATGATAAAGGAACAAGGCTAGTAAAAGAATTTGGATATGATTATAGTTACAAATGTAGAAGAAAAGAATATGTTGATAGATTAAATGAAATAGCAAAAGTAGCAGCATTGACATTAGACAGTAATATTGATTTTATTGCTAGTTGGAATATAAAAGATGATGATATATTTACAGAGCAATCTCGAAAATATTTAGGAAAGATGATATTTCAGGAAAAAGAATTTATTGTTTATTATATAGCCAATGATAAAAGAAAACCTTATGTAAGTCAAATATTAAATGATATAAGGAAATTAGTCAGCTATAAAAATATAATGATTTTTGTAGAAGATTTTAATTTGATAAAAGCAAAAAGAAATTTTGTATTTGGAAATGATTCTACAGTAATAATAAATCCAACACCTGAAAATTTTAATTTAATGAGAAGATATGAAGATATAGATTTTTATGAAATTATTAAGCAGATGTATTCTAATACAGAAGTTCTATTGTCTAACTGGGTAAAAGCAGATTATATGACAGAAGATAGAACTTATATATTTTTTATGCCGTTTATAGATACAGAAAGACTTTATGGATTAAATAAATTTTACAATAATAATAAAAACATAATACGAAAAATAGATATTATAACTTTAAAAGAAAATAAAGAAAAAATAGAAGAAATACTAACTAACAAAACAAACATTGTAGAAATGGACGAGTGGCTAGGAGGTATTGATGGGGAAAGACAAGAAAAGTAAAATATCTTTATTTTTTTTACTTTCTTACATTGTTTTAATACCATTAATTAATGGTTTTATGAAAATACTAGAAAAATGCTTTAATACTAATTTAAACACGATAGATATAAATTTTTTGAATTTGTTTACTGTAATATTCAGAAATGGAACAATATTTATTATATGGGTAATATTAAATTTAATTATCATATTAGTTGCAAAAAATATAAGTACAACAAAACATAACGCAAAGATAGAAGTAGAAGGTGTAAATCTAAAAAAGAAAGATGGAACATTTGGAACAGCGGATTGGGGAAACAAACAAGAAATACAAGAATATTTAAGTATAGGGAAAAGAGATGGAATTATTCTAGGAGAAACTGATGAACAAGAAATAATTACTCTACCTATGAACACATATTTAAACAAAAATATTGCTGTGTTTGGCTCCAGCGGTAGTAAAAAGTCTCGTGGTTTTGCAATACCGAACGGAATTGAATTGGTACAAGAGGAAGTGCAAGAAGCAATTCAAAGACAGATGAGTTTGGTATTTACTGATCCAAAAGGGGAATTATACAGAAAACTTGCAAAATATCTTGAAACAAAAGGATATGATGTAGAAGTATTTAATTTAGTAAATCCAACATTTTCGAATGGTGCAAGATTTATAAACTTTGTAGAAGATGAAACAGATGCACAAATCTTTAGCCAAATAGTAATAGAGGGAACACAATTAAGTAGAAGGTCTAGTGGAGATGAGTTTTGGAACAGAGGTGAACAAAATTTACTGAAAGCATTATTGCTATATGTTATTAACTATGTAAAAAAAGAAGAGGACAAGAGTATGGGATTTATCTATGATGCATTAGCAAGTGGAAATATAAAGCAAATAGATAAATTGTTTTATGATACTGAAGGCCCAACAAAACTAAGCTATAACATTTATGCACAAGCAACAGACATAGTAAAACAATCAGTTGTTACAGGACTTGCTACAAGACTTCAAATATTCCAAACAGATAAAATAAGGAATATCACAAATAAGGATGAAATTAATTTTGAGAATATAGGAAATAAAAAGACCTGTGTATTCGTTGTTACAAGTGATACAAATAGTGCATTTGACTTCCTTTCGACATTATTCTTTTCGTTCTTGTTCATAAAGTTAATAAAACAAGCAGATGAAAATCCAGATGGTAGATTAAAAGTTGAAACATCATTGATATTAGATGAGTTTACAAACATAGGTAGAATTGTAGATTTTGAGAAGAAATTAGCAACAACGAGAAGTAGGGGTATCAATATATTTATGATATTCCAAAATATAGCTCAGTTAAAGAATAGATATGATAATGATGTTTGGCAAGAAATATTAGGTAACGCCGATACCAAAATATGCATGGGTTGTCGGAGATATTTTAACAGCGGAGTATATCACCGAGTACCTTGGAGTAGCAACTGTCGAAACTAATGCTATTAGAAAAGAAGCGGGATTTGATGGTAAATTTACTTATGGAATGGAAAATATAGCAACAAATAAAAGAAATTTAATGAATCCAGATGAATTATTAAAATTAGATAATAATAAAGAGATAGTTATAGTTAGGGGTAGAAAACCTTTTATATGTAATAAATATGATTATTCTAAACATATTGAAGCAAGTAAGATGGAAGATATGACAATAGAAGAACAAAGAGAAAGATTTAAAGACAATGTAGAAAATGAAAAAAATAAGCAGCAACCTAAAAAGGTTAAATATAGTTTTAAAGATTTTTAGTGGTTTTAGGTTAGACCGTAAAACCTAAATAGAAAAAGTAAGAAGGTGAAAAGTTATGACAGATGAATTACAAAAAAAGATAGTGTGGCAGAATATCAATTCATCTAAAGAAAAAGGAAAAATTTTAACAGGAAAAATAATAGCAATAGAAAATGAACAAATGAAAGAAGAGTTAATTACTTGTGCTATTATAGATTTCAATGGAATTAGAGTATTAATTCCAGCAACTGAAATATCGGAAGATTCTAAAAATGATAAAAAGCTACTTAGAAATATGATGGGAGCAGAGATAAAATTTATTATAGTAGAAGCAGATAGAATAAGTGAAAAAGCGATAGGCTCGAGAAAAAAGGCTATGGAAAGATTAAAAGAAATTAATATAAAAAAAGTACAAGTGGGAGATAAAATATATGGAAAAATTGTAGGTGTATGGAAAAAGTTTATAAGAATTGAAGTAATAGGTATAGATTTTATAGTTAAAGCACAAGATTTACAATATGGATATGTTGAAGATGTTTCTAAAATGTATAAAGTAAATGACAAAATAAAGGTTATTATAAAAGAAAAATCTGAAGAAAATAAAAGTATAAAAATATCAGTAAAAGATTTGCTAGAAGATCCATTTAAAAATATAAGAAAAGATTTTACAGAAAAAGGTGAGTATTTAGCAACTATTACAGGATATACTGATAATGGAATCTTTGCTAATATCGCACAAGGAGTAGATACTGTTTGCATATTACCAACTTGGCTAGATAGGCCACCATTTCCAGGAGAAAAAGTAATAATTAAGATTTACAAAATAATTCCTGAAAAACGCAAGATTTATAGTTCTTTAATAAAGATAATGGGAAGTGATGCGAGTGAATGATAAACAAAAAAATATAATGAAATTATTATGGGATTTTGATTCTTTAAGAGAAAGTCAAATAATGAAATTATGTAATTGTAGCGAAACAGATATAAATAATTTGATTAGCAATAAGGTTATAAGTAAAGATGTAAAGAAAGGTATTTTAAAGTATGCAAAAAAAGAAATTAATAATAGGAATATTGTTGCATTTGATGTTGTTATGAATTATTTAGACAGAAATCCAATATTAAAAAAAGGGAAACTTCCAGTAAATGTGCATATGCAAACAGATTATTATACTTATGATATAATCGCAATTAAGGAAGTGGAAATAGAAGCTTTATTTGATAAAATTGATGAAATATCAAAGGCAGAAAGAGTTATAATAATTATTGAAACAAAAGATTATAGAAAACAGTTTTTAAATACCAAAAGATCTTGTTATATATGTACTTATTCACCATTAGAAATTGTTGATAGGATAAATTGAAAAATGTATAGCAAAATTAGTGAAAAGTGTATATTAAAAGTATTGAAAAATGTATAATGATATGCTAAGAAGCATTAGTAGAAAGAGATTTAAGAATATATATGGATTATTTGGATGGACATTTGTATCATTTTAGAGATAATGTTTCAGGAGATGAAGTTGATAGCATATTAGAATTTAGAGATGGGGAATATGCTGCGGTAGAAATAAAATTAAGTGATGGTAGTGTTGAAGATGCTAAAAAAAGTTTAATGACTTTTTATAAAAATGTAAATAAAAAACCAAAATTTATGTGTATTATAGTGGGACATTATGAGGCAGTTATACAAGATAAAGAAACAGGAATATATATTATTCCAATAACATCTTTGAGACCATAGTTTAATAATTTGAAAATACAAGGACAAACATTTAAATAGTATATACGAAAATTTATTTCGGTGCATTATTTTACAGTTATAATTCCATCAGAAGAAAATAACGAATAGTTCACCGATAAGTTCACCAATACAGAAATATGAATGAATTAAAAGAAAAACGAGTATTAAAAAGAATTAGAAATAATAAAAAAGTTTATTGGGTAATTATTATTGAAGAATAGAATATATGATTTTGAAATAAAAATAAAAGGTGTATTAGGAATTTAATTCCTAGTACGCCTTATTTTTTATTGATTAACTTTTTCTTTTAATGCTTTTCCAGGTTTGAAAGCAGGAGTTATTGAAGCAGCAATTTTTAATTCAGCTCCAGTTTGTGGGTTTCTACCAGTACGAGCTGCTCTTTCTCTTGTTTCAAAAGTTCCAAATCCTATTAAAGAAACTTTTTCTTTTTTTACTAATTCATCAGAAACAATATTTACAAAAGCATTAATAGCAGCTTCAGAATCTTTTTTAGAAAGACCAGTTTGTTCTGCCATTGCATTTACAAATTCAGCTTTATTCATTATATTCACCCCCTTCGACAAATAATTACATCTTTTGTATTTTTTAACAATTTATCAAAGTTATCAATTAAAGTCAATAAAATTAAAAAAATATGATTAAATTTTAATTAATTTAGTACAAAGAAAAAATTTTTGTGGTATAATGCCTTTGAGTACATAAAAATTCACAAGGAGGCAGAAAAATGTTAGAAAATGTAGAAGTTTTATGCCATAGTAGTATAAAAATAAATAAAGAAAAAGTGATTTATATTGATCCTTTTAAAATAGATAAAAACTATAATGATGCAGATATAATTTTCATAACACATGACCACTATGACCATTATTCAGAAGATGATATAGAGAAAATAAAGAAAAATGACACAGTAATAGTTGCACCAGAAGAATTACTAACAAAATTATTAAGAAAAGGATTTAGACAAGATTATATAATTACTGTAACACCAGATGAACAAGACATGGTTGAAGGAATTAAATTTGAAACTGTACCAGCCTACAATACAGACAAGCAGTTCCATCCAAAAGAGAATGAATGGGTAGGATATATTATAGAACTAAACGGATATAGATATTATATTGCAGGAGATACAGATATTACAGAAGAAAACAAAAAAGTAAAATGTGATGTTGCATTTGTGCCTGTTGGTGGTACATATACAATGGATTTTAAAGAAGCAGCATTTTTAATAAATGAAATAAAACCTAAAATTGCAGTTCCAATACATTATGGAAGTGTTGTAGGAACAAAACAAGATGCAGAGGATTTTAAAAGATTGCTACATCCAGAAATAAAATGTGAAATATTAATGAAATAAGAGAGGAAGTTAAGGCAATGAATCCATTTAAAATATTTAATACAGAAGAAATTGAAAAAATTAACAAATCAGCAGGAACACTAGAAAATAGAAATTATACAAAAGAGGAATTGTGTATGTTAGAAAATAGTATATTAACAGATATAATGAGCAAAAGCAGTAAAAATGGAGATATAGGCAAGGCAAGAAATGAGTTGGATTCAATATTAAGTAAAATTGAAAAATGTAAAGGATAAAGTAATGAATAAAGAAGATATAATAAATTATTGCTTATCATTAAAAAACACATACCAAGATATGCCATTTCCAAAAGATTTTGAATCTATAGTTATGAAACATAAAGAAAATAAAAAATGGTTTGCATTACTTATGAATGTAAATAATAAGTTATATTTGAACATAAAAACAGAGCCAGAATATTCAGAATTGCTAAGAAATTCTTGCAAATACATAATTCCAGGTTATCACATGAACAAACAACATTGGAACACCATTATTGTTGATGATTGTACTGACTTTGATTTATTAAAAGAATTAATAAAGGAAAGTTATAACTTAACAAAAAAGAGGTAATGTATGAAATTAAAAGTATTTGAAGTAGTAGAATTATTAGATGGAAATAAGGCTACAATTTTAGAGAATAATAAAAATAGATATAAAGCAGAAATTGTTAATAAATATGGAGAAAGTCAAGGCACAAAATATATTACCGAAACAGATATAAAGAAAATTCTGATTTCTAAATAATAAAATAACACTCACAAAAGATGGAATAAAAATGCAGAAATGAGTGAGATAATGGAAAAAAAGATATACAAAGAAGTAAACAAAAATGAAACAGAAACAACTATAAATGTTTTATATAAGGAAGAAAAAATTTGTATATATACTAATAAAGTTGATTTGCAAAAACAATTAAATAAATTATTGGGAGAACCTACAAAAGAATATAAAATAAAAAGAAGTATTGTAGGGAGCAGTTGGGAGATAGATTTTAAAGAAAAATCAAAAATATCTCAAATGATTTTAAAAGCTAATATATATGAATTATAAAAGTAAGGAAAATAAAATGTATTATGTGTATATGTTAAGATGTAAAGATAATTCAATTTATACAGGAATAACAACAGATATAAATCGTAGAATGGAAGAACATTTTAGTAAAGGACAAAAATGTGCTAAATATACTTTAAGAAATATAGCCAATAAATTAGAATGCGTATGGCAAACAGAAAATAGAGTATTAGCATCAAAATTAGAATATCAAATAAAAAAATTACAAAAACAATATAAAGAAGAATTAATAATTAAGAATAATTTAGAAGAACTATTATCAGATAAAATAGAGGCTAGTAAATATAAGAAATATAAAATACAAGCTTATAGTTTTACTGACTAATAGTAAGTTGTCGTTGAGATTAAAATTTATTATGAGGAGATGTATCTTATGAAAAAGAAAATATGTATTGGTATAGGAATAATTTTAATTATACTTATAGTTGCAGGAATTATTACAAATTATGCAGATACTGGTAGAGTAACAACAGGACATGAGCCAAAGTATTGCATAAAAGTGGTTAGCCATGATGGAAGTAAAGTAACTTATTGGGGATTAGGTTATAAAGTAATTCGTTATGTTGGAGTATCTCCAAATGAACCTTATGAAAATAATATTGGTACAAAAATGGGTAGTTGGTTTATGAAATATGAATTGCCTGAATCCGATACTGTTGAAATTGAATATGAAGGAAAAACAATTACTATAACTGATATAAAAGATATAGGAACTATTGAAAACATATTAGTAAATTCAAAATATAACAATGAAATATGTAACGGAATAAATACTCACAAAATAATATTAAATAATGATGTTTATTATATTAAAGAATCTTGTAAAGAAATACAAAAAGGAAACAAACAAGCGATAATTTCAACAGAAGATTTAGAGACAATCAATAATATTATTTTTAACAAAATGGATAATGAACAAAGTCAAGAAGAACAATTCTTTTATGGGAGAGTAGTTGAAGCAACTGCTAGTTATATTATAGTAGAGCCAAATGAAGATGAAGAAGAAAGAAAATCAACAGATAAAATTAGTATAAGTTTAGGAGAGTACAATGATGCACTTTATGAAGTAGGGACAAATGTAAAGATAACATATAATGGTGAGATAATGGAAACATACCCAGCACAAGTTAAAGCAACAAAAATTGAATTAAAATCAGCTGAAAACTTTGAAATACTTTTCAAAAATAGGCAACCAATCGACAGCTATAATAAAGTTTACGCTATATTAGATAAATCAGAAACAAACAAATATGATTACACTATATATGCGTATGATGGAAGTGTAAATATTAGAATTGATGGTAAAGAATATTCTTTAAAAGAGGCTCTATCAGAAAATAAAATAACAATGGAAGAAATTATATCAAAAGCAAATAAAGATGAAAAAGATGGAAAAATAAAAGCAGATATGTATAAAGATGGTGGAAGTATGGAATATCACTATGAGAATTATACAATAATAAAATGTCATACTGTAGATGGAAATAGAGATGTATATATAGGAACTAAAGATTTAAAACTAACTGATGTTATATAAATCATCTCGAGAAATTACAATTTAGTAATTAGTTAGAAAAATAGTAATTTGTCTAGTAAAAGAAACAACTAAACTAATGGTTTATTAAAGTAAACTGATTGTCGGTTGAGTTTGTGAAAAAAGGATAGTACAATGGAATTAACAATCAAAGGAGGGATTGGATATGTCAAACAAAACTATTGGAGAAATAATTAGTTATTTAAGAAAAGAAAAAGGTATGACACAGAATGAGTTAGCACAGAAAATGAGCGTAACAGATAAGGCAGTGTCAAAATGGGAAAGAAATTTATCTTGCCCTGATGTTAATTCCATTCCAAAATTAGCAGAAATACTTGGAACAACAGTTGATGAATTATTAAATGCAACAAGTAAACAAGAAAAAAGCAAATTTAATATGGAGGCACTTAAATTGATATATCGTGGAAGTGCTATATTATTTGGAGCAATAGGATTTATTTGGGCTTCAACTTCAAATAGATTTCAAGTATATGAATATTTTTTTATTGCATTATTATTTGCAGTTGTAGGACTGGGATTCGGATATTTAATTCAAGGAATAGTTAAATTAATAAAATAGTCTAATATAAGAGCAAATAATTAGATAATAATAAATTACTTTTATGTTATTTGAAAACAACAACTTAGGAGTGTATTTCTATTGAAAGATATAAGATAAAAATATCACAGAAAGATTATGAAATTATAAACACACTTGGAATTCAAATAGAAATGGATAATAACTTATGGTTTAGTTTAAAAAATAATATCATTAAATAAAACAGTAAATTACAATAGATAGGGCAGGTAATTAGTTGAAAATTATCTGTCCTTTGTGATATAATGCAAACAATAATTAGTAAATTATCGCTTGGATTGAGTTTATGAAATGAGAGGTGTTTTATGAAAAAGAAAGTAATAATAGTAGTAGTAATTATAGTTTTAATGATTTTATTAGTTCCAATACCTTTTAAATTAAGAGATGGTGGTACAGTAGAATGGAAGTCTTTAACTTATTCAATAGCCAATGTTCATAGTATTTATGCAGTTGGAAATGAAAGTAATAAGTATGAGTTAGGATATAAAGAAGGAATAGTAATAAAAATCTTTAATATGACAGTTTATAACAATACAAAGTATAGTCTTAAAGAAGAATTTGCAATTATAGACAACAGTAAAGAATTTGACTGTAACAACATTGAAGAAGAAATTTATAGAGATGATGAATATATTTATTATTTACCTTGTGAGAAAAGTCAGTATATAAAAGTAATATATGCACCTAATGAATACCAAGAGGGCTTAAAATCATCACTTGCAGAGGGAAATATTAAAATAAGTGATTTAGATAAATTTAATATTGAATATATAAAAAAAGAAATTACAAATTAGAAACAGAAATTACAAGTTGAAAGTGAGATTCAGTAGCATGGAGTTTGGATGGATAAATGTTTTTGGAACTATAATAGTTGTTACTATGTTAATTCCAAATATTATATATGGAATTAAAAATAAAAGTGTAGAAAACAAATATAAAAACAATCTAGTAAATGTATTGGAGCAAATAGGAAGATATGTATCTTTAATGTTGACTATCTTTCCAATAGGAATATCTGGTTTTAAAAGTGCAGGATATATGTTGGTTTATCTGATTGCCAATGTTATATTACTTTTATTATATTTAATTATATGGATATGTTATTTTAAAAGTAAATCTTTATTAAAAGCAATAACTTTAGCAATTATACCTACAATAATATTTTTTGTTTGCGGTATTACATTAAATCATTGGGGATTAATTATATCTTCTATCATATTCGGTTTTGCACATACTTTAATAACATATAAAAATAATTGTTAAAATACAATATGTAAGGGAGTTTTAAGATGATAAACATATTAGTTCATGGACTAGGTCAAAATGAAAGTAGTTGGGACAAAGTTAAAGAGTTATTGGAAGAAAATAAAGTTGAGGTTGAAACGCCTAATTTATTTAATCTTGCAAAAAATTATCAATTAAGTTATGAAAATTTATATAAAATATTTGCTGATTATTGTAATAGTTTTAAGGAAAAATTAAATATAGTTGGTCTTTCTCTAGGTGGAATACTTGCTATTGACTATGCGAACGAATATCCAGAAAAAGTCAATTCAATAATATTAAGTGGCACACCTTACGAGATACCAAAATCAATTATTACTATACAAAATATTATATATAAATTTATGCCCAAAAAAGTTTTTAAACAAATTGGTTGTAGTAAAAAAGATTTGATAACTTTAATGGATTCGATGAAAAACTTGACTATACCTCAAAAAACTCCTAATATAAAATGTCGTACACTTATTATTTGTGGAGAAAGAGAAAAAAATAATATAAATATGAAAAGTGCTATTAAACTAAATGAAGTTATAAAAAATAGTAAATTTGAAATTATCAAGAATGCAGGACACGAAGTAAATATAGATAATCCAAAGGAATTTGCCGATGTAATATATAGTTTTTGGAAAGATGATTAGTAACACGATTTCTAATTTATCGAGATGATTAAGAGGTAATTTATGATAAGAAAATTTGAAAACAGTGATATAGATGATATAATGCAAATATGGAAAAATGTAAATATAGAAGCTCATAATTTTATTTCAAAAGAATATTGGGAAAATGATTATGACTATGTAAGAAATATTTTGCCTAAAGCTGAAATATATGTATATGTAGATAACAATGAAATAATAGGATTTATTGGAATGAACGAAAACTATATTGAAGGAATCTTTGTTAATACAAATAGCCAGCATAGAGGAATAGGAACGGCATTATTAAATAAAGTGAAGGAAAATGGAAAAAATTTAACTTTAAGTGTTTATCAGAAAAATACCAATGCTATCAATTTTTATAAAAAGAATGATTTTAAAATTACAAGCAAGAGTATAAATAAAGCCACAAATGAAATAGAATATACAATGACGTGGAACAATTAAGTGAAAAATTACAATAGATAGGGTAGATGATTAGTTGAAATTATCTACTCTTTATTGTATAATCATAACAACAGTTAGTAATTTAGTTCTTGTATTACAAATATACAAATTAAATTTTATGGCAAGAATAGTATGTCAATATTTTTTAATAATGACATAAAAAAAATATTGACATTGAATTTTAATAATAGTTGAAATAATAAGCATTAATTGATATAATTGTAATTAAATAATGGAAAGGAAACGTGGTTATGAAAGATACAATTGTTTATTTAATAAGACATGCAGAAACTGTTGATGAAAATGGAATAAGAAATACAAGTGAAGATTCACAATTGATTAATGAAAAAGAGATATTATCTGTTGAAGGGGAAGAACAAGCAAAAAGATTAAGTGAGAATGAAGAATTACAAAATCTAGATGTAATATGGTCAAGTAGTTATACTAGAGCTAAAGCAACAGCAAAATATATTGCAAATGTAAATGATTTACCTTTTAATTTAGACAATAACTTAAGTGAAAGAAAATTAGGAAATTTAAAAGAATTAGGAGAATTTATGAAGGATAAAAATACAAGAGATCCTTCACAAGAGCAACTGTTAGATAGAACATTTAGAACATCTGATGGAGAAAGTGCAGAGCAAACTAGAGAAAGAATGAATAAATTTTTTGACAAGATACTTAAAGAATATGAAGGAAAAAGAATTGCAGTAATTAGTCATGGCGGTTCAATAAAGTTCTTTTTATTAAATTGGTGTACAGTAAATGAAAATGTTAAACTTGTCTATAACGAAAATACAATATTAAACATAAAATCACCATGTTTATTAAAATTAACCTTTAGAAAAAATGAATTGATTAATTTAGAGCAAATAGATTAATTGAAAGCCATAAAATGGATTTTATTATAAATTCGTTTTATGGTTTTGTTTTAAATTGATGTAATTATATATATGTAGAGAAATTTTAAGAGTTAATTATAAATTTTATTTGACATAATTTACATAAAATGGTATAATTTTGTTGTAAATGGAGGGATTTTTTATGATAAAAAATATAGGGTGGACATTAGGAAATGACTGTCCTTGTAGATGTAAACATTGCTATTCTTTTTCAGTTAGACAGAAAGGGCAAAATTTAACAAAAGAAATAGTTGATAAAGTTATAGAACAAATTGAAAAATTAAATGTAGAAACAGTTAATTTAGGTGGTAATGAACCAATTTTTACAAATGGTTTAGATGTTAAAAACAGTATGTTACCATATATATTAAAAGAGCTGAATAAAAGAAATATAAAGGTAGGTATAACAACTGCTGGAATAAGTCTTATTGCATTAAAAAATACTTATCCTGAATGTTTAGAATTATTAAATGATGTAGATATTAGTTTGGATTCACCTTTTGAAAATGAACATAATGAAAATAGAGGTGGAGATGTTTATAAATACGCTATTCAAGCTTTAGAAATTTGCAAAGAATATAATATTGAATCAGGAATTATAATGTGTGCAATGAACTGGAATTTTACAAAAGACAGAATTGATGCATTATTAGAAATTGCAAAAAAATATGATTCAAATATAAGATTTAATCTACTTAAACCAATACAACCACAACATTTTAAACTTGTACCTTCAAAAGAACAGGTGTTGGAAAATTATAAATATTTATTTGAAAAATGCGATACTGTTGAATTAAGTGAACCAATCTTATCAGGGTTAACACAAAATAATAAAGTTAAAGGATGTGCTTGTGGAATCTATTCAATGAGAATAAATTCTATAACTCCAGATGGTAAAATACCTGTATCTCCATGTGTATATATGCATGATTATAGAGTTGGAGATTTATTAAAAGATGATATATTTGATATTATAAATTCAGAGCAATTTAAAGCATTTAAAACAAGAAAAGATAATTATAAAAATATTGAAGGTTGTAAAGACTGTGATAAAGCTGACATATGTAGAGGTGGATGTTTTGCTATGGCATATACATACAAAAAATGTGAAACAGGAGAAAAAGATTTGTATGCTAGAGATCCATTTTGCTTTAAAGATATTGATATAGAGAATAATATTAATTATAAAAAAAGCAACAAACAATTAGTACATGAAAATTATTTATGCACATGGATAGGAAAACCAAAAAAATAAAGGAGAGTTAATATGAAATCAGAAATAGTTGTTAGAAAAAATATGACTCTTACTAATGAAAAAGTAAAAAATATGTGTAGATTGAATTATGAAGATAATGATTTCCTTTTTACAACACAATATGGAAGATGTGTTATTATAGATAAATCAAAGGGAATTATCAATATTGAAGGAGATGATGATAACAATATTCAAGAATATAAAGAATACCTTCAAAATATTTTGGAAAAAAGAAAAGATAAAATTATTTTAACAACTTTGTCGCCAGATACACATAGAACCTCTGAAGAAAATTTAGGATTATCATATTTAACTGCAGTTTTAAGAAAGAGTGGATATAATGTTGAAATAATTGATGGATGGCTTGGAGGCTTAAGCGATGAAGAAGTATTGAGAAGAATTTTGTCTGATAAAGATGCATCTATTGTTGGAGTTTCATGCTATATGTCAAACAATGATAAATCAATAGAATTAGCCAAAAGAATAAGAAAAGCTAGACCAGAAGTTAAATTAATGTGTGGTGGTTTTGGACCATCGTTTAATCCACCAAAATTTGTAAAAGATGGTGTGTTTGATATAGCAATGATTGGAGAGGGAGAAGAATCAATTGTTGAAGTATCTGATTATTTTACTGGAAATTCAGAAAGAAATATTGAAGATATAAAAGGTATTGCTTTTGAAAAAGACGGAGAAATAGTAAGAACTGAAAAAAGAAATTTAATATCTGATTTGGATGTCATACCATTTCCAGCAAGAGATACAATGAAAATGGCAAAAGACAGAAAATCTACGGTAAATATTTTAACTGCAAGAGGTTGTATGGGAAATTGCCTATTTTGCTCTGTTAACGCTTTTAATAAATTATCCAATGGAAGTAAATGGAGAGGTAGAAGTATTGATAATATTATAGATGAATTAGAACAGCTTCAAAATATGGGAGTTAAATATATTAAAGTTATAGATGATAGTTTCTTAGAACATGATAGAGATGAACAATGGGCAAAGGAGTTTTGTGAAAAAATAAAAGCAAGAGGTATCGATGTTTCATTAAGAGGCTCTTTAAAAGCTGACCAAGTTGAAGATAGTAAAATAAAATATTTAAAAGAGGCAGGATTTCATTCATTTGCTTGTGGGATTGAAAATGGTTCTGATACAGCACTAAAAAGAATGAATAAAAGTGCTAATCTAGCTGCAAATAAAAAGGCATTAGATATTTTGAAAAAATATGGAATATATGTTCAAGCAGGCTATATATTATTCGATGATAATACAACATTTGAAGAACTTAAAGAAAATTATGATTTCTTAAGAGAGTATGATTGGATTATTACAAAAGGAATTTTTTCGGAAATGTTTGCAGCTGATGGAACATTATATACAGAAAAACTAAAGAAAGAAGATAAGATTGTAAAAAATGATTTATATGATAATAATAAATATGAAATTGTAGATCCAAAGGTAAAAATGACTTACAATGCTTTGAAAAAATGGCATAAATCACACATGAAGTTATATGATATGATTATTGATCCTATTTCATCTCCCAAAGCTATTGACTCAACTGGAGAAAAATCATTTTATAATTTATACTATCAATTGAAATTAAAAGATTTAGACTTTATGAAAATGGTTTTAGATAATGTAGAAAGAGGAATTACAGAAGAAGAACTTAATGAAAAAGTTTTGACTCAAATTAGAAGCAACTCTGATTTTTATAGTTCAATAAATAGAAGTGGACAAGCCTTGTGTGAAAAATATAATCTAAATTATGATGGTAAAGAAAATCCATTTATAAGATAGTAAAATTAAAAAAAACTTTAATTTTTTATAATTTAATTATATAATAAATGTAATATTATAAATGATTTTTATATATAGAATGGAGGTAAATATATATGGCTATTATGAATGTAACTAAAAATGTTAAAAATCAATTCTCAAACGATAAAAATCTAGCTATGAGAATTAATTTTTATAAAAAATACACAACTAATAAGTACAAATTTGCAGATTGGTTATTTGATAAATATGTTTTTAAAGAAAATATGAAAATCTTAGAATTAGGATGTGGAAACGGAAGTCACTGGGAAGGAAAAATTGAAACTTTGCCAAATGGTTGTAGTTTAGTATTATCAGATTTTTCAGAAGGCATGTTAGATTTAGTTAGAGAAAAATTTTCAAAAAAGAAGAATGTTTCAATTGAAAAAATTGATATACAAGATATTCCGTATGAAAATGAAACATTTGATATTGTAATTGCAAATCATATGTTATTTCATGTACCAGATTTAAATAAAGCATTATTAGAAGTAAAAAGAGTATTAAAAGATAATGGAGTATTTTATTCTGCAACAGATGGGAACGGCGGAATGAGACCGTTTTTACATAATGCAATAGTAAAATTTGAGCCAACATCTACAGCATTTACAGAACAGTTGCCTTTCAACCTTCAAAATGGTTGTGAAATTTTAGGCAAATACTTTGAGAATGTTCAAAGATTTGATTATGAAAATACACTTGCAATAACTAATACACAAGACCTGATAGATTGGTTAAAGTCAACTAAATCTATTTCAGGTTATTCAGATGAAAGTTTATCAAATTTATATAATTATTTTGAAGATATAAGAGAAAAAGATGGTGCTATAAATATTCCAAGAGAAACAGGGGTATTTATAAGTATTAAATAGAATTGAAAAGAGGTATTTTGTATGGAATTTGAAAATTATGAAAGAGAACTTAAATATTTAATAAAGAAGAATGAAAAATATACTTCAAAACAGTTTCTTGAATTTCTTTATGAAAATGGATATAAATTGGTTGAAAGTTTTGAAAAAGAAAAACATGAAACTTACTATGATGATAATGAATTTACTATATTAAATAGGGGAGATGTCATGAGAGGTAGTAATATGGTTACTGAACAATTTAAGGGATTTTTGTATAAGACAAATAAATGTAATCCTGAAAAGCCTTATGTGTCTAAACTCGAACTTGGAACAAAATTAAGAGGTCAGTATAAAGATGTAAATGAATTTATTAAGGAGTTAAATATAAATGTAAGAGGCGAATTGAGCATAAAATTATTTGCAAATATGAAAAGAGAGGTAAGTATAGTAGAAAAAGATGGAGATCGTTTATATGTTTCTTATGATAAAGTTAAATATTTTGAAAAAGATGAATCAAATTCAGTTTACGAAGAAATGCTTGAAATAGAAGATTGGAAAAAACCAAATACAACAGATGTAGATTATGATTATGATAGACATTTGATAGAAGTTCATAACTTAATTTCAAAAGCTCAACTTCCAATAGAACTTACAAAGGACAGCAAATATTTTAGAGGATATACTGTTCTAAATAAAAGATAGGAGTAAAAATGAATAATTTTATAGTATTTGAAGGCATATGTTGTAGTGGAAAGACAACAACATGCAAGCTATTAATTGAAAAAATAAATGAATTAGGATTTGAGGCTGTATATAATCATGGTGCAATGACATATACTGATTTAGGTAAAAAATTTAAAGAGAATTTAGGCAAAAAAGATATGCCAATTACTGTTTCATATTTTTTTACGGATTTAATAATAAATACTAAAAATATTATTAGACCTTATTTGGCAAATAATAATACAATTGTATTACAAGATAGATATTTTGATGCAATAACAACATATATAAAGGCATACGGCGATTATATTAAGTCTGATTATAACATTTATGATATACCAAAAGCATTTGTAGAAAATGATATATTGGTTAAGCCATCATTAAGTGTATTTTGCATTCCACCATTTGAAATTATAAAAGAAAGAATGGATCAAAGTAAAGAATCACCAGTACATGATTTTTACAGAGATAATCCTGAATTTTTTAAGATTGTTTATAATGAACTTGTAAGTAAAGCAAATGAATCAAAAGAAAATATAATAATTGATACATCTTCAGATTTATCAGTAGAACAAGGAATAAATAAAATATTAGAATTTATAAAAAAGTAAGAAAGTAAAGGATTGAAAAAATGTCTAAAATTAAATTGTTTAGTGGAATGGATTTTTCGGGAAAAACTACTATTGTTAATGGAATTAATAAAAAAATACCAAATACTTTTAAAATAAAAAAGAAATTTTTAACTCCAATTGATTTAATAGAAAATGTAAGAAAACAAAATACATGGCTATCTCCAGAAGAATGGAAACCATTACTTCAAGAAAACATACAAAAGGATATAGAAAATTATAAAGAAGATGGATTAATTTTATTAGATTCGTTATGGATAATTAAATATTTAGCTGGTAAAATTGAAAAAGGCGATAAAGAAGATGAAGAAGAAATATCTATATTAAAAGAACTATTAAAAAATTATCCAGAAATGGATTCTTTCTATATTACGGTTGGTATGGAAGAAAGAATAAAAAGATTTCATGAAAGAGCTAAATCTGGTAATGAAGTTACTGGTTCAGATAAATTGATTATGGATGTAGATAAATTTGAAAAAAGAGAAAAAATTTATAAAAAAATAGTATTGGAAATTTTTCCTAATACTAAAATTATTGACACTACTAATATTAATCAAGAAGAAACAATCGAATTAATAATTAATGATAAAAATTTTATGAAAGATATGTAAAAGTAAAGAAGATTTTGAGAGATTATCTCTCAAAATCTTCTGTTTTTGGTAATTTATTTTCTAGAAATTCATAATGTTCAGATTCAGTATAGTTATGTTTAGGAACTCGTAAAGATTTTAAGAATTTTTGAACTCCACTAATTCCACCTAATCTTTCTACTTCTTGTAGTTTAGCCAATGTTAAAGTTTGAATCCTCATATATCTATCAATTTCATATACAGTATCTCCAAGTTTATCTCTTTCCGTAATTAATACTAAATTATGGTCATCTAAAGTAAGCAAATCATCATTTTTGTACCTATCAATTCTACCAGAACCAAATTTGTCGCTTTCAATACGATGTTCCGTATATTTATGGTCTTGCTTTAATCTTCTAAATCTTTCTTTTTCAGATGGAGCGACTAATTCAACACCAGTTACTTCAGCTGTTGGGAAGGTTTTCTCTAATATATCAATTTGCTCTATTGGATATTCAAGTACAGCTATTTTTCCTTCAGAAAAGGCTTTTTTTATATCGGCAGTTCTAATTGCAGCAAAACCACCATGTGTTACAGGAGCAATATTAAAGTATTCGCCAGCATTATATTTTTCTTGCATTGTTTCTAAATCAACATGTCTTGAACCAAATTCTCCAGGTCTTGATGCTCTACTTCTATCAAAAGGAATATGTACATATTTGGCAGGGTATAACATACCAAGCAATGCACATGTTGTTGTTTTACCAACACCACTTGCACCAGATATTACAAGAATCTGATCATTACCACGTTTTATTACATCAAATTTTTTCATACTTACCATCCTTATATAAATATTATAAAGTAATTATACTATTTTATAATGAAAATGTCAATAAAAGGAAGTTATTATGACAACTTAATAATACAATAAAATACCTCACTTAATTTAATAAAAAAAGCGAGGATTTTAAATAAAAAGTTATCTAATAATAATATGTTTGAAAAATCTTTCTTGATATTCTGTGAGAGCATTAATTTGTTCATCGGTATAATCAACATTTTCAGGAACAACAATAAGTTTGTCGTCATCATCGGTTAAACGATGTAAGACTGCAATACAAACACCTTCAAAAGATTCAACAGGTTCAAAAACTCCAAGTATATATGCATCTAGTTCTTCACCATCGCCACTTACTGTATTAGGAATGTATCCATAGTTATTTGGATATATATATCCCCATTTTGGATGTTTTGAACCCATTTTTCTGTCAACTGTTACTGTTACTTTTTTGCCAATATATTTTTTGAAATCGTCCATTTTAATCCTCCTAACATTATGATAACTTTTGTTTAAATATATAGAAATTATAACATAAAACATTGAGTTTCTCAAGTTTTAGTATAAAAATGATTCAAATAATTGAAAAATCTATGAAAAAATGGTATTATATTTTAGTCAAAAATAAGTTATATAGATTGGAAAAGAAAATGATAGATAAAGAGGAAATAAAAAAAGTATCTGATACAATAGAAATTGTGAAAAGCAATATAGAAGAATATGAAATATTGTATAGTAATTTATTAAAAGGAAATGCTGATGAACAATATATTCAAAATATGAGTAAAGAATATAGCAATAAGTTAAAAAATTTAAATAAAGCAATTTCTGTACCATATTTTGCACGAATTGATTTTAAAGAAAATAAACAGAACAATATACAAAAAATATATATTGGAAAAACTGGAATATTTAATAATGATTATGAAGTAGTTGTTACTGATTGGAGAGCACCTATTTCAAGTATATATTATGATGGGCAGTTGGGCAAAGTAGAATACGAATGTCCTGATGGAATAATAGAAGGAGATTTGAGTAAAAAAAGGGTTTATACTATTGAAAATTCTATATTAAAGGATTATCAAGATATAGATATAACTACAAATGATGAATTTTTGCAAGAATGTCTTACAGAAAATTCAGAATCTAGGCTTAAAAATATTATTTCCACAATACAATCGGAACAAAATAAAATCATTAGAGCTAAAATGTCAAAGCCTCTTATTGTACAAGGGGTAGCAGGTTCTGGAAAAACAACAGTAGCATTACATAGAATAGCTTATTTAGTATATACTTATGAGAAAGAGTTTAAGCCAGAAGAATTTCTAATTATTGCTCCTAATAAATTTTTCTTGAACTATATTTCAAATGTTTTACCAGATTTGGGTGTAGACTATGTAAAACAGCAAACATTTGAAGAGTTTATGCTTGAAAATATTGATGCAAATTTTAAAATTAATCCAATAAATGAAGAATTATCTAATATAGTTAATCAAAATGGAGAAACAGATTTAATAAAAAAATCTGCAAATTTTAAATCTTCTTTAAGATATAAAGAATTAATAGATGATTTTATTAATGAATTTTTGCAGAATAGTTTGCCAAAAGAAGATTTTAAAATTTCTGGCATTGTAATATTCAATAATGATGAAGTAATAGATATGTTTATGAATTACTTTAAAAATAATTCAATAAATGAAAGTAAGAAAATGTTAACAGCAGTATTACAAAAAAGAGTTAGTAATATTGCAGATGAGTTAATAGATAAATTATCAGAACAAAGAAAGAATAAATTAGATAATATAGATAAAGATTTAAGTGAAGATAAAATAAAAGAAATAAGATTAAATATTTTTAAAGAAACAGAATATGAAATGCAACAACTTTTTAAAGGTGGAAAAAAATTAGTAATAGATTATTTAAAAAATTTTAAAATTGAAAAGGTTTTACAAGTATATAAAAAAATTATTAATAATCAAATCTTATTTGAGAAATATGTAGAATCTGAATTATATGAATACATTTTAAGAACATTTAAAGAAAATATAAAAAACAAAAAAGTTGAGTATGAAGATTTGGCACCATTATTTTATATTCAAAATAAATTTTGGGGAAATATTAATAATATCAAATTAGAACATATTGTTATTGATGAAGCACAAGACTTAGGAGAATTTCAATTTTATAACTTTAAAGAATTAGTTAAACCTAATATGTCAATGACAATTTTAGGCGATATAGCTCAGGGTATATATTCATATAAAGGAACTAACAATTGGCAAAAATTAAATCAAAATGTATTTAACAATCAGGCATCAATAGAGGTTTTAAAAGAAAGTTATAGAACTTCTATGGAAATTATGAATGAAGCAAATACAGTAATAAATAAATTTACGGATAATGAAAATATTATTTTAGCACAACCAATTGAGAGACATGGAGATGAAGTACAACATTGGAAAGTTGATAGCGAAAATAATAAAATTATAAAAATATGTGAAATAATAAAGAAACAATTAGAAGTTGGGCACATAAATATTGCAATAATCACAAAAGATTTTAATGAGAGTATAGAATTGCATAAAGAAATTACGAATTATGGAGTTAATGCAGAATTAATTTCAGAGAATTTGGATAAATATACTGGGGGAGTAATTGTTATACCTTCATATTTATCAAAAGGTTTAGAATTTGATAGTGTAATTATTTCAGATTCTAATAAATATAGTGAAGATATTCTAGAGACAAAATTACTGTATGTAGCTTGTACAAGAGCAATGCATACACTTGATATTATAAGCAAATAAAAATTAGTATAAATTATATTGAGATGAAAGAGTAGCAACAAATTACATGTAGTTTGTTTGAAATATAGAAAGTTATAGTGCTTATTATATATTATTCAACCATTAGTTGATATAAAATCATCAATAATGCTTGATTTATGTAGTGAACTTAGAATAAGTGTAAATGAATTATTAAGTGGGGAGATGATTAAAATGAATAATTATAATGAAAAAGCTGAACAAAATTTATTAGAGATGAAAATTACTTATAGTAATTGGAATTATTCCTTTTATTATTGGAGTATCATTTGCAATAAGAATAGAACAAGTAGCAGGATATTATGAATGTCAAAAATGCCATCATAAATATATCCCAACATATTCAAGTGTTTTATGGTCTATGTACATAAATAGAACAAGATATATGAAATGTCCGAAATGCAATGAAAAATCTTGGAATAAAAAAATAATAAGTAAATAACAACTTACAGATTTATAGGTTAGTTTTAACTAACCTTATTTTTTATAAAATTTTGAAAAAGTTTGTAACCTTTTTCAAAAAAATGTTACTATGTATATGAAAGTTAACTGAAAAATAAATAAGGAGATTTAGATCTAAATTGAAAAATGAAATTTTAAAGGATTATTTGGTAAACAAAACTATTGATATAGACAAAATCATAGATGATTTTTATGGTTATGTTTATATGATAACCAAAAATGGTGCAAGCATATATATAACAGATGAAGATATTGAAGAAATAATATCAGATGTGTTTGTGGCCCTTTGGAAAAATGGGAGAAAGTTATCTGAAGGTACAGAATTAAAGCCATATATTGCAGGAATTACGAAAAATATTATAAAAAATAAATATCGAAAATCAGAACTAAAATTTGACTTGTCAGAATATGAAAACAGATTAATTTCAAATAATGACTTGGAAAAAATTACGGAAGAAAATGACCAAAATGACATAATAAAAAGCACATTGAAAGAACTTAAAAGTCAAGAATATCAGGTATTTATAATGTTTTATAGTGAAGGAAAAACAGTTAAAGAAATTGCGAAGATATTGAATTTTTCTGAAAGCAAAGTGAAAGTGGTACTTCACAGAGTTAGGAAAAAAATAAAAACAAATTTGGAGGATGGAGGTTATAGCTATGGAAAATAACAATTTAAAAGAACAAGTACGAAAAGATGTAAAAGAAAAGATAGCTGTATCAAACATCAGAAAGGAGTTTGATATGAAAAGTAAAAATAATAAAAAATTAATTTATTGGGTATCATCAATTTGTGCAGTATTTGTTTTATGCTTTAGCTTATTAATTAGCATAGATTTTCTTAACAATGATTCTAATACTGAAATAGCAAAAAATAATGGAACAGAAGATTTATATGGTAAGAAAGAAAATTTAGATATTAAGTTGAATATTAATAAAATTAAAGAACCACTAATGGCCAGTTTAGATGCAGATGAAAAAATAATAGATATTGAAAAATTACCAGAGAAATTTGATTTTATCAAAAATACAAACATACCAGATCAATACAAGCTTGAAAGTAGTTATAATGTATATACTAGAAAAGATATAAATGTAGAAGAATACGATGTATTACACGATTATGTATTTAAATATAGAAAAGATAGTATAAATAAGATAGTAATAGCTTTTTCTGAAATAGATAAACCATTAAGAGATTATTTTATAGATAGTAGTGATAAAGTGTCTATGATAGGAGATATAGAATTTATAATATCCAAATATAAAGAAATGTATATGGTAACATTTAGTTATGAAAATATCAATTTTGATATTGAAACAGTAGGAATAACAGAAGATGAATTAGTTAATTTGCTACAATCAATCATTACTGAAATTAATAAATCTGGTAAAGAAAACAAAATAGTAGAAGACAAAGACATTGGTGCAAATGAGCATGTAAATGAAGTTTTAAATAACAATTATACAGATTATTATGCAGGTAAATATATTGATAATAATGGTAATAATGTGGTGTTGTTATGTGAAGATAATGCAGCTAATAGAAAACAAATATGTAGTATATTAGGAATAACAGAAAGTAAAACAAAATTTAAAAAAGCAACATATTCTTATGAATATTTAACAAAATTACAAGATAAAATAAGTAAAGCCATGCAAAATAAAGAATTAACATTTGTAGTTTCTTCAGCACTTATGGAAGATACTAATAAAATAAAAGTTACAGTTATAAACAATAGTAATGAAAATATAGATAAATTAAAAGCATTAGATCCAAAAGGCGGAGCTATAGAAATAGAATACAACGAAAAAGGTATGGCTACGCAAGATTTATTAGTAAATGCAGAATAAAAAATTAGTAATATAGAGTAGAAAAAATAAATAATTATATGTTGTACGATTAAAATTAGGTAGAAATATCTAATTTTTTTCTTTTGAAAAAGCCTATATTTCAAGCAAAAACAAAAACTCTACTAACAGTCGGTTGATAAAATTAAGTAAAAATGATAAAATTTTCACCGAAAAAAGTGAAAAGGAAGTCATAAAAAATGGATAATCAAAAATTTGGAAAGTTCATAAAAGAGCTAAGAAAAAAATCTAACATGACACAAAAAGAATTAGGAGAAAAATTAAATGTTACAGATAAAGCAGTATCGAAGTGGGAAAGAGGATTAAGTTTTCCTGATATTACAATAATAAATTCATTAGCAGAAACATTTGGAATCACATCTTCAGAAATATTAAATGCAGAACTAGGTAAAAAAGAAGAAATAGATATAGAAAAAGCTATTCAAGAAGCAGTTGAAAATATAATGAAGGAAAAAGAAAAAAGACAGGAAAAGAGAAAGAAAATACAAAAGATTATAACAATAATATCAACAGTAGTATTTGTAATTTGTTTTATTATTCAACTTGGATATATAACTATTTTAAGAAAACATGGTTATGAATATGTATCAGACATTGTTTATTATATTATAAATGAAATTATTGTTATTACAGCTATAATTCCTTCAATATATATTACTCAATATAGCAAGATTAAAAATAAATTGATAAGTAATATAATAGTAACTTGTGTAGCAATTATTTTGACTACTACCAATTTTGCATTTATGCTTAACAATGGATTTAAAAATAAGTGTATTGTCAGCTTTTCGAGCGACTTTTCAAATGAATTAGTATTAAAGCAGAATAAAGAAACAGGAGAAACAATATTATATAAAAATGCAAAATTATTTATCTTTGCTAAACCAAAAGAAAAGTTTTCTTATGCAGTAGAAGGAAAGATAAAACATCAATGGCTAGTAAATGATGTTTGTAGCATTACATATAAGGATAAAGATGGAAAATTAAGAGAATTTGTTGCAACTTATGGAGATAGAAGTAATGGCATATCATATTATTATGTAACAACGGCTATTTCAGGTGATTGGCAAACAAGAAGTCAATATGGCACTCAAATAGAGATGTCTATGGATTCTAAAGGGATAAAGATTAAAAAAGATAAAAAGTCAGAAGAATTTGAATATGATAAGATTAAACAATATGGAACACTAGCAATTGTATTGTATAAAAATGAAACACCTAAATATGTAATTGCATTAAATAAAGATTGTAAAATAGATGAAAAGACAGAAATTATAAAAAGAGATGGAACAATAACCTTAACAGAAGTTTCAATGGAAAAGACAGTAAAAGAAAAACTATATTGTACTACATACAAAAATGCAAATGATTTAAGTAATTATAATGTTGTTAGTGTAGCTGCTAATGATTATAAGATACAAAATGGTATTCTATATATTAGTTATGATGGAAGAAATACAATAGAAGTACCAGGAGATTTTTCAAATGGTAGTTCAAGTTACAATAAATACAATTATCAAATCTCAAAAGAAAAAACTATATTTTATTATACTAAAAATCAGAAAAAATATTTAGTATATTCAGATGATATGGGAGTTAATTGGCAAACTGTCGAATTAGAAGATAAAGGTTCTATCCAAAATATACAATTTATAGATGCTAATATTGGATTTATGCTTGAATTTGAAGATGTAGCAATGGGAACAGCCTTTGGAAAAATATCAAAAACAGTTGATGGTGGAAAAACTTGGACTGACATAAGCAATGGTATTGGAGAGAAAAATGAGGAAAGGTTTAAAACATCAAGTCAAATAAAATTTATTGATGAAAATACAGGATTTTTAACAATGCCTTTAACTGGTGGAGAAAATTCGGATTTGTATATTACAAGAGATTGTGGAAAAACATTTTCAAAAGTAACTATATTAGAAAGTGATATATATGATTATTATAATTTACCAACAATAGAAAATGAAAAAATGTATTTAGAAATAGGGCAAGGATCAGATGGAGATTATAATGGTGGAGATTCTAAAAAATATTGTTCAGAAGATAAAGGAAACAGTTGGAATATAGTTAATTAAATTTGGAAAGGTAATAAGAAATAAAAAATAAAATTACTATAATTATAATTTTTATATTAATTGTATTAGCAATTAGCATAAGTCTATATTTCAAAAAGAATAAAATTAAATTTAAAATAAAATAGAAAATAAAATGTTGAAAGAATAGGTGTAAAAAAACTATTCTTTTTGCTTTTCTTACAAAAATGTAAGGTTATTGTAAGGTAAATCGATGGCAAAGTATGTATAAGAGATTTATAATGAAAAAAAAGAAAGGAGAATCACTATGGAAACAATAAAGGAAAAGATAATTGTTATTATAGGAATAGTATTAGTGATAGCATTATGTTGTGGTGCATATTATATGCTTGTATATCAGAGTTCAGATTATTATACTCAAATAGATAATACAAAAGTAGAAAAAATATCAAAACATAATATGAACTATGAATATACATTAACATCTTATAATAAAAATGGAAAATCAAAAGAAATAACTTTTCAAACAACACGAGAATTAAGAGAAGATGCCTATTTAAAACTAAAAGTGATGATGACTAGAGGTGTTGTAAATTGGGAAGAAGTACAATTTGATGAAATGCCAGAATCTGTGCAAGAACAATATAACAAATAAATAATACAAAAGCAGATCATATTGATTTGCACTTATAGAAAAATAAAAAAAGATATGCTATAATGTGTGTGGTAGGTGAAAAAAATATGTCAAAGATACTAATAGTAGAAGATGATGAAAAATTAAGTAAAGAATTAAAAATATTTTTAGATAAAAACGGATATGATTCAGTAATATTGCAAAAATTTGATAATGCAGTAGAAGATATTTTAGAAGAAAACGCAGACTTAATATTATTAGATATAAATTTGCCATATACAGATGGGGAATATATTTGTAAAGAAATAAGAAAGACATCTGATGTTCCAATAATAATGGTTACAAGTAGAGATAATGAAATAGATGAACTATTAAGTTTGAATTATGGTGCAGATCAATATGTAACAAAACCATTCAATATTCAAATTCTACTAGCAAAAATTACAGGACTTTTAAAGAGAAACCAAAATGCAGATAAGAGCCAAGAAAAAATAAAGTGTAATGGATTTATTTTAAATGTATCTAAAAGTATGATAGAAACAGAAAATAAAAAGATAGAACTTACAAAAAATGAGTTAAAAATATTACATTACTTAGTATTAAATCAAGGAAAAATTGTATCAAGAGAAGATATTATGAATTACTTGTGGGAAAGTGAAAACTTCATAGATGATAATACTTTAACAGTAAATATGACTAGATTAAGAGGTAAATTAGAAGAATTAGGAATAAAAGATTCTATTGAAACTAAGAGAGGACAGGGATATATATTAAAATGAGTTTTAAAAGTTTTTTGAAAGATAGAATTACATATATCATATTAATTTTATTTGCAAGTATAACCTCTCAAATATTGCTATTGCCATCAGAAATAGCAATATTTGTTAGAATCTATGTTGGACTAGCTCCTATTATATTATTTTTAATATACTTTTTTATAGAATACTATAAAAAGAAAAATTACTATAACAATTTAAAAGAAAGTATGATGGAATTAAGTGAAAAATATCTAATTGCAGAAATAACAGGAAATCCTGGTTTTGAAGAGGGAAAAATCTTGAAAGAGATAGTACAAGAAACAGGAAAGTCAATGTTGGAGAATGTAGATAAATATAAATATTTGCAAGAAGATTATAAAGAGTATATAGAACTATGGATACATGAAATAAAATTACCAATAGCAGCAGGAAAGATGATAATAGAAAACAATAAGTCAGAAGTAACAGAAAGTATCAATGAGGAATTAGACAAAATAGAAAACTATATTGAACAAGCTCTTTTTTATGCTAGAAGTAATACAGTCGAAAAAGATTATTACATAAAGAAAGTGAATTTAAAAGAAATTGTAAATTCTTCTATTATAAAAAATAAAAGAAATCTTATTCAAAATAAAATAAACATAGATGCACATGATATAAATACAATTGTTTATACGGATCATAAATGGTGTATGTTTATTTTAAGTCAAATTATACAAAATGCAGTAAAATACAGTAAGGAAGATAGTAAGAAAATTGAAATTTATTCAGAAATTAAAAAAGAGAATACGATTTTATACATAAAAGACAATGGAATTGGAATTAGAAAAGGAGAAATTACTAGAGTATTTGAAAAAGGATTTACTGGAGAAAATGGAAGAAAAAGAGGACAAAAAGCTACAGGAATTGGATTATATTTGTGTAAGAAATTATGTAATAAACTAGGATTAGGTTTAGAGCTAAATTCGGAAAAAGATGTTGGAACAGAAGTGAAGATTGTATTTCCTAAAAGTAGTTTTATAAGCGAAACATTTTGATTATATCAAAAGGAGAGTTCAAATTTGAACTCTCTAATTTTAATATTCTTCAATATATAATGCTTTGGCTAAATAAGGCGTTATTTCATTAATATTATACCAACCAGAACTTTTGCTATTATTTTTTAATCCATTAGGGTTAGAAACATAAACCATATTTTTACCATCAGTAGCAAGTAAAGCCATATAATGAGAGGCAGTAGTCCACCTGTTGTCAGTCGGTTTATTCCATACACAAATAATAATAGGGCGGTCAGTTTTTAAATGATTTATTATACTTTTATTTGATAAATGAATAGAGTCATAATAAAAGTCTGAATTATCAATTTCATAAACAGAAGATAATTCCTTAGACAGATTCTCATAATTTAATACTGGATAATATTTTTGTCTAAGATCTTCTGGAGTATAATTTTTATTATAACCACTTAAAATAATTGACATTACAGTTATTCCACATCCGTTTTCAGCCATAGTGCCATTCCAATATTCCGAATTAGACCAAGAAGAATTACCATTTTGTTTATATTCGATATATGTTCTTTTATTTTTCTCTTTCGTTGTAAATGTTGTAAAGTATCCATCTTTATTATTAATCTTTTCTTGACCTATTCCAGAATAATTTTTATTGGTATCTTGTTTTATAATTTTATAGTTTGAATTATTAATACTATTAGGTAATAATGATTGGTTTATATTTGTATTAACAGTACATCTATTAATACAATATACTGCTGAAATTATAAATAGTATAAAAAATAATATTTTTTGTATGTTTAATTTTTTCTTTTTTTGTTTCATTTTTTCTCCTCCTTGTAACTTGTCTTTATTATACAAGAATAAAGAAAAATAAGTTTTAAAAAATACTTAAATAAATCTTAACTTTTTCTTACGAAATGAAGAAACAGATGAAAAAAAGCAAAATATATGTTATAATTCAAGGGAAAGAAGGATTATGATGAATGTTTTGATATTAGATGATGAAAAAGAAATTGCAGATTTAGTAGAAGTTTATTTGAAAAATGAAAATTATAATATATATAAATTTTACGATTCAGATGAAGCAATAAAATGTATAGATACAGTTAAATTAGATTGTGCAATATTAGATGTAATGATAAAAGGAAAAAACGGATTTGAAATATGTCAATATATTAGAAATAAAAAACTAAACTTTCCAATTATAATGCTAACAGCAAAAATTGAAAATCAAGATAAAATTACAGGACTAACATTAGGTGCAGATGACTACATCACAAAACCATTTAATTCTCTCGAATTAGTTGCCAGAGTCAAATCAGCAATAAGAAGATATAAACAATACAACAATTATAAAACTGATGAAGAAAAGATATATATTGATGGTTTGGAAATATGCAAAGAACAGCATAAATGTTTATTGTATGATAAAGAAATCGATTTAACTCCAATAGAATTTGATATTTTACTTTATCTTGCAAGTAAAAAAGGAGAGGTCGTTAGTTCAGAAGAACTATTTGAAAAAGTATGGAAAGAAAAATATTTAGATAATAATAATACTGTAATGGTACATATTAGAAGGATTAGAGAAAAGCTAAAAGAAGATACTAAAAATCCTAAATATATAAAAACGGTATGGGGAGTGGGATATAAAATTGAATGATTACAGAGAAATAACTAAATTGAAGAATAATATAGCAACTAAAAGCATTTTAAAAATTCTAGGCTATACTTTTGTTGTGATACTAATATTTTCATTGATTGTAGATGGATTTTATAATGATACAATAGCAAATGAAGTATCGAGTTTTAATAGAAGTTTATATCTATTTTTTGTACGAAATAAAACTATTATGATGGTCATATTTTATATGATTATTTTTATAGGTATTACTTTTATTGTTACAAGAAATATGAGTCAAAAAATGTTAGAAATTATGAAGTCAGTAGATAAAATTATAAAAGAACCAGATAAAGAAATAAAATTATCAAATGATTTAATTTTGTTAGAAAATAAATTGAACAAAATAAGATTAGATTTAATAAATAGTCAAAATGCAGCAAGAGAAGCAGAAAACAAAAAGAACGATTTAATAATGTATATGGCTCACGACTTAAAGACACCTTTAACATCGGTAATAGGATATTTGAATTTATTAACAGATGAAAAAGATATTTCAAAACAATCACAAGAAAAATATATCAAGATAGCATTAGATAAAGCATTAAGAGTTGAAGAATTAACAAATCAATTTTTTGAAATAACTAGATATAATATACAAGATATGCCTATAAGTAAACAAAAATTGGATATTCCATTTCTAATAGAGCAGTTAGTTGATGAGTGTTATCCTATGTTACAAGAACGAAATTTAAAATGTGAAATTACAAAACCTGAACATTTATATTATGAAGGTGATGGAGATAAACTAGCCAGAGCATTTGGTAATCTACTAAAAAATGCAATCAATTATAGTTATGAAAATACAAATATAGAAATAAAAATTAATGAAGAAAACGAAAAAATTAAGATTGTTTTTAGAAATAAAGGAGATGCAATTCCTGAATATAAGTTAGAAAAATTATTTGATAAATTCTATCGAGCAGATGAGGCAAGACAAAGCAGTACAGGTGGAACAGGATTAGGATTAGCAATAGCAAAAGAAATCATTGAATTGCATAAAGGAAAAATAATGGCGAAAAATGATGGCGAATATATTGAATTTGCTATTGAATTAAATAATAATAGAGATTAAAAGCTAGACATTGTGCTAGCTTTTTCTAACCTTACAAAAATGTAAGGTTATTGTAAGGTAAATCGATGTTAGTAAAAAAAGAAGTGTGCTATTATAGATATAACAAAACATGGAAGGAGTTTTTGGAATGGAAAATGTATTAGAGGTAAAAAACATTGAAAAATACTATGGAAACAAATCAAACTTAACAAAAGCAATTGACAATATTAGCTTTAATGTTCAAAAAGGAGAATTTGTTGGAATTATGGGAGCAAGCGGATCTCGGAAAAACAACACTATTAAATTGTATTTCAACAATAGACAGAGTTACAGCAGGAAAAATAATAGTTAAAGGGCAGGATATTACAAAATTAAAAGGCAATAAGTTAAATAAATTTAGAAGAGAAGAATTAGGATTTATCTTTCAAGATTTTAACTTATTAGACACTTTAACAGCTTATGAAAATATAGCTTTAGCACTAACAATTCAAAAAGTAAATGCACATGAAATTAATAGAAGAGTTAAAGAAGTTGCACAAAAATTAAATATAACAGAAATATTAAACAAATATCCATATCAAATATCTGGAGGGCAAAAACAAAGAGTAGCATCAGCAAGAGCGATTATTACAAATCCTGAGTTAGTATTAGCAGATGAACCAACAGGAGCTTTAGATTCAAAATCAGCAAAACAATTATTGGAAAGTTTTGAAGCATTAAATCAAAAATTAAATGCAACAATTTTAATGGTTACACACGATTCTTTTACAGCAAGTTATGCAAATAGAATTTTATTTATAAAGGATGGGAAAATCTTTAATGAATTAACAAAAGGGAATGACACAAGAAAACAATTCTTTGAAAAAATAATAGAAGTTCAAACTTTACTTGGAGGTGAGCTTGGAGATGTTATTTAAGTTATCAATTAAAAATATGAAAAAAAGTTTTAAAGATTATGCTATCTATTTTATAACATTAGTTTTAGGAGTAGCAATATTTTATATGTTTAACTCTTTAGATAGTCAACAAGCCATGTTACAAGTATCACAATCACAAAGAGATATTATAACAATGATGATTAGAATGTTAGAATTTGTATCAGTATTTGTTGCAGTAATATTAGGACTTTTAATAGTATATGCAAATAATTTTTTGATAAATCGAAGAAAAAAAGAGTTTGGAATATATATGACACTTGGAATGGGAAAAAGACAAATATCAAAAATAATTTTATTTGAAACAATATTAGTAGGAATATTATCACTAATAGCAGGACTTGTAATCGGAATATTTGCATCACAATTCATGTCAGTATTAGTTGCAAAATTATTTGAAGCCAATATGACAAAATTTGAATTTGCATTTTCAAAAGGTGCATGTATAAAAACTTGTATATATTTTGCAGTAATGTATCTTGCAGTAATGTTTTTTAACACAATCACAATTTCAAGATATAAATTAATAAATTTACTTACAGCAATTAAGAAAAACGAAACTATTAAATTAAAAAATCCAATTATTTCAATATTAGTATTTTTGATGTCAGCAGGAATATTAGCATATAGCTATTGGAAAGTAACAGCAGGGGTACAAACACTTGATACAGCCGATAAAATATTGCCACCAATATTAATGGGAATAGTTGGAACAATTGGAGTATTTTGGTCTTTATCAGGGTTTATATTAAGATTAGTACAATCAATGAAAAAAACGTATTTAAAAGGAACGAACATGTTTGTGCTAAGACAATTAAACAATAAAATTAATACAACTGTAGTTAGTATGAGTGTAATATGTTTAATGCTATTTATGACAATTTCAGTATTATCATCTAGTTTATCTTTAAGAAACACAATGCAACAAGATTTAAAAGAAATGACACCAGTAGATATTAATTTATACAAAACAGCAAATTTACCAGAAAAAGCAACAATATATGGAATAGAAAAAATTTATACAAAAGAGGCTAGAGAGGATTCTACAAGAACAATAGAACATACATTAATACAAAATGGATTTGATATGAATCTATTAAAAGATGTAGTAGAAATACCAATATATGCAGATAATAGCATAACTTGGGGAACATTTTTTAAAAATAATATTGATGAGGTAAAAGCCACATATCCTATGTTAAGATATGAAACAGCAGAACAATTTGTAAAAGTTTCAGACTACAATAAAATAGCAAGATTATATGGACAAGAAGAATATGAATTAAAAGATAATGAATATATAGTTCTTTGTGATTTTGATGTTATAAAAAATTTGAGAAATATGGTATTAAAAAATGAAAATACACTTGTAATAAATGGAAAAGAATATGTTTCTAAATATAATGAATGTAAGTCTGGATATATTATGATGTCAACAAGCCATATAAATACAGGAATTATATTAGTACCAGATAGCTGTAATTTAAAAGAAGAACAAAAAGAACAAACATTGTTAGTAGCAAATTACAACGCAAATACAGATGAAGAAAAAGAAAAAATAGAAGCAATTTTTACAAGTAGTAATTCAGGACTTATACAAAATTTAGCAGATAATGGACTTGAAATAGATGGAATGACAAAAATTGCTATTATAGAATCAAGTGTAGGAATAGCAACATTGGTAGTGTTTATAGCAATTTACTTAGGTATAATATTTTTAATTGCAAGTTCAGCTATTTTAGCACTAAAACAATTAACAGAAAGTTCAGATAATAGGCAAAGATATATTATTTTAAGAAAAATAGGCTGTGATGAAAAAATGATAAATCAAGCACTATTTAGACAAATAGGAATATTTTTCATATTACCACTTATTTTAGCAATTATACATTCTATATTTGGAATACAATTTGCACTTTCAATGATGTCAGGTTTAGCAAGTACGGAACAATTATTACCATCAGTAGTTGCAACAGTATTAATTATAGGAGTAATTTATGGAATGTACTTCTTGGCTACATATTGGGGTAGTAAAAATATTATAAAAGAAGAACAGTAAAAAAATAGTTATAAAGTCACTTACTTGTCATTTTAATATAGTATAATTAACATTAGATATAGTAATAAATGCAGTAGGAATCGAAAGAAAGAGGTGGTAATGATGAAAATATTAAAAAGAATAATTTTTATAGTAGTATTAATTTCGATGAGTATAGCACTACTATTTGTAGGTAATGGATATGATATGTATAAACAAGCAATTGAACAAATAAGTGTAGAAGATAAAATTGCAGAAATTAAAGACAAAGAAAATTATACAAACTTTTCAGAATTACCACAAATGTATAAAAATGCAGTAATAGCTGTTGAGGATCACAGATTCTATAAGCATAATGGAATTGATATAATAGCAATAGGGAGATCAGCTTTTAATGATATAAAAGCAATGAGTTTTGTTGAAGGAGGAAGTACAATAACTCAACAACTAGCCAAAAACATCTATTTTACGCAAGAAAAGAAAATAGAGAGAAAAATTGCTGAAGTATTTATGGCATTTGAAATAGAAAAGAATTGTGATAAAGATGAGATATTAGAGTTATATTTGAATACAAGTTATTTTGGAGATGGCTATTATACACCAAAAGAAGCATGTAGAGGATATTTCAATAAAGAGTTAAATGAAATGACTGACTACGAATGTATTTTATTAGCAGGTATTCCAAATGCTCCATCTGTATATGCACCTACTAAAAATCCAGAACTTGCAAAGCAAAGACAAAAACAGGTTATGAAGAAAATGATTGAATATGGATATTTGACAGAGGAAGAAGCAGATAATATATTAAAATAACAGTAAAACAAGTGCTAGTTGTAGTTAAGCAATTAGCACAAACATCCCCTTTTATTTTTAAGAGTTGCTAGAAATAGTAGCTCTTATGTTGTTTTTTCTTGAAAATTATGGAAAATGGTTGTATAATAAAGAATGTAGGGAGAAGTAAAATGTTAGAAGAAAATATAGAAAAATTGAATCTAAAAAAAGATATAGAAGAAATATTAAAAGAAAATAATATATTAAAAATAAAGCAATTAGTAAATAAAACAAAAACTAATCTTAAAACAATTGGTTTATTAGGTTATCAAATATCTGAAATAGAAATAAAACTACAGCTCGTAGGTTATGACTTAAAAGGAAATCATTAAATGAAAAGAATGGAGTAAAAGATATGGAAGAAAAATATATATTTTTAATTTTAGGAGTAATATTAGGTGCAGCTATAATGTTATATTTCTTTTGCAATAGAGAAGAAAAAATAGAGAGAACAATTATTAGAAATCAAAAGGTATTTTCAACAAAAAAGCTCGATTTAACAATGCAAAATGTTGTAGAGCGAATTGATTATAAAATAAAAGAAGTTAAAAGAGAATTAACTGAAGATGAGAAAAACGAAATTATTATCCAATGTTATAAGGAAAAATTTATAATATAAAAAAATAATAAGGAGAAAACTTCTTATTATTTTTATTTCATAATGGCAAAAATTATTTTTTCGGTTTTTCATAATGCATAAAATCATTTAAATCACAACCAATAACAAAACATAATTTTGATAAAACATCTTTATCATATCTTACAATAGTTCCATCATAATATCTTCTTATGACTTGATGATGTAATCCAGTTTTTTTAACAATTTGATTTACAGAAATATTTTTTCTATCCATAATTGACTTTATATCAAATTTTATATTTCCATAATCTTTATATACAAAGATACTATCATTCATCTTACTCACCTCTACAACATTGTAGCATTCAAACGGAATATTTAAGAGCCGTTTATTTATTCGGAATATATATTCAAAACTTGATTTGTATGTTATAATAAGAATACTTGCTATAAAAAATATAAGAGATAAGTCCCAATTATCTCTTATGTCTGTCTATTCGTCTTATATCAACAGGTAAACGATTTATCAATAATTCGTGTGGCTCAATTTTAAAAATATTGGCGATATGGTCTATATAATCACTTGATATATTTCTTTTTTCGTTTTCCATTTCGGAAACATAGCCTGAACTTGTACCCAACAATTCAGCAAAATATTCTTGTGACCAACCTTTTTTTACTCTAAAATAGACTATATTATTTGCTATTATTTTTCTTGTCTTTGTAACAATCTTTGCCACCTCCTTTTGATTTTGACATACTACTATTGTATTATGTTCAATAAAGTTTTAACATATAACTAAATCGGAAGTTTAGATGAAATAAATATATAGCAAGCTAATTTTTATAGGAAGGAGGTATTTTTGTGTGGTATTGCATTTTAGGAATATTTTTACTCATTTTAATTACTGGAATTTATATGTTAATTTCTCAAAAAAACAAGTATTTGCAAGAAAAATTGGAAAATCAAAAGACACTTAAAGAGATTATGGATAGATATTCTTTTTGTTTGAAAGAAAATATAGAACTAAAGAAATTAGTAGATTTATATGAAAATGAAAAATATTCTAAAATTGACACTTTTAGTGTTTGCGGTGGAGAAATAAAAAAAGATCCAATATATAAAGGAAAGAAAGCCCTAATAGGGGATTACTTATCTTCATCTTACACCAATACAGAAAAAGTATTAAGAAGCTTAGGATTTAGTGTTGAGATTGTACCCACTGTTAATGATATTGTAGAAAAGATTAAATACGGAGAGCATTACGATATTATTTTTTCGAATAATATTTATCAACATGGGACTGGAGAAGAATGCTTAAAAAAATTAAAGAATCTAAAAAATTTTTCTACACCAGTTATTATACATACAGTTAGTAAAGATAAAAGAGATTTCTTCATAAATACAGTTGGATTTAATGAATACATTGTTAAACCAGTTACTCAAGATGGCGTCAAAGAAGTCTTAAAGAAAGTATTATCATAAAAAAGTATTAGAATTAGTGATAATGAAATTTTAGAAAGGATGATATAGATGCAATTTGAGAGAAAAAGAGAGATTATGGATAATTTATTGCTATTTGCACAAAAAGAAAGCCTTAATGAAAAGCAAAAAAAAGCATTCTTAAAAATAGTTAAAGAATTGCCAAAGGGAACAAATCTACAAAAAGAAAGATTTATTATGTATTTTGGATTAGATAAAACAAAGGGAAAAAGAAAAAAAATTTGTGAAATGTCTAAAATTTATAATTGTACAGCATCAGCCGTTAGAGAATCGGTTATGTCTATTAGAAATTTGTTGATGAGAATGCCAAATGAAAAAATAGAAATGTTGCAAAAGATAATGGAAGAGTAAACATCTTCCATTTTTTTCAGCGGATACAAAAAAGTTTCAAAGTGTTAGAGCCTCAACATAAAGAAAATTTACTATGTGCCTATTCCATTTTGATAAAATATGAGTTATAATATAAATGTATTCAAAATTAGTAACTATAAAGAAAAAGCTTTATAGTTATACCTGATTATCAGGGTAAAGCTGATTATATCAGCATGACTTTGCAATTTTAGCAAAGGTAAAGTAAGTAGCACTTTATAAAATGCCACTTATAGTTAAAACACAGCTATAGGGGGAATTGTGCTTAAAATTAAATAAACAAAGAAAAACAAGTAAAATTTGAAAGAATTAGACTTGTTATTTTTTTGTGTAAAAATAGGGAAGGAGGGTAGATTATTTGTTTTTGAATACAAAAATAAAGTTTATAAGAAATTGGAGGAAATGTAAATGAAAACATTTAACTATGAATCAAATTGTGTAAAGTACAAAAATTGTTTCTTTGATTTAGGAGAATATGAAAAAGGCAAATTAAGTTTAGCTATTTATGGCTATGTAGAAAATGATACAAATTTATCTCATATTTCAAATGTAACAGTCAATGTAGAAGAAAAATTGGAAGAAAATCAAGTTGTTATAGATAATTATGCTAATAGCAATTTGATAAGTTTTTTACTAGATTTAGGAATTGTAAAAAACATTCCTAAAAAAGTAACAGTAAAGTTTTTGAGACTTCCTGTAGTTGAACTAGATTTAGAAAAATTATATGAGTATTCATACAATCAGGAGGTGTTAAAATATGCTAGTTAGTAAGTCTTGGTGTGAAGAAACAGCAAAAGATATTATATGGGAATTTGAAAATTTATTATGCAATAATGATGTAAAAATCAATAATATGAACCCAGAAGAAAATGAATTTGAAAGTGAAGATTCCTATATTAATAAAAAAGATTACGAAAATTTAAAAGAAAAAGTAACAGAGCAGTTGATAGAATTAGTAGATTATGCGGAAGAACAAATAGAAGATATTGCTGCTTAAATGGAAGGAGAAAAAAATAATATGAATATACAAGATTTAGTCAGAGAAAGAGTAATTGGAAATATAAAGACAGGAAAGAAAAATGAGAAAGGAATACCAGAAAAATTACCATATTTTCATGTTGAAGAGGATAAAGGTACAAGTTATGACATGGTAGAAATCTTTAAACAATTATATCCAGGACAACCAACGAAATTAAAAATAAGATTTACATCTGAAAATCCATTTAATTTTAAATTTAAAAGATATGTGAATGGTAAAGCTGTATGTATAGGAAATGGAACAAAGGCAATAACTGTTGGAAAAGATTCTAAAAATAATAATACACAAATAGAAGTAGAATGTAATGAAGAATGTAGCCATAGACAAAGTGGTAAATGTAAGTTAAAAGGTACATTAAAATTTGCATTAGATGGAATAGAAGCAGGAGGAGTATGGAATCTAAGTACAAGTGGAGGAATTTCACTATCTAATATTGCATCTGAAATTGTTAAATATAAAAGAGCTGGAATGAGTATAGTAGGCGTTCCATTTGAATTAACACTTACAGAACAACAAAGTCTTGCATATGGTACTTATTATAGTATAGATTTACATAGAACAGATATAAAACCTCAATTAGTAACAGATGCACTTCCAAAATTAGCTGAAGCCAAAGAAGAAAATAAACAATTAGCAGATAAAACAACAATAAAGGAAAAAGACAAAAAAGAAACTTCAAAAGTAGAAAAAGCAGAACAAATACAACCAGTTAAGGAAGAAAAAGAAAATGCTAAAATAGAAGAAACAAAAAAAGATAGTTTCTCAAATCGTATGACAACAAAGAAATTTATGCCAACTTTAGTTAAAGGAAATAAATTTGATAAAATTATATTTCAAGATATGAATAATCAAGATGTAGAGTATATATTACATCCACGAGCTAATCAAGATATATTAAAATATGGAGTTGGAACTATAATTGAAGTAGAAAGTGCAAAAGTTGAAGAAAATATGAATATCCTTTGTAAATATAAAATTATACAAATTATAAATCCAGATGGAACAGTAACAGAATTTAATGATGAAGAATTAAAAAAAGCAGTTTAATTAGGACTTAAACAGCTTTATTTTTTTATATTAATATGAAAGGAAATTTTTAAAATGTTTAAGATAATAAAAAAATCCCTAATAATATTACTACTTATAACTATTAAAGTTATAGTTTATATTGCTAAAATTATACACAATTTTTATAAGGAAAACAAGAGCAAAATAGAAAAATATTCAAAAAGTTTTTACTATGTTTTAAAAGAAGAATTAACTAAATAAAGGATAAAACATATGAGAAATAAATATAACTATGGCGAATTAGTTAAAATAAGTGGTATGGGAAAAAATTTTGGAGAGGTAAAAAATAGATTAGGCTTTATTATTAGAAAAGATGATTTTTACGAAGATTATTATGTAGAGCTAGTATTTGGAGAAAAAGATTGGTTTAATGAAGAGTCAATAGAAAGAGTTCTAGGGGAAAAAAGAAACAAAACAGAAAAATATCAAGTAAGATTTTGCACGACAAAACAAGGTTATGAACTAATACAAGCAAAACTTAAAGAAAAAGAGCCAATTAGCAATAATAAATTCAAAAAACTAGATATCTACAGAAAATTTCAAAGAGATGGTAAAGATTATATAATCATAGGATGGAAGTCAGTATTCTGGCCTGTAAGCAATAAAAGTATAAGAACATTAGAAATAGCAATGAAAGAATTTAAAGACTTAAATATACCATTTCAATATGTTTTGTTAAATGAAGATAGATTAACAGATATAAGAACAATGGAATTTTGTGAAAATGATAATAATGTAGAGGTTTTTTCTATAGAAAGAAAAATTAAAATTAAAAGTTTAAAGTAATCTACAAATTTGTAGGGAAAGGATAAAAGATGATAGCAATAAAAATATTAAATGTTATGACTAAAATTGGTCCAATAATTAAAGATAAAACCAATGAAGAAAAAGGATTTGATTATGCATCAATTGCGAGTATTATAATTAGAGCAAGAGAAGCAATGATAGAAGAAAAGGTTATTATGATACCATTAAAGCTAAATCAAGTTGTACAAAAAGGAAATGATGTAATAATAGACATGGTATATAGATTTTATGATGCAGAACCAAATGAAGATGGAAAATGTGATTATATGGATGTAAATATACCAGGAGAAGGAGCAGACAAAGAAGGTTGGGCTGTATATAAGGCACTAAGTGGTGCTTATAAGTATGCTATAACACAAACATTTGCAATTCCAACGATAGATGATGCTGAAAAAGACAAATACACAACAAATAATGAAGAAAGCAATAACAATGATACTGTTACTGAAAATGTAGATGCTGAAGGAAGTTTAGATGAAAATAGTATAGATAAAATATTAGGTGATCCAGATATTAACGATTTTGATAATATATTTTCATTAGGTGAAAAAGCTGGATAGAAAGGTTTGAAAAAATGTATATAAAAAGTATTAATAATGTAGTTGGGTACAAAGATTTGCCAGATGGATTCAATATTGAATTTAACGAAAATAAAACATATATTGTAGGAGCAAATTTCCAAAGGAAAACAACAGTTGGAAGTCTTTTTAATTGGTGTCTAACAGGTACTAGTTTAAATGGAAAAGAAAAAGAACAAGTTGCCAATGATACTAAAAGAGTAAGCAATGTTATCGTTGATATAACTTTTGTAGACAATTTTGGTATAGAACATAGACTTATTAGAGATAAAGGTAAAGAAATACACTTAACTTTAGATGGCAAAGAAATAAAACAAGAAAATTTAGCTCAATTCTATAAAAATAAAGATATATTTTTAGTAGCACATAATCCGTATTATTTTTGGACTTTAGAACCAAAAGAACAAAAGGATTTGGTTAGAAATATATTACCTATTATTGACTCCGAAGAAACATTTGAATTACTAAATGAATATGAGCAACAGGTAATAAAAGAACCAATAGAAAATTTAAGTAGTTATACAGATGCTCGAAATGCTGATATAGATAGATTAGGAAAAGAATACAATAAAAATATCGGAAAGATTGAGACATTGAGAAGTATAGCATTAGAGCAAGAAGGATGTTTATTGGAATTTACAAGAGAACAGGAGTTAAAAGATTTACAAGAAAAATATGAAAGTATATCAATGAATTTCGATAATTCTAATTTGGAAGATTTAAAGAGAAACATAGAGGGAATAAATAGAAGGCTACAAGAGATTATTAAAGAAGATTTAGAAAAAATTTCAGAACAATATAATAGAGAAAACAAAAAGCTAAAACAAGTTGAAAATGAGCATCCAATATGTCCATCTTGTAGACAAGAAATAAAAGATAATGAAGCAGGAGAGCATTTAAAACAATTTTTTCAAAAGGAAATGAATAGATTCCAAGAAAAAGCAAATGAATTAAAGGAAACTGCAAAAAAATTAGCTGAAGAAAAGAAAGAAAAACAAGCTTTTTATGAAAAATTAAGTACTTATGATATGAAAGAATTACAGACAGAAAGAGATAATATAAAAGAAAAAATAGATAATTTGCTAAAAGAAAAAAATGATATTTTATTTCATAATCAAGAAGTTCAAATAAAAAGTAAAAGAGTACAAGAGGCAAAAGAAGTACTAAATATTTGTGAAAAAGCACAAAAAGAAATACTAGAAAAATTGGAACTTAATAAAATGCAAAAGAAAATTGCTAATAAATTAAAAATATTAGTAATTGAAGCACAAAAAGAACGAATTAAGAAGTATTTAAATAAGGTTGATATTGAATTTAGTAAAGTAGTAAAAACAACAGGAGAGATAGTGGAGTGCTGTAATATACAATATGAGGGAAGAGATTATAAAAAACTATCCAAATCGCAACAAGCAAGAGCTTGTTTAGAAATATCGAATGTATTTAATAATATTTCTGGTATAAATGCTCCAATATTCTTTGATGATGCGGAATCCACTACAGATATTCAAGAAATACCAAATACTCAATTAATAATATCATTAGTAATCAAATATAACAAATTAGAAATTTTATATGATTATGAAGATGTGTTAGACAGAAGAGAAAAATCAATAAAAAAAGAAATTGAAGAACAAGGTTGCTATGAAATACCATTAGCAGCATAAATTTTAAAGTTATCAATAAGATAGCTTTTTATTTTTGAGGAGGAATTTATAAAATGAATGAATATGAAAATGTAATAATTATAAAAACAGATTTAAGCAAAGAGGAAACTTCCAAAGTTATCTTAAAAATAGAAAATAATATAAGAAATTTTGCTGAAATAACTAAAAAAGATGATTTAGGAATAAAGAAATTAGCTTATGAAATAAGGAAAAATAATGAAGGACATTATTTAGTGTATCAATTTCAAGTGGAAGAAAAGATGAGAGAATTTGCAATAAGAGAAATTGAACGATTTTATAGGATAACTGATGAAGTAATTAAATTTTTAATAATAAAATTATAAAGAAAAGAGGATAACATGGTAATTTACATAGTATATCAAAAATTTTATGCTGATTTTGAAAATGGTGAAGATGATGCATTATTTATAGAATGTGGATATAAGAATAAGAGGAAAGCAGTTAAAAAAGCAAAAGAACTAATGAACCAAGCAAAATCAAGTCATTTATATATTGATGAAGATATAAGAAACAAAAGAAATCCATTTAAAAATAACAATTGGGTTGATTTGTATAAGGAAGAAACAGAGCAAGAAGAAAGAATTGGCAGCATAGTAATGGAAGAAATAAAATTAATAGCATAGGAGAAAATAGATATGGATGAAATATTAATGTTTATAGGAATAAGCAAGAGTAAAAAAGAAGTTAGACTTTTAGATGAAAGGTTAAAAAGTAAAGTGTTTAAGTATAAAAATAAGAAAGACTTAGAAGATAAGTTAATAAAATTTGTAAAGCAAGATTTAGATAGAAACAAGGAGGAATTAGATAATGAATAATGTATGTTTAATAGGAAGACTAACAAAAGATCCAGAAACTAGATATACACAAACTAACAACACGATAGTTGTTAATTTTAGTTTGGCAGTAAATAGAAGATTCGTAAGAGAAAATGAAGAAAGACAAGCTGATTTTATTCCAATTATAGCTTGGGCTAAAACAGGAGAATTTTGTAGTAAATATTTTAAGAAAGGCCAACAGGTTGGAATTGTTGGAAGGATACAAACTAGAAATTGGGATGATGAGCAAGGTCAGAAGCATTATGCAACTGAAGTAATAGCTGAAGAAGTATATTTTGCAGATAGCAAAAAAGAGGATGCTTTTAGTCAATATGGAGATGTGTTTGCAAATAACAACAATACAAGTTCAGACTTTGAAATAACAAGTAGTGATGACTTGCCATTTTGAGATAAAAAATAATTAAGTGTTGAATATAAAGGTGGATTGAAATATATCCACTTTTATTATTGGAAAGGAATTTTAAATGGATAATAAATATGAAGTGTTTATAAAATTATTAAATTTCAATAAAGATAAATATTCACCAGAAAAAGTTTTCAAGGATTTTGTATCTTTATTTGCAATAACTTTAAGTAATAAAGTATCTTATAGTCAAAAAAATAGCAATATGTATGAAAAGATATTTCAAAATTATGAAAAAGAAGAACAATCTAATTTTTATGCATTATCAATAGAACTAACTAGATTATTTTGTCATGAAAAAGATCCTTATGACATATTGGGAGAAATATATCAAAAAATTACTAATCAGAGTTATTTGAAATTAATTAATAATAATCCAATACAAGAAGTAGGAAAAAAGTTACAAGGTGTTATTAATATAAACAAAAAAGCTAATAATGGGAAAATGATAGAAATGAATTGCGGAAGTGGTGCAATGATACTTGCTTATGCTAGTACATTAAAAATGTTTAAATTAGATTACAAATTTGATTTAGAAGTAACAGCCATTGATACAGATATAATCAATGTTTTTATGACTTATATTCAATTATATTTTTTTGAAATAGGAGCAGTAGTAATATTAGTAGATGAAAAAGCAAATAAAGAATTAATGAGATTATATACGCCATTTTATGAAGATGATATGGAAAATTTAATGGCTGCATAGAGAGGAGAAAATAAAATTGATAGAAAAGATTCAAGAATTAGAAAGTGAAATAAATGAAAAATTAAAATCTAATAATGTTGTAGTAAGGATTCTAGGAAATGAAGATAAAAATAAAGGTAGCATTATAATATTAAAAGATAAAAAAATAAATAGATGTTTTGAAATAGAAATCATTTCGTGCTGTCAAATAAATATTATCGAAAATAGTAAAAAAATTGAAACTGGACTATTTATAGAAGATTTGGAAAACTGGATTTATAATTTATACAATCCTATAGAATATTTATATGAATTTGTTGGTGGTAAATTAAACAATAGGATATTGACAAGAGAAGAAATAAATGAAATATCTAATGAATTGACTAAAGACTATAGTGAGGAAAGAAAAAAGGGAATAGCAGTACATAGAAAAGAATTAGATAATCAGCCAACGGTAGAAGGATACTTAGGACCAATGTATAACGGAATTGACTATGGAAAAATTATTTTAAGGTATGAAACACAAGAAGTATATGATATGCTATCAGATTAAACAAAAGAGAGGAGAATACATATGCAAAATAATAATGTGTATGAGTATATAAATATAACTAATGTCGTGAATCAATTACACCTCAAGAAAACATGTACGAAAGGATGGAATATTTATGCTATTTGTCCGTTCTGCCAAAGTTCAAAAGAAAAAAATGGTTACTTAAAAATTAATACTATAAAAAATGTATATATGTGTGAAAAGTGTGGATTAAGTGGTAGTTCAATAGATTTATATGCAAATTTGAAATATATTTCTACAAAAGAAGCTTTTAAAAGATTACTAAAAGAAACACCAGTATTAGATAATATACCATATACCTATAATAATCCTGTAAAAGATGAATACTACAGAGATATAGTTTATAGAAATTTTTTGGAAATGCAAAATTTGAATGATTTACATTATAAAAAGTTAAAAGAAATGAATTTTACAGATGATTATATTAAGGAAAATCAATTTAAAAGTATAGAAAATAATAACAATAAGAAAAAAGAAATATGTATGAAATTACAAGAACAAGGTTTAAAGTTAGATGGTATTCCTGGATTTTTCCAGGATACCGATTTCAAATGGACATATAAATCGCACAAAGGAATATTCATTCCAGTTACTCTGAATAATAAAATTCAAGGTTTAAGAATCTTATTAGATAATGAATATAGGCTAGATACAGAAAATATATGGTTTAGTAGCAATAATGAATATAATGGAACAAAAGCAAGTAATTGGCCTATGATATTAAAAGATAATACAGTTAATTGGATTGATATGTATAATTCAGATAATAGTACAAGTATTATTATTGCTACAGAAATGATATTAGCACATAAGCTATTTAATAATACAAATAAAACAGTTATAGGTATTCCTAATAATATTGATAAAGATTTAATATTGAGTATTGTTCAAAGAATGAATGCATCAGAAGTATTTTTATATGCAGACAAATATACAATTTTACATACAAGTACTTTAATGTATGAAAATACTGTAAAGTCATTAGAAAGACAAAATATAAAAGTTGAATTTAGAGTGGCATTAAATGAAAATGATATTGGTAGTGAATTAAAAGAAAACGAAAAGAATATAAAAATAGCTTAAAGGGGGAATTGCTTATTGAAAAGAAGACAAGAAATAGAAGTATCAAATAAGTTAATAAAAAGTTTAATAGAGAGAGGCTTTTTAGTTCATAAGTATTATGCTAGGACAACCAAAAGTGTATATCTAAAACTAGATTATGGAGCATGTTGTGGAATAAGAATTAGTGATCACAGAGGAAAGAAAAAATACAAATATAAGTTTAACCTTATAAAACAATATGAAGGGTCAAAAACAGTGCTTGATAAAGGATTCATTAGATTATTTTACAATTATAATAATACTGAAGAACTAATAACTGATATTCAAAATGAAAAGAAAATTAAAATTAATAAATATGGCTTGGAAAATTATAAAAAATATATGAAACTAAATTCACAAGATAATTTATACAAGTCATTTAAAAAAGTTGCATAAAAGATGGGATGTTATCTCATCTTTTATTTTAATTGTGAAAAATAGGAAAGGATAATAATATATGAAAATAAAATATGATTATTTATATGCAGTAGAATATAGCAAACCGGATTTGATGGATGAATCTGGATATAAGTATGTTATTCCCGGTTTATATACTGCTTATAGAACGGATAAGGGATTTGAACATTTTAAAGAAATATATAATTTAAAAGTAAAAAGAATAGAAGTACAAAAGTATCGTGATACATCAGATACAATAAAATTAATATATTTTGAACCAATAATAATAGATGAGCCACTGACATTTTGGAAAAAAGAAGAAATAAAAAGAGGTATGAAGCATTTTATAGGATTAAGTAATGGAAGTTATGTAGATTGCTACTATAAGCATTATAAAGATCATGTACTTGTAATGAGACCTAATCCTAATGCAAAAGAAGTATATAAACCGTACAACTACTTTGCAATGGGAGAAGAATGGGGTTAAATTTATAAAGATAGGAGATAAAAATGAATTTAGAAAAAATTGAAAAAATAGAATATAAAGCATATGAAAAGCTAATAAATATTGAACTATTTAATGAAATTATTGCATTTATATCTAATACGCGAACAGGAAAAGGAACAAATAATATTTTATATGAAATAGACAATAAATGTATTTGGAACAAAAGAGTTAGTTGTCAAAATTTTCAAGAGAAATATAAGTTTCAATACTTTGGAGAACTATTAGAAAGATATGAAGAAAGAATGGAAAACAATATTGAAAATATCAGAGCTATAGTTTTAGCCTTAGGATATGGTAAGAATATTATAGAAAATAGTATGATAATGGGAACACAACTAATAGACTTTCTTAACAGGATAAAAAGTGTAGCTGAAAAAGACATATATATTAAAGGTGCTTTGTATTTATATGATAGCAAAAAATATGATAAATATGGAGAGGATTTGTTTAATAGAGATTATTCAAATACAGAAGAAATAATTTTTGTGTTATCGATCTTTTCTGATAGAGTTAATGAATTTTTTGATCATAAGAAAGAACAAATAATAAGATTATTAGCAAAAGATAGAAATATGGAAGTAATAGGAAATATAGGAATATTATCATGGTTAGTGAAAAATATATATCCATTAATATACAAGGACAGAAAAAAAGACATATCAATATTAAAAGCACTAATCAAATTACCTACAGGATTTCAAAAAGAAGATACTACTACATATAAAGAACTATTAAATAATGGATATAGTGAAGAGGATATAGCATATCTAAACTATTTTATGCTGTATTATCATCCTGTTCCAAAAACTGTCAAATTAGGATATTCAATAGTTGAAGAAAAAATAGCAATCAATCTATGTAAAGTATATATAAACAATGAGAAATCGTACGAAAATAATGTATATAATTTTATTCGAGGGATATTGTGTAGATACGATAAATTTGATATTAAATGTTATGGATATTCAGGAATAAAAGATGCCATAAAATATGAGATAAATGTAACAAATCCTATAACATTTACAGAATTGTATCAAGAATTAGGTGAAAACTTATATTCTTTTGATATTTTAGATGAAAAATGGGATATTGTATCAAAAAAAATGGAAGAAGATAAATATGAAGAGATACTAGATAAATTCCTACTAAATTGTAAAAATGAAAAAGATAGACTACTAAATAGCATAAAAAAATATAATGAATTGACAGGAAAAAATTATGTTGAATCTTTTTTAAATCGTAGCTATTATAGACAAATTGTATTTGATTTTTTAGTAGATAACAATGTAATTTTATTAAAAGATTTTTTTGAAAATATTTTGAAAAATGGTAAACAAAACGAAGAAAATTATTTAAAATCATACATAAAAGGAGTAAAAAATAAGAAATCATTTGAATTTTTAAAATATTTATTAAGAATAAATAAATATAATATAAATGAAATTAGTGATATTGGGTTTGATTTTGAAGAATTATTAAATTATTATGGCTATTCGTATTCTTCATATACACTAAATTTGAAAAAGAAATTTTTAAACATAAAAGAGCAAAAAATTTTATTTAATTGCTTAGAGAAATTTATATTTTATTATAGACCAAAAAAGTATTTGAAGTTTTTAGAAGCAGCATTAAAATATGATAAAATAGATGAATTTTTTAAAAAGTCAGAATTGAGAAATATATATTTATTACTTTGTGAACTAGAACCTAAAACTTATAATTGTGAATGGCTACAAAAGAAATTTTTGACTACTGAAGAACTAGAAGAAATTAGAGAAAAAGAGAAGAGAAAAAAACAATTAGAAAAAGAAAAGGAACTATTAGAGGCAAAGAAAAGTGTTATGGAAGGATTTAAGCAGGAAGAAATAGACACATTAGAAAAGTTATACAAATTTTGTGATAAATTTGAATATTCAACAACAAAATTTCAGTTTTGTGCGGATATAGTAAAAGAATATCTACTGAAAAACATTTCCAAATTTATTACAAATAATAACAATACAATGCAACTTATGGATATATTAGAAATTTTAATAGATAAGGAAAAAATATCAACAGTAGAGTTTACAAGAATAATGTATGAATATATAAAAAAGGGGGTTCAAAAGGATGAATACATTAATACAACATGCTAAATTAGCAATTCGAATGAATAACAATGGCATAAATAGAGAATTTATCAAAAAATTTCCAATAGAAGAAATTATAGATTGCTGTAATAGAATAGAACAAAATAAAATTTTAAATGATGAATATAAAGATAATGAAGTAATACAAGAAGAAATAATAAAAGATGAGAAATTTATACATTATCTTAATATAGCATATAAAAAAGACCTAGATATGGTGGGGTTTGAAGAATTATTAATAGCAATAAAGCAGCATAATGAAAAGATGACAGACTATTCAATAAAAGATATACTTAATGTATTATATAATAAAGAATTGTTTTATAAATCATATTATGATTACTTGAAATACTTTAGAAATGAGAGCATTTCATTAAAAAAAAGAATTACAAATAATCTAAATCATTTTCATTGTCAAAGTGATATAGAATTTAATGAATTATCAGAGAATGAAAGAAAATTAGTTACTTTATTAGATTTAGATGATAAAAATTTAATACCTACAAATGTAATAAAAGAAATCTATGAATTGTTATCAAATAATGAAGAATTAAGAAACATCATAGATTTTTTAAATGCTCATAGTTTATATATTCAATTAGATGAACAAGATTATAAAGTAATAAATAATAATGCTAAAGAAATAAAAAATTATATTAAATCTATTACTGATAAAATTAATAATGATGATATTACTTACAGAATGCTTTTAAAGTGGGTAGGCAACGGTTGTAGTGTATATGATTTAAAATCAATAGAGCAAAAAATCAGCAAGGTAGAAACAGAAAAACTAGAAAGCATCTTTAGTAACAGAAGTAGTTATATAAATTTCATATATGGTAATAAATTAAAAGAATTTCCTTTGGATAGTATTTATGGAACTAAAGAAGAATTAATAATTTATGCTATTAGTAACAATAAGAAAAATTTTCTAAAATTGATACAAAACAATATGAATGATTTTTTAAGTATTCCAAGTAATTCTATTTTATATAGTAAAAATTTTTATACAAAATATATTAATTTAAATGAACTTACATTGAAACACTTGAATAAGTTAAAACTAATGGATTATCATATAAATTATAATATAGACTACTTGAAAGAACAGTTATATACCTTTGAAGAGATAAACGCTTTATTTTCAATAGAAAAACAATATATAAAGTTATATAATGAATTATTAAGTTTACCAATAGATGATAGGTTATTGAGAATAAGGCAGTTTATAAAAAAAGATTTATTAAAACATATAACAAATGATGATAGAATAACAAAATTAGCTGATAAAATAAGAATAAAACCGTTATATACTTGGTTAGAAGATGATTTTAATAGAATAGAAGGTATAAAAGCAAGTGATATAATAGAAATACTGATTAATTATGATGCTATTGAAAAATTACTTCCAGAAATAACAAAACAAAATGAATTAACATATATATTAAGAAATATTAGTAAATTAGATGATTATAGTAATTTACAAAGTATAAAAGATAATATTGAAAATTTTGACGATTATTGGAGTAACTTAAAAGATGCTATGCAATTTAGTGAAGAATTTGTAGTAAAATATAAAGAAAATATAAAAACCTTTTTACTTAATAATGGATCGGAATTAGCATATTTATATTATTTAGAATGTGATAAAGAACACAGAGAATCCTTTAAGTTAATTATAAAAGCAGAACTAATGAATGAATTTAGAAAATTGAAATATCATACTAACGATTTGAACAAAGAAATTGATTTTGAATTAAATAATAGTCAAATAACAGAATGGACTGAAAATAATTCAAAAATTGTTAAAGACAAATATGATATTGGAGAATATGATGATTTTTATTATACTATGATTCTTGGAGAATATCCTGAAAAAACATGCTTATCTTACAGAGATGGTGGTTATAATAAATGTCTATTAGCTTGTTTTGATAGTAACAAAAAAGTTTTGTATGCTAAAATAAATAATAAAATTGTTGCGAGAGCAATGGTTAGACTAACGAAAGGAAGCTATAATAAAGAAAAAGGAAATAACAAATCTATAAATTTTATTGATGTAGAAGAAAGCACACAAGAAGAATTAGAGGACAAAAAAGAATATTTGACTTTATTTTTAGAAAAAGCATATATATCTGGAATTAATGAAGGTGAGAGAAACACAATAAAGAAATTATTTATAAAGTTGCTAAAAGAAAAAGCAAAGGCAATGAATGCACTATTAGTACTAAGCTGTAACTATAAAGAAGAAATAGATGAACAATTTATTTCTACAAGATATTATATGTATATATCTAAATCAAAAGCAGGTACACAATACTTAGATAGTTTAAGCGGACAAGCTACAATATCTGATGAAGGACAATATAAAGTTAATACATTTTTAATATGGCAACCAAAAGAAGATGGAGATTCAATATTTGAAGGTAATATATTTTAAAAAATTGTATAAGAGGTGAAGTAAAATTCATCTCTTAATTTATTTAATAATAGGAGGAATAGAAATAGATGAGTATAGAAAAAGAAAAATCAAATTATAAACAACTATTTATGGATTATTGCAAAGACAAAATAAAAAATTTAGGTAATATAACTGTAGATGAAGAAATAATGGAAGATAATTATATTAACGATACTAAAATATTGTATGTGTTACCAAATGTAAGAGGGTGTGAATATGTAAATGTACTAAGAGATGATGAAGGAGGTGCTATATGGGTAAATCCAGAAGGGAACATAGTATTAGAAGCAGGTGGTATGGCCAGTGCCAATGATGATATAGTTGAATTAAAATTCACAGCAATAGACAAGGAATATTATGAGGAAATATTAAAATATTGGTCTGAATATTATTTTGATGAAATGATGGAAAGAGAAGAAATAGATAAAGCTCAAAGAAAAAAAATAGAAAAAGAATTTAAACTACCAGAACCATTTAAATATAATGTAATAAGTAGAAATGGAGGAGCAGATGTAGAAATTTATACTCCTAATATTTCAGATTTAAGAGCAACTACAACTACTATGAAAGGTACAAAACACATACAAGAGTGGTTTGACATAGATGGATTATGGCAAGTAAATATATTAGATGATAATGGTAATTTTAAAAAATATGAATATGTAACAGGATGGCAAAATGCTATTAAAATATTAGAAAATACATTAAAAAAGCTAACAAAATAGAAAATGTATAAATTTATAAAAAGGTAGGAATAGGAATGGAAGGTATAAAGAGATTAGCTGAAATGCTAGAAGGTCAAAAAGATAAATATTTAATTATTATTGTAAATCATTTAATGCTTCAAACAGAAATGAATGAAGCATTTTTAAATGAAGAAAAGAACTTAAAAGATATGGCTACATATATTAAAGATACAGCAAAGAAACAAGCAAAAAGTGGAGTAGCTGTTATAGAAGATGCAGTAGTATTCAAATGGGCTAAAGAATATTTTATGAAATCAAATAAAGAGTTAGGAATTAAAGAAACCAGATTAGATAGGGGAAAACATGGAGATGTAAGTAAAGTTGAAACTAAAGAAAACGAGGATAACTTTGGATCTATTTTTGACATTGATGATAATAACGAAAATACTAGTGATAACAGTAAAAAAGAAGATATAGAACAAATATCATTATTTGCTGCTTAATAAGGAGGAACAAATTGTGTATGTAAAAAAAGAAATAAGAGAATTTATAGAAAAGATGCCTAAAAAAGAAAAATTAACTAGAGAGTGGAAGAAATTCATACAAGAAAGTACAATAAAGCATAATTTATTAATAGAACATGGAAAAGAAGAATATGAATGCACACATTGTGGAAAATATTCATATGGAAAACTATTAAGTGATAGAAATTACAAATATCATGATATATGCAGATTTTGCGGAAAAAAATATGAAATAAAAAGAAGTAATCTAAAAAATTACTTCTTCTTATATAATGTAGCAATAGTTGATAATATTAATAATAAATTAGTTATGAGATATTTTCAAGTATATAGATATTATAATAATAGGATTAGAAGATTCACAAATAGTATTGCAGAATTTGCTAGATATGTACCTGAATATGATATTACTTTATTAAATAACAGATGTCCAAAGGGAATAAATATATATCATGATGAAGAAATAAAAAAATGGAGAGTATTTGCAGGAGAATATTATAAGCATAAAGGATATGATGCTATCTATCTTAGAGATATAGATGAAAAGAAAAAAGGAACTATTTATCAATATATACCTTTAGGTGATGCTATCAATCATTTAGAAGATGTTAGATATAACAATTTTTATAACATATTTGAAAAGGCAAAATATGAAAGTTTTGAACTCTTACTAAAATTAAAATTATATAATTTAGCATTAAATCATGCTGAATGGTTCTTTGAAAAAGGAAGTTTTGAAAAAAGGTTTGGAGTAAAAAAGAACTTTTATGATTTTATGAAGAAACACGATATATCATATGAGGAATTATATGTATTAAAACTGATTCAAAGACCTAATATAGAAATAATAAGAAGTCTTTTAAGAATATCATTTTCTAATTTAAATGATTTAGAAAAAGCAAATAACTATATAAGTTTAGTTAAACTGGCTGAATATTCAAAAACACAAAATAATTTTTCTATTCAACTTTATTTAGATTATATAGATAATTTAATGAAAATAGGAATACCACTTACTAAAAAGAAATTATTACCAGCAAATTTTTCTGAAGCACATGATATAAGTATGAAAAAAGTTAAAATTGCTGAAAATAAGTTGTTAGATGAGAAAATAAAGCAAAGATATGAAGAATTAAAAAGGAATAACTATAAAGATAATAAGTTTTGTATTAGACCCGCAAAAACTTTAAATGATATGAAAGATGAATCAAATCAACAAAATAATTGCGTATATAGTAATTATAGTGAAAAATATGCTAATGGTATTACTGATATATATTTTTTAAGAAAGTTAAAAAATCCAGATAAATCATTAGTAACAGTTGAAGTATTGGATGGAAAAGTAAGACAAAAATATGAAAAAAGAAATACAGCGATTAATAAAGAAGAAAAAGAGTTTTTGAATTTATGGGAAAAGAACATATTAAATGTAGCTTAATAAATGAAAGGAAAGTGATAATATATGGCTTATTTAAAGAAAGCATACAGAATATTAATGGAGAGAATAGATAAAGAATTAAAAATGCCACAAGGTTGGTATTTTTTTGTTAAGAAACAGAAAGAAAAACAAAACTTTATTATAAAAACAAAGGGAAAATGTACTTGTAGAAATTGTAATACAGAATTTGAAACAAATAAAAAAATTAATGAATATGATAAGTGTCCTAAATGCCATAATACTTATTTGATAAAACAAAGTAATTATAGTTTTCATATATTTGAAGATGTATTAGTTTTGCTTGATAGATTAGAAGATAAATGGGTAATACGATTGTTTGAGATATTTACTAAATATACAAAAAATGAAATATATCATTCTAAACCAGCAGAGTATGGAAGAATAGTTATAGATAAGGATATGAAAAATGTAATGGAATTTGCTAATGATAGGGCAGTAGGCACTATGTGGGGTGAACTATTTATTAATCACACAAAAACAGGAAAAAAGTGGAGATGGTATAATAAATATTATAGATCATTAGATACTTATGGAAAAGTATATGATAAAAACTTAGAAGAACTATTTGAAAATACAGAACTTAAATATTCTCAATTGTGGAAAATAGCAAAGGAAAATGATGAAATTGATATAAAATATCATTTATTAAATAATTTTCCTAGCACAGAATTATTAGCAAAAATGGGATTGTATAAATTAGCAGTTTGTTCTGGAGATTTTAATAAAGGCAAAAGTTTTAAAGAAAGATTTGGAGTAGACAAAAGCTATTACGAATTTATGAAAAAAAATAACATAGATAGAAATGAATTGAACATCTTAAAAATGTATAAAAAGCCTAATATTGAAAATATAAAAGTTTTAAGCAAATTTTATATCTCTGATTTAGAAAAAGTCAAAAAATATGTCTCAATTGAAAAGTTTGCAGAATATGCAAAAAATAAAAGAGATTTTGATATACAGATGTATATAGATTATTTGGGATTTTTAGAAAAACTAAAAATGGATTTGAAAAATAAAAAATATCTATTTCCAAAAAATCTGAAAGAGAAACATGATGAATATTCAAGACAAATACTTATAAAAAACAATGCAAAGATAAATAGAGCAATAAATAGAAGATATAAACAATTAAAGCAAAATACCTATAGTAATAAAAAATATATTGTAATGCCAGCAGAAAGTTTTATATCCTTAGAAGATGAAAGTACTCAACAAAATCATTGTGTAAGAAATTATGCTGAAAAGTATGCAAAAGGGAAATGTGATATATATTTTATGAGAGAAGCGAGTACACCAAATAAATCACTTGTAACAATAGAAGTAAAAGAAAGAAAAATAGTACAAAGTAGGACAAAAAATAATGGAAATCCTAACAATAATCAAATAAGATTTTTAAATAATTGGGAAAAAGAAGTGTTAAATAAAGCTGCATAACATAGAAAGAGGAGTTTTGCTACTCCTTTTTCTATAAATATTTATATTTTTCTGATTTTTAGGTCAAATTTTCAAAAAATGATAAACATAGAAAAGTATATCAACCCCTGTATTTTTCTATGTTTATTGCTATTTTTAAGAAATTTTTTTTTGAACTTGAAAATGCTAATATAATGATATTACAATAGTAGTATAAAAAAATAGGAGGTACAAGATTATGAAAAATGTTAATTATGCTGATATGGCTAATAATTTATTAGGAGATGAATTATATTATAAATTCATTACAGAAATTGCAAAGGAAGGAAAGGGAGATAATTTAGTTGACTTTGGAAAAGAAGTTGTAGAAAAATGTTGTTTATTAATAGTTTCATTAGGAATGTCGAATGCAATAAAAATGGATAAAGTGAAAATTTGCTTAGGAAGAGAAGTTATAGAAATATCTTGTAAAGAGTTCGCAGCAAAATATGAAAAATATAGTAAAGAAATTGAAAAAAACATAGTTGAAATAATAGGATAGATTAATTAGATAAGCATATAAATGGGAAATAAGCCAGGATAAACACATGAAAAAATTTTTCGAGCGATTTGCCACCACTACACAAGTGATAATAATGATAAAAAATTTTTATATAAGGTTATATAAGATTTAGTTTCTATATTTTGTTGATTTTTCAGTATATAGAAATTTTTATATAAGGTCATATAAGGTTGCTAGTGAAAGTGTTTCAGCACACTTCACATGTGGAATGTTGTTCGGTGCTATGTCTAAAAGATACGATGAAATAGTTGAACTTACTGCTTTTGAGGATTTTATTAGTTTTGATGGAAAAGGCAAAAAGAAGGTTTAAAGAACAGAAAATCATAAAATTAAGGTAACGATAGAGGTTGACATGGTATGCGATGCAGTATAAATTCATGTTGGAAATGTCAACAATTTGTCAACGAAAAAATAAGAATGTTTGGAGATAAAACTTAGGTTGGAAGTGTTTGGAAAAGCACTTTCTTTTTTTAGGAACTTATGATAGAATGAAAATGAAAATGAAATAAGGAAGGTAATTATGAAAAAAGTTTTAAAAATTGCAATTGAAGGAGCAAAAAAATATATATTTGGAATTTTAATATGTAGTTTAATATCATCATTTCTAATGATATATCTTACAAAATTTATTTCATTTGCAGTAGATGGTGTAATAATGCAAACAAGCAGTTTGCCAGAATATATTAGAAATAGTTTTTATAGTGATAACGTTAAATCTAAATTAACTGTACTTGCTATTTATATGCTTATAATTGTTGGTATAATTAGTATATCAAATTATATGAAAAGTATGTTTAATACAAAATTTAGATTAACAATGAATAAAAATTTAAAATCAAAATTATTAGAGCATACGACATATTTAGAGTATGGAGACTATATCCAATATGAAAAAAATCAAATTCTTCAAAGAGTAAGTAGTGATGCAAATTATTTTGTCGATTTTGTAACTAGCAAATATAATTTAATAGTAGATTCTATATTTATATTATTATTCTCAATGTATGAACTATTGAACATTAATATTATAGTCAGCTCAATAATAGGTATAATTATAGTTATTATATCTATTATGTCAGTTGTATATTTAAAGATAACAAAACCAATAGTTAACAAGAATATTGATTTACATGAAAACTTAATTTCAAGAACAATGAATGCAGTATATAATCCTAAAATGATAAAAATATTTAATAGAGAGCAAAAAGAAATTAATGACTTTAATATTATTAGTGATGAATATAGAAAGAATGACACAAAACTAATAGACTACTTGATTTATTATGAATTAATAGGAACAGGTATGAGAAAATTTAAAGACCCAGCAATATTTCTTATAGGAGGACTACTAATAATAAATGGAAAGATGAATATAGGTGAATTAATGATTTTAATGACATATTCAAGTAATTTACTAGAATATGTGGTACAACTTATATATATGGTTAATGACATTAATCATTTTTTAGTTCCGACTGATAGAATAAGCAAATTTTTAAAATTAGAAGAAGAACATAAAAATGAAAAACAATATGAATTAGACAATATAAGCTTAGAATTTAAAGAAGTGACAATAAAAATCAATTCAACTAAAATTTTAGACAATATTTCATTTAAAATTGAAAAAGGAGAAACTATTTATTTAGTGGGGAATAATGGAAGTGGAAAAAGTATTTTAGTAAAAACGCTACTTGGATTTATACCTTATGATGGACAAATATTATTAGGTGGAATAGATATAAAAGAATTAAATAGAAATACAATTAGAAATTACATAGGAGTGGTTTTTCAAGAACCGTTTATATTTTCAGATACAATAAAAAACAATATTGATGTGTTAGAAGATTATAAAAATTTAGAAAAAATAAAGAATATTGCTAAAATATGCGAATTAGATGAAGAAATTGAGAAATTTCCAAATCAATATAATGAAATTTTAGGAGAAAGAGGAATTAACTTAAGTGGTGGTCAAAAACAAAGAATAGCTATTGCAAGAACATTATTGCAAAATAAAGAAATAATAGTTTTTGACGATGTTTTAAGTAAGGTAGATAATATAACAAAGGATAAAATAAAAAATAATCTAAGAAAGAATAATAAAGATATGATAGCAATATATATTACACAAGATTTATCTAAAATACCAAGTAATGCGACTGTATTCTTTATAGATAATAAAAAAATAGTAATAGATAAACAAGAAAATCTAATAAATCAAAATAAAAATTATTATAGATTAATTGATATATGCAAAAATATGGTAGGAGAAATAGATGAATAAATTTAAAGATATGTTTCATTATGGAAATTTTGAAAAGAGAATTATAATTACAATTATAGAATATATTTTATCATCAATAATATGGATAGTAATAAATCAATTTATGACTTATTCTTTATTTGATAATGCTATTGCCAAAGAAAATATAAAATTAGTTATGTTTTTAACAATATTAATGATTATAAAAATTATTATAAATATAGCAGAAGGGATATTTAATTGCAAGTTAAGACATCATCTACAAAGGGATTTTTCAAATTATGCTAGAAAAGATATTTTTAATAAATTAATAAGGTCAAAAATACAGTTTTTTGATAAAAGTAATTCAGGAGAATTGTTTGAATTAGAAATGAATGATTCTAATAATCTATCTGCATTTTTTACACAAAACGGAAATCAGCTAATAGGATTTACAGTTAGAGCATTAACAAATGTTGTAATATTGTTGTTTATAAATATAAAATTAAGTTTATTATTAATAGCTATGTACTTAATTGGATATATTGCTTTAATAGTATCAAATAAAAAAACAATATATCTAATGAAAGAAATAAGGAATTTAAATATTTTAATTACAAAGTGGATAACAGAGCAAGTAAATGGATTTGAGAATATAAAATCATTAAGGGTAGAAAAAAACAGATTAAGCAAAATGAAAGAATTGATAAAAAAATATAATAATGAATCTTATAATTTAGACAAGGTCGTAAGAAAGTATACTTTAACATATAATATCTTTTCATTACTTGCTACAGTTGTTGTCGTGTATATTGGAGGAATTGATATATTAACGGGTATTATTACTTATGGAAGTTTAATGATATTTATTAATGCTACTTCAGAAATTAAAAGGCATTTTGATGTAGCAATAGGTTATATTGATAGAGTAAATAAATCTTATGTATCATTTGCAAAAATGTTAAAATTTGATGCTGAGTTCGAAGAAGAGGAAGATGATGGAAACATCAAATTATCAAAAATTGAGAATATAGAAATAAAAAATGTAAATTTCTCATATAATGGAGAAAAACAAATTTTAAAAGATATAAATTTAACAGTTGGAGAGCAAGAAAAAATTGCAATTATAGGAAGAACTGGATCAGGAAAGACGACATTAGTAAATTTGTTATGCAGATTTTATAATTTAGAAGATGGAGAAATAACAATAAATGGAATAGACTATAAACAATACAAAATGAAAGATTTAAGAGAGCAAATTGGTTATGTATTACAAGATGTTGTTATTTTTGAAGGAAATGTTTATCAAAATATAAATTATGCAAATAAAGAAATTGAAAACAAAGAAATAGAAGACATTTGCAAGAGATTAAATTTACATGATAAAATTATGAGTCTTGAAAATGGATATGAAACAAATTTAAACAAGAATAAGGATTTATTATCACAAGGAGAAAAGCAAATGATAAATTTTGCTAGAATTCTAATAGAAAATCCAAGTATGATAATTTTAGACGAAGTAACATCGTCATTGAGCTATGAAAATGAAGAACTTATAAAAAATGCTATAAATGAAATAATGAAAGGAAGAATCAGTTTTATAATAGCACATAGATTATCTACAATTAAAAACTGTGATAAAATTCTACTTATGGAAAATGGGAAAATAATAGAGGAAGGAAATCATAATGAACTAATGAAAAAACATGGAAAATATTATGACTTAGTTAGTGCTTAATAAATTCTCAAATTAATTCTAATGTGCTTTATAAAAACAAGTCTAGGTTAAAATGAATGTGCTATCGCACAGCCTTGACTAAATTTTAAAAGCACATTATTTTTTCGGCTAAGAGGATTTAAGGATAAGTATATTTAAATAAGTAGACATAAATGCATATAAAATCCAAAATACCTCATTAAAAATGAGGGCAGGGAAGCGAGTGTGTACACATCACCTATACACATTGAATGACAAGCCTTCAAGAGTTAATAAAAGAACAAAAATTTAAAGCAGATTTGATGCAGAAATTCACCAAATGAATGGGTAAAAAATGCTCTTGAGAGTGCGAAATTTCACTAAATGAATAAAAAACATTTCCTAAAAACATTTAGAAAGACAAGCTTTCTAATACTCTGTTAAGACGAAAATATTGCAGATAATATTTAGAGTGCATACACTTCGGTGTATTTTTTATCAAAAAGTATTAAAAAATAGGCATCAGGATAAAGACATGAAAAATTTTTCTAATGTCTATATCCATTGTCTTACTTGGATTTAGAGACTGTTGAAGTATCAAAATTACGTAGTATTTTGAATATTTCAACAGTCTCTTTTTCTACGTTTCTTGAAATGTCTTTTCTAATTCTTTTTAAGCTCTTATTTTTAACTTTTTTGACTTCATTCAATATTGTTAAGCAGAATTTTTTTATGATTTGTAAATTAAATAATGCCTTTTTATTCATTGTTGTATTATTATCACTTTTAAAAGCAAAATCCATTTGCCAATGTAATTTATTTTCTACATTCCAATGTTTTCTTATTGTATTAGAAAATATATCAATATTTAACAATAAGCTTGATATATAGTAGCGCTTTTCTTTTGTTTTAGTTCCATCTGCTTTTTCGATAGTTTTCTTTACTAATCCTATACTCTTTAACCCTTCCCATAACTCTTTTTCTTCATACCAATTTATTTTTTCTGTTTGATAATATTCATACGTAATTATTGCACTATGATTTTTTTCTCTTGTTAATTGATAACTACCTTCATATCCAGATTGTATTATCATTAATCTATCTTCGTCAAAATAATCCTGTACATCTGTATAAAAATTTCCTTGATTTGCTTTTAATGTTACACAATAGTCACCACCATTTGATATTACAGCTTTTACATTTGCTTTTTGTGTATTTAATGCATCCCATGTACATATTACATTTGTTAAATCTAATCTTTTTATTACTTCTGGTATTGCTGTTATTTCATTTGTTTTTTCTTCTATCATCTCTTGTTCTATGCACATTTGTAATTTATCTGAATAGACATTTAAAACATTTAAAGGCTTTGTTTCTTCCGATATATATCCTTTATTTCTAGCACTTCCTTTATCAACTTTTCCATCAAATGATAATATATCTTTGAAAAATTTGTCTTCCATAAATTGAATGTCTTTTACAAATTCTACAAATATTTTATTTAACTCTTGACAATCTATTAAACTTATGACTCTTTCATAAGTTTTTGCTGATGGTATTCCACCTGTTAACTTTAAAAATTTGCGTAAAAATTTTTTTTCATCTTTTGCATAGTCTTCAATTTCTTCCCATTCATTACAATCTGCTAAGACTACTAATATTACAACCATAACAATATCCCAGATTTTATACACTATTTTTCCTTTTTGTCTTTCATCTTTTAACATCTTTGATTTTTCCTTTAGCTCTTTTAATTTTGATATTTCTATTTCTTTAATTTCCATTTTTTCTTTAGCTCCATTTCAAAGATATTATATCGTAATTTTTATATATTGAAAACTATTTTTGCTTTATTTTTATATTGTTTTCAGACTTTTTAAATTTTTTTCATGTCTTTATCCTGGAAATAAGCTGATTTCACTTGATTAAATTGACATAATATGGTATAATTAAAGAGTGTCAAACGCAATATTTTGTAGGAGAAATTTAGAATGAGTAATGAAATAACTGTAAAATTAAAATGTAGTATAAAAGAATTTTGCAATATTATCGAAAGCAAAGGGTTTGAAATAGTAGATAGATTCTTACTGGATGATACTTATTTTATACCTAAAGATATAGATATTCATAAATTAACGCCAAGAGAAATATTAAAACATTCCATTTTAATAAGAGATATTACTCAATATATGTCAGATAAACACAAAGTATTTAAAATGACCTATAAGAAAAAGAATATAGCAAGTAATGGAGATATTATTAGCCAACAGAATATTGATTGTGATATTAGTAATATAAATGATGGCAAAAAATTTTTAAATGCTATAGGGTATAAAGAAATAATGAATATTAAAGAAAACAACATTGTTTATGGAAAAGAAGGATTAAATATTGCATTAAAAGATATAGAAGATGGAGAAAAACTAATTGAAATCGAAACAGTAGAAACTAATGAAGATTTGAATACAGTAGAGAAATTAAAAGAAAAGCTAAATGAATTAAAACTTCCATTGGATACTAAAGATTATTTTATAAAAAAAGCTGAAATGAAACTTAAACAAATTTCAGAGGATGGTGTATAATATGTCAAATGTCAATTTAAACTTGTATAAGATTTTTTGTAAAGTTGTCGAATCAAAAAGTTTATCTGATGCATCTGAAAAATTAGATGTGTCTGTTCCTAATATAAGTACTCAAATATCAAACTTAGAAAATCAGTTAGGACTAAAACTATTTAATAGAGAACCAAAAGGACTTAAAATAACAGAAGATGGAAAAGAATTATATGAAATAGTAAGTAAGTCAATCTCTAGTTTCGATTTTGCAGAAAAGATGGCTCAAGATAAGAATAATATAGAGACTGGAAATATAACAATAGGTTGTCCATCTCATTTTACAACATATTTTTTAATGGATAAAATTGAAAAAGTAAAGAGACAGTATCCAAAAATAAATATAAAAGTAGTATGTGAAGCCGATACTAATAAAATGCTTGAATTATTACAAGAACATAAGATGGACTTTGCTATAATAGATAGTGATCTGGATAGAATTAATGTAGTTGTTGAAGAAATATTAAAAATAGAAAACATATTTGTTTCAAAAGCTCCATTAATAATTCAAGATATAAAAGAAATACAAGATTTAAATTGTATATTAAATCTTGAAAATACAAAGACAACTCAATGCTTAAAGGAAACATTAAGAGAGTATAATGTTGATATAAAAAGCAACATGATGTCTGATGCTACAGAAGTAAGAGTAGATGCAGTTAAAAGAAACATGGGAATAGCATATGTTATTAAAAAGTCAGTAAAAAGAGAATTAGAAGCTAAAGAACTGTATGAAGTAGAATTGCCAATAAAATTGCCAAGTGCAAAATTAAACTTAATATACTTAAAAGGCGAACTTTCAAAAGTGTCAAAATCATTTATTAAAAACTATTTAAGAAATAAAGAATAATAAAAACGTAAAATTATGTTAATTAAAATAAAACTATTCTTAATAAAAAAAGAATAGTTTTTTTGTGTTACTTCACATATAATGTTATTGTATAAAAATATATATGAAATGAGGATATATATATGTATAGTAAAAATAAAGTATGTTGGAAAATAACAACTAAATGTAATCAAGGATGTAAATATTGCTTTGGATTCAATAATATAGCAGATTTATCCTTTGAAGAAAATGAGAAGGTATTAAATAATCTAATTAACAATGGATTAACACATTTAACATGGACTGGTGGAGAGGCAGTATTATATTCAAGAATTAATGAATTAATGAAATTATCAAAGGAAAAAGGAATAATCAATAAACTTGTTACCAATGGTATTTTTATTGCTGAAAATGATACAGAATATGTTGAAGATATTTTAAACAACTTAGATGAAATTAATTTATCTATTGACTCTACTGATAACAATATAAATGTTTTATTAGGAAAAAAGAATAATCATTTAGAAATTATAAAAAAAGTATTAGAGAAAACTAAAAACAAAAAAATTAAAGTAGGAATAAATACTGTAATTACTAATAAAAGTATAGAGAAATTAGAAGAATTAGGAGAATTTTTAAATAATTATAAAATAGAAAAATGGAAATTTTTAAAATTTATGCCTATAAGAGAAAGAGCATTAGAAAATAAAGATTTATTTGGAGTAACTGAAGCTGAATTGGAAAGCAAAGTTAATCAACTAAGAAAGTATGAAAATATAAAAGTTGTCCAATATAAAAAACAATCTGAATTTGAAAAGAGTTTAGTAGTTCTTCCAAATGCAGATATTATCCAAACACAAAATGGAAAAGATAATTATTTAGGAAATGCATTAGAGCAAGAAGTCATCGACTTTGAAAGAATAAGTGGAAAGAATAAAATTAGGACTATAATTGCTCATAATAATGAAGAAATTAGAAATACAATAGTAGATTCAATAAAGAAATTGGGATTTGCTGATGTAGTTGCTACAGCTACAAATGGAATAGAAACATATAATAAGATTATTGACTTGAAACCTGAAATGGTATTTGCTAAATTTGAAATGGAAGATATGAATGGATTTGAGATAGTAAAGAAGTCAAAAGAAAAATTAGATAGCGATATTCCAGTATTCAATATATTTGCAGAGGAAATGCCTAAAAATGAAATTGAAAAAATTTATAATATTGCAGGTCGAAAATTTAATGCAATAATATCTGAAGAACAATATCAATTTGAAGTACCATTTATTTTGGAACAATATAAAGAATATAAAGAGTATAAAAAAAGCAAAGAACAATAAAAATAATAAAAAATCAAGAAATATTTTAAAATCTAAAAAAATATTTCTTGATTTTTTTGTATGTGTAGATAACCAACAAAGACATCTAAAAATCTTCCAGGCGATATATTTTTTCCTTGTTCAAATTGCATTACAATAGGATGATTTTGTAATATATGCCTTTTTCTATTTAATGGTTTCAATGATGTTCTAAGTGAAGAACGAATTGCTTCTTCGTCCATATCTTTATGATGATATGAGAGTATTTCAAATAAAGATTTTAAATCATGTATTAAATATGTAAAATGATAACATTCGGTAATTGCTTCTATCATAAGATCAGTACAAGGAGAGTTTATAACAAATCCTAATTCTCGTAATAGTAAGTTCATTTCATTTTCATTAAAATCATCATATTTATATTTTTCGTTCATTTGACTAATTGTATTATATAAATTTCGTAGTTTAACAGGTTTTTTAAAAAATTTATAGATTTTAGATACATTAACGAAAGTAACCTGTTCTTCAGCTGAGTTAGCAGTCAAAAGTATATTAGAATTATTTCCTTCATTATAAGTTATAGATAATCTATCAATTATTTCGGTTGAATTTATATCATTGAAGTGTGAATCTAAAATAAATATATTCGGTTTTGTTTTCAAATAAGTAGATAATGCTTGATCTCCGCTATTTACAGTTTTAATTTTTAAATCACGACACTTTGATAAATACCTACAATATTTATTCGCTTCTGCAACATTTTCTTCAGCGACAAGAACTTTTATCATTTACTTTAGACACCCCCAAAAAAACAAAAAATAATTAAATTCACCAATATTATATCACTAAAATTATGTAAACACAATACAAAAATGGAAAAATATTACAAAGAAATCAAATAAAGTGTCCCGTTTATCGCCGTTTTCAACACTGATTGTGGAAATCAAAATATAATGCAGCTAACTTAATCAAAGTCTGAAAAGGAGACACTACAAAAGATTTTATAAAAACAGAGGAAAATTACAAAAAATATTTTGGACTTTGATGAGTAAAAAATATCCCCCAAAAGATTAAGAAAGCTCCTTTTAGAAATTGTTAAGTCAATTTTCTTTAAGGAGTCTTTATATGTTAGAGAATTTTGCTAATGTTAGCAGCTATAATAAATTTAATAGAATAACATATTTTCTAACAAAATTATCATGTTTGTTTTCAAAAATTAGGTATGCGTGTTTTCCATGTGTACTTAATTTTTTTTTAGATACAAATGAAAGACACTGTCGTGATCCGCCGAGTTCATTTCAAAAAAATGAAATGAATAGGAGGAAAGAGAAGTGCGATACGAAGTAGATAGTTATACTTTGGAATATGTGGAGGATGAGGATAAATATTATATATCTTTTAGAGATAGTGTAGAACAGGATTGTAGAATTGAAATTGATAAAGATATATTTGATACTTATACCAATTCTAAAAAAGCATATATAAAAATAAAAAATGAAACAAGTAGACATTTAGAACAATCAGACTTAACAGAAGAGGATATGTATAAAAGAGCATTTGAACCAGTTGAAAGTGTAGAGGAAACTGTTATAAAAAATATAGAAAAAGAAAAAGTAAATGAAGCATTGAAAGACCTGACAAGTACACAATTTAGAAGAATAGATTTACATATTGTAAATGAGATTACAATAAGAGATGTGGCTAAACTAGAAAAGGTACAAAAAAGTCAGATACAAAAAAGTCTCGAACTAGGATTAAAAAAAATAAAAAAATTTTTTGAAGAATAGGGGAGTACAAAACGGCATTTTGTGAGCAAATAAGTGAAGGGGTAAAAACTCTTTCACTTATTTCGTTTTTTGAGAGATAAATTGCACATTGAAAATTAAATAACATTCATTAAATAAATCCTTTATTAAGAGCTAGTTTTATATAGAAGCAGAACTATATAAACTTAAATATTGGATAGCAACCAATAAGGCGATAACTAATAAAGGCAAATAATAATACTCTTGTTTAGTCATAGAACGAGCGTTAAGAGCGTCCCAAGCCATGAAAACAAGTCTGAGTTCAGATAGGTGAGATTCCTGAGGAGTAATGTAGCTGATTACCATTTAATGAATTAAAATAAAGCAGATTATATTTAACATAATAAAGAAAAATGGAGGAATATATATTGATGAAAGTATTATGGATTATTATCTTTTTTACATCATTATTAATTGCAGTTATGATGTATTTAGTTATATTAGGAGGAAATATAAGTAAATCAAATGAAGAAATACGAAAAGAAGATGAAGAACAAATAAATTATCTAAAGAATCATAAGAATAAAAAATAAACCAATTATAACGGAGGAATAATAAAATGGAGAGAATTTTTATAGATAGAGAATGGTGTATAGCTTATGTAGTATTAGCATTAGATAGTATTTATAATAGTGCTAATAAAGAAAGAACACTTAATGATTTTATTGAAGAAATTAAGACAATGTTTAATGTTCATCAAGATGAAACCATATTATTGAAAATAGCAGAAGAAATTATAGCCAATAAAGAAAAACTTTTGATAACTGTAAATATGAAAGAAAAATAATCAAGAACTCTTTCCTTCATTTCAAATGAAAAAATATGTTAGATATTATTTCAATGATTATATATTTATAATTTTTATGATATTGTTGTGTATTATTATGAGAATTTGACTATTAAAAAAATATTTGTCAAGTGTGCAAATCCAAAAAAATTAGTGGATTTGCACCTTTGTTTTTACAAAAGAAGATATGCTAAATTTATTACATAGAATATCACGAGAGGGGTTAGAAAAGTATGTCTTTTTTGCAATATCAAAAAGAAAGTCCAGAATTCCTTAATAATTATCTAAAATACAAAAGATATATAGATTTTGGTGCACAGACAACTATTGATGAAGCTTTTTACGATTTAAGATGTTTGTTTAGATATATTAAATTATATTTAAATGATAGAAACAGATTAAATACTATAAGTAAAGAAGAGTTTAGAAATATAGAAATAACAGATGTAACAATAGAAGATTTAGAAAAAATGAATCAAAATGATCTGAGCAATTATTTGTTTTTTTTGGATAATACATTAGAAAATATTAGTAAAACAAGGAATAGAAAATTAGCTTCAATGAAAAGACTTTATGAATATTTAGAAACTAACAATCTAATTAATGTAAATCCAACAAAGTGGATGGAATCTGCAACAATAGAAAAAAGACAACCTAAATATTTAGATTTAAACGAAAGCAAACGATTACTCGCAAATACTATAAGTTCCGATTGTAGATATAAAATAAGAAATTATGCAATAACATGTGTATTTTTAAATTGTGGCTTAAGACTTTCAGAATTAGTAGGAATTAATTTGTCTGACTTAAAAATAGATAATAGCGAACAAACATTAAAGGTTACTGGAAAAGGAAATAAGCAAAGAATTATATATCTTAATAGTGCTGTTTGCGAAGCTATAAACGCTTATATAAAAATACGTCCAAAACTAGATAAAAGCAATAAGGACTATAATGCATTATTTCTTAGTTCAAGAGGAAAAAGAATTTCTAAAAGATCTGTTCAAAATATTATCAAATCTGAACTAGTAGAATTAGTTGAAGCTGAAGGAAAAGAAAGCAAAAAATATCATACACATACTTTAAGACATACTGGTGCAACACTTCTTTACAATGAAGCTAATGCAAATATATTTGTACTAAAGATAATACTAGGCCATGAATCTTTAGATGCAACACAAGTCTATACACATGTTTCTGATAAGAAACTAAAAGAATTAATGCAAAATTTTAATATTTTAGATAGGAAGGAATAATATACTATGAGTGAAATAAAAACACCTAAATTTGTTGAGGATTTTGCAAATTACCTTGTTGCAATTAGAAATCTATCACAAGTATATATAAAAAATATGACTGTTACAATAGAACAGTTTTTAGAATTTATTAATGTTCATAAATTTAAGAATAAATATAATACTATAGAAGATATTACCTTAAATGAAATTAGAAGTCTAAATAATAGTGATATTTATAGTTTTATATTCTTTTTAGCAGAATCACATTATCAGAATAATTCAAGAGTTATAAAAATTGAACATTTAAAAACATTCTTTGATTACCTTTTTAACATAAAACATACTATTTTTAAAGAACCATTTAAAAAAATTAATAGTGAAAGAAAACTTGAGAAAAAGTTACCTAATTATTTATCATTAGATGAAGCTAAACGACTTATTAATCTTTATGAAAATAGTACAGATGAAATTGAAATTAGAGATAATGCAATGCTTCATATATTCTTAAATTGTGGTTTACGACTCTCTGAAATCAAAAATCTAAATATTGAAGATATAAATTTAGATGATAATAAATTCACTATTATTGGTAAAGGTAACAAAGAAAGAACTAATTATTTAAATAAAAAAACAAAAGATGCTCTTATTAAATACTTGAAAATAAGAGATAATTCACATGATAATAATAAAAAACACAATAATGCTCTATTTCTTACATTCTACGGATATAGGATGAGTCAATTTACAATAAATAAAATTGTAAAAAGAGCATATAGAAAAGCAGAACTTGATGAAAATGTATATACAGTTCATACATTAAGACATACCTGCGCAACTCTTCTTTATAGGTCTGGAGTAAATATTAAAACTATCCAGGAATTGTTAGGTCATGTTCATATTGATACAACTGAAATTTATACTCATTTAGACAATCAAGAAGTTAAAGATGTCATGTTTGAGCATCCATTAGCACAATTTAAAATGGAAGATGCTCTTGCTTATTGTGCTTAAATACGATATAATAAGGAGGAACTCATGAAAGATTTAGAAGTGAAATTCGATACTAATAATATTCATTCTGTAGAGTTAAATCTATTGGATGGACAAGTCGAAATAATTTTGAGAGCTTTAGAGTTATATGCCTATAATTTGGATTATATGTTAAATAGTAACGACACTGCTAATGACATAGGACAAGAAAAAAAAGCTTTATTAAAATATACTTATGAACAAGTATTAGCAACTCAAGCTGAACAAGTTCAAAGTAAGAGTAACAACATAGATAACATACCAGAAATAGGTAAATTAATAATAAAGGAAGGTATGAAAAATAACGGATTATGTGTTCAATTAAATGCTGGATAATATTTACTTTATTCAGGAAAAATGGGAGAGTAGGAGAGAGGGGCTGTTTTGAAAAATTAGAAATTTAAAAAGAGTTTTAAAAAAATAACAAATTTAATTTCAAAACGAGTTTTGTAACTTCACCAAAATCTATATAATAATTTTATAAAACAAAATCATAAAAATTAAAATATCTAAATTAGTATAAAAAAATTTTTTGTTAAAATAAATCAAAAATAATTTTGTGCAAAGTTAAATTTATAAATTTTATTATTTACATTTATAAATAAATTTACAATAAATATTTTTGTACACAATTTATAAATTGCTAATTAAAAATTCATTATACTAGTTATAAAAATATTTTAATTACTAAACACTTTAAAATCGTTTTTAAGGCATTTTTATATTAAGGTTAATAAGTTAATCATTTATGATTAGTTACTCAATAATATGAATTACACATAATTTTATATTAATAATGTAAAAATACTGATTTTAATAGACTACAAGAAAATTACAAAAAAGTGCCAAAAAAGCAACGCACGAGAATCGATTTTAGGCCGTTTTTATTTTTAAGACATATAGTTTGTTGTCTGTAAAATAGGCTAAATACGGTTGATATAAAGGTTTTGCAAATTTTGATAAAAAAATAAAAGAATTATATAGAAAAAATATTTAGATATAAATAAAAAGTTATAACTATAAGTATTAACACATTAGAATTAGATTTAAGACAATTTATTAAAGAAATAATATAAGTTATTAAATAATAAGATATAAAGTGTAAGAACAGCTAGATATAGTAATAGATAGAAGGACACCAATAGAGGCAGTCCATATATTTTACCCCTATGCCTTTTTGCACAAAACTTTGATTTTGTGCAATGTTATCTTCATAAAATATAAAGACAAATATTTGCCCCCTACTAGACTTATAAAATAATCAATATATTATTTAATCATGTCTATTAAATATCATAAAAAAATTAATATGTCAATGACTTTATTTAAAGATTTAGAAATTAATTTACTTAGATTCATTGTATATAAGTACTAGAAAATATTAAAGAATATTTTATAATATAAATAAGGAAGAGACTTTTAATTAAGTACTCTCCCCGCATTCGGTCAGATTTTGTTTGTTTTTTTAAAGTTGAAAGTTTCAAATCCCATAACTAAAAGTAAATCAACCAATATGGCTATTAAAATTAAATTTTTCTTAAAGTGTTTTTCAACATACTTGTAGTCAATACCTATGATTAATTCATTTTTATTAGTATCAAGTATATATGGGTATGTGACAGTTAGTTCTTGATATTGTTTGGGCAAACTTAAACTAATTTCAATTGTCGACTTTCTACTTTTTTCTTCTTCATCATCGTCAAAATTATTTTTAATTACAACTTTAATATTGTTAATATAATTCCAATTTTGAGTCTGTACATCTTCTTCTTTTAAATAGGTTGTTCTAACAATATAGTCTGAATAATCTATCAAAGAATTATAGTCGTCCTCTGTTAGACTTTTAAGAAACAATGTTTCTATCAGTAAAGATAAAACAAAAATTAAAATTAAGATGAAAACTGTAACAATATAAAGTTTTTTCCGTGATTTCATAAAAGAATCACCCTTTCATAAATTATTATATATAAAACGTAACTCTGACCATGTTACGATTAAAAGGGATAAACAAAGACCAACTTATTGCTGGTCTTAATATTATAACATATTAAATAAATTATGTAAAGAATAAACAATTTTTCTATTATATTAATTAATAATATAATAAACTATATAAATTATTTAAATTTTTTTATAAATGATTCTATTTTGGTTAATAATTCTTTGTTGCTTTTTGTTTGTGTCATTAAACTTAATATTTGTTCTGTAACGTCAGCAACAGGCATACTATTCATAGCTTTTCTTAATGCAAATACTGTATCTAATTCTTCTTTTGTAAGCAATAAATCTTCTCTTCTTGTTCCTGATTTGTTAATATCAATTGCAGGGAAAATTCGTTTTTCTGATAATTTTCTGTCTAGATGTACTTCCATATTACCTGTACCTTTAAATTCCTCAAATATTACATCATCCATCCTACTTCCAGTATCTATTAATGCTGTTGCAAGTATTGTTAAACTTCCTCCATTTTCAATATTTCTTGCAGCTCCAAAGAATTTTTTTGGTTTATGTAATGCAGCAGGATCCAAACCTCCTGACAATGTTCTTCCAGATGATGGAATTACTAAGTTATATGCTCTTGCAAGCCTTGTTATACTGTCTAATAATATAACTACATCTTTATTTTGCTCTATTAACCTTTTGGCTCTTTCTAACACCATTTCTGCTACTTTAACATGGTGCTCTGGTAATTCATCAAATGTAGAATATATAACTTGCCCATTTATTGATCTTTTCATATCTGTTACTTCTTCTGGTCTTTCGTCTATAAGTAATACGATTAGTTCTACTTCTGGGTTATTTTTTGATATACTATTTGCAATTTTCTTAATTAATGTTGTTTTTCCAACTTTAGGTGGTGCAACAATCATTCCTCTTTGTCCTTTACCAATCGGTGACATTAAATCTATCATTCTCATTGCATATTCGTTTGAGGTTGTTTCTAATTTTAATCTTTCTGTAGGATATATTGGTATTAATTCATCAAAACGTTTTCTCTTAGCTGCTTTTTCAGGGTGTTCGCCATTTACTTCACCTACAAATATTAATGATGGGAATTTTTCTCCTTCTTTAAATCTTGATATTCCTTTTACAATGTCCCCATTATCTAGTTTAAATCTTTTTATTTGTATAGGAGATAAATAAACATCTTTTGGTGTAGATAAATAGTTGTCTCCCCTTAAAAATCCATAACCATCTGGTAAAATATCTAATATTCCTTCTACTATTTCGTCTGTTTCGTTTGTTAATTTATAGTCAACTATTGGGTCACCATTTTTATCATACTTTCTTTCAACTATTTCTTTTTTTTCTGTTATATTTTCAGTATTAGTATTATTTATTAAAATTTGGCTTAATACAGTTATTAAATCTTCTTTTTTTAATTTTGAAATATTTTTTACATTGTTTTCTTTAGCTAGATTTTTTAGTTCCGCTAATGTTAAATCCTCTAAATTTGGCATAAATACCTCCTTAATAATATAAATTTTAATGTTGGGAATTGTATAAAGAAATTTATACTTAGACTTTAAACTTTTTATATTATATCATAAATAAAATAAAATGCAACCCTTTAAACCAAAAAAATGTTCTTTTTTTATATTACTCTTTTTTTATAATTATATATTCTGTAAAGGACAAGTGGGGACCGTTTTAGAAAATGTATGAGGTACGAATTACATTTTCTTATAATGGGGAGCTCTGGAAAGAATATATAATTATAAAAAATCCTATTAGAACATAATTTTCTAATGGGATTTTTGGTTAAAGTTAATCTGTAAGCCGGGTTCTGTCTTTTAAAATAGTCATTTATCTAGGATATATATTGCTATATATCTCAAGCCACGCAATCTAAGAAGGCACCGAGCAGGTTTAATCTTCTTAATTTTAGGTGTTGCTCCAGATGGGGTTTGCATTGACCTATTATGTCACCATAATAGCGGTAAGCTCTTACCTTACCTTTTCACCCTTACCATAAATGGCGGTTATTTTCTGTTGCACTTTCCTTAAGGTTTCCCTCACTAGACGTTATCTAGCATCTTTGCTCTATGGAGCCCGGACTTTCCTCTCGTAAATCCTTTCGAATTTTACCAGCGACTATTCAATTAACTCTAAACGCAATTATATCATATTAAATTGGAAAAGTCTAGTTTTATATTACTATTTATATATTAATGGTATTTAATTCCTCGATAATGTTTTTGTATTTAATTAAAAATATATCTTTGCTTTTTATTGTTGTTGAATTTTGTATGTCATTTATCATAATATATACCTTATTTATATTATACTGTTTTTCTGTTTCTAAATTTATATCTGTTATTAATTTTGAATATGTGTCAACAGCAAGTTTAATTTGAGCATTTATTTTGTCCCAATCTTCACTATCTAAAATACTATAAGCACTAAGAATGTATTGCTTTGTGTTTATTATTGTTTTGTATTGTTCATCATTACTGCAGTTTTTTATAAATTTTGGTATATATGAATATAATGTGTTTAATGAGCTCATTGTTTTTTCTTTGTCTTCTTGTTTTATTGAAGATAATAAATTGTCATATTCTTTATTAAAATTTAAAATGTCGCTTTGATTTAAACTTATATCATATAAATCTAGTGTAATTGATGGCATAGCAGATGAAACTTCTTCAGCTTCTTTTTTTATATAATCCCAATTAATATCTGAATTTTGACTTAAAACAGTAGATGGGGTTAAACTATATTTTTTGTTATTATTTCCTAAAGGTGCATTACTACTTTCGGAATTATTTCCTGATGAAGAACTGTCCCCTTCCCCTTCCTTTGAGCTATTACTATTTGAAGAAGAATTAGAAGAATCACTATTTTTTTGACTATTTATTTCTTGGGAAGATATTTTATAATTTTCAAATTCAATATTATTTAAACTATTAAATAAATTTATTAGTTTGCTCTCTACATATTTAATTTCACTTAAAGATTTCTCTCTTATGTCATTTTCATTATTCTTGGATGCATTTGTGTAAATTGTAAAAGACAATATTATGATTATTAAGAAAAGAACAAAAAATGCAATTTTTTTAAATTTTTTCATTTAATTTCCTCCAATATGTTAATTGTAATAATATTCTTTGTATAATTAAAAAAAATTATTCTATAATAATAATATAATTATATTTTTAGGAGAAAAAAATGGTGGCTTTTGTTAATTTGTATAGTAAAAATAAAGGCGAACTTAATAATTTTTTAAGCAAATTTTATAATAATAATTTAAAAATAACCGATGATAACAGTTGGGAAAAAGATTTTAATAATCCTGTTGAAATTGCTGAGCTTGTGGGAGCATATATAGATAATAATGATAACTATAATATAAGTATGTGGATTTGTTTGGATGAAGGAGTTTTAATAAAAATTACTAATAAAAATGCAGATGATATAATAAAATACCTATATGAAAGATTTCCATATTAAAAGAAACTGTTATATTACAGTTCCTTTTCTATTGGTGTTATTTTATCAATGTTTGAGGTGTCCTCCTGTTTTGTACCACATTCTGGACAAAATTTACAATCTTTATCAATTTTGGCAAAACATTTTAAACATTGTTTTTTATTATTTAATTCTAAACACTCATTTAGAATCTCTTCTATTTGATTTGTTAAAATATCTATTTTGGTGCATTCTTCTTCTAAATCATTTTTTATGTTTATATCTTCTTTTAATAAATGTTTTTCATAAATTTTTGCTCCAATATCTAAATAAATATCATTTATTTGTGATTTTAGATTACTCATTTTTAATTTTAGTTTAGCTTCTTTTGCAAGTTTTCCTGTTTTAGCAGCTGTTACTTTATATGCAGTGCTTGCTTTTTCACTTATTTTATTAAAAAATTCCATGCAATAGTACCTCCTTTAGTTTTCTACTATTATATGGAATTTTTATATTATTATACATATGTTAGTCTTCGTATTTTTTATCTCTATTCATTAACTCTAAAACTGCTTTTTTTGGATCAAGATTTTTATATATAACTTTATATACAGTTTCTACTATTGGCATTGGAATGTTGTGTATTTTTCCAAGTTCATATGCTACATCAATATTGTCAATACTTTCTATAACCATTCCAACTTCTTGCTTAGTTTCCTCTAATGATTTTCCTTGTCCAATTAGTTTTCCTGCTTTTCTGTTTCTACTGTGTTCGCTCAAACAAGTTACAATTAAATCACCTAAGCCACTAAGTCCATAAAATGTTTCTCTTTCTCCTCCAAGTTCTATTCCTAAACGTGCAAGTTCACTTAATCCCCTAGTTATTAATGCTGCGAAGGTATTATCTCCTAATCCAATTCCAGCTGCAACTCCTGCACAAAATGCAATTATATTTTTTAATGCTCCTCCAAGTTCTACACCTTTTACATCATTTGATGTATAAATTCTCATATGATCACACATAAAGGTATCTTGTATTTCTTTTAAAATATCTTGATGTTTTGAAGCACATACTAAAACAGTAGGAATTGAAATACATACTTCTTCTGCATGGCTTGGACCTGATAATACACCAATTTTAGCATTAGGCATTTCTTCTAATATAACTTCATCTAATGTTTTTAAGCTATCTTTTTCAAATCCTTTTGAACATATGATTATTGGCTTATTTTGAACATATTCTTTGTATTGTTTAAATGTTGACCTAGTAAATTTTGAAGGTGTAACATGCAATATAAAACTGCTTTTATCTATTACTTCTTTATAATCTGTTGAGCATGTAATATTTTTTGGTAATGTTATATTAGGTAAAAACTTACATTTATGTTCATTGTTAATTAAATCTCTTTCTTCTTCCATAAATGACCAAATTTTTATGTTATTTCCAAGCTTGGCTAGATGAATAGCAAGTGCTACTCCCCAACTTCCGCTACCTATTATTGCTATATTTTTCATTATTCTTTTGTCCTTTCTTTTTTAAAGCTTAATTTATTTTCCTTCCCAGTTATTATTCTTTTTATATTGCTTCTATGATTAAATAAAACAATAACTGCAAGAATAATACTATAAACAAAATAGCTGCTTCCTTCTTTAACTATATATGCATTTTCAAAAATGTTTGCTGCAAAATATGTAAGTAATGGAAATGCTATGGCTGCCATACATGAACCAAGTGAAACCATTTTAGTAATTGCCATTATAATAATTGCTATTGCTAAACAAATTAATCCAATTTGCCAATTAGTCATTATTAATACTCCTAGTGAAGTTGCAACTCCTTTACCGCCTTTAAAGCCAAAAAATATTGGAAATGTATGTCCTATAACAACAGCTATTGCAGCTATTTGAACTAAAATAGATTTATTTTGTGCATTAAACAAATATCCAACTAAAATAGCAATACCTATTGAAACCACACCTTTTAATATGTCACATATTAAAGTAATTGCAGCAGCTTTTTTTCCAACAGAACGAAGCATATTTGTTGTTCCTGCATTTCCGCTTCCCTTTTGCCTTACATCAAATCCAGCCATTTTTTTACTTAATATTACTGAAAAATTTATACTTCCTATTAAATACGCAATAATTGCAATAAGTATACAAATTGTTAGCATATTACATACCTCCCTTTTCTGTTTTTTCTCTAACTATAACTCTAACAGGTGTACCTTCTAAGCCAAATTCTTTTCTTATATTATTTACTAAATAACGTTCATAAGAAAAATGGAATAGTTCTTTATTATTTACAAATATAACAAATGTTGGTGGCTTTGTACTTGCCTGTGTTGCATAGAATATTTTAAGTCTTTTTCCTTTATCTGTTGGAGGTTGAACAATTGCAATTGCCTCATTTATAACTTGATTTAATACAGACGTAGAAACTCTTAATGCGTTTTGTTCTGCAACAAAATTAATCAAGTCAAATAACTTGTTAACTCTTTGACCTGTTTTGGCAGATATAAATATTATTGGAGCATAAGATAAATAAGAAAGCTTGTTATAAATCTCTTTTTTATATTTTTCTAAGGTTCCAGTTTCTTTTTCATATTCATCCCATTTATTAACTACGATTATTATACCTTTTCCTGCTTCATGTGCTTCTCCTGCAATTTTTGCATCTTGATCTGTAACACCTTCTAATGCATCTATCATCATAAGACAAACATCTGCTCTTTCAACAGCAAGAAGTGTTCTCATTATACTAAATTTTTCTATAGATTCTTTTACTTTGCTTTTTCTTCTAATACCTGCTGTATCAATAAATACATACTTTCCGTATTCATTTTCTAGATTGGTATCTATTGCATCTCTTGTTGTACCTGCTATATCACTTACAATTGCCCTGTTTTCACCTAAAAGCTTATTTATTAAAGATGATTTCCCTACATTTGGTTTTCCTATTATTGCTACTTTTATTGTTGTATCATCATCTTCCCCATCTTCTTTTTCTGGAAAGTCTTTGTAAATTTCATCTAATACATCTCCTATTCCTAATGCATTTGATGCAGAAATTGGAAATGGATCTCCTAGTCCTAGATTATAAAACTCGTATATTTCTTCTCTATCTTTTTCAAAATTATCTGCTTTATTGCAAACAAGTACAATTGGTTTTCCAGATTTTTTTAACATTAAAGCAATTTCTCTGTCAGCTGCAGTTACCCCTTGCCTGATATCTGTAACAAATACAATAACATTTGCCATTGATATTGCAAGATTGGCTTGTTCACGCATTTGAGATAATATAATATCTTCAGATTCTGGTTCTATTCCTCCTGTATCAATTAGTGTAAAATTTCTACCTCTCCAGTTTGTGTCTGCATATATTCTGTCTCTTGTGACTCCTGGAGTATCTTCTACAATTGATATTCTACTTCCTGCTAAATAGTTAAAAAAAGTAGATTTTCCTACATTTGGTTTTCCTATTATTGCTACTATTGGTTTTGACATTTTTTCACCTCTTAATTTTTTAATAATATAAGTATATCAAATTATTTTATAAATAACAAGAATTTATTTTAATAATATTGAATCATCTTCATTTGCTTTTTCTTTTTCTTCTTGTTGTTCCTCACTAAATATGGTTAAAGCTAAATTATTGTTATTAATTAAATCCATGTGTTCTTTTTTAGAGGCATTATTTGTATTTAATAAAATATTTAAGGCAGATGTTATTTCTTCATTATTTATATTACTTAAAGTTTCTTTAAAATCTAAATTATTGTCTTTTATTAATTTATATAATAATGCAACTGCTTGATATTTTGTATTGTGTCCTTTAGATTTAATCATATTTGCAAAATCAAATGGTGCAATATAATCTGGGTTATTTCCCTCATTTGATAATTTTACTAATTGCTTGTTTACAATTTTTTTAATTTGAGTTATATCAATCTCTCCGGTTTTATTTAAATATTCTTGAATATATGCATCTGGAATATGACAGTTTTGGCTTTTTGCCTCTTCAATAATTGTTTCAAGGCTTTTCCCCGATTTTAATAACCCAAAAACGGCTGCCTTATTGGCAATTTTGGGTTTTATCATATTTCTATCTGAATAATATCTATTTATTTCTCTTTTTGTATAGTCTGCACTTAGTCCGTAAGTTTTTTGCAATTTGATTTATACTAAATCCATTTTCATATAACTGAACCATTTTTTTATTATTATCATTTTTCATTAATTTTTTAAAATAATCATATCCATAATTTTCTCTTAGCCTATTTCTTAAGGTTGATGTAGATACATTATTTTCTTTTGCAAAATCTTCTAAACGATTGTTTTGGTAAGCATTTACAATTTCTTTCAAATTAAATTCCTTTTTTTTATTTTGGGCCGAAATTAGAAAATATGAACATTTTTCTGCATCATAATAAAATAATTTTTTTCCTTCTTCATCATTTAAAAGAGCCTTTTTTAAAATAGAAAAAGAAACAAAATATTCCTTTGCAAGCTTTGATATATATTCTCCATTGTTAATTCTTTCAATAATAGTTTTTAAAGGAAGTTGTTTTGTTTTTCTTTCTTGTAATGGTATTGGTTTTGGAACATTATGAGTAAAGCAATAATTATTTATAGTTTTGGAAATTTTATTAAAAGATGTTCCATATTGATTTGCTATATTTTTCATACTAATTCCATTTTTATATAATTCATATATTTTTTCTTCATCTTCAGACGTTAGTTTTACTTTCATTGTAATACATCTCCTATAATACAATAATTTTTTATATATTGTATTATAGCACATTTTAAAGATAATTCAAATATTTTTAAATTCCCATTATGTTATATCCGCTATCTGCATATATAACTTGACCTGTTATACAATCTGACATGTTACTTAATAAAAATGTTGCAACATTTCCTACTTGTGTTGTTGTTACATTTTGATGTAATGGAGCTTTTTCTTCTACAACAGTTAATATTGATGAAAAATCTTTAATTCCTTTTGCAGATAATGTTTTTATAGGTCCTGCAGAAACAGCATTTACTCTTATTTTTTCTTTTCCTAAGTTTTCTGCTAAATATCTAACACTTGCTTCTAAAGCTGCTTTAGCAATTCCCATTACATTATAGCCTTCTAAAACTTTAGTTGAGCCATGATATGTTAATGTAACTAAACTTGCATTTTCATTTAATAAATCTATTTCCTTTGCAATTTTTGCAGCTAAAACAAAAGAATATGCGCTTACGTCTACAGCATGGCTATAACCTTCTTTACTTGTGTATATGAAGTCATTGTGTAAATCTTCAGTATTTGCATGTGCTATAGCATGTACTAAACCGTCAATTTTTCCATTTTCTTCTCTTATTTTTGTAAAAACATTTCTAACTAATTCGTCTTCAGAAGCTCCATCTAATACATATGCTTTACTTCCTTTAAATTCAGATATTAAATCTTCTATTTTTTCTTTATTTTCTTCCCCCATATATGTAAATATTAATTTTGCACCATTTTCATATGCTGATTTTGCAATTCCAAAAGCAATACTCCACTTATTTCTTATTCCCATTATTAATATTGTTTTATTTTTTAACATTTTTTCCTCCTTAAATTTCCTTAAAATAACTTATATTTCTAAATTTATCATATCTATCTTGAACAATTTGTTCTTTAGTCATTTTTTGCATTGTAGCAATTTCATTTATTATTTCATATTTTATATTTTTTGAGACTTCTATAAAATCTTCTTTATTCATTTTAATTGGCTCTTCTATAATTTTGTCTATAACTTTTAAATCATATAAATCATGTGCTGTTAGTTTCATTTTTTCTGCCGCTTCTTTAAATCTGCTTGAATCTTTCCATAAAATACTGCTATAACCTTCTGGCGATAATATTGAATAAATTGCATTTTCAAGCATAAAAATTTTATTTGCTACCCCAATTGCTAGAGCTCCACCAGAAGAACCCTCACCTATTACAATTGAAATTATAGGAACTTCTAGCTTTGCCATTTCAAACATTGATTTTGCAATAGCTTCGCCTTGACCTCTTTGCTCGGCCTCAATTCCAGGGTATGCTCCTTTGGTATCTATAAAAGTAATAATAGGTCTTCCAAATTTTTGTGCTTGTTTCATAAATCTAATAGCTTTCCTATAGCTTTCTGGGTTTGGCATACCAAAATTTCTTTCTATATTTTCTTTAGTTGTTCTTCCCTTTTGTTCTGCAATTATTGTAAAATTTTGATTATCTATTTTGCCAAGACCACATACTATAGCTTTATCATCTTTGAAATTTCTATCACCGTGCAATTCTATAAATTCATCAAAAATACTATATATATAATCAAGTGAGGTTTTTCTTTTTGGATTTCTTGCAATTTCTACCCTTTCCCATGCTGATATTTTATTTTCTTCCATTGCTTTTACCTCCTTTATGATACATAATTAATTTGTAAAGAGTTTCTTTCATTTCCTCTCTTTTTACAATTTTATCAATAAAGCCATGTTCTAATAAAAATTCTGCAGTTTGGAAACCTTCTGGTAATTTTTCTCCAATTGTTTGCTCTATTACTCTTTTTCCCGCAAATCCTATCATTGCTCCTGGCTCAGCAAGTATAATATCTCCCAAACTTGCAAATGATGCTGTAACCCCTCCATATGTTGGGTCAGTTAATATAGATATATATAAAAGTCCGTGCATTATCTAGTTTTGTCAATGCCGCTGTTGTTTTTGCCATTTGCATAAGCGAAATTATACCTTCTTGCATTCTAGCACCACCAGAAACAGCAAACATAATAAATGGTAATTTTAATTTTATTGCTTGTTCTATACTATATGTAATTTTTTCACCTACAACAGCTCCCATACTGCCCATCATAAATCCACTGTCCATGACACATATAACAACATCTTCTCCATTTATTTTTCCGGTACCACATGCTACTGCTTCTTCTATTTTTGTTTTTTCTCTTAGAACTTTTAATTTTTTAGGATAATCTTCTAAATTTAGAGGATTTACAGTATCTAAATTTAAATTAAATCTTTTATATGTTCCTTCATCTATTGTAGATTCCAATCTTTTATTAATATGCATTCTAAAGTAATGGCCACAATTAGGGCATATGCTATAATTTTCCCTTACACTTTCTTTATACAATATTTCTTTGCAAGCCTCGCATTTTATCCATTTTCCAACAGGTATATCAATTTTTGACTTTTTATTTTTTAAATTATTATTTTCTCTTTTTACAATTTTATCTACTATCATTATTTGGTCTCTCCTTTTAGCATTTCTTTTTCAATAAAAGATGTATCAAAATTTCCTCTTATAAAATTAGGATTTTTTATTATACTTAAAAGAAAATCTCTGTTTGTATCTATTCCGTCAATAACCAACTCTTCTAATGCTCTTTTCATTTTACTAATTGCTTCATTTCGGTTAGAACCTAAAGTAATTATTTTTGCAATCATTGAATCATAGTTAGAAGGAATTGTATAACCACTATATATTGCAGTGTCAATTCTTACACCATTTCCACCTGGAAGATTTATTTCATTTATTTTACCTGGTGATGGTCTAAAATTTTTACTAGGATTTTCTGCATTTATTCTACATTCTAAAGAATGGCCTTTAAATTCTATGTCTTTTTGTTTAAATTTTAATTTTTCTCCACCGGCAATTCTAATTTGCTCTTTTACTAAATCAATTCCTGTTCTCATTTCTGTTATTGGGTGTTCTACTTGAATTCTTGTATTCATTTCCATAAAATAGAAGTTTTTATCACTATCTACTAAAAATTCCACAGTACCACAGCTTGTATAGCCAGCAACTTTAGCAGCTTTAATTGCTGCATTTCCCATTTTAGTTCTTAATTTTTCATCAACAATTGTAGATGGTGTTTCTTCTAATATTTTTTGATGATTTCTTTGTATAGAGCAATCTCTTTCACCTAAATGTACTACATTTCCATGTTCGTCTGCTAAAATTTGTATTTCAACATGTCTTGGATTTTTTATATATTTTTCTATATAAATTTCATCATCATTAAATGAATTTTTTGCTTCTTGTTTTACTATGTTATAATTTTGTTCAAGTTCCTTTGCAGAGTTTACTATTCTAATACCTTTTCCTCCTCCGCCTGCTGCTGCCTTTAGTAAAACTGGATAGCCTATTTTTTTACAAATAGTTGCTGCTTCTTTTAAGTCTTTTATACTTCCATTAGAACCTAAAATAACAGGAATTCCTTCTTCCTTCATTAATTTTTTGCTATTAGACTTATTTCCTAATAAATCTATAACATCTGATTTGGGTCCAATAAATTTTATATTTGATTCTTCACATATTTTAGCAAATCTTGAATTTTCAGATAAAAAGCCAAAACCTGGATGAATACTATCTGCTTTTGTTATATTGGCCGCTTCTATTATATTTTTTATATTTAAATAGCTATCTTTAGAATTTGCCGGCCCTATACATATTGCTTCATCTGCTAAACGAGTATGTAATGCATCTTTATCTGCTGTAGAATATATGGCAACTGTTTTTATATTCATTTCTTTACAGGCTCTAATTATACGAACAGCTATTTCTCCACGATTTGCAATTAATATTTTGTTCAATTAAAATTACCTCCTTTTTTAGTCTATAACGGCAAATGTAAATTCACCTTTGGCAGCTAGCTTTCCGATTTACTGTTGCTATTCCTTCTCCTACTCCTATAGGTCCTTTTTTCTTTATTATTTTTACTTCTAATTTTAATTTATCTCCTGGAACAACCATTTTTTTAAATTTCATTTTATCAATTCCACCAAATAAAGCATTTTTACCTATATTTTCTTCTTGGCTTAATATTGCAACTGCTCCTGCCTGAGCTAAAGATTCAGCAATTAGTACTCCTGGCATAATAGGATTACCCGGGAAATGGCCTTTAAAATACCATTCATTTTCATCAACATTTTTATATGCTATAGCCATTTCACCTGGCACAAATTCTTCTACTTCATCTATCATTAAAAATGGTTCTCTTTGTGGTATAATTTTTTTTATTTCTTCTTTGTTTAACATTCTTTCCTCCTTCAATGATCTTTTCTTTTTAGTTTAATTATATATTAAATTACTATTTAAGAGAGAACAATTTTTGCCCATATTCTACAGGCTCACCATCTTTTACATAAATTTCATAAATTTCACCATCAAATTCTGACTCTATTTCATTCATTAATTTCATTGCTTCTACTATACAAAGTGTATCTCCCTTTTTTACGTAATCCCCTTTTTCTACATAAGGTTTAGATGTTGGAGAAGGTTTAATATAAAACGTTCCAACCATTGGAGATGTTACAAGCTTTAAATTTTCACTTTCATCTTCTTTGGTTTGTTTAGTTTGTACATTTTCTTCTTTATCATCATTACTAGTTATCACTACATTTGGGGCCAAAAGTTCTTTTTTCATGCTAATTTTTGTTCCGTCTGGAAAGTCTATATCAATTGATGATAATTTAGAATTCCCCATATCTTCCATTAGTTGTTTTATTTTATCATATTCCATTTTTATTTCTCCTCTTCAAATTTTTTTATTATAATACTTGCATTATGTCCTCCAAATCCTAAAGAGTTTGACATTACAATATTTAACTGTGCATTTCTTAATTCATTTGGAACAATGTCTAAATCACATTGTTCGTCTTTTTCTTTATAATTTATTGTTGGAGGAACAATACTATCTTCAATTGCTTTTACACAAAAGATTGCTTCAACAGCACCAGCAGCACCTAGTAAATGCCCTGTATTTGACTTTGTAGAGCTTACCATTAATTTATTTATATTATCTTTAAATACTGTTTTTATGGCCATTGTTTCTGTTGAATCATTTAAATGTGTTGATGTTCCATGAGCATTTATATAATCAATTTCTTTTGATGTTATTTTTGCATCTGCAATTGCCCTTTCCATTGCTTTTGCACTACATTTTCCATCTGGACATGGTGATGTTATATGGTATGCGTCTGTTGTTGCTCCATAGCCTATTATTTCTCCATATATTTTAGCACCTCTTTTTTTGGCATGTTCTAATTCCTCTAAAACAAGCATTCCTGCTCCTTCTCCCATTACAAAACCATTTCTTTCTTTATCAAATGGAATACTAGCTCTATTAATATCAGTAGATGATGATAATGCTTTCATATTTTCAAAACCTGCAATTCCTACTTCGCAAATTGCAGCTTCTGTTCCACCTGCTATAATAACATCTTCTGCACCTAATTTTATAGTTTTGTATGCCTCTCCTATTGCATGTGTTGATGATGCACATGCTGTTAAAACAGAAATTGATTCACCTTTAAATCCAAATTCTATAGCTATATTTCCAGCAGGCATATTGGCAATTGCCATTGGAATAAACATTGGTGAAACTCTTCTATTACCTTTTTCAAAATTTATTTTACATTGTTCTTGAATTGTTGTTAAACCTGCAATTCCAGAACTTACAAAAGTTCCTACTCTATCAAAATTAGTATTTTCTTTTGTAATATTACTGTCTTTTACCGCTTCTCTTGCAGCTATAATTCCAAGTTGAGATGACCTATCTAACCTTTTTGATTGCTTTTGGTCAAAATAATCTTGTGGATTATAATTTTTTATTTCTGCATCTAACTTTGTTTTAAATGTTGCTGTATCAAACAAAGTAATTTCATTTACTCCACATTTTTTGTTTTTTATTCCTTCCCATGTTTCAAAAACATCTGTTCCTATTGGAGTTATAGCACCCATTCCTGTTATTACTACTCTTTTTTCCATTTATATTTCCCCTTTCTACATTAACATTCCACCATCAACTTGAATTACTTGGCCTGTAATATAAGAACTATCTTCTGATGATAAAAATTTTACTACATTTGCAACATCTTCGGCAGTTCCCATTCTTTTTAATGGTATTGTTTTATTAATTTCTTCTTTAATTTCTTCTTTTAAAACATCTGTCATTTTGGTTTCTATAAATCCTGGAGCAACAGCATTTACAAGTATGTTTCTGCTAGCTACTTCTTTTGCTAAACTTTTAGTAAATCCTATTATTCCAGCTTTAGATGCGGCATAATTTGTTTGTCCTGCATTTCCACTTATTCCTACAACAGAAGATATGTTTATAATCCTTCCTTCTTTTTGTTTTGTCATATAAGAAATAACATTTTTAGTCATATTAAATGTTCCAACTAAGTTTGTATTTATAACACTTAAAAAATCTTCTTGTTTCATTCTTAAAAGTAGCATATCTTTTGTAATACCTGCATTATTTACTAATACATCAATTCTTCCAAATTCTTTAATTGTCTCTTTTATCATATTTTCGCAACTTTCAAAATTAGAAACATCGCCTTTAACTCCTAAAAACTTAACATTTAAACTTTGGATTTTCTTTTTTGTATTTTCAAAATCTTCATTTTCTTTTCTGTAATTAACAACTATATTATAGCCTTGTTTTGCAAGCGTATATGCAATTTGGCTTCCTATTCCCCTAGTAGCTCCTGTTATAAAAGCAACTTTATTCATTACATTACCTCCTTTATTAACTTTTCTAAATCATTAACAGTTCCAACATTCATTATCTTTATAGGTCTTTCAAATTTCATTCTTTTTACAAATGAACTTAAAGTTTTCCCTGGCCCAATTTCTAAAAAGAAGTCTATTCCATTATCATACATTGTTTGTAATACTTTAGTAAATTTTACAGGATTCATTATATGCTCTGATAATATTTGTGAAATATCATCTGATTTACTATATATTTTCCCATCTATATTTTTTACAACTTTGGGTTCTTTGGAAATTATATTTACATGTTCCAGCTCTTTTTTTAGTTTAATAGAACATTCTTTTAGTTTTTCTGTATGAAATGGTCCTGCAGTATTTAAAATACTAACCATTTTTGCTCCCATTTGTTTTGCAAGCTCTCCTGCTTCAATAACTCCTTGTTCTTCCCCAGATATAACTATTTGCCCAATTGTATTATAGTTTGCAGGAACAACAAAATAATTTATTTTATTGCAAACATCTTCTACTTGTTTTTCTGTAAGCCCTATTATTGCAGCCATTTTCCAGTTACCACTTGGAGTATAATTTTGCATTATTTCTCCTCTTTTTTGAACAATTTTTAAACCATCTTCAAAACTAAATATTCCGTTTTCTATTAAAGCTGTATATTCTCCCAAACTTAATCCTGCTGATAAATTAGAATTTATATTACATTTTTTTAAAATTTCGAGTATTGCTAGACTTTGCGTAAGTATTGCAAGTTGAGTATATTTAGTTTTATCTAAAAGTTCTTTTGGGCCTTCAAATGATATTTGTTTTATAGGCTCATTTGTGATTTTTTCTGCCATATCATAAATCTTTTTTGCTTCATCATATTTTTCATATAAATCCTTTCCCATGCCTACATATTGAGCTCCTTGCCCAGGAAATAAAAAACCTATTTTCATAATTTAATTCTCCTTTTTATTGTTTCTTCAAATTTATTACAAAAACATTCAATAATTTCAGTTCTATTAACTTCTATTCCAAATTCTTTTTTTATTGATGTTGCAATATCTTTTATATCATCTAAAAATACCGTTTGGTTTGTATTAATACCAATACCAATTACTAAAAATTTAACATTTTTAGCTATAATTTTGCTTTGAGTAAGTATTCCTCCTATTTTTTTACCATTGTATGTTATATCATTGGGCTCTTTTATATTTAAATTTATATTATATTTTAGTTTAAATATTTCTACAATAATTTTGGCAACTTCAATTGTCACCCCTTCTAATTTTTGAGGAGAGCAATTTACTTCTATATAAAAGGAAAAGGCAATATTTTGTGTTTCATTTGTATGCCATATTCTACCATGTGTTCCTTTTCCATTTGTTTGAATATCTGCCATAACAAGTGTTCCATTTTTTATATTATTATTTTCTATTCTTCTAAATATTTCATTTTGCGTAGAATCAATTTGGTTATAAAACATAAAATCTCTTCCTAAATATTTAGTTTTCAGATTTGTTAATTTCATCTAAATTTGCCTGCCTTTTTATTTTATTGGTTGTTGTTTTTATTAATGGCTTAGTTGTTAATATCATTCCTCTTATTGCTTTATATTGTGGCATTGTTGAATTTACTTCTTTAATTTTTTCAAAAATTGCCTTATAAATATCTTCTTTCGTTTTTGCTTTGTATACATTTTCTACAACCTCTTTGTCATATACAACTTTTACATTTATTTTTATATCATTTTTATCATCTGATTGTTGTTTCCCAAAAATAAATGATTCTGTTACACCTTCAATTTTATTTACTAAATTTTCCATTTCTTCTGGAAATATATTTTTTCCATTTTTTAGTACTATAACACTCTTTTTTCTACCACATATAAATATATAGCCTTCTTTATCAATTTTGGCTAAATCACCTGTATAAAACCAGTCACCTTTAAAAGATTCTTTTGTTGCTTTTTCATTGTTATAATAACCAAGTGCAATACTTGGGCCTTTTACAACAAGTTCTCCTACTCCTTCTTTATTTATATCTACAAGTTTTGCTTTAACACTTGGAACTGTTTTTCCAATAGAGCCAATCTTGTGCTCTTTGTTTGTTCCTATTGCTACAACTGGAGAAGTTTCTGTTAACCCATAGCCTTGAACTATATTAATACCAAGCAGTCTGTATCTTTCTTCTATTGCAGGATCTAAAGAAGCGGCACCACTTATAAATAATTTTACTTTACCTCCAAGCATATCATGAATTTGTTTAAAATTTTCTTTTCTTTCTTCCATGCTTGAATTTCTAAGCTCTTCTTCCTTTTTTAAAATATTATCAAGTTTTCCTTTCTTTTCTAACTGTTTTCTTATCATTCCAAAAATTCTTTCATAAATAACAGGAACACAAGCCATAACAGTTACTTGATATTCTTTTAAATTATCAACAACATGTCTTAATCCATCTGAAAATACAGTTTTTGCACCTTTGTATAGTGAAAATAAAAATCCAACTGTGCATTCAAAAACATGGTGTATTGGTAAAATAGAAAGAAGTGTATCATTTTCATTTACATCAACAACTGATGCAATGTCCATTAAATTTGAACAAATATTTTTATGAGAAAGAGCAACCACTTTAGAACTAGATGTTGTACCAGATGTAAATAACATAATGCTCATTTTTTCATTATCTATTTTGGCTTCTATAAATTCCTTATTCCCATTTTTTATTAATTTTTCTCCTGTTTTTATTAATTCATTTAAAGAATATATACCATCTGTATTTTCTAAATTATCAAATGATATTAAATGTTTTAATTTGTTATTTTGGTTGTATTTTATTTTAGTTAATGTATCTTCATATTTTTTAGAATAAAAAATAGCTTCAACTTCAGACCTTTCTATTAGTGATTCTAATTCATTTTCAGGTAATGATTTATCAAGAGGAACAACAAGTCCTGTTCCACATACTACTGATAAATAAGCAACTTCCCATTCATACCTGTTTTCTCCAATTATTGCTATTCTTTTATTTTTTAACCCCATGTCAATTAATGCAGTTCCAAGATTATCTACCATATTTCTTACTTGCTTATGTGTAAATGTTTTATATTTACCATTATCTATTTTTATTTGATATGCTATTTTGTTACTATATATTTCTTTTGTTTTATTTAACATATCCTTTAAATTATCTATTTTTATAACTTCATATAATTTTTCACTCATTTGTATCCTACTTTCTTTATATTTAAATTACTAGATTATTTTATAACACATCTTTTTATATGTCTTTATACTGGTAAGTCAGTACAATGTATTTTAATAAAAAAATAGCCCTAAATTATTAATTCTTTTAATAATTTAGAGTTATTTTTTATTATTTATTTAAAATATCTTTTATTATTTCTCCTGCAATCATTAGTCCTGCAACAGATGGTACAAATGATATGCTTCCAGGTACTTGATTTCTTATTGTACATTTTCTTTTTGTTCCCGGAGGGCAGATACAATTTGTTTTGCAGCTACTGCTACTTGTATTGTCTGGTTTTATTGGTTCTTCTTTTGAATATATAACCTTCAAACTGTCTACATTTCTTTTTTTAAGTTCTTTTCTCATTACTTTTGCAAGTGGACATATGCTTGTTTTATATATATCTGTAATTTCAAATCTTGTTGGATCAAGTTTGTTTCCTGTTCCCATTGCAGATATTACAGGGATATTTAATTTCTTACAGTTCATAATAATTTCTATTTTTGCAGTAACTGTGTCAACACAATCTACTACATAATTTAAATCTTCATTTATTATATTTGTTTTAGATTCTGGCATATAAAATTCTTGATATGTTTCAACTTTAGCATTTGGATTTATTTCTAGCATTCTTTCTTTCATTACTTCTACTTTGTATTTTCCTATTGTTTTTCTTGTTGCTATTATTTGTCTATTTAAATTTGTTAAACATATTTTATCATCATCTATTAATACAAAATTTTCTACTCCAGCTCTTACTAGCCCTTCTGCTACAAATGAACCTACTCCCCCAAGTCCAAAAATCGCAATTTTTGCACCTTGTAATTTTTTTATTCCTTCTTTTCCAATTAATAATTCTGTTCTTGAAAATTGATTTAACATTTTTATTACTTCCATTTCATTTTTATTTTTAAAAGTTGTTCTTGCTTCTTGCTCTGCTGCTAAGTATTCTTGTAAATTTGATATATTATACCATAAAATATTATAATATACTACACCTTCTTGTTTATTTAATGATAAAAAAATTACCCTCAGTATAACTGAGGGATAATTGTTATTTGCAATCATTCATATAAAATTTTTTCTCTGCTAATTTATCTTGAACTCCTCTTAGTGCTTCTCCAAATCTTTGGAAATGGACTATTTCTCTTTCTCTTAAATAGCGAAGTGGGTCAATTACTTCTGGGTTATCTCTACATAAATCAATTAATTTTTCATAAGTTGCTCTTGCTTTTTGTTCTGCTGCCAAGTCTTCTTGTAAATTTGCAATTGGATCACCCTTACAAGCTAGACATGTTGCATCAAATGGAACTCCAGCCGCAGATTGAGGGTATACATCTACCCCATGGTCTGTATAATATGGTGCTAACCCTGCTTTTTCTATTTCTTCTATGCTTGCATTTTTTGTTAGCTGGTGTACTATTGTTCCTACCATTTCAAGGTGAGCAAGTTCTTCTGTTCCTATATCATTTAATATTGCTTTTGCATTTTGATCAGGCATTCCAAATCTTTGAGACAAATATCTTAAAGAAGCGGCAAGTTCACCATCTGGACCTCCATATTGAGATATTATAACTTTTGCAAGTCTAGGATCAGCACATTTAATATTTATAGGATACTGTAAAGTTTTATTATAAGTCCACATTAATAATTTCCTCCTTCCCAAGGCCATGGCTCTTCAATCCATCTCCATTTATTACATGGAAAATTAATTGTAAGAGGTCCAAACACCTTTTGATATTTATCTTTTAATTCTTTAGCTTCTTTACAATATTTTCTATGAAGACAAAGAGCTTTTTCATCATCAGTATGAGTATCTAAATATAATGCAAGATCATTTATAGCAAAATCATAGGCCATGATTTGATTTAACATTTCTTGTTGCATACAACAATCTACTGTATTTTGTGTCTCTTGGCAAGAGTTACTATAGTTTAATGTTTCAGGCATATTAACATTCATATTATTTTCCATGTTACTGCTCATATTGTTATTAAAACCACATCCACAATTTCTATTTTCATCTACTGACATATGTTACACCCCTTCCCTATTTTATTCATAGATTCAATATATCTAATTTGTTCCATTGATTGCCCAGGGTAATATGGACTAACAAGTTCTGGAAATATTGTTCCCATTTTTAAGCCAACACATGGTTTAAATGTTTTATCCATGTATTGAATTGGTACATAACTTTGCCCTAGCATTGGATTTTCTGGGAAAACGCTATTTTCTTCATCAAATCCACATTCACAACTATTTTGAGCCATATTGTATGAAACAACATTGTTGCAGCTAGTTTCTAATATATCTTGTACATTACAAGCATTATCATTTTCGTAATTGTTATTCATACATTGGCATTTTTGATATCTTCCAAACATTTTTATTCCTCCTTTTTTCATATACTACATAATATGACAAAAGTATAAAAAGTGTTTCAAAATATAAAAAATGCCTAAAAGATTTTAGTCTTTTTAGGCATTACTATTAAATTTAAATTATATTCTAACCATTCCACCAAAAACTTTGTTTTCTGATGCATTTGGTAATATTTTAGAACCACCAGATATTACAAGAACATCTCCTGCTTCTACTAATTCATCTGCTTTAATCTTTTCAATTCCTTTGCAAAGTGTATCTTCTATAGTTTTTTCTCCCATTACTAATACTGGTACTACATTGAAAGATACTGATAATTGGTTAAATGTTTTTTCATCATCTGTTATAGCAAATATTGGGCATCCAGCTCCAAATCCTGCTAATTTTCTTACTGAATCACCTTTATGTGTGTATGCAACAATTCCTGCTGCTTTCATATTTTGTGCTGTTACACATGTTGTATATGCAACGTGTGATTCAATATCATTAAAGTCAGCTGATGTAGCATTTTTATTGAATCTTTTCCAGTAGTTTGTATCTGCTTCAATTGCTTTTGATATTTTAGACATTGCTTGAACACATTCAACTGGATATTTACCCATTGCACATTCTCCAGATAACATTATTGCTCCTGTTGTATCATATACAGCATTTGCAACATCACTAACTTCTGCTCTTGTTGGTCTTGGATTTGATGTCATTGATTCTAACATTTGTGTTGCTGTTATAACTGGTTTTCCAACTTGATTACATCTTTTTATAAATCTTTTTTGAACTATTGGAACTTGTTCCATTGGTATTTCAACTCCCATGTCTCCACGAGCAACCATTATACCATCAGATAATTCTAATATTTCTTCGAAGTTATCAATTCCTTCTTGGTTTTCTATTTTAGATATGATTTTTACTCTTTCTCCACCATTTGAATCTAATAAGTTTCTTAATGCAATAACATCTGATGCTTTTCTTACAAATGATGCTGCTATATAATCAAATCCTCTTTTAATTCCTTCTGTAATATCATCTATATCTTTTTGTGTTAAAGCTGGTAAATCTACTTTAACTCCTGGTACATTCATTGTTTTTCTGCTTCCTAATCTTCCTGTATTTAATGCTTTACATACTATATCTTTACCTTTAATTTCTGTTATTTCAAATTCTAATGCTCCATCATCAACTAATAATGTTCCACCAACTTTTACGTCTTTGTATAATTCTTTATAACTTATTGATGTTTTTGTATTATTTCCGATTATATCATCATTTACAAATGTAAATTCTTGTCCTTCTTCTATTGTAACTTTTTCATTTCCAGTTTCTAATACTCCTGTTCTTATTTCAGGTCCTTTTGTGTCTAATAATAGTGCAACAGGTCTGTTTAATGCTGATCTAACTTTTTTTATTGTTTCTATTTTTTCTCCATTTTCTTCATATCCACCATGTGAGAAGTTAATTCTTGTAACGTTTAATCCAGCGTTCATTAATTTTGTTAACATTTCTTCACTTTGGCTTGCAGGTCCTATTGTTCCTACTATTTTTGTTTTTCTTAATACTTTTTTCATTTTTATTTCCTCCCTTTTTACAACTAAAACCTATTATACCACACTTATTCTAAAATATTCAACACTTTTTTTAATTTATTTGCAATCTTTTATGTTCTTTATTACAATTTATAATTAAGCTAAAGAATTATAAGATTTTTTTATTTTAATTTTATTTACAATCGTCCAAATCCCAAGTACTATTAATATTCCTGTAATTACTCCACATGTATCAATTCCTACATCTATTGGTGATGCTTGCCTTCCAGGTATAAAATATTGATGAGTTTCGTCAGATATTGCATATAAAAGTCCTACACATATACTTACAAAAATTCTTGTTTTTTGTTTAACATTATAAGTACACATAAATGCCATAATTAAAATTCCAACAACCATATATATTGAAAAATGAGCACCTTTTCTTATTATTTTTTGTGATTGCTCTACTAAATTATTTTTTTGTTCTTCTTCCAAATTTTTGGTTGATGGTAATATATCTATTATTATTTTTGCTACTTTTTGGCTTACAGAACTAGATTGTGGACCATTCTGGGCTGAAAAGTTGAATATACATGTAAATGTAGCTGCTAGTAATATTAATAATATTATTCTATAAATTATTATTTTCAATTGTTCCTCCATTTAAATAATTATTTAATTTTCTTCCATTTCTTTTTTTGCTTTTTTATATCCACTCTTAAATACAATATGGTATGTACTATAAAATACCAAACCAACTAACGCCCCTGCTGAATCTATTAAAACATCTAGTGACTGTCCTGTTCTTCCAGCTACAAATGTTTGATGAAATTCATCACTTATTGCAAATATAACACATATAATGAATGATAACAATAAAGCTATAAAATAATGTTTATGGTCTAATATAACATCCCATAAAAGCATTGAGAAAAAAGCCAATATAAAATATACAGATGCATGTATTACTTTCCTTGCAGGAGCATTTATTAGTTCTGATGCATGTGCTAGTTTTTCATCACTTGGATGAGAATTTGTAATTCCATAATCATTTGTAATGTCTAATGCATCCTCAATAAATAGACTTATTATATCCGTGCTTTTTCCATTAGAATTTTTTGAATTCATTCCAGAAAGTTTAAATATACATACCATCCATCCTATTGCAATTATAAGTAACAAAATAATTTTTAATACTTTATTCATATTTTTCACCTCTAATATTAATTTATATTATGGTTTTTTATTTTATTTCTTCTTTTACACATTTTAGTGCTTCTGCAATTACTTTATCCATATCATAATATTTGTATTGTCCTAGTCTTCCTCCAAAAATAACATTTTTATCCTGTTTTGCTAAAGCTGCATATTTTTCATATAATTCATTATTTCTTTCATTATTTATTGGATAATATGGTTCTTTTTCTTTATTCCAACTATCTGGGTATTCTTTTGTTATTATTGTTTTTGGAGATGTTGCATCAAATTCAAAATGTTTGTGCTCTATTATACGTGTATATGGAACTTCATATTCTGTATAATTTACAACAGCATTTCCTTGATAATTTTGTTCATCTAATGTTTCTGTTTCAAATCTTAAACTTCTATATTCTAATTCCCCAAATTTATAATTATAAAATTTATCTATTGGGCCTGTAAATACTATTTTTTCTGCAATATTTTCTAATTCTTCATTATTTTCGAAAAAGTCATAGTTTAATTTTACATCTATTCCTTTTAACATTTTTTCTATTATTTGGGTATAGCCTCCTATTGGAATTCCTTGATATTTATCATTAAAATAATTATTATCATATATTAATCTTACAGGTAAACGTTTAATTATAAAACTTGGAAGTTCTGTGCACTTTCTTCCCCATTGTTTTTCTGTATAACCTTTTACCAATTTTTCATATATTGTTTGTCCAACTAAACTTATTGCTTGTTCTTCTAAATTTTTTGGTTCAGTAATACCAGCTTGTCTTTTTTCTTCTTCTATTTTTGCTTGTGCTTCTTTTGGTGTTACTACTCCCCATAATTTGTTAAATGTGTTCATATTAAATGGCATATTGTACAATTCGTATTTATATCTTGCAACTGGAGAGTTTGTGTATCTGTTAAATTCAGCGAATTGTTGTATGTAATCCCATACTTCTTTGTTACTTGTATGGAATATGTGTGCTCCATATTTATGTACATTTATTCCTTCTACATTCTCAGTATAGATATTTCCACCTATATGTGGTCTTTTGTCTATTACAAGACATTTTTTTCCTTTTTTATTTGCTTCATATGCAAATATTGCACCAAATAGACCTGAGCCTACAATTAAATAATCATATTTCATGATTTTACCTCCTTTTTATCTTTGTATTTATTAATTGTTTTTTCATAAAAATATTTAACTAATAGCGGTACTGAAATTCCGAGTATTGTATACAATAACATAAGTGAAGCATTTGAACTATCATATACATACCATACCGTAGATTTATAAGCATTAATATCAAACTTTCCAAATAATCCTGTTATTTCATTGATATAATATATGCCTGTATTAATGATAAAAAATACAAATACATGATGCATCATAATAGCATATGTGTTATTGCCTATATAATTAATTATCTTATTATTTCCAATATATTTTTCTAATATTGAAGATACCCTTAACCAAAACATAATACCAGTAATTGAAGCTAACATATAAACAATATAATTATGTTTAAAGGAAAGTAAATTTAAATTATAAGTCAAATTCTTAAATTTATGCATTAATAATGTTTGTATAATTAATAGTACAATAAAATATGCAATATTATTTAATTTATCATATTTTTCCAATCCCTTATAAACCTGTCCCATACAATAAAATGGCATCAAAAAGCATATCCTAGTTATTAAATACCAAATCCCATAATTTAATCCTTTTTTCACATATTCTATTTCTATTACAGCTATAATAATGGAAACTATTAAAAGAATATATTTTGTATTTATGTTTATTTTTTTATTAATTTTGTTAATAAAAAAATATATTAATTGAACAAAATATATACTTATTAAAAACCATGCAGCTACATTGAATTTAAATTGATTTGATGTAGACATAAATGGAGATATAAAAATATTATATAAAGTAAAATTGTTATTGTTATTAATTAGTCCTATATTACATGGTAAATTAACGATAATTCCATATATTATATTCCATAATAAATATGAAATAATTAGTTTTTTAGTTTTCTTTTTTAAAAACTCTATGCATTTTATATCTTTAAAAAAATAACCAGATACAAAAGCAAATAATGCCATATGAAATGAGTAATAAGGAAATACACTTCCCAACAGCATACCTTTATTTATACTTGCTCCATGTCCTAATACAACAAATATTATTCCAAACACTGATAGCAAAAGGAATTTTTTATTTGTCCTCTGGGTTAAATTTCCGTTGTTTAATTATATCAGATTTTTCCATGTTTAAATTCAATTTTATACTCCTATATTTTTTTGTAAAACATTAAATAATTTTTATTTCACATATTATAATTTTATGGAACAATTTTCTTAATTATTGGTAATTTCTTTAATAAATATATAATAACTAATGAAATTATATACGTTGAAATTATCCCAAATATTCTCCACTGCCATGAATAAATATTAATATTAAATATTTTGATTTCATAATATTTTATAATAATATGTATTAAATATATTCCAAAACTACATCCTGCAATTTTAGAAAGATAATTTTTAATTTTATCACTTTTTATAAAATTATTAAAATTTATGTTTTTTATAAACACAAATACACCTGATGCTAATAAAACGGAATGAAATTGTGTATAACCAAATAAAGTTTTATTTAATTTTCCAGAAGATAATGTCCAAAAATAAGTCATTCCATATCTGAAAACTACAGACAACATTGCAAGACAATATAAAATAATTCTTTGCTTTTTTGTTAAATCTTGAGTTGATAATAAGTATCCTAATAATACAAATATCATATAGCCTCCAATTTGAATGGCTAATGAATTATTATAATTAATTCCGAATAATTTCAATAGAATTGGTAATAAAGACTGAGTTATAAATATCATTCCAACAGTATACCAGCAAATTTTTCTATATTTTTCTTTTGATAATATTGACAAAGTTGGAATTGTTAGGTATACCCCTAATATTAAAGCCATAAAATAATATGTTGGTTCTTCTTTATTTAAAAAGAATATATTTAATAATGTCTGTATTGATATATTTTCTATTTTTAATTGACCTGTATAAAATTTCCATATTATCATTACTATTGCCCAAAATAAAAATGGAACTAATACTTTTGAAAATCTTTTTTTAAAAAATGTCTTTGTATCATATTTTTCTCGATATTTTATCAAATTAGCTCCAGATAACATTAAAAAAATTGGAACTGCCCAATAGCAAACACATTCTACTATTAAACTTGTTGCCCATGCTGTTGAATATTTAGTTGAAAAATTATGAACAATTCCATTACAATGTAATGCAATAACAGCAATAATTGATAAAATATTTAAAATATCAAAATATACAATTCTATCTTTTTTTACTGGTGCACATAAATTTGCATCATCAATATTATTGTCTTTTTCCATTTCATATCACCCTTTTATCTTTTTTCTTAACTTTTCTATTATTTCAAATATGATTTTATCTTTTAATATTAATAAACATACCATATAAATTATTCCACCTGAAATCACTTGTACAATTGTAGAAATTAAATTATTATTAATAAATTTTCTCAAAGTAATGCAAACAATAAACATTATTATACTTGATACTAAATATTTTGTTGATAACTTAAATATATTTTTAAAATCAAAATCTTTTCTTACAAAATATATTTGTACTAAGGTAACTGTTAATTCAGCAATTACAGTTCCAATTGAAGCACCTATTGCCCCAAAATTCCATATTAAGCACATATTCATTACAAAATTTACTATAGCACCAAGCACAACTGAAATTGTATATTCTTTTTGTCTTTTTGTCGGTAATAGATATTGTGTACCTGTTACATTGCTTAATCCTATTAATAATATAATTGGGCTTATAACACTCATTAGTATTGCCACCTTGTCATACCCTTGTCCAAAAAAAATAGGAACAAATGTCTTGGATACAGAAATTAAGCCGAATATCATTGGAAAAGATAATAAAAATACCATATTAAATGATTTTTTCATATATTCTGCAACCTTTTTCTTTTCTCCATTAGCATATGTATTAGCAATTCTTGGAAGCATTACTGTTCCTAATGATGTAATAACAGTTAAAAGCATTTTTATAATTTTTTGTCCCTGTTCATAGAATCCTACTTCTGATTTGTCAGGTATAATTGCCCCAATCATAGTTTTATCCAAAACAGTATAAACTTGTATAGCAATTTGAGGTATAAATAATCCTATTGTTGGTCTAATATGTTTAATTATATTTAATTGTTTTGCTTTAACTTTTTTTAAATATTTAGGTAGATATGCCCATAGTGACAAATTCCCTATTAAAGTTGATAACACATATATCCAAAAATATAATTTTAAGTCATTAGGAGTTTTAACAAATGTAAAAATAGATATAACACTAATTGTTTTTACTATTATGTTTCTAGTTACTGTTTTTTTAAATTCTTCTAATCCTTGAAAAAACCAACTTATATCAAAACAATTTGCCAATAATTCTAGTAATAAAATTTGATAATATATTTGATATTGATTACCGTCTTACAAAAGTAAAATAAAATATTAACATTGAAAATAGCATAGTTATAAATCTTAATATTACTATTTCCCAAAATGTTTTTGTACATTTTTTACCTTTTTCTTGTTCATACGCAATTTGCCTTTGCCCATACATAGCAATTCCAAGTGAGCCAAATAATATAAAGTATGTAGCAATTGAAATTGTATAACTATATATTCCTATGTTTTCAGCTCCCAATACTCTTGAAATATAAGGAGCTGTTATTAATGGTAATATTAATACAAGTATTTGATATATTAAATTATATAAATAATTTTTAGTTACTGATTTCTTTGCCATTACTACAAACCTTTCTCAATTTATTTTTTTCTACACTTTTAAACTTTAAAACTGTTGGTATAATCATAAATAAAATAGGGCAATATAAAATATTAACTATTCTTGGATTTATTAAAGAAAACATTAGGTATATACTACAAAGCATAACCTCTTTATATTTCTTTGTTTTATACAGCATTATTAATAATAAACTTAATATTGCAATAAAACATATTGCAAAAATCCATCCCTCAGTAAACATCATTTTTATATATTCATTATCAACAAAATTACTTTTATAATTTCCGTATTGTATTTTATCTTTTAATCCCAATCCTAAAAAATTTATTTTTTCTCCAAATGGTTTTATCCCATATATAATTATATTATCATATGTTTGCTGCAGTCTATTAGATAGTATTACATTAAATTTATTCCATATCCCTCCTAACGGATAGCACATAACAATAATAAGACTAATAAATGGATATATAAAAAATGTATGTGAAAAAATACTTGAATATATTTTTTTTGTTTTTTCTATTATACTACCTTTTTTTACTTTTGCTAACAATTTCCAAATAAATGTTATAAGTAAAATAACCTCTAACATTATGAATTCAGTTCTAGAATTGGTTATAAAATATGTAAAAACATTTAATGTTTGTATAACAAAAAGATCTTTAATCTTTACATTTAATTTTTCAGTATATAAATAAAGTATCGATGAAAAAACAATCATTTGTGCTAAATTTGTTGTATAAACAAATCCTAGAGAATATCTTAAAAGTCCTTTATCCTTTCTTGGTACAATAAAATTTTGTGTTATACCTAATATTGACAATAAAACTAATATGCTTGTTAAAATTATTTGTAACTTCATCGTTGTCTTTATAATTTTATTATAATCTGTTTTATATGACGCTAATAGAACCAATATTAAAAATATAATTCTTTTATTTTTAGTTGTAAAAAAATTAATTAAAATACTAATAAACATTATTGCAATCAAAACATATATACATTTGATTATAAAAGCTTTTGATTTCCACTTATCACTTAATATATCTTTTTTATATTCAGGCAAAAGAAAAATAATTCTTACAAAAAATAATAGATATGCTACATATCTAACATATTTAGCAATTACTTCTATATAAGGATAATCAACCTCTAATGATGTTGCTTCCATAAATAATGCACAATAATATAAAATAAACATAAATAAGTAATTATTTAATATAAATTTTTTTATCATTTTTCCCCTCTATTTTTTTAATTTTGATTTTCTTATAAGATGACATAATAAATATGCAAAATAATTATTTGTCCTTAATAATTTTATACATTTACTCTCTTTTTCCATTTGATTATAAATTTCTGGATTCAATTCCAAAATTTGCTTGTCAAATTCTTTTATATGATTAAATTCTGCTTTATTTGTAGGAAGAATTAATAAAAAATTATTTATAGTTCCACAAAACATTTTCATCATATACATTTCAATATATTTTTTTAGATTTTGAGTTATATTTAAATTCATCTTATATTTTTCAATAACTGATTTGTCAACTTTTTCATGGTCTTGATGATGTTTTATTCTTCCTTCAAAGCTAATTGATTGTCCTGAAATGCCAATTCTATATACATACAACGGTATATTGTAAATCTTAATTGTTTTGGCATAGAATAATGGGAATATGGCATATTCTGTATCTGTATAAAAACATTTTTCGTCAATTTTTATACCATTTTCTTTTAAAATTTCAGTCTTATACATTAGAGAATGCATTATCATTTGTGTCTCAACTTTTTGAATTATGTTTTCTAAATTATTTTCTTCAATATATTCTTCAATATTATTTCTTTTAATTATTTCTGTACCATCTTTTTCCATATATTTAATATATGGTGTATAAACAACATCAACATCAGGCATTTTCATAAGTTCATTACATATTTTTTCTAGATTATTAGTATCAAACCAATCATCACCATCTAATTGTTTAAAATATTTTCCTGTAGCAAGTTCTATGCCTTTGTTTATTGTTGAACCATATCCTCCGTTTTCCTTATATACAGCTTTAAAAGTATTAGGGTACTTGCTTTCATATTCCTTTGCAATTTCTAAAGTTTTATCATTGCCACCATCAACAATAATTAAAACCTCCAAACAATCCATATTGTTAATAATTAATGAATCTAAAGTCTTTCTTATATATTGTTCTACATTATATGCAGCAATAGAAATTGTTAAAATTTTTTTCATACTATATTCTACCTTTCATCACATAAAAATTTTATTAACCTATCATACATTTCTTCCAATCCAATTTTAGCTTCCCAACCAATATTTTTTATTTTTGTTGTATCTAAATTCATACATAATGTTGGTGCATAACCAAATTTTTCAATATCTTCATCAACAATACACTCAACTTTAATATCTTTATTTTTCTTAGAAACTAAATTTGCCATATCTAATATTGAACAATATGTTTTATCATTTGCAACATTATATATTTCATTATTTGTTCCACTTAACATTATCAATAAAATAGCATTAACAGCATCACTTGTATATAAATAACTTCTTTTAGTATCTCCCTTAGTATGTAATACAATGTTTTTATTTTCAATAACACACCTTGCAAATTCTGCAAATACTCTACCATCACTATAATTAACTCCTGCTCCAAAAGTTTGAGTTAATCTAAGAATGTTTGTATTAAAATTAAATTGTTTTGAGTAACAAGTACATAAATTTTCACACATTATTTTGCTAATGGGATAACAATTTCTAACTTCATTTGTTAATAAGTCCGTTCCATGCATTTCATTTATTTTTTCATCTGTTTTAGGTCTACCATAAACTTCCATAGTTGATAAATAAATAAAATTTTCAACCTTTTTCGTCTTAGCAAGTTCTAACATATTTTGTGTTCCTTTTAATGCAACATTTATAGTTTCTATTGGATTATTAACAAACAATTTACTTGAAGTTTGGCTTGCAGCATGAATAATATAATCAATATTTTCTTTTGGTAGCTCTATTTTATTACATACATCTCCATATATCAATTTTAATCCTAAATTTTGGCTAAGCAGATTTTCAAAAATTCTTGATGACTTTTCTTTATCTCTCACCAAAGCAATAATTTTGCAATTTAGCCCTTTAATCTTATTAGCATATAAAATAGTATTGATAATTAGTGAACCAATTAATCCGGTTCCACCTGTTATAAATAAAACTTTATTTTTTAACTTTTCCCATTTTATATTTGAATCATATACATTTTTTTCAATATCCTCTAAATATATTTTATTGTTACTCCACATATTTTTCTCCTTATTTTTATTTTTTATATTTTATAATGTTATTTTGAGTTCCAATATTATTTGTTAGTCCAAGTCCAAATGCTTGCTCATCTTCTTTGTATTGAAGAAATGCTTTAAAAGTATAAACATCTTCAGGAGTAGTTATTTTTATATTGCCCCTATTTCCAGGCACTAAATGAACCTCTTTGCCTAATGTTCTTATAATAGTACAAGCATCTACCATGTTTGTATATCCATTTTCTGAATTTCTTATTTTTTCATGTGCATCTATAATGTCTTTTAAATAAAAACTTTGTGGTGCTTGGCCTATAAATGTTTCACTCCTTACTGTAACGTCATTTATTAAGTTTCCGTCTTTACTCATCATAATTGTCTCATAAGCAGGAATACTAGTAATTGCATTACCATATTTTTTTACACTTTCAATATTAGCAGTTATAACATCAGATGATACAAATGGTCTAACTCCATCATGTAATAATACAATTGAGTCTGATTGATTTTCCTCTTCAGTCTTTTTTAATGCATTATATATTGAATCTTGAGCCGTCTTGCCACCCTCAATAACAGAAACTACTTTTGTTAATTTATTCATTTCAACTAAATTCCTTACATAAGGTATATACTCTTTTAATGTTGAAATATATATTTTATCTATCATATTATGATATTGAAATAATTCAACAGTATGTACTAATATTGGTTTTCCATTAATCTCCAAAAATTGTTTTGGAATTTCAATTCCCATTCTTGTTCCTTTTCCACTCGCAAAAATAATTGCTATATTCATGTTATTTCTCCTTATCTAATTCTATTTTACCTGTATCGATATATTTTTCTATAACATCAGAAATTTTCTTTACTGAATTTTCATTGTCTTTTAATCCCATTTTTGTGAAGAATTTTTCTAAGTCACTCTTATATTTATCATAATCAAACTTCATTATATTTTTTTCTAACTCTTCATTATTTTGTGCTAAAGGAAATGGCATATCGTGTAAATCAAAATAAAGTCCTCTTTCCTTTTCATAATCCTCAATATCTTTTGCATATAAAAATCCTGGTCTTCTTAATGATGCAAAATCAAAAATACCACTAGAATAATCTGTAATAAATATATCTGTAGCAATAATTAGTTCTTGCATATCATCGTAATATGAAGCATCAATTATATTCTTATATAATTTTCCAAAATCATTTGATAAAGACCTCATTCTTGGATGTAATCTAAAAAGTACAACAAAGTCTTCACTAAATTTAGCATCTAAATTTTTCTTTAATTTCTCAAAATCCATATCATATACGTCTAATTTTTGTTCATTTCTAAATGTTGGTGCATAAAGAACTGCTTTTTTGTCTAATGGAATATTTAGCTTATTCAATACTTTTGTTCTTATTTCATCCAACTTTTCCTTAGGTGCATAAAAAATATCATTTTTAGGAAATCCTAATTCTAGAATAGGTCCTTCATACCAAAAGGCTCTTTTATATATATTTGTTAAATGTGTAGAATTAGATATAAACAAATTTGCAATGTTTGAATTATGTTTAATATTTTTGATTATATTATTTGTAAATCTTTCACCAGCATCTCCTTCAATCTTTTTCATACCTAATCCGCCATGCCATGTTTCAATATATAATTGTTTCTTTCTTTTTTTTATCCAAATTGGTTTCGTATGACTATCTACCCATATTTTTGCTGTAGCCATTTCATATATCATTTTTATAGAGCCCCATTTTACAGTTTTTATACTAGGATCTAAATTAAATTTTCTTTTTGTATGATTTATCCAAACTTGTTTTATATCTTTTCTTTTTTCTAAAAGATAATCTGAAATATATTTAGGATTTCCTTCATAATTTTCTCCATAAAAACTAGAAAATACAATTTTGTCTTGTAATGGAAAAATTCTAAACAAATAAAATAAAATAAGTCCATACCAATTTTTTATTATTTCTATCATATTTTTTCCTTCCTAATCTAATTTAAATTCCAATACAACATGCTTCTCTCTATTTCTCTCATCTGGTATTTTCATATAGTCTCCATACATGTGTGTTAAATATTTATCATATTCTTTTGGAATTTTCCAGTTGTTTCCTTCAAAATCACATCTTTCATATTCACAAAAATCTTTTCTTAAATACATTTCTTTAAAAAAATGTTTTCTACCATTTGGAACAGAAACAAACTTGCTATTTGAATTCTTGCAAATCGAATTACATTTATCATAAATGATATTCCACCTTCTAGGTGTTAAAAAACTAAATAGTGTCCCAATTACAATTTTTTTATAAAAAATTTTTTTTGCTTCTTTGTCTTCTTTTACTAAATCTAATAAATATTTTCTATTTTTTGAAAATTTCCTACATGAGGCAATAAATCCCAATCCCAAACTTAATACTCCATGTAATTTCCTTAAAAAAGCATTTTCAAATGTATTTTCAATAATTGCAATATCAATTCCTACTCCACACTCTTTATTTGAAAAATCATTACAGCCTCTAACAATTGTATTTTTCATTCTGATATTCGTTGCCACAGTAGAAAATCCATCTTTATTATATGGGTTATGAATAAAATATTTGTCCTGATATTTCTCTTTAATTATTTCTAATAATTTATTATAATCCTTTCTTTCGATATCAATATCAAGGTCATCATCCCACGGAATAAATCCATGATGTCTAACTGCACCAAGTGCAGTCCCTCCCGTTAAATGATAGCTTAAATTGTTTTCTTCACAAATTGTTATAATATCATTAGCCATGATTAGTATTTTAGATTGAAGATCTTTCAATTGTTCATCATTTAATGTTATTAAATCCGAATTATTATAACATATTCGTTTAAAAATATCTGTTGTAGCTAATTTCATTGTTTCCCCTTTTCTTTCCTAAAAACTCTTCTCATATTTTTTCTTTGTAAATTTAGCCATTAAAAAGGCAAAACCTTTCTTAACCCAATTTACTTTTTCTATATCAATAACTCTTACTTCTTTGTAGCTCAAATTATTTGTATTAATCCAAACATCTAATAAAAGTTCGCTAATTCTACCCGGATATCTAGCATGAAAATTATCATATTTTTCTGGTGGAACTATTTTTTCTAATTCAAATAAAATATCAAATAGCCAAGTGCAATATGCATCTAAAAGCTCTTTTTTCATTATAAACATATTAAACATATGTGCTGATGTTCTCTTGTGTAATTTATCAAATTCATCTAAATATTTTGGATATTTTTTTTCTATGATTTTTCTTGTTTCATCAAGTGGTTCAACATGCATTGTATTTTTATAATGAGAATATAGATTTTCTATGTAATATTTCCTTTTTTTAGGTAATATTATGTCTGTATTATCTAATATTTGGTCTACATCATTACCTGTTATTACATTGTTTATTCTTCCTTTTATATCTTTTGGAAGTTTTTTACTAACAGAAAAATGCCTTCTATAATGGGTTAAACCTATATAGTCGGCACTTAAATTCTTCCATGCCCAATATAGTCCTGTAAGTTCGCAAAAATAAGGATTTTTTGAAGATATATTATCCCCTTCATTATCTGGTTGATATCCTAAATTCTCTTTTCCTTCTTTACCAACTTGTACAGGAACATACATTTTGTCATTTGGCATTTTATATTTTTTATGTGTTGCAATTATTATTTTTGTATTTTTCACTTTATATTGCCCCTTCTTTTTTGAATATTTTTGTAAATGTTTTTAAAATTAATTTTATATCTAATTTAGTACATCTTGTATTTAGATATTCTATATCCATATTTAATCTTTTTTGAAAAGTAACATCACTTCTTCCACTAACTTGCCATATTCCAGTAAGACCAGGTTTACATTTTATAATTTTTTTATAATATTCACCCATATCCTTTTTTTCCTTAAATAAATATGGTCTTGGTCCAACTATGCTCATTTCTCCTTTTAGTACATTAATAAATTGTGGAAATTCATCTAGACTTGTTTTTCTTAATATTTTTCCAATTTTTGTTATTCTTGGATCTTCTTTTAATTTCTTGTATTTTTTATATTCTTTTGCAGCCTCAGGATTTTCTTTTAAATATTTTTTTAATTTTTTATCTGCCCCTACTACCATTGTTCTATATTTGTATATTCTAAACATTTTTCCATCTTGTCCAATTCTTTTTTGTATGTAAAATATTGGACCATTGTCCCCTTTGGTAATTAAGTTTGCTATATATACAACTACCGTTAGTGGTATTAATAATATACATCCAATAATTGCTCCAATAATATCTATAGTTCTTTTTATTGTTTTATATAATATTTTTTCTTCATTTTCTATTTCTCTTGCTGGGGCTAAATTTGTAATTACACTTGTTGCATAGTTTAGATTTTGTTCTCTTGTTTCCATTTATAAACTTACCCCTTTCTAAAAAAATGTTATCTAAGGCAATTATATATATATATATATCAAAAGTCAACATTAAAAACTTATTTTCTACAAAAAAATAACTTCCAAAATATCAAAATTTAGGAAGTTATCTTATATTTTATTTATATCCTGTTTTCTTAATAATAGAATCGCTTGTCGCTTTTATAGAATCTGGTAATGTATAATCTGGATCATTAAATAATTCTTGATGTAACTTTATAACATTGCTTTCAAGTGTAACAGGTACACCATACCATCTGTCTAAAGTAATTCCTTTTGTTTCATATGGCCATCCAACACTATTGGAAATTTTATAACTAATCATGTCTGGTATCATTGACATTATTGTTCCAGCAGAAATATTTGTATAAACTTTTGGTAAAATATTATCTGCAAAATTATTTATTTCGCCAATATTCTTAGTCTTTAATTTATTTACCATTGCTTCAATAACTATTCTCATACGTTCTGTTCTTTTATAGTCTCCACCTGATGTATACCTTATTCTAGAATATGCTACTGCTTGAACACCATCTAGAGTCTGTTTTCCAGCAGATGTTACATGGTTTGCAGTTTTATGTGTTATTTTTGCTGTTGCATCTATGTAATCATTTATATATTTAATTTCAGAATTTTCTACATTTATTGTAACTCCTCCTAATTCGTCTACAGCATCAGATACAGAGTCAAAGTTTACAGTTACAAATTCTGATATATTTAAGTCTAAGTTTGTATTTAATGTATTTATTGCAAGAGGTGCCTCACCATAAGAATATGCATGTGTTATTTTATCTAATCCATGCCCTTCTATTTTTACATATGTATCTCTATAAACTGAAATTAGTCTAACTTCTTTTGTTTCATTATTTATACTTGCTATTATTATACAATCACTTCTGTTTCCTTTTCCATAGTCATCTTCTCTACTATCTACCCCAAATATTGCAATATTTCTATATTTTGAAAGTTTACTACTTGCCTCATCTGTTATTCCTAATTGTGACTCGTCAAGTTGTACTGTATTCATTTTTCCTAATTTGTCATTAATATAAATATATGCTGCACCTACTATTGCTGCAAATAATATTACTAATATCAACACTATTATTCCAAATATTTTTAATCCCTTTTTTTTCTTTTTAGTTTTCTTTCCATTGCTTTCATCTTTATTATTTTTTTGGAAAGCTTTTGGTATTTCTTCATTTTCTTCTGCATTATAATCCTTTGAATGTTTTCCGCTCATTTTTTACCTCCATTTTTTCTATTGTTAAACACTGTCATAATAGCACTATTTTTTTTATATGGCAAGGTTTTTGATAAAAAAAATACTATTTATATTTTATAAATAGTATTTTTTATGTATATATTAATTATCTACGAACTTTTTCTTACAGTCATATAGGTATTAGCACAATCTACAAAAAACATTAATGCAAATATAAAAGCCAAAAATAAAATTACGTACATAGCTATAATACCTATTTTAATTGAAGCTCCTGTAAAATAGCAAAACCATTTAATTAATCTATAATGTATTGAATCCATTCCTTTTTTATAGCTATTGTTTTTTGCTTGAATTAAATCAACAACAGGAAACATATATATTTCTGATAGTAAATACAATTCATCTGTTGATGGATATATTAACCCAAGTTCCCATTTTTTTATTATTTTTTCTTCAATATATGTTCCTTTTTGATTTAATTTTTCTGTTATATCTAAATAAGTATAATTTTTACTTTCTCTTAATTCTAGCAATACTTCTTCCAATGTTCTTTCTTCAATAACTTGTTTATTTTCTTCCATATTTTCATCCTTATTTTAATTTAAATATTTTTTTAAAAACTTACCTGTATAACTTCTTTCATTTTTGCAAATTTGTTCTGGAGTTCCAACTGCAACTATTTCTCCTCCATTATCTCCACCTTCTGGTCCTAAGTCTATGATATAGTCTGCGGTTTTTATTAAATCTAAATTATGTTCTATTACTATTATTGTATTTCCGGTATCAACTAATCTTTGAAGTATATCTACTAATTTATGTACATCAGCAATATGTAAACCAGTTGTTGGTTCATCTAAAATATATAATGTCTTACCTGTTGCTTTTTTAGAAAGTTCTGTTGCAAGTTTTACACGTTGTGCTTCTCCACCTGATAATGTTGTAGATGGCTGTCCAAGTTTTATATAGCCTAGTCCAACATCTAATAATGTTTGTATTTTATTTTTTATTTTTGGTATTTTGTCAAAAAAATCTATTGCTTCTTCTACTGTCATATCTAAAACATCTGCAATTGTTTTTCCTTTATATTTTACTTCTAATGTTTCTCTGTTATATCTTTTACCTTTACATACTTCACATGGTACATATATGTCTGGTAAAAAGTGCATTTCTATTTTGTGTACTCCATCTCCGTTGCAACTTTCGCATCTTCCTCCAGCAACATTAAAGCTAAATCTTCCTTTTTGATAGCCTCTAAGTTTTGCTTCTTCTGTTTGCGCAAATATGTCCCTTATTAAATCAAATACCCCTGTATATGTAGCAGGATTAGAACGTGGCGTTCTTCCTATTGGTGACTGATCTATATTTATAATTTTATCTATATTTTTTAATCCTTTTATACCTTTACATTTTCCAGGTTTTTCATTTGAACCATTTAGTTCTTTTGCTATTGTCTTATATAATACCTCATTAACTAATGTTGATTTTCCTGAGCCAGATACTCCTGTTACACAGTTAAATACCCCAAGTGGAAATGTAACAGTTATATTTTTTAAATTATTTTCTGTCGCACCCTCTACTTCTATGCATTTAGATTTTATATGTTTTCTTCTTTTTTTAGGTACTGGTATTTTCTTTCTTCCACTTAAATATTGTCCTGTTATTGAATTTTCTACCATTTTTACTTCTTCTGCAGTTCCTTGTGCCATAACATTTCCACCATGCGTTCCTGCTCCTGGTCCTATATCTATTATTTGATCTGCTGCATACATTGTATCTTCATCATGTTCGACAACTAATAATGTATTTCCTAAGTCCCTTAATTTTTTTAGTGTTGCTAGTAATTTGTCATTATCTCTTTGGTGCAAACCAATACTTGGTTCATCTAATATATATAATACTCCTGTAAGTCCTGAACCAATTTGAGTTGCAAGTCTTATTCTTTGTGCTTCACCTCCAGATAATGTCCCAGCACTTCTAGATAATGTTAAGTATTCAAGGCCTACATCCATTAAAAATTGTAACCTTTGATTTATTTCTTTTAAAATTAAATCTGATATCATTGCTTGTGTTTTGTTTAGTTCTAAAGTTTGTAAATATTCTTTTATTTTATTAATTGGCATGTTAGTTAGCTCGTTTATGTTTTTGTCTCCAATTTTTATTGATAATATTTCTGGTTTTAATCTAGCTCCATTACAGTCATGGCATGGAAGATCTGTCATATACATTTCATAAAAATCTCTCATACCTTGAGATTTAGTTTCATTGTGTCTTCTATCTAATGTTGGTATAACACCTTCAAATGGTGCAGTAAATTTTCTTGTACCTGCATATGAAGAGTACTCAAAATCTATTTGTTCGTCTCCTGTACCATAAAGAATTTTTTCCATAAACCATCTAGGCAAGTCTTTTATTTTTTTGTTTTTAATTTCTACACCATAATGTTTTGCAATACTTTCAAAATACATTTTTGCCATTGTATCGCCTTTTTTCATTGTACTTGCTCCAAATGCTTTTATTCCATCATATAATGTTTTATTTTTGTCTGGAACAATTAAATCTTCATCCATTTTCATTAAATAGCCAATTCCTGTACATGTAGGACAAGCCCCAAAAGGATTGTTAAATGAAAACATTCTTGGTGTAAGTTCTGGAAAACTAAAGCCACAATCTGGGCATGCATAATTTGTACTATATAATACTGGTTTTTTACCTACTATATCAATTAAAACTAAATTATTAGCATGTTTTAGTGCCGTTTCAACAGACTCAGTTAATCTACTTATAATATCAGGTTTAATAACAAGCCTATCTACAACTAATTCAACATCATGTTTTTTCTTTCTATCTAGTTCTATATCATCAGAAAGATCATAAATATCGCCATCAATTCTAACTCTTACAAAGCCTTCTTTTTGATAACCTTCAAGTTGTTTTACAAACTCGCCCTTACGCCCTCTTACAACAGGAGCCAAAATTTGTATTTTAGTTCCTTCATCTAATTCCATAATATTATCTACAATTTGATCAATTGATTGTTTTTCAATCTTTTTATGGCAATTTGGACAATATGGTACACCGATTCTTGCATAAAGTAGACGAATATAATCATATATTTCAGTTACAGTTCCAACAGTTGAACGAGGATTTTTAGAAGTTGTCTTTTGGTCAATAGAAATTGCAGGAGAAAGTCCTTCTATGCTTTCAACATCTGGTTTTTCCATTAATCCCAAAAACTGCCTTGCATATGAAGACAAGCTTTCAACATATCTTCTTTGTCCTTCTGCATATAAAGTATCAAAAGCTAAACTAGACTTTCCTGATCCAGAAAGCCCAGTAATAACAACAAGTTTATCTCTAGGAATTTCTAAGTTTATATTTTTTAAGTTATGCTCTTTAGCACCCTTAATTACAATTTTATCATTATTCATAATATTAAAGCCCCCTAAATATTGCCACGGTTCCGGGTTTATTTGGCAATTTATTGCCAAAGTACCAGGTTTATTTCAATATTTCGTTTTTATTATACAATATTCTTTTTAGAAAAACAAGAGTTTGCATTATAAATATTTTCCAATATAAAAACCCGTATTTAACAATACGGGTTTTTTACGTGTTTTACATAGAGCAGGCATTATATGCCCAAGACGTAATAAACAATTTGTTTCTGTTACAGTGTTTAGCAATATATTTGTTTACAGCAGCTCCAGCCCAATTGCAATCTCCAAGATTATGTTCAAAACCGTAATCCTCAATATCGGCTATAGAAATTTTCTTGATAAATGCTGGAGTTGAAGTATTGTTATAATATTTTGCAATACTTATGCCTCTTTCCTCGTCATTGTCACCAGAGTCATCTCCAAAAATGTCAATAACCACAATTGGTGTCTTCCTTATTGCAAACTCCTTTTGCTTGATTTCCTCAATTATCTCGGAAGTTTCACCTGTCAACAGTTCTGCTAACTCTACATAGTTTTTCATAAAAATCTCCTTGTAATTACAATTTGAGATTTGTAACTAGTATATATTATTACTCCCTATACCAAGGATAGAATAACAGTATTATATATTATTTACATAATTTTGTCAATGTGTGTAATTTACATATAAAGTCTATTCATTATTTGTGTTGGATCTTTAAACAAATTTATATTAGGTGGATTATATGTAAACAATATAAATGAAATTAGAAAATAAAATATTATAGCTGAACTTAATATTTTTGATAATGTAGTAGATTCTGATTTTCTTATCATAAGTTTATACGAAACCCATTCTCCCAAAATAATACTTATTATAAATGTTAAAATATCAATAATAAAAAAGGTTTTTCCAATTATTCCTGTATATGTGTAATAAAATACAATAATAAATGCTATTGCAAGAAAAATTCCTAAAGATTTTGCTTCTATATAATTATTAGCCTCTTTTTTTACAACGAAATATTCTACTATTGCTAAAATAAGCATTGGATAAAACACTAATTTTAAATGTTCCCATACACTTTCATTTGTAGCACTAAATAAACCTACAATTCTGTTTTCTCCACTCCATTCATATGTAAAATGTAATAATGTTCCAAATACAATTGCTAATATAATTACAACTATTTGAACTGTTTTTAATTTTTTATTCATAAAAAAGCCTCCTTATTAAATTATATTATAAGCAAGGCTTTTATATTATTTATTTTACAATTTTGGCTGGAACTCCAACCACAGTTACATTATCTGGAACATCTTTTAACACAACCGCATTCGCTCCTATTTTTACATTGTTTCCTATTTTTATTGGTCCAAGCACTTTGCTTCCAGAACCTACCATTACATTATTTCCTATATCTGGGTGTCTTTTATATTTATCTTTTCCTGTTCCTCCTAAGGTAGAATTATGATATATAGTGCAGTCATCTCCAATAGTTGCTGTTTCTCCTATTACTATTCCCATTCCATGGTCAATAAACAATCTTCTTCCAATTGTAGCCCCTGGATGGATTTCTATTCCTGTAAAAAATCTACCTATTTGTGAAACCAATCTTGCTAAAAATAATAATTTATGTCTATATAAAAAATGTGCCAATCTGTGAAATACCAATATGTGAAAACCTGGATATAAAATTATTACTTCAATTACATTTCTAGAAGCAGGATCTTTATTTAAAATATTTTTTGCATCTTCGTATAATTCTTTAAAAAAAAGCATACACATCACCTTAATATATGATATGTATACTTTTTATTTTAGTGAAAGTTACCTTCCACCTCCACCGTCCACCGGCCTCCTCCGCCGGCCTCCGCCTCCAGAAAATCCTCCGCCACCGCCAGAAGCAGAAGAATATGAAGAACTTATTGCTGTACTAATTGATCTAGAAAAGCTTGAAGAAAAGTCTGTATTCATCATTAATCCAATATATACACCATTGCTTAAATTTTCCGTATTTTCTATTGATGGATATGCAATTTTTAGCTGTTTTAACACTTTGTCTGCAATTCCAAATGCAGTTGCATATACAAGATATTCTTCCCAAAGTACAATTTCTGGTAGTTCTTTTTTATCAATCATAGAAAAATTCTCCATATAATTTTTAAGTCCTTTCCACTTTGCTGATTCATCTACCCCATTTTGTGTATATAAATTTGTATTTTTTAACATTTTAGAATTTTCAATTAAATTTATTATTGTTACAATACATGTAAAACCAATAACAATTAATATATATGGTGACAAAAGTGCTGCCAATATACTTCCAAATATTATTTGGAAAAATAAAAAAAACGAATTTAAAATTATATTTAAAATATAACTATTATAATTATTTTTTTCATTAACATCTAAATATTTTTCCACAATCAATTTATTTTCAATGCATTTTTCCATTTTTCCTTTTAAGCTTATGGTTTTTGATGAATTTGTACTTATGTATTTTTGTAATTCCTTTATACTTATATAAGTTTTATCTTTACATGCTTTTAGTAAAAAATCAAATACTACTTTCTCATCTTCATTAAGCTTTTCTAAATTATTAGTATTTAATATATTTATTATAATGTTATCTTTTTTATTTTCATCAGTTTTGAATTCTATACATTTTTTTAGGCTTAAATTTAATAATGTTGCTGTAAATACTGGTCCTATTTGTGTGCCTGAAAACTGCCCTGGCAATTCTTTTAATAAAAATAAAGCCTCACCTGCCGATACATTTGTTTTTGGTATGTCTCTATAATATTCATAGTTCTCTGCTGGCTCAAATTTTTTTAAATTCTTTAACATTTTTTTATATTTTATAATTTTCTTTATTGAAAATATTGAAGCTATTAAACATATTATACCAACAGCTATTAAAATAAATATTTTTATATTTTTTTTCATTTCCCTTCTTGCATTTGCTTCATTTGCCCACTGAGTTTCTTCATCTATAATGTCTTGCAAACTTTTGGAATAGTCTGTTTTTTCCACATAACTTACTATATCATTTGGCATTGCTATTCTAGCTTCTACAAATCTTCCAGATCTAAATTTATTAATATTAAATTTTACTGTGTCTTTATTTGTTACATATATTTCACCATTCAAGTCTTCTGTATGTCCCCATACTCTTATGTCAGACTTATCTTCTACTTCTGTAGGCAATTTAATTGTACCTGTAATTTCATTTGCACTTATTTCAAAATCTTCTCCAACAAATTTCCAATATAATTCTGAACAATCACTGTATTTTGAAATTACATCTTCTACTGTATAGCTTATTTTGTATGTTCTTTGTCCACTTTCATTATCCATACCAACTCCCCATGCAATTTCAAAATTTCCATCAATTTTTTCTAATCCATAGTAGCATCCTTTTGTTACATGATACATTTCCCTATATATTTGAGAAAAACTTTTTTCATAGCCATCTGTTACATCCATAACTTCTACATTTGATATATTTGAAAATTTTGTTTTATCTAGTTCAAAAGTTTTATATAATGTATTAGTATTTTCTATATCTATATTCCATGTTTCAATTACATCCATGCTTCCGTTGGTATTTATTGTTGCTTCAAAATCTAGTTTTTTCAAATATAAATCCCCTGACGCTTGAACATGTGTATTTAATAATATTATTCCTACAAAAAACAATATTAAAAATATAAGCTTTTTTATTTTACTCATAACTCCTCCTAATTATTTAATCCGTACTTGTTGTCTAATATTTTCAATTTTTTTATTTATCTCATCAATATTTCCGTATTCCATTTATTGTGTTATTATTTAATTTATACTTTTGTTTTAATTTTAAAATTCTTTTTACACTCCTATTTATTCTGCCAATATTAATTTTATTTTCTTTAACCATATTAACAATTTGTAAATAACATTTTTCTTCTTCTTTTTGATTATATCTAAATACAATGATGTCGTTTCCTGCTTCAAATGCTTTTTTAAAAGCAAATCTTGGTCCATAAATAAGCCTAATTGCCCTCATTTTTAAGTCATCAGTTACAATAACCTTATTATACCTATAACCTTTTCTTAAATACTTATATATGAATTTTCTAGATAAAGATGCAGGATATATTCCTGTTACATTTTTTATAACCAGGTGTCCTATAAGTATTGCATCTGCTCCTTCATCAATTGCATTTTTAAAAGGTATCATGTCATCATTTTGAAGCTCAGAAATTTTCTTATTAATTATTGGCAATGAAAAATGTGAATCTTTCTTAGTTGCTCCATGTCCTGGAAAATGTTTTATTACAGAAATAATATTGTTTTGCTGCAATTGTTTCATATATTCTATTGCATATTTTGAAACATCGTCTTTATTTTCTCCAAATGCCCTATCTCCAACTACATGATTTTCTGAAAATCTCTTTATGTCCATAACTGGAGCAAAATTCATATTAAACCCAGATTCGTATAGCATTTTTGCTGTTATTTGTGCAGTATTTTTTACAAGTTCTATATCTTTTTTATTTGCAACTTTATTTGCTGCTGGAAGATTTTTTAGTTCTTTTGGCATTCTGTTTACTCTTCCGCCTTCTTGATCAATTGCAATAAACATTGGTATTTTATTGTTTTTATTTAATTCTTTTAGCTCATTTATAAGTTTTACCATACTATCATAGGACTTAAAATTTTTTCTATAAAGTATTATTCCTCCAATTTTATATTTTTGTATCATATTTTTTATTCTATCTGTAATATAGTTTGTATCCATTCCTATAATAAGCATTTGCCCTATTTTTTCTTCCAAACTTAATTCTTCTATATTTATTTCCATAATACCTCTTTTTCTTTTTTACTCATTATATACTTTTATACAAATATACGCAATAAAATTTTAAATTTTTACATATAGCTTTTTAATAAAAAATATGATAATATTTAAACAATAAACTTTAAAGGAGGACATTAAAATGGCATTTGACGGAATTGTAACAAAAGCAATTTCACAGGAATTACAAAATCTTTCTGGCGCAAGAATTGATAAAGTATATCAACCAAATAAAAATGAAATAATTATAGGTTTATATACAAATGGATGCAATTATGCTCTAAATATATGCATAGACTCCCAAAATGGAAGAATACATTTAACAACACATGCAAAACAAAACCCAAAAATCGCACCAAATTTTTGCATGCTTCTTAGAAAAAATATAATTGGACTAAGATTAAAAAATGTTATCACATCAGATTTAGAAAGGGTTATAACCATTGAACTTGAAGGATTTGATGATGTTGATGATATTATTTCAAAAAAAATAATAATAGAACTAATGGGCAAACATGGAAATATTATTTTACTAGACGAAAATAAAGTTATAATTGATAGCTTAAGACATATAAGTAATCAAAATGAATCATATAGAAATATTTATCCACATGAAAAATATATTTACCCAACTTCTACTAAATACAACTTTTTAGAAGTTTCTAATTATGAAGAGTTTAAGAAAAAATTAGATTTGACAAATTCTTATGAAGATTTACCTAAAGAAATTTCAAACAAATTTAATGGAATTTCAAAATCTTTTGTCTGTTCTATATTAAATAATTTACAAATATCAAAAGTCACAGAAAAATCTTTAGAACAAATTTATAATTATATAACAAATATAATAAATAACATAGGAACAGATAATTTAGATTTTCAAAACATAATAAATCAAGATGGAAAAATTAAAGATTATAGTTTGATTTTAAAAAATAATAATACTCCATATAATTTAAATTTTTTTATTGATGATTTTTACTACAATAAAGAAACTTCTGAAGAATTTAAAAATTATAGAAATACTGTTTTAAAAATAATTTTAAATGCTTTAAAAAAATATAACTCTAGATTAATTAATATTGACAAAAAATTGGATGAATGTAAAAACATGGATATCTATAAATTGTATGGAGAGCTAATTACATCAAATTTGTATAAAATCAAGCAAAATAATTGTGAAAGTATTACACTTGAGAATTATTATGATAATAATAATTTAATTAAAATACCTCTTGATAAAAAATACTTACCAAGTATAAATGCACAAAAATATTTTAAAAAATATAACAAATTAAAAAATACTTTAGAAATAGTTTCAAAGCAAAAGCAAGATACTCAAAAAGAACTAGATTACTTAGAAAGTATTGTGTATGAGTTAGAAAATTCAAAAACAACTAATGATATTGCCGATATATTTGAAGAAATTTCAGAAAATGTATTATTTAATGACATGATAGGTAAAACAAAATCCAACAAATTTTCTAAATATGAGAATAGTAAATCTTGTAAGAATTATAAAAAAGGAAGTTTAACAAAAAATAAAAATGTATCATTTAACCCTATAAAATACACTATTGAAGGTTTTACTGTTTTAGTTGGTAGAAATAATAAAGAAAATGATTATTTGACATTAAAATATGCAAGCAAACAAGACATATGGTTCCATACAAAAGATATTCATGGAAGCCATGTAATTTTAAAAACTTCACCTATGAAAAACATTAATAGTGTTGATGACATTAATAATGATATTTTAATTAAATGTGCTATACTTGCAGCCAAACACAGTAAAGCAAAGCAGTCATACAATGTTCCTGTTGATTATTGTTTAGTTAAATATGTAAAAAAACCTGCTAATTCAAAACCAGGCATGGTAATTTACTCTAACAATAAAACAATTTATGCTAAATTAGACTTTTAGACATTGGGACGGAGTTTTTGTCTTAAGGTTTTTAGC